>Ga0123357_10010869_pt1 | contig 11616 bp, 8 predicted proteins | sample TergutEmb28metaG_FD_89873 | JGI IMG/M metagenome (GOLD analysis project Ga0123357, IMG submission 89873) | Embiratermes neotenicus P4 segment gut microbial communities from Petit-Saut dam, French Guiana - Emb289 P4 | ecosystem: Host-associated > Arthropoda: Insects > Digestive system > Gut ...
ACCGGCCCTGGGGCCCACCCAGCCTCCTGTAAAATGGGTAATGGGTCTTTCCCGGGGGCAAAATGCGGCCGGGGCGTGCTGCTGACCACTCACCGCCTTCTAGTGCTGCGGTCATGGAAGAGTAGAGCTATACCTCTACCCACTCTCTGGGCCACACCGGGTCTGTAACCGGATCACTTTACCTTTACATTTAAATATTACTTATGCATGTAAAGTGTTGAGCGACGTTGCTAAGTTCATCACTTTTGGAGTATAGAATTGTTTCATATAACATGAGGGAGGTAATTTGTGCTCTATTGTTACATAAATGTATATATTCGAACTCCCAAGTTCCACCAGCTATGGAGGTTACAGTTAGGTATCTTGCTAGACTTCAATCCTCCTGTTCTGCAGGGTTCTGGCGATCGTGACGTCATCTGCATCTGTTGATTCCTGGAATTTTCAAAGGCATGTTTTGAAAACTGACAAACACACACACACACACACACACACACACCAGAGGTTTCGGGGAGGCAGAATTAGTCTCTGTCTTGCAGTCTCGCTTCTAAACTGTTACAGATTTAAATTGTATTGATTCTAATCCATATTTAATCACAGTGTAAACAATCACTAATTAGCAACCTTTGTTTTGGAAGCAGTAATTCTGAAGACAGGAATGGGTCCTTCCCGCTGGACGTTGCAGTGGGCCAAATTGCAAAACATAAGCCGAAAAAAGTCCATAAAGTCAATTAATTTAGAAGCAATGCTCGTGTTTTTTTTTTTTTACAAAAAATAGGGGCAAATAAATTGCGAATAATTGTCAATAGGAAGTCTCACGTCCAAGAAAAGTCCTGATACAGGCACTACCACAATTAGCACCGCCAACACTGGTCACCACAACTTCTGCTTGTATATACGACGCGGTGTATGAAGTCAGTTTACAGACAGCTGTAAATGACAAAACGCGGGCTACAAATAAATTAATCCGATGCTCATACGACAACATGGGCTGGGGTAGCTCAGTCGGTATAGTGACTCGCTAGAGCTGTACGGTCCGGGGCTCGAATCCCGGTGGGGTGGAATTTTCCGCACCTGTCCAGACCGGTCCTGGGGCCCACCCACCCTCATATAATATGGGTACCGGGTCTTTCCCGGGGGTAAAGCGGCCGGGGCGTGGCGTTGACCAACCACCTACCATCTAGCGCCGAGGTTAAAGAAAGAGCAAAGCTGTACCTCTTCTCCACCTTTAGGTCTTCGTGGCCTGTTACAGGGTGAAATTTTAACGTTTACTTCATAAGACAGCAGCACAAAACCAGTGATATTTAATCCCTGAAGATACGCTGAACAAATAAAATTTCAGTCTTCTCATTTTTATGGGACAACAAAATGTGGAGCATCAAAATTACTGAAGATGAAAGGACCAATTTCTCTTCCAATGCGTGTAAATATAGTAGACTTTGAAGTTTTAAAACTTACTCCTATATTTGTTTATTCTTTCATTCAGCATACGGTTTTGTATTCTCGGCAGTTCTAATCAGCCAAGTGTCAAGCTCTATGAAGAGTTTCGTGCCAATTCAGAGCCTGTTTACTCTAAGGCAAGGGTTGGTTCTCCATCGTGCTGTTTGTTCAGTATATTTTGCTAAGATCTGGGCTGCTGCAATTTATCTCAAATGGACTGAATTGCCTGTCGTTCACATCATATCTCATCACATCACATCATATCCCATCACATCCCATCACATCACATCACATCATATCCCATCACATCCCATCACATCACATCATATCCCATCACATCCCATCACATCACATAATATCCCATCACATCCCATCACATCACGCCATATCCCATCACATCACATCACATCACATCATATCCCATCACATCCCATCACATCACATCCCATCACATCATATCCCATCACATCACATCATATCCTATCCCATCCCATCACATCATATCCCATCATATCCCATCACATCACATATCCCATCACATCACATCGTATCCCATCACATCCCATCACATCACATCACATCACATCACATCACGTTTCACTTATTTTTGTTACAAGAAATTCGAAGACCACAGATTCAAATTTCTACCCACAGGCGAGCCGAATGTCTTCAGATTCTTGTAAATCGCTCAACTGCCCTCCGTATGTAGAAGACAGCGCTGAAAACACAGCAGGCCCATAAGCAGTATTCACTCAACTTCACATCGACTTTTCTTCCCACGCAAGATGGCTAAATTTTATCGTGATTAGTCTAACGTTAACTTTAAACATGAGCATTCTGAGTTCGAATCCCAGAAAGCCTTCCAGCCAAAGTTAGACTTCCCTCCCCCTTATAAGACCTAATGCCTCTTGAGCAATGGCCCTCAGTTTGCCCACGCCGGGGCCTTCAATCGCGACAGGAAACTCGTTAGGGTAAGCGCAATCCCAGTTACAGTTAAGATGTCTTTTACTGAGCCAAGCGATCCGGTAACGCAAGGATGGCTAACAGACCGAGGGACGTCGATTGGCCCTTTCTTACAAGTCGACGTCCCTCGATTAGCTCTTTGATTGGTAGGCTGGTTGGTTGGAACATCAACTTTTCTGAGAAATCGGTTATCCCAGGGTTCCGTCGCTTGTGATGTTGAGGTACTTCCACACAACAGTTCTTGACTATATGGCCTAGCAAATGACAATAAATTTAATTCGCATAAAAGATTCTTCGCACAGAAGACTCTATTAGCGCATGAACATATTTGCTTCGAAATAACAAACAGGAATGTGCCATAGAGACATGATAACATGGAGACTGTTGGGAGCGTTATACCCTGCCCTGGGAAGATTCGGTGTCTCCACAGAGCGCTGTGATGCTATCAATACCCTACCTAACCTCAGGGCGCTGAACTACGCACACGCCGCTTCACATGATGTCTGTTTCCAGTAACTAATAACGCAGCACATGCGTCGGCCAACAATGGTCGTTCTTGTAGAGCCCCATTGGAGCCTCCCTTTCTCATGCTTTATGTGTAGCAGCTGACGTAAAAAATTAAATCCTGTAATATATACCTGAGGTTTTGTGGGTTTCACCTGGAATTTATTTCCGTCGCCAAAGTGGTTAAACCATCAGAACTTCCGGTAACAATTACACAAAATGGATAAGAAGCGCCAGTCTGATATGACGCCGCCGTCCAGAGGGTAGCGCCTTTTTTTCGTATTTGGTCGATCCCCGACTCGAACCTCGGCTTTCAGGCTGACTATTCCGAAAGAGATTTTCTTGATATTCTTCAGATTTACACGTAATTGTTAGAAGAGAGCCTCAGATAATAACACGACTGCATTATAACACATATCTGTCAGCCTAGCATACGACGCTGGAGCTTATATTATTATGTATGAGCACACGGTGCAACGGCTTGATCAGTACGCAACATTTGCGGAGTTTTGCTCTGTTGATGACGTCAATTTATTGGACACAAACAATAATAGTACAAACTAAAGTACAGGATCTGTATTACTTGTTAGTAACACGGCTGGTCTAGAAGTAATGCTGGGACAACTAATTGCATATTCATGTGCTGCCTAAAGAGCAACGATCGTTCGTAAACCAGACAGGAATGTGACGCAGTTCGAACGTTTGGAGACGGCGCCAACATATCAAAAATTTGGTTGAACTCAGAAGTTAAGAGCGTAGTTAGACTAGGACAGTGCTTTCTGGTCTTCGGTTCAGAATTTTCTGTCTTCCTGCATTTTTTAAAAATATTTAACGCACAGACAGTATATACAGTTTGTACAAGGATAAATTACAAAATTGTTCCTGTAAACAATTTGAATAAATATTTACACTGTGGTACAAGTGGGACTGAATAACATGTTTATAAATATAGGTGCAAATAGCAGCAGTGAAAAATAATGAACAAGCAAAAACACGGCGACTCCCGGTAAGCTAATTAAAGCAGTATGTGCTTCGTACGGTTATGTTTATATTTTTTGTACAAGTTGGTCAGGTCGGCTAGAGTATACCGTATATTCTCAAATCTAATCCGCACCCTTTCTACAGTTTCAGAGGGCTAAAAAATCAGGTGCGGATTAGATTCGCTGTCGTGAGCTGGATTTTGGAAAAATGATAGAGCTGCTGTAGGTGCCGTAAGAACAATACAATAAAATAACTTATCATTTTATTTATTATGTATTATATTATATAATATTTATAATTTATTATTCATCATACTCGCCGTCATCACTCATAACTGAATCAGTCTGCCTTGTAGGCAAGGGACGGTTGAAGGAAAGGTACGGATTAGAACCGCGAACTAACTTCTTTTTCGTTTAAGAAATCGGCAAAAACTAGTGCGGATTAGATTCGAGAGTATACGGTAATTTGCTGTTTGTTGAATTGGGGGTTTGGGGTGTGAGGGGCAATGAGGGAAAGATTTGTCAGTAAGGCGGTGGATGAGAATGGGGATGGACTGGATGATTTTTGCCTACTATCCAACTGCAGGCGAAGTGCATGTACCTACTTTAACAATCAGGCGCGTTCAGATCTGCGCTCCCTGGACACTTCTCAGATGTTCATACATTTACAGCTGTAGTCAAGTCTTTCTTTGTTCACTGTTAGCCCTACAGGACGTTAGTAATGTAGTGTGTCCCACTCTCTACCGAACTCGGCATTTCTTTAATAATTCTCCCACTAATGAGGATATTGCAACGAAATTTGAAGCGGACTACAGACACATTACTCTTCATTTCTCACAAAACGAACGTACTTCTTTTCAAATTTCGTTGCAATATCTTCATTGCTGTTGGAATTATTAAGGAAATGCCGGGTTCGGTAGCGAGTGGGACACACTGTCTTATCAGGGAGTGTGTTATATTCAGTTTGAAAACGTATGCCATATCTACCTTGGGTTGCTTTTTGTCCAAATTCTCGACCGTCAATAACTTCGAAATTTCAACCCAGTGAACTCTCTTGTAATTTATGACTCACAAACAATTTATTGCACACAAATTACAGGTACAGAAGTATATTCATAATCTACCGACAATCCAATATTCGTGATCTTAAATATTCAGTCATTCTGTTGTCTTGCCTAACGACAGGTCCATAGTCTCTTCCAGAGTGAGTTCTACACGCAGCGCGATCTAGAGCTTCGTCGTTCAATTTACAGTGTTCTCTCTTTTCCTTAAGGTCATCCAGTAGTTGCTTACATCTTGTTCCTCCTCTTCCCTTACGTTCTATCCTTCCCTCTATCTTTCGTTCAATAACGTGTTTTAGAAGGCAGTTCCTACGCAATATGTGACCAATCCAATTAGCCTTCCTTCCTTTTGTTGTCTGTAAGATATTCCTCTCTTCCTTGACTCTTTTTAATGCTTCTTCATTTCTCACACGAACGGTCCAACTGATCTTCTCCATCCTTCTCGAAGACCATATTTAAAAACTTCCCAGGTATTTCCTATCTGTTTTCCATAGTGTCCAAGTTTCTGTACCACACAAAGCTATGCTCCAAGTGTGGCATTTCACTATTTTCTTCCTTCAATTTAAGTCAAATCTGATGGTGCAAAGATTCTGCTTCTTGTTGAAAGCTGTATTTGCTAAGGCAATCCTGGCTGTAAATGCCTCTGTCCATCTTACACTCTTTTTTATCATGCTACCCAAATAACTGAAATATTCTACATTCTCCAGTTGCCTTTGATCTATCGTAATGGGTACTGAGGATGGTTGACTAGAGATTCTCATTAAATTTAACATTCATATGTTCGTGCATCGCTAATATATTAGCAGCGTATAACCAACAAGATGCAACGTTTCACAATTCATTTATTTCTGTAAAACGCTCTACATGTTTCAGACGGGTTTTCTGTCCATCAGGAGCTCAAAACTGCACACACAGCGTCAGGTATTTGTCAGACCAATACCCGACGCTGTATGTGCAGTTTTGAGGTCCATGTGAAACATGTAGAGCGTTTTACAGAAATAAATAAATTGTGAAACGTTGCATCTTGTTGGTTACACGCTGCGAGTAGATTCTCATTACCGTATACTTTCCACATTCATTTCCATTCCAATTTCAGTCACTCTATCCGTCATGCCTTGTAGCACCCTTCCTTTCACAGCCAATAGCACAAGGTTATCTGCATATTTCACAGGGCGAGTTGTTTGTCCGCTCTAAGATATAAGTGACATTCCATACATAAGCAACAAATATTGAATATTATTATTGAAATGTCTTATTTTCCGTATTTGCGCATCATGTAAACGGCAATAAAAATCAGCGTATTGCACAAGAACATGGCGTCACCACGAGCAAACTACTTCAATGATTATTACGTCACAACACATCACATATCAGTCCATACTGTTTTATGTTACAATCAGTATTATTTATTGTGACTGTATTTTTATCTCAGTTTCGCTTCATGCAAAATGCATTTTGAACTCTGTGTTTCGCCGGTCAGAAACAATAATTATTAGACAACATCTGTTCATGTATTTCCGTCAAAAACACCTGACATGCAAATCCAATCTACTTTGAGTCTCATTATGATCAATAACCTACGGTCTATACGGTTCTGCCGCATTCTTCGTTACAGTTTCATAGACGGCACGATTTTCGGGAAATATTACATAAAATAAAATGTGTATCGTGACATTCACTACAACATTGCACTGAATTTTTCCTTCTCTATCCACAAAATACTTGGCGAGATAGGTACAGAGTTCTTCGCTTAAAATGGCTCTAAAGGACAGGTTTCAGTCAAAGTCCTCAAATATAAATTTTCATGAAAATACGTCCAGTGGGATCCTGATTGTTCCGTGCGGACAGACAGACATAGTCATGGCGAAGCTGATAGTCGCTATTCTCAGCAGCGCGATTACACCTAAACGTGCAGAGATCTGAAAGCAGTCCGTAACGATAACTTGATCTTTGTTGTTGTGTGAGTCTTGACATCTGGTGTCCACCACAAGTTGTTCTGGAAGGAACTTCTGAGGGGCATGCGCGTGTCTGGACCTAAGTGACGGAAGGAAAAAGCGGGATACGAATATTTCATGACGAGAATTGTCACAATTTTCACTTCTCGCCAGACTTTGTTAAGATGGTCACATCAGGGAGGTATGTTGGCCAGGTGTGTGACTAGATGGGGCCTCTTTTTTCACCGTAATGAAAATTTAATTGCATAAAATTAGAAGAAATTTTGAGCAGCTCTCAAGGGAAACTGTTCTATGGAACTAGTGAGTTGATTAGTTAGTTAGTTGTTTGGTTTATTGGTTAGTTAGTGAGTTAGTTGGTTAGTTAGTTTGTTTGTTGGTTGGTTTGTTAGTTAGTGAGTTAGTTAGTTAATTTGTTTGTTGGTTAGTTAGTTGATTAGTTAGGTAGTTAGTTGATTAGTTGGTTAGTTAGTTTATTAGTTGGTTCGTTATTTAATTAGTTGATTAGTTAGTTGGTTGGTTGGTTGGTTGGTTAGTTAGTTGGTTGGTTAGTTCGTTAGTTAGTTGATTAGTTAATTGGTTGGTTCGTTAGTTAGTTGATTAGTCAATTAGTTAAAAGACTAAGTTACTAATTAATCCTGGGCAAAGGTTATCATGTTTTCATGTTACCACCTTCTCTAGCATTAAGTATTCCGCATTTTGCCACACAGCAATTCCGTGTTTCATTTGATTACCAGGAAAAAAGTTACGTAACTTCAGCATGCAGTATTAATAGGTTATTCTGTGTCAAGCGTATCGTGAAATTTTTATTGCGAGTTACGGAGCGAAATAATAAACATATTGTGATGGGCAGCGGACAACCCCCCCACCCTCCCCCACAAAAAAGCGTAAAACATAAGCTCCTTAAATGGTCTCATCTCTAGAGAGGCTGAATCGAATTAGCGTAGTGGTGCTCAAACACAACTAAAAGCAACATCTCCAATAACAAACATTTGCAGCCAAAGCTAACAAATGTATGATTACTACGAACCGCTGGCAACAGGCAAACAAGATAAAATCCGAATTGACAGGCTAGGAGATGAAAATTTGTTATCCTTTATTACTCCAAATGAAGACTGTCAACAAAATAAACATCATCCAAACTACAGGATTTTGAAAAAAAACTAATTGAGGCGGATAATCCAGTTGGAGGAGAAACCCCTCACGTAGTATTAAATTATGGACCACAAGTGGAGTAGTTTATGCATTACGAAATTAACTGAAAACGTGTGATAAAGTGAGGAGGGGGCGTGATGTAGAACGTATGGGAGAGATGAATAAACGCACAACAAACGTTGGTCCAAAGAACTGACAAGGAAAAACCACTTAGAAGGCGTATGTGTAGGGGAAGAACGGTGTATCTTAATGTAGTGCAGTAGCCCGGACATGAACCAGTGGCGACCAGTTCTGAGTACCGTCAGAAATGGTCGATTTGTATCATGAAACTGGATTAGACACCAGCAGCTTTTCTAGAGGACCTTATTCCAAGTAGTCGTAGAGAACAAAAAAAAATGTACGTATTGGTAATATTTAATATTTAAAAAAAATATTAAATTTCATAAATTTATCCCTGATTTTACTTAAAAATGCCTCCTATACACATTTTTCTGTAATTTTCCGTCGTGAAGGGTCTTATAGGTATGTGTAATTCGCGCCAACACACGCATAGATCCTTCAGTATAAGCCCAGAAGCGATTATTAACAAGAAACAGAATCAAATGAATTAGCCTCCCAGTTGTGTCTCAGTAGCCTACAGGCTCTTTTTATCTCCCAGGACCTCTGCACCATCTCGGAGGTAGTATCCAGCATTCAGCATTCAGTACATTCAGCATTTTCTACATTGAATGTAAGTCAAGGCCTGCAGTCTAAATACCGATTTCGTTAGAAGAAGCAACAAAATAACTGGAAGTAGGACTTGCTTGACAGAACCCAAAAGACCTTCCAAGCAGAAGTATTTCCCGTATATAGATCAAATGAAGTTCGCTGCTCATTACGCTGTTTCGTTCATCATATCTTTTCATATTTTTTGTTTCTATTTTTATCATTGTACAGGAACGCTGATAAGTCCTTAGCCCGACCAGGAAGGAAACAAGCTAATGTTCCTGTCAGAATGGCATGAATTTCCTTCGGCGCCTTGCCTTGCAAGAAAAAAAAACTTGATGACAGCTCGCGTCTCAGTGTTGTTGAAATCGCGCGCGTCCCTGACATGCTTAAGAGCTTGTTTCCTTCCTGGTCGGGCTAATGACTTATCAGCACCCCGGTATATGTATTGTTGTATGTTTTGTATACTTGTGTTTAATTTTGTAAATTACTTATTCTTATTGTTGTTATGTATCCTCATTTTTATGTTTATGCCTTTTTATCGTTATGTTAATATATTCTGATTTTTATGTTCATGTATTCTTATTGTTACGTGTGTTACGTTCTGGGTATTCTGTTTCTTTATATTGTTCTGTGTATTGTTTGTGTGTAAATGTGTACTGCACTGCTGCCACCGGGTGTCAACCCAATTACAGTTAACAAATATATCGTATCATATATCAATACTGAATGTTGGTGTGTGGAACTGCCGTGGATTTTCACAGAAAATCTAAATAGTAACAGCAATGTGATAATGGTAACACGATAAATGGTCCCCCAACCTCAGTGGCTTGCGCTGTTACTTTCTGTTCTCATTACAGCTGCTGCATTATTAGCGTTTTGTGAATGGGTCCTGGGTCCTGTAACCTGAGAGATTTTGCGGTTGTTGTGCAGCCTTTAAATTACATGGCGCAAAGTAATAGATATTTAAGAACGACAACCCAAGTACTGCGTTCACCGTACCATTGCAGTGAGGAGACATTTTCATGAACAGGTGGGAAAAAAGATTTTGTAAAAAAGGTAGGAATTGGGGAGGGGGGGACTGACCCTGAAACTACGTGCATTTTGTGTTGTATTTCAACAACTGTTGGGCCCGGTAGCTCATTCGGTAAAGCGACTGACTACGGGCTGGAAGGTCCGGGGATCGAATTCCGGTGGGGACGAGATTTTCCGCCCGTCCAGACCGGCCCTGGGGCCCACCCAGCCTCCCGTACAATTGGTACCGGGTCTTTCCCGGAGGTAAAGTGCTGCCGGGGTGTACTGCAGACCACTCATCCCTTCTAGTGCCGCGGTCGTGGAAGAATAGAGCTATACCTCTACCCACTCTCTGGGCCACACCGGGCCTGTAACGGGATCACTTTACCTTTTATTTCAACCAATGTTACTCAACTCATGTCATAGAAATAACTGGAACGTAACATTCTTTGACAGTCACGTTTATATGTACATAAATACAAACGAATATTCCTTGACTCATTCACCAAATTTGAATCAAGGGTCTAAAGTTCGTATTTTTTTAAGTTCATCTAAGAAATCCTAAGTTTTTCATTTTTTAAATGACAATGTAAGTCATCTGCCGATCTCAGTGGCTCATTTCGGCTGAGGGCAAATCATGTAAAATGTGTGATAACATCGTGCCTGTAAAAATCTGAGTTTTTTTAAATGTCGATTTTTTGGAAGTGGGGTCTTCACCCTGGCAGCCCCTCACTTGGTGCGCGCCTGTCCACCGATAAGGAACAGTACTCTAAAATGTCACTGCTTGTCGGTTAGTGTGATGATCTGTGACAATAACAACAACAACTAGTCCCTTTATGGTGGAACATTACTGACAGTCTGAGAGAAGCAGAGCTCAACTTGTTGATATTGCAGTAACGCGGCTAATGACATCCGCCACTTGAGGGCTTATGAAGCTGACCTCTTGACAGTAGCCACGACAAGGGCTTCTGCATGAGGATGCCAGGATTAGCAGCGTGCGCAGCGGAACGAGGTTAATGTGAGGCTCAAGCGAGGGTCAACTTAGTAGGCAGAACCTCCGTTCACCCTTTAAAGATCAAACGTATTCTGCTTTATATAAGAAATCAAACCTTACCGCCCTGTAAACACTTTCCACCACGGTTATGAAAACCCATCAGTTATTGATGTAAAGAGCAAAAGTCGCTGTCTGTTCTGAGATCCGTACAAGACACTCAGGGTAAAGCGAGCACCATGTAGAATTTTTGAATGTTAGAACCTGGTGGTACGTAAAGAAACCGCTAGGCTTTAAAAGGTTAATATCGATATCGTTCACACGAACAAGTTGAGGTTGAGGTGTCGATGTCGTTCGACTTGGTACTTAATTTCGCAGTCAAGGAAAAAGGCAGACACGGGCCCTCTCCACACACCACAGCCTGGTTTAAGTTATAAAATAAATGGTGTGAAATTGGTATATGAAAGGCACTTACTTTGTTTGGAGCGAATTTCTGGTATTTTATTACTCGTATCTCTTTAGCTCTCTCATTTCCAGAGAAATGTACAGTCAAACCTCGGTTCACGAACGCCTCGGATCATGAACAATTCGGTTTAAGAACAAATTTTCCAAACACAAAGCGTCTCGGATGACGTACTGTATCTCGAGTTAAGAACACGTAAGCCGTCAAAACGTAGAAAAAAACAAATCAAACTGAACAACTTTTTAGTGTAACAGAGGCCCAGTGGGTGTGAAGCAGAGTCAAGTGGTGCCAAGAGACAGAAAAAAGAAAAAGAATCCCCTTCCAAACAATAACATTTCACTTCCTCACCACCTTCCACTTACGCCGTCAACTCTCCTCCATACAGGTACGG
>Ga0123357_10010870_pt1 | contig 11616 bp, 5 predicted proteins | sample TergutEmb28metaG_FD_89873 | JGI IMG/M metagenome (GOLD analysis project Ga0123357, IMG submission 89873) | Embiratermes neotenicus P4 segment gut microbial communities from Petit-Saut dam, French Guiana - Emb289 P4 | ecosystem: Host-associated > Arthropoda: Insects > Digestive system > Gut ...
GGGGGGGGGTGGGTGGGGGGGGGGGGGGGGGGGGGGGGGGGTGGGGGTTGGTGGGGGGTAGCGGAAGGAATGTTGTCTCTATAAAAATTTATTTACAGATGCCAGCAAATACTGTGGGATGTGGCGCCGAGTGAACTGGTACAAGGTTACTTGCAGACTGATATAAACTATATCACATTCCACAAAACCTTAATCGTGATAGATGTCGTCATGATAGCCCCTAATTTTACATTTATCAACATACTGGGTACTTAATGGGGTGACTTATGTAGCCTTGCCGATTAGGTGTGGAAAGAGAACGATTTATATGCCAGGTTGTTTGGGATTAAATATGAATGCAAAACTCTGATTTATTGTTCGTGTCTCGAGATACTTGAAACCATACCGTCGAAAATATTTTTGCTGTAGCGACAGCTACGAACGGGTTAAATCGTGGCAAGAGCGACAATGCGCGTATGACGTGACACTGAGGTCCGTTCGCATAACCATTGTTGCCGTTGAATAGCAGTTAGTATTACTTATTCTGAATGTTTCCTTGTATCCTGATGTATACAACATGCCAAGCGCGTGTGTCGCATTACGACGTGTGACCTTTCCGACTTTACCGTACTTTTCCACATTATTTCATAAACAAGACGATTTTCTGAAAAAAAAATTGTTGAGCTTAACATTTATGTTTCGATTTCCTCTAAAACTTTGAAACATTTCAATTTCAATTTCTAAGAATAATGCAGCCAGATACTAACACAAATGTACTTAGTTCTTTGTGCAATGAACCCCTCATTCTTGTCAGATTTTAGTGAAAGCTGAATTTTCTTGCCGGATTTCCGAAAAATGTTTAAATATCAAATTCCATGGAAATTCGTCTAGTGGAAGCCAAGTTGTTCCATGCGGACGGACAGACATACAGATAGACAGACATTACGAAACTAACAATCGCTATTCGGAATTTTGCGGAGGCGCCTAAAAATGCCTGCTGCAGCACACTGTAGTTGCTTCTGGTTAGGTGCGAATGCGAGAGAGACATCACTTCAGACACTGGATGAGGGCGATTTGGAGTAATAGCCGTCAGAAAAGTATTTGGACTTACGAAAGAGGAAATAACGAATTGTGGAAATAAACGCAGAATTTGTAAGCTTCAACTTAATGTTTTTTTGTCTAATATTATTCGGCCGATGGGCCAAAGATGATAATAAGGAACGGTACAGAGGCTTCTGCGTCACATGAGGCAATGCGCTTGACACAGTATCTTGACACTGCACACTTCCATGCAGAACATCAAAGGCGAGGCTCCGTCGTAGATTGGAGGATACTGCTGAAGATTTGGCTTCATTCTTAAGGCTCAGTATGGCGCCCGTGAGTGGCATGCTGGGCAAAGGACACGAAACTCCTGTTTCCAGGACCTTTAGGAACAACCCGTGCCATTCTAAACATTTCAGTGGAAGTCTTGCATTTTGCCTTCAGCTCTTATGGCACCTAAAATGGTTGCTTGAAATAATTACACATCTTCTTTCGCGCTGCCTTCAATTGTATTTTCTCATGAATATGTATTAGCTCATTCCGGATATGCAGGAGAGGGAAGACAAATTTAGTCAGGGGGAATCGAGTGGGGAACGAAGACTTTCTTTAACCCCTTGAAGCATGAAATTTATTTACGTGGAGTTTAATAGTCTTGGTCGTACCTCACAGAAAACACACAGAAATGTTTGTCAACGAACAATGCTGTCAATGTTGTGAAATTAAATATCAGTGTGTATTAAGACAACCAAATGCATTCTTTGGTTGTAAATGGCGCCAGTGTTATTCATAATAATCTAAAGCTTACCTTACCCAGCCTCCGTTCTTATGGCTCTGACGTTTTTAGTGCTTTCCTTCAGAGAGTAATTTTGAAATATAGAAATATCTTCCAATTCCTTTCGATTTCTTTCCTTCTTCTTCATATTTCCCACATTATAATAACAAAACCCGAATATTTAACACGCCTTCCATATCACAGTTTACCGTTAGGCACGAGTCTGAACCAGTTCATTCCACATCACTTCCTCATAATTCATTTTCTAGCAACAATTTCAATGTCCTCCTCCACCTTCCTCTTCGGTGTTTCCATTTGCCATTTTCCTACAACTTGGACATTAAAATCGGAAAGGCTTCTCGTTTTTTAAATCGCCCGGTGTGCCCATCACACTGTATCTTCTTTGGAGTGACCAGCTTAATAATAATATTTCGTTGTATAAATTAAATACGGTTTCTCATTATACGGCGAAGTGTAGACTGTGTAATTTCCCAATCCATTTATCTCCTATGGTTACAAATATTTTAATTCCCTCTTTGTTCTAAAGTATTGGACAAATGAAAGTAACGTAAAACTTGTTCAATTTGACGTACAGGTGACCGTGCATCGTGATATATTCTTGTAATCAAACCAACTAGATGCACTAATTTCTCAAGTTTATATTTGAAACGAAACTCTACATGTTTCGGGCAGTTCCTCTGTCCATCATCAGGAGTCTTTCATTGTAGACACAGCAATGGTATATGTCATACAGGGTTTGCTGACAGCTTGCGAGCAGGATCAGGACGGAACTGCAGTTCCATCCTGATCCTGATCCAATGAAAGACTCCTAATGATGGACAGAGGAACTGTCCGAGACATATAAAGTTTTATTTCAAAAATAAATTTGAGAAATTAGCGCATCTAATAAGAATATAAGAATACAACTTACTCGTAGGGTCGGCCGACTTATTGATGATTTCTGCGTTACTCGCCCACGTACTCCTGGCGAGGACTTAGTTTATTTGTACAGCCAGTTTTTTGTGGGACTTAACATAAAATTGTGCACTGCGTCGTGTATGGTGTAGTCTTAAGGTGGAAATTAATATTGCCTCTATGCTTAATTAAGCACCACAAATTCAAGAATCATGGAGGAGTGTATATACAGTTCCACGCATGCTTTGTCTTGGAACTAGATAAAAGTAAATGGTCAGATTTACACTTCGGCCGGCTTACCTCCGGAAAAAGTTCCCTGTTCAACATTGGATGCAAGGCTGTGCAGAGAGACGACGCTGCCTGTATATAGTGAAAAGTGAAAGTTTCTTGCCTTTGCCTGCAATTGAAGCCATGTCGTTCAACTCGAAGTGCTGTCACTGTATTGTGCAAGATTTCAGGATTATTGTGGGACTACTTGGCTCCTGCAAAAGCGACCGGTAGATTTCCTGAAACATCGGTAAGCTACTATCAACATACGCTGCATAACAACCCAGAAGAGCGAACACCTAGTCGCCGTACTGAATGGGCTGAATTTGTTCGCCTTACACATCTCTTGGTGTCTGTAAGCTTATCAAAGGAAACTCTTGTAGCGAAAGCAAACTCTGTAATTCTTTCTATGCATCCGACATAAGTAAGTCACTGTCAGCATTGTTCGTCTGACAAATATGTAGGGTTTGGAATGGACTTTACTGTCTGTCAAATGCTTCTGAATAATCTTGTCCTGAGAGTCAATTGTTCATAATTTTCAGGCTTTGAAGAATGATTTCCTTGTCCCTTTCAAGGCAGCTAGGCAGAGCTTTAGGGAGAAGCTTGTAACGGTTGTGAAAGGCTCCCATCTTTTTATGCCTCTCTGTAGTGCTATTTCTGGACAAATAATTTGATAAAGGACACTGAAGTAAAGGAAGAAATAGACGTGTATGAAATGCAAAAGAAATATTTTAAGCAGGTAAAATTCGATTATGAAAAATCTTTTTGTTCTTCTACTACTCTCCGGACTTAACCCATTAGAAGCTTTCAAGTTTCATGTCCATTTCTTCGTGGAACACTTGGCCCTCTTCATCTTGTACTGAGGGCTGCCTTGGGATGTGTTACTCCGTCCGTTTTGTGTGTTCTCTCCAGTGAAGAGTGTTGCCTCTATTTTTAATAAAACCCAAGTGTATGGCTCTATTATATGCCTTGAAGCTTTCGCGGCGACAGACTTCAATAAAGTCTTCTCAGGCAGACAGCCGCGTCAAATTGTGAAATTTCTCCATCGTTCCAGGGACTGGCTCCTTCCCCAGCTTCAGGGTGCTACTGATGACTTGACCAACCAACCAACCAACCAAATAACCAACCAACCACAGAGCTAACTGAAAGCAGGTCGACGTCCCTGAGTCTACTTAGCCATTCCTGCGTTTTACCACTTCTCTGTTCTCAGTAACAGACACCTTAAACTATAACTGGGATTGTGCTTACGCTAACGAGCTTCCTGTCGCGTTGAAGACCTCAATGTAAAAAAATGAAAACCATTGCGAAGAGGCAGTAGGTTGGGGCATATATTTGGCTATAAGGCTTTCTGGGATTTGAACCCGAATTGGTCATATCTAAGGTTAGACTCGCGGCGAAAATCAGGCACTTAGGTAACCTTGCTATGCCAGAGGAGAGTGCGGCCTGTGCCTCGTCTTTGCGTGTTATACCCTGGCATTTTTCTTACAACTGAGGAAAAACAACACACAAAAAAACGCAGTCAGGGTGGTAGAAAAGTGCCAGCTGGGCATAATACATAGTGTCGACATAGCTACTCTTTGGCGGTTAGCCTCGACAAGTCTGTCGATCCCGGTTTACCTTGGGACGCTTTGGTAAACCTGGGTCAACCCTCGGTCAGCGCAGGTATTTGCCGAGCTGCCGAAATAAGGGTTTTCCAACATCAGGTGACTTTGAGTCGAATCTCTCGCTTAGAGATCTGATGTGGTTTGCAAAAATATAACTCACAGTTCCTCGTGAATTAGCCTGTTACCAACGTGCCAAGGTGTACGGGTTGCAATGCGCAGACACTTGGATTAAAGCACCTGCTGATGACTTGGTATCCTGCTGTCCAATATATATACCTCTGTCCGGCTGGACTCGGGATGTAGGGCGATCCAGCCCGTTTAGTGGGTGGAGTCAAGAAGTCGATGAACTTGGCCTAGATTGTCTATCGATGGCTGTGCAATTGGTTTACTGTGCTAATTATCGGCTACCGTGTTCGGCTTAACGTGAAACCAAGCTTTCACAACTTACACGCCTGTCTGCCTGAGAATATGTTACTAGATACATGTATATTAACTACAGCTTCACATAAATGTGAATAATTATTCTTAAAACATTAGTACATTGTTTGGACATTGACTTATCTTTGAATTCTGATTATTGAAAGAAATCTTTTCTCAGAATTTTTGTACAGAAAGTCACATAAATTCCTGCAGGATTGCTGGTAGATTTCTGTCCGCAGCCGCAGCCACAGCAGCAGCCACTCTCATCAGTATTGCATCCACGAACAGGAATGCCGACTTCTACTTTAATTTCGTTCGGCTCCATTTGAGAGCCTCCAATTTGCTAGAGCCCGCACAAGTCGTGACCACTGTAATGATACGTCACTGGGATTTATAGGACGTGCGCACCACAGCAGAGAACGCAAAATATACGAGATTCATTGTTTCCAAAATCTGCCTACTTCAACAGAGAACTTACAATGCAAAACCAAAATTATTTAATATTGTTTTAATAAATACCTTTCAGTCATTGACAGAATCGTACGTGATTTGGCAAGATTGTTGTTTCATGCCCAAACTACATGACGTTTAATGAGATGCGAAATAGACTTTCCTGATAAGATGTCAGCCGTTTCTTGTTTGAAGAACAAGATTTGACATTTTTCTGCGGAGAAATAATCTATATTGAAGATATAAAGCATTTCAAGGAACCTTCACTAAGGTAATTAAACTTCTTTGCATGATTTGTGGAATATTTACAAACCATGTCCACCCCTCTCCGCCACTCGGAGACACCATGCCGCAGAAATGGAGGCAAACAATACTCTAAATTATTTGGACATATCTTTACACAGGACACCCACCAACTGGAAAACCTCCATCTACAGAAATCCCACATTCACAGACACCATCATCCCGTAAACATTCAATCGCCCTTCACAACACAAATATACGGCAATTAAAGTTTTGTACAATAGACTAAATTCCTATGAGTTATGTGATGAAGAATACCAATAAGAAGAGAACATCATCCACAACATCCTCTACAATAACTCCTTCCTAATCAATCCAAAGAAACCTACCTGCCGTACTCCTAGGCAACTTCAAATCTCACAGCCGCCTTAGCACAAATGGGCCACCTTCACTTACGTAAGAAAACAAACTACATACATCACCAACCTGTTCAGAAGTACAGACCTCAGAATAGCATTCCGTACCGATAACACCATATATAATCTTATAATGCACAGAAACCAAATATCAGAAAAATTCTCATTATCCGGGGTGTACAAATTAACATGTCCTGGTTGTAAGAAGGCATATGTAGAACAAACTGGGAGAAGTTTCACAATACGTTACAACGAACATAAGCACGCATTCTTAACGAACAGCCACACTTCCAGATTTGCGCAGCATCTTAATGAACATGCCCATTCCTTTGTTACTATCAACAACTCTATGCAGACTTTACGTTACCATAAGAAGGGCGCGTACCTCAACACGATAGAAAGATTTTACGTTCACGTTGAACACGACTCCAACAACGAGCTGAATGACAGCCACACTATATTTCCCAACGCGATCTTTGCCAACCTTCTAAAAACCCACAGTCCATACCCCCCCCCCCCCACCCCCCATTCACCCACCACATCCCTCCCGCGGTCAATATCCCAATACTCCAACACAATCCACTACATCCACATAAGAAACAAGGCCGACCCAAAGAATTAACAAACACACTGTTCGGCTCCACGTACTGAACTAATCAACATCGCGATCTTCTACAAGGCTGAATCCGAAGAGTGATAAGCGAGTGCTTTTTAAACTACGTAATATCATTACATTCACATAGAAAACAGGCCGTCCCCAGGAACCAACGCACACGCACATACCAGCTCTACACGGTAATTACACAGCGTAATCATACTCGAGTACTGCTAAGTGTTTAGTTGCAATAGTTACAAGTGATTCTATTAAATGTCACCAGCCACGATATACACCGACAATAACACTGATCGATGCTGCTTCTGCCTACCCGTAAGCACTATTTCTACGTTAGATTACATGACAACTGCATTGATCTTCATTCCTAAGGCCAATACACCATCTAATTTCTATTCCGCAGATCACATAACTAGACCACAATAAAATGTCTCCCCCAACAGTAATGCGTTAGAGATACACAACTTGAAGTAAGCCCGTCTGCACAAAGGGATCTACAACGCACTGCCCACAGCCACAAGCCACACCTCATCTATAGTTTTCCTCCTGGATGTACTTCCACGAACTTACCACCAGGGCACACCTGGCTACCACCTACATGAAGACTGTATATCTGTCCATAGCCCACCAGTACCCCGCCGCAAATAAACTTTATAGGACCTAATTTACATCATCGGTAAATTTGCCTCCATGGCGACTTAGTATAACATACTATTGTATATAGAAATTAACTACTAGGTTTAACCTGCATCCAGGTTACAGGATATGATGAACGAGATCTCGTCTTCAATAACATAAACTATGTATATTGTATAGCTAACTTATAGCAAGTAGTACAACATGATGATGGCCAATATAGAGGCCGAAACGTGTAGCTGTTAACAACTAGTGCATCACCGTTGGTTTATATTAAAATATTTGTGTTTTGACTGCACGCATAACATATCTTTTGTGACTATACCGCAGGATGAGCTTCTGTGTTCGTCGTTAGAAGGGAGTTAATTTATTGATACCTGATTAAAGTTGTGCTGTTGTTTCAAAATGGTCGTCGATTTTAAGTCTCTCAGCTTGCAGAATTTTACACAGCCCCGAGATCAAATTGGCTAGCACTCAGCAATTACAAACATAAGTTGTTGTGGAAAGTTCAGAAAAACAGACAAGTGAAAGAACAGAAACTAAAGAGTGGATAGAACCAGACTGCGAGTGGCCTGATCCGCTACATAGAACAGAGTTTCTACCGAGGCATCCTTTATGTGGAAAACACTTTTAGGTATTCATTTACACCCTTCGGTAAGATGTGGGTTTTGTGCGCCCAAATTCATGAAACTCACGATCACTCAATAAATTTTTATAGAAACTTGCTGTAACGATCACTTCAACTATTAACCAACAAATGCACCTATATATCTTTCACTTAAAACACTTTAAAGCACTTAAAACCACTCCGACATGTTTCGATCTTTTCAGATCATCATCAGGGAGTTCCGTCGTTCCTTGCTAAATTTATTACGTATTCACGATTTAGCTCCTTTTTGTAAACATGGTGTTGTGGCAGCATATCATGTTGTGTAGGAATCTGTTGTAGAGAATGTAGTTGGCTTGGTGTGCGTCGTATGCTACGTAGCATACAACGCACACCTAACCAACTACACTCTCTACAACAGATTCCTACACAACATGATATGCTGCCACAACACCATGTTTACAAAAAGGAGCTAAATCGTGAATACGTAATAAATTTAGCAAGGAAAGACGGAACTCCCTGATGATGATCTGAAAAGATTGAAACATGTCGGAGTGGTTCTAAGTGCTTTAAAGTGTTTTAAGTGAAAGTTATTTAGGTGCATTTGTTGGTTAATAGTTGAAGTGATTTTACGAAATGCACGGTTCAACGATGAGATTCATTGCTGTAACGAGTTTTATTCAAATCTGATGAGTGATATGTAAAATAATGCAGAATTAAGATTTACATGCATATTTTTTGTTTGAAGAACGCCTAATTGAAGTTAATCAAAAGCACCCACGTTTGGCGCAACGGTGTTGATGAAAATGCGGTCTACGGAGTGACGTCACGTACATTGTCAGTACGCCGACGACGGAGGCAGTCGCCTACGAAGCCCGGTAAACGTATTACAAATTTGCACTGCGTTAGTGGGGTATGGAGAAGTGTACGTAATGTGCCATATTAATCTTATCCATGTTATTAATTGAGGGATATTTCCACACTTTTTAAACTTTACCCTCTGACCTGTCATTACTCGTGGAGTTGATTCCAGATGAGGTATGGGCGTGGTGGCAAACACGAAATTCTCTTCTGGAAATCGAAAGCCATTCCACCACGACGTAATGAATAAAGAAAGCTATCCTGCCTCACATTTAGATGTGGTAGAAATGAAGTATTAGAGACGTTGTACTCCTTTCCCTTTTTGTAGAGCTACCGTCGATCTGGGATCAGATCTCCTTTTCTTGAGGTATCTAGATCACACACAATTAGACACACACACACAGACACACTTACGCTTACACACATACACATCCAGTGGGAATTCTGTGAACGCGTTATCAGCACGTTGCAGAGGCCGCTACCCACAAAACACAGTACGAACAAGAGACGAACAGACATGTCCTCGGTGATATTCGAACCCGCGATCCCCGCTGTCGAAGGGATGCAGACCTACGCCTCAGACCGCACGGCCATCGGGATTGGCTTATATTTATATGGTCTGTTCATATCGGATTATATATTTTATTATTAAGTCTGTAGATTAGGCCTATTCAAACACTTTTTGTGCTATGAATGAAGGTGGTATATCTTCGTTTCCAGTTTATCAATTTAGTCTTTAAAGTGTATGGTTCTCTGTAAGGAAGTGTGTAAATGAAATGGCTAGAATGGTTTCATTTTAGAAGCACATAGTCTTTTGTACCTAACTGAGCTGATAATTTAACGTTAATAGTAAAGCACACAAACTGATACATGTTTCATATTCGGACTGTACGGTGAAAATTTCTTAAGCACTAATTAAAGAATCAACCCCGTAAATATAAAAGGAACTTTTTATCATAAAGAATGGCGTGGTTTTCCAAATGAGAGCCTTTCCTTTGTTCATTAATGGTGCGTTTTATTACAAGGTACTTTTTGTGTGTGTTCTGCAGAGCGTTTTGTTGTTGTGCATTCGACATGCAGGGACAGTTGATTCGCCTCTCAGATTTTAATGACATTCAAAATTATTCGCAACATAATGGGCAATTTTTCACATTAGGGATTCTTAAAAAACATCGTGTGTATTTATTCCTAAGTACGGAGACCAGATTTAAAGGCACTGACTGTATTTGGCAGTGTGCAAGTCTCCACCTTGGTTTGTAATGGCGACTGGGGAGTTTATTCTTGGTAATTGCAATGGAATACGGAGGGAGAGAAGCAAATGATTATGTAAGGAAATAGAAGGCCATTTTTTGAGGCGCATCATGTCTTCGTCTTCCGTAAAGAAATCGTAAGAGTACTGAATTTTGTTCTTAGACCACCATCTTGAAGTAAAGGATGTAGCCTGTTTATTGTCGTGAAAGTTTATACATGCTGCGATTCCCAATACACCGAATGAACTCCACTTCCTGCACTGCAGATTTTTTTTGGTGCTGAGGGTTATTTAAACAAGTTAGGATCCGGTGCAGTCGCTCTGTTATTGTCCCCAAGTTTCCTGAATATCTTTAAAGAAAATCCTGAAAATATATTTTAAATTTCCTTTCCACATTTCACACAATACACACTGTAAGATTTCAACTTACACAATAAAACCAGCATAAGCACCAATGTTAAAATTACAGTTTTTTACGCACAGTTTGTCATAACTTTGACATGTTTCGATCTTCTTGATCAGCCTCAGGAGGAGGCTGATCAAGAGAGATCGAAACATGTCTGAGTTAGGACAAACGGTGTGTAAAAAGCATAATTTTCACACTAGTGCATTTGTTGAATTTGACGGTCAGGTGACCGTGCACCGCCATGTAGTCTTGTTATAAACGTAACTAGATGCACTAATTTCTCAAATTTAATTTTGGAATAGAACTCTACGTGCTTCGGACAGTTCCTCTGTCCATCATCAGGAGTTTTTCACTGTACACACAGCAATGGTATATGTCATACAGGTATGCTGACAGCTTGCGAACAGGATCAGGGCGGAACTGCAGTTCCGTGCTGATACTGCTCGCAAGCTGTCAACAAACCTGTATGACATATACCATTGCTGTGTGTACAGTGAAAAACTCCTGATGATGGACAGAGGAACTGTCCAAAACATGTAGATTTCTATTCCGAAATTAAATTTGAGAAATTAGTGCATCTAATTCATTTTATTACAAGAATGCATTTGTTGGTTTTATGGTGTAAATTGTTTATTAATGCGCGGGCAGGCATAACATTAAGACTGTTAATGCAAACAGGCTGAGATATACACAGTTATAAAAATGCAGTATCTCTCGAAGGATAATCAAGTGAGATCGAACTATGTCTGAGGTATGAAACAATGTGTGTAAAAGGTGTAATTTTAAGAATGTTGAATTTGCTGGTTTTATTGTGTGGATTGTACATTAATGCACGGACATGAATAACATTAAAACTTTAAGATTTCTCTTTACCTTAGCAGCAGATTTATTATCGATATTGACCTTCCTTCGTTTGTATAATTGAAATTGCTTTCTCCGTATCGTATCAAATGATTTACAATCGATCACGATTTCCTTCCTTTTATCCGTATCGATAGAAAATACCTTTTTGGAGTCGAAAGTTGTTTCGTACCTTCAGAGACACACATGGACGGATGGACGGATGTTCAGAATCGACCAAGCTAGTGTTCGTTTTTGTCGTTTGGTTTTCACACACACACACACACACACACACAC
>Ga0123357_10010871_pt1 | contig 11615 bp, 6 predicted proteins | sample TergutEmb28metaG_FD_89873 | JGI IMG/M metagenome (GOLD analysis project Ga0123357, IMG submission 89873) | Embiratermes neotenicus P4 segment gut microbial communities from Petit-Saut dam, French Guiana - Emb289 P4 | ecosystem: Host-associated > Arthropoda: Insects > Digestive system > Gut ...
GGGAACGGTGTATTGCCAGTAGAGGGGACTACTTTGAGGGGGACAGTGCTTAAAATGTTGTAAAATGAGCAATAAAGTTTTTATAGCAAAAGTTCGGTCTTTTTTTGAACAAACCTCGTATATTGTATTAGAATTCTGAAACTTGCAAACCACTATGCTAGGGGTTTTTATCTTCTGTTATTACACACTTGAATACCATTCTTTAAACCTTGCTTGAGCTGTTCCAACAAATTAGAATGAGAGTGTATGGCTGGTACTCTCCTCCAATTGCACAGATCGCTGTCAGCTCAGTCAGAGTGTGTCTGTTGTTGAGATTGATTGCTTCTGTGCTCTGTAATTCTGTTGTACAAGTACTCTTTTGTATTACTGTGCTGCATTGGACTGTTATTTCAGTGTTAAATCAGGCAAAAGTCCCAAACTGCTCATGTTTATGTTTTTTTTTAAAAAACCTTTTCTGTTTTTATGCTTTATGAAGTTGTTTTATATTTGTATTATTGGTATTTTATAAGCTTGTGGAACCAATTAAATGGTGCGCATTGAAAATAAGGTTCTGGTGTTTGTGACAGTTTGCCTGCCGCAGTTAATCGCAAACGTTTTAACACTGTACTGTACATGGATGCCATGATAAAAGCAAAAAAATTATGGAAAGAGATGGTGAATGCAGATACTTTTTTTTTTCTACAATATATTGGTGTCAGGTATGGAAAAACACATTTCAAGTGCTTCTTGAAAGGTCATAGCAGTGTATGAATGAATTTAGAAAACTATTGATAAAATTTCACATTCTCCATTCTATGCATTACAGTTCAGTTATTACAATTAGAGAAAACGAATGCACACAGTTTTATTGAAGTCTCACTATTACAACACACTGGCTCCTACTCGTTTCAGGCCTCACTGGCCCGTCTGTTTTGTACAGTTGTGCTCCGTGATGATGGGCCAGTGAGGCCTGAAACATGTAGGATCTTGTGTGTTTGTGTCATATTTTGATTTTCATAGAATTGTATGCATTCATTGGTAAGGTAAATCAGTCCCATTACAGGCCCAAGGTGCCCAGAGGATTCCAGGAAGTTAAGGTTCCCAGATTACATGACAGTGGCCCAGCATGGTGGTAAGGTTGTCAGCCTTATGCACCGGCCGCTTTTTACCCGCAGGAAATATTCCTGGTACTCATTTAATTCATTGGTTCTTATTGTAATAATATTCATAAAATGTAGTTCACACTGTATGACTATAAATTTCAACAAATTCCTACCAACTGCAGCAAGATAGGAGTACTGATAAAATCAAGTACACTTAGTCATGGCTGTAACAAATATTAAACATTTATTCAAGAATGAGGTTTTAACTGTTTGCAGGATGCTTTAGCAGTACAAAAAAGTGTCCAGGAAAGACGGCTTCCGCAGCATGGGACAACAGCAAAGATTCAGCTGTGGATTGATCAAGAACTGGAAGTGCTTGTGAGCACTGTAGATGCTGAGAAGACATTGGAACAGTTACTGGAAGACAGAGCAATGCTTCACAGACAGCTAGGCCAACTAAAGGTAAAGTTTTTCCTTCTTCACATAATCACACTTAAGTACAAGGCTGTGTCTGTTTAAAGACCAAAGTTTGGTTGCAAAAGCTTCCATTATTCAACTATTTTATCTGCCCTTAAAAATATGGCTGAAAGTTTCTGGACTGGCCACATGACATGATAACCAGATAAAATGCAGCTGTGTGCTGCTAGGTGCCAGTATGTTGATGTGTGATGAGGCCATCTGTATAAACTCCGAAGGAGACAATACTGTGCCTAATTTTTTTACTGCCACAGTCTGGAAAATTTTGATTGGAACCTTTTATGTGCTGTATTCTTAGACTTAAAGAGCATGTAGATTTGTCTAAGTACAAATGAATTTGTGTGTGCTTTTCTGGCTTTGAAGTTGGATTTTAAAAATGAGGATTTTAAATAACATTTTTAGGCATGTTCGCAATTGCAAACAGTGAGTATTAGCTTGGTTGTCTGTCCATCCACATAGAACAACTTGGCTCCCACAGGACAGGTTTTCTTGAAGTTTGCTATTTGAGTATTTTTGAAAATCGTGTCAAGAAAATTCAAATTTCATTAAAATCTAACAAGAATAATGGGTATTTCACATAAAAACTTAAGCACATTTATGACACTATCTTGCTGAGTTCTTCTTAGATTGAGAAATGTTTCAGACAAAAGTTGTAGAGAAAGTCAAACATGCATTTTATGTTCAGTGATGTTTTTCCAGAAAGTGTGACTTTTATGAGATAATGTGGAAAAATATGGTACAGCCAAGCAGGCTACAGATGACAATATAATATGGTGCATGTGCTTTACGTACTGGATAACTAAGGCTAAATACACACACTCACAATACGAAATATTTATTGCTTTTCCACGACAACAGTTGTGAATGCATTCCAGTGTTATATGTTCATTGCTTGTCTTGTTAATTTAGTAACCTAAATGCTTTTTTCCATAAAAGTATTACAAACTTTAAATATTCACTTATTCTCATTGCCAATAAACATTTCTGACTACAGTGTTACAAAATTGTGTGAGATTTTAACTGATAGCCTAAAAAGTGGTAAAAAATCAACCTGTCAGTGTTAGCACATACTCATGTTCAGGGCTGGACATTAAAAGCATTAAAGCAGTTGTCCTTTATAATAATTGTGTTCTATAATTATTTACTGTGCTCTGTATGGTACAGATTTGTTTCCTGATAAGGAATTACCTGTTTAAAAACTTCTACTTTTGTACAATACCTAGGCTCAGCTTGAACAAAATGATGTTGGTGCTGAAGACAGGATTGCAATTGAAGAGGATTTAAAACAGCTCCAGAGAGATACCGACTTGAGGAATGCCCAGATAACAGACTTGCAGCAAAAGATTCTTGATTCTGATCAGGGTAAGACTTCTGCCTCCCTTATTATACAAGGTCTGTCCAGAAAGTATCAGTTCTTTTTGAATATCTGAAGAACCGATCGCGTGGCCTTGATGTAATGTGGCAGCCAGTCAGAGGAGACCCTACTGCGTATGCGTGAACAGTCACTCTCCCATGGGGCTAGTAATTCGGAAGTGAGACGCCATTGAATGAGCTTGTGTACTGTGTAACCATCGCATTTACAATGACCAAGTGAGTAGATCAGCGAATCTGCATCAAGTTTTGCTTCAAACTTGGACATCTGACTGCGGAAACTATTCATATGATTAAGAAGGCTTTCGGGGATGATTCAGTGCGTAAAGTCCAGATAAAATTTTGGTACCGACGCTTCAAAGATGGCCAGGAATCCATTGAAAGCAGTCCACATTCTGGAATGCCTTCAACAAGTGGAACTCTCAAAAATGTTCAATACGTGCGGGCTGCAATCAACAAAAATCAGTGATTGACAGTGTGAGAATTAGAAGAAGATCTGGGGATTCCACAGACTATTGTTCCAGAGATTTTGACAGAGGATCTTGGCAAGAAATGTCTGGCAGCAAAATTTGTTCCATGGCTCCTGTCACAAGAGCAGAAGGAATTTCATGCTGAAGTTGCAGAGGATATGCTTGAAAATGCTAACAATAACCCAGATTTCCTCAAAAAGCTCATAACCAGAAATGAGTCATAGGTCTATGGCTATGACCCTGAAACAAAAGCCCAGTTTTCCCAGTGGAAGTTGCCTGAGTCTCCACATCTGAAGAAGGTGCAGCAAAGTTGGAGCAATGTCAAGGCCTTGTTGACGGTTTTTTATATCATGAAGGTGTTATCCACCATGAGTATGCTCCTCCAGGCCAGACACTAACTGAGGTGTACATCATCAAAGTCCTTTGCCGGCTGAGGGATGCAATAAGAAGAAAACAGCAGCATTTTTGGGCAAATGGTGACTGGCAGTTTCATCACAACAATGTGCTTGCCCATTCTTCAGCTCTCATGCAGGCTTTCTTGGCAAAACATCACATTACCCAGGTCTGTCAGGTCCCCTATAGCTCAGATTTGGCTTTCTGCAACTTTTGGCTTTTCTGAAAGCTAAAATTGCCATTGAAAGGGAGGAGATTTGTGAGTGCGACAATCACACAGTACACAAGGGCAGTCAATGGTGTTTCTCTGCCGACTGACTAGCCCCATGGGAGAGTGACTGTTTGCAGATGTGCAGTAAGGTCTCCTCTGACTGGCTGCCAAGTTACATTTAGACCACAGGTCCGGTTCTCAAGATATTCAAAATGGATGGATACTTACCGGACAGACTTCATACATTGATGAAAAGCAGCTTGCCATGCAGTGGAGCACATTGCTTTTTGCTGTAGTAAAAGATAAGGAAAGGCAATTCTGTTCCAGTAATACATGGTCATTGAAAAAAAAGTTCCTATGTTCAGGATGTAATAAGCCATAATATATGAACCTAAAGAATGTAATTACTTGTTTTAATATTTGGAGAAATCCTCAAATTTTCTAACATCCTAAGTAAAGCTTGATATGAGCACAATTTGTCGCCCCGCAAAGATTAAAGTAGTATTTAATTTCATCACAGGTAATGTAAATTGCTGGATAAAAATCTAATAGATGCAACAGTATACAAATATTTACTTACTGTAAATCTACTCTACATGTTTCGGGTGTCACAGCACCCATCATCAGGAGTACTAAAAACTGTATCCGTAGCCACCGGTACAGGTCATACTACTTGTACCGGTGGCTATGGATACAGTTTTTAGTACTCCTGATGATGGGTGCTGTGAAACCCGAAACATGTAGAGTAGATTTACAGTAAATAAATATTTGCATACTGTTGCATCTGTTGGATTTTTATTCACATTGAATTACGATGCACGGAACCACGAGCTTAAAATGTAAATTACTGGCTTCACTTCTTCATCTCATCAGTCATGAAACTTACCATTCAGAATATGTTGAGGCATATGACTCCAGTGGGATGGGTCCACATCTTGTCAGAAAGTGGCTGCAGTTTGTGTTTTCATTGTGTGAGAAAATAAACAGTTCTGTCATAGCAAGAAAAATATTTCACTGAATGGTGCTTTCTGTAAAAAATGGGATCTTCCGATATGTAGTCATAGAGATACACAGTCATCACACATTTACTGACAGGATGCCTGACATGTGTCTAGCCACCCATTGTGTATTCCTTTGTAATAATTATTAACCCTTTAATGATGTTAGGATTTAAAGCCCAATTTCTGGTCAGGATGGAGGTGTTTTTAATTTATAGTACCCATAAGGCATTTATGAATCCATGGTGCACTGAGACCAGCATTGAAAGATTAACATTGTCATTAACATGGAATGATGCTTTTTCTGAGGAAATTGTGTACCTTTCTTTAAAAGTTCTTAATCATTTCATGTTTCAGTTAAACTTTTTAAGTATGTAGTCTCAGCCCCTTTAACAACGCAGTTTGTATCATGGGTCTGAAAATTCCAGGCTGCAACATTTGGAATGTGATAGATTTATTAAAATGCATGTCTTTGGGTGTGACATTGTGCTGCTGGATGAATGATTTCCAACATTTTGGCTGAGTGTAGGGCCTTAGTTTTTGAGGGTCAAGCCATCCAATAAGAATAGCACATTGACTTCTTTTCAGATTGCTTAGCCTTGAAAATGTTGGTACAACATTCCTTCAAGATGTCAGGAACCACTCACTCAGTGACACAGCATCATATCCCAAAAGATCTTAACCCTCCAAAGCATTGCTGTGAGAGCCTCAAATGTCTTATTCTTTAGCCTCTGTACACAGTGCACTTACAGATGCAGCTTTCTCTCCTGAAGTCCATAGTTTTTCTGGTGATATAGTGTCTGGAGGTTCTCTTTTGCATGTTGGAAGTTGTGGTGAGTGGTAACAACAAACCTGACATCATAAAACCTCATGATGCGGTGGGCTTTCTTTTGAGTTGACTGCATCGTACTGTCTGTGTTAGGTGCACACTTGTATTGTCACTGAGAGTTACATGCACCTGCACAGTAGTTGAGGAGTGAAAATATTGTGAGTTGATGAGCATTTCACAGCAAATCCATAACTATGTCTTAAAATTAGGGAGACATTCAACTTATAAAGCCTGATAATTTTTTTAATGACCCTGTTTACAGGTAATTGATCTAATTTAGGGTAAGGACTTACCATCTAATTGGAAGTAATACGTTTTATTTAGTTATGGATTATTTTGCAATGTTGTCAGTATTTTAGACTATGTAGTGTAAAATTGTAGGATGATTGTGAATGATGAATTGGAGAGGATATGGAAGGCAGCAGTTGTCACCTAATGAAGTTACCATCCCAGCATTTATATGTAAGGAAAAAAGAAGACATTTAAAACTCATTCAGGATAGCTAGTGCCAGAGGGAAGAATCAAACAGAGCAGCTTTTGAATACACGCCTGGAACTTAACTGCTATACCAATCAGTACTGACAAAAATCTATTTCCTTTCATCCCAACACATAAGAGAGCAGTGGCACAGAAGTATGGTCTTTTACACGTTACTTTGCCCATATTTTCAAAAATTTTGTGAACAATGGACAACATTCGTTTTTTCAAGATATATTGTAGATACTGTTTGGCTCTGAGTGGTTCCAGTATTTCTAGTATAGAAGGTACAAAGATGTACAAATCAAAAAATAACCCCTTCTGATTGTGAAAATGATGCATTTAGAAGCATTCAAATGACATCCCTGATAAAAATTCCAGCACAGAACTGAAGAAGATGGTCATCCTGGAGACCATACAGCTTGAGGATAATATGTGGGCAATTCCAAAATCAGCCTCCGATTGGTTGGTAAAAAGAAACGCATTGTCAGTAGTAACAGGTAAAGTTTGTTATCACTGAACACCTACCCTCATATATTTTCACTGCGTAGTGTAGGAGTAATTACTGATTAAACATGGATACTGTCATCGCCGCTCCCGCCAGCTGTGAGGTACGTGCTGTGATTTGTTTTCTTCACGCAGAAGGACAAAGTGCGGCCGAGATTCGTCAATTTTGTCTTGTATATGGTGATAATGTTATGAGTGACAGTTGTGTGAGAGAATGGTGCAAAAAATTCAGGGATGTGCACACTGATGTGCATGATGAAGGTGGTCAAGGACGACACTCAATTGGGACTGATGAACTCGTTCAAAATTCAACCAATGTGTGTGTGGAAAACGTCATTTCATGATATCAGAACTTTCTGAAGAATTTCCACAAACTTCGAGGACTACTTTATATCAAATTGTCACAGACAGATTGGGTTTCCATAAGTTCTGTGCATGGTGGGTACCAAAATAACTGACTGACTTTCACAAAACTCAAAGAATGGGGTCAGCCTTGACGTTTCTTCAGGACTACTGGGAAGAGGGGGATGAATTTCTTGACAGAATCGTGACTGGTGACGAGAATTGGGTACAGTTCGTGAATGCAGAGACCAAAGAGCAGTGTAAACAGTGAATGCACACACATTCTCCCAACAAGCCCAAGAAATTCAAATGAACACTGTCGAACTTAAAAATGGTGGCTACAGTATTCTGGGACCATAGGGGAATTTTGTTGACAGAATTCATGGCACCAGGGACCACATTAACATCAGAGGTTTATTGTGAAACACTGAATAAGCTTCAGAGGTCAATCCAAAATAAATGGTGCATGATGCTCACTAAAGGCATCTTTCTCCTGCACGACAATGTGCGGCCCCACACCACGGCTTGCACAAATACTTTAATCAAGCTCTTCAACTGGGAGATTTTCGACCGCCGTCCTTGCAGTCCGGACCTGGTGCCAAGCAATTACCATCTCTTCACCAAGATGGTCTGGTTGGCTACCCAGCGCTTCCACACCAACGACAGGCTCATGGATGGAGTCAACAACTGGCCGCATAACTTGGCACCGTTCTTTGATGAGGGACTACAAAAACTAGTGTCATGTTACGACAAGTGCCTAAATGTGGATGGCAACTATGTGAAGAAGTAAAGCAGTTATCTATGTAACTGTTCCATATAATAAAATTTTGTTCTCTATATTGTATTTTTTTAACCAGCCAATCAGAAGTTGATTTTGCAATTACCCACATATCTTAATTTCAGATGTTTCATGAGGTTGTTACATGATGAGCCTTGGGCACAAGGTTTGACTCTGTTTCATACACAAGATATATTGTGATATGATGTGAATGTAATAATAATAATAATGTCTGTTACAGAAAATAAAACAAAAACCCGGTGGGATACTGTACAGTCTATGGCAGATGCCAAATGTGCACTTAAACATCTGTTTGAGTTGGCTGCTGAAATGAAGAAAGATGTTTCAAACAAAGAATCTAAATGTGAAGATATTGCGGTAAGCTGTGTGTAAGATATAATACAGTCTAACTCGGTTATAACAAGCATTATGGGGTTGGATGGTTTTGCTTGATGTAGCAGCTATTTAGAAAACCTGTGAATGTCTGCCTGTCTTCTATAGTAAAAGAAAAGAAAGTATAAGTATGCATAAGCAACACCTAAAAATATGTGTACTCTGTAAAAATTGAAAAGGAAACATCAGAAAAATGTAACTAAAGGCTGCTCATCATCCCATTTTCACCAACACAGTTTAGAATTATAATCATATCACAGTCTTGGTCATCTCTGGTTAGGAGGATGGGTCTATGCTTTATACTTGAGCCAAGGCCTGTGTTCAGACTCTTGACCAGATTCAGTCACATTATGGACTTTCATAGCAAATTTTTTATTTTCCTTTGAGCCAGAACTGTGGAGCATGCATGAGCAAAGCCTTGGCTTAGATCCTGTATAAATTTAGCCAATGTGAGATTCCATAATGTGACAATGATCTGTTCGATACAGAATGTTTCTCATAGTATTGCTGGGATAATGAATACAAGATGGAAATTATTTGTGTAAAAAGTGTCGAACAAATTATGACAATGAAAGAAAAGTGTTTAGACCTGAATATGATTGTTAAAGTGCATAAACATCACTGACACCAGAGCCCTCCATTGAACATGGTCCTGATCAGCCATCCACCCCCCAGTTTTCAGAAATACAACTTGATGTCACCCTCTAAACTCTTTTGTTGCAAGTGTCCATTTGCTAAACATTTCCCAACTATAGTCATTATGCACCCTTTGTATCCTTTGCTTTATATTTTAATATTGTATTTGCACATTACAGTCAGCACACCAGAAAGCACTTAGGGAATTGGCACAGTGTGAACATTTGCTGAAAGAAGAGTCTGAAAAGCATAAGCAGCAGATCGTCAGCATTGAAAAGGAGCACCAGGGAAAGGTATTAACATATTTAATTTTGTAATCTTACAGAGTTTCTTTCTGTTTCTCTTCCAGTCTTCCATATACTCTGATCTCACATATACAGCAGATATACAGTACATCCAACTGTCTTAATTATTGGTTCCTGGTTATGGATTGCAGTGAATGGTGTGCCTAGTCTAGTGCTGAAATAAATATGTGGACTGCTACTTCCTTAAAGCAGTAGTTAGCATTTTATATAGTGTGTACAGTTTAAAGTGAAAATCGCACATACAATGTCAATTAACAATCTGTATTATATAACAGAGCTAACTGTATGTTGGAGCAAGTGTTCGAAATGACCTCCTACAACTGCAGGCATTCTTGACATCTGGTGAACATACTGTTCTTGTCTACAAATTGCTGATACTCAAAGCCAGATAACTTCTTTAGGGTCATCTTCTCTGTGTGGGGAGAGGAGTTGCTGTTTTTTTTTAAACATCACAGGTAACAGTCAAGTGGCATCAGATCAGATGAACAAGCAGAACACAAAGGATAACTCATTAATTATTTAGTTCCCAAAAATGTTATGTAAGGCAGCCATCATATTACTGGCTATATGGCTGGCTTTGCCATTTTGCTAGATTACTGGTTTTGGAAAATTAAGATGTACAATATTTGGATAGCCTCTAATAGCAATATGTTCATGAAAATTGGTCATTGAGGTTTAACCTGGCTTGATTTAAAAAAAAAAAAAATATGGGCATCCATGAAAAATCACAAGTACCATACCTAGTTCAAGACCTCATCCAGTACCAAGGGAAATAGAAGAAACTTGGGGCAAGAATGGAACCTCCCAGTATTGGCTTTCCACTATCATCTAAGCTGACGCTGTGATATGGAGTACTGAAACAGGGTGAAAAGATCAGGAGTATCTTCAAGAGGTACAGGTCTTAATGGACCTAAACCTTAAGACTTCATGATTATTATGATTCAGGTGACTGTGATTAAGATGACGACAGTCATCATCATCAGAAACTGAAAGCATGTTCACACAAACAACATAGTTGTCTCATAAGCCTCCTTTCTTTACTTATGACAGGGAAGTAGGCTAAAAATAGGAACAGAGAACTTCATACCTCCAGATTCTTGAGAGTAGACATGTATGACAATTTATTTCTTATGGCATCTTTAGCTTTTAGCTATCCATCTTCATTGCAGGTGATTATGATATCTCTTTGATTTTCATACCACACAAAGGTGCTGAATTATCTATAATTAATAAACATTTTTAAACATTTCAAATACATGTCAACAAGGTTGTAGTAATTCTGATATGCTTATTCAAAATCTAGGTGAAAAATTGTTGTATCACTTCTTAATTGTAAAGAAAATTTTAATAAACATTCCTCAGACATACCATGTTTACTCCAATGCAAAATGAGATTGTTCTTGAAATTTGGCACTTAATTATGTAAGGTCGGGTACAAAGAACCAAACTGGATTACTCTGAACCATACCATGCCAAGCCAAAACAAAGCCTGCAGCACCAAATCATCGTATGAGAACTGCACTCTTGTGAGATATTACACAGCATAAAGTGGTAATTTTTTTCTGACTTTTCAGAACAACCTATTGATCCCATATTCAAAGGACAAGAAATTCAAATGACAGAACAGAGCACAACTAAAGTTAACTGACTTTTTAATTTTGTTCATCATCTAATTTTTCAAAGAAGCACGACATTTTGGATGGCAGCTCTGCTTCCGTTTTCAGGAAAATAAGCACCTAACCTGGTGTTATCTTAGACTTAGCTGTTCTCAACCACTGCACACCACAGGCACAGTAATTTGATTTGCACCTGAGAACAAATCTAGCCCATAGGTATAAACAGGAAAATGGCTATTGTAAAGTTAAATTTAACTACAAGGCTCAAAAACCTGGACCAATCCACAGATTAAAAACTTGAACACACATATTTAAAGTTCTGAACATCACTAGCCCCATCTGTGGAGAAAATTTTGAATCTTTGTGTGTTCAAGTAAGTTTATAAACCAAGAAATATAAATGTTTTATTTAGTCGGTGTGGGTCATAACATCTCACCAGAAGTAATTGTGAAGAGTGTTAAGATGTGCTGTATGTCCAATGCGCTGTTTGGAACTAATGATGATAGTTGTGGAATGGAAGTAAAGAGGATGGGGATGTTAGAAGTGACCGTGAGGAAGATGAAGGCACTGACTGTGAAGATGGAGACAGTGACACTGATTGGTAAAGGCAGATAGAATCTGACGTGCTCTTTGTATTAAGTGTATGTACGTGGGTGTTTCAGAAAGTAAGGTTCCATATTTTTTTGCCACCAAAATACTTCACATAATAAGATGCCTCTTTCTACAATTA
>Ga0123357_10010874_pt1 | contig 11615 bp, 8 predicted proteins | sample TergutEmb28metaG_FD_89873 | JGI IMG/M metagenome (GOLD analysis project Ga0123357, IMG submission 89873) | Embiratermes neotenicus P4 segment gut microbial communities from Petit-Saut dam, French Guiana - Emb289 P4 | ecosystem: Host-associated > Arthropoda: Insects > Digestive system > Gut ...
GCGCCAAGTTCAAAGACGGCCAACTCGTCAACCAACCCGACAAACCAGACAACCAACGCTCCAACCCAGGAGGCGATCAACTAGCCGCGTGACACGCCGATCCACAGGTCTTGACAATTACTCCGCCGGTGGGGTCGGCGCCGGGGCGCTCGTGCTGGCGGGGGTCTTGCTGCTGGAGCAGCCGGTCAGGGCGAGTGCCGCGGCCACGCCGAGAACTGCCAGCGCCCGCACTGCATGGGACGGTTTGGACACGCATGCCTCCATTGCTCGGTATCAACGTTGGGCTACCACAAGAACGTTCACATGGACGTTTGGCAACCATAAGGCATGCGGGCGCGAAACTGGAAATCGCGCCGGTGCTGATTGCCGTCCCGGGGCCGGGCAACCGCCCGGAGCCGGCCACCAGTCAGGAGCGCCGCCTCCGGCCCGGAGCCGGCCAACTGTTGCGGGTGCCGCCGACGGCCGGAAATCACCGGCTGGCCGGAAAATGACGGGTGGCGGTGGCGGGAGCGTTTCCGCTCGCGCCACCGCCACCCATGTCAGGAGTCACCCCCGGAAGCGGCTACTCCTGACGCTGTTTTCGCATCGAGGTCAGCCAGCCGCTGGCTCCGGTTCCGGTTGCACGGCGAAGTCGCTGCCCGCCACCAGCTCAGACGGCGGCAGATCGGAATGCTTGAAGATCCCAATCGCGCCCTGCAAGCCGACCGTCATGACGATGTTGAGCAGGAAGCACACCAGCGCGACCGTGAGCAGCGCGCCACCGGCGGCGGCGAGCCACATGTAGCCGGTGAACTCCCCGTCGAAGTAGAGCGTGCGCCGCAACTGGCCTTGCAGACCGGCCATGCCCATGAACGCGCCCATGCCGATGCCGCCGAGCAACTGGCACCAGAAGTGGACGACGCACAGCTTGTTGCTCCACCACTCGGCCCCATTGGTCAGGATCGGGAACAGCAAGTAGACCGCCGAGTACAGCGTCATGGTGAGCCCGACCAGCACCGCGACGTGCACGTGCGGGCCGACCACCCACTGGGTGTTGTGCAGGATCCGGTTCAGACCCACATCGGCCTGCATGATCCCCGCCGGCACGGCGAGCGCGAAGCCGAGCAGACCACCGAGCAGGAACCGCAACGGGTGCGACATCTTCAGCGGACGGGCCTTCCACAGCATCACCAAGGTGATGAAGAACGCCAGACCCTGAGTGATCAGCTCGAACGCGGTGACCATCTCGCCGGAGCCGACCTTCAGCCCGATCGGCTGCGACGGGTCGGACAGCAGGTGATGGCTCCACACCGTCCAGGAGACGACCAGTTCCAGGCCGAGGGCGAACCGGGCCCAGCGCGCCATGAACACGTCCTGGCCGGTGATCAGCATGGCCAGCAGGTACCAGGCGCCGGCCACGAAGACCAGCACCAGGCCGTCGGCCACCAGATCCAGGCCCCACCAGAACCAGTTCTTGTACAGCAGCGCGTCGATGGCCGAGGTGCGCAACGAGTGCCCGGCCATCTGGAAGATCATGTAGATCAGGATCAGCACGCCGGTGAACACGATGATCGCCACGTTGAACAGCACGTCCACCGAGCCACGGGCGATCGCCGCGACCGGCAGCGACACCGGGTGCTCCTGCGGCACCTTGCGGCTGAGCTTGCCCTGGAAGAAGCGCTTGAGCGTGGTCACGCCAAGCGCATCGCCGAGCAGCACGCCTCCGGTGGGGTAGTTGGTCCAACCCTTCGGGGTGTATGTGATCGTCTTGAAGATATTGATCACGTAGAGCAGGGTGCCGACCATCACCACGGCGATGCCCAGCACGAAGAAGAAACCAGAGACCGGGTCGAACTGGTCGAAGTCGGCCGGCAGCGGCCAGTACAGGGTGTAGCCCGGCGCGTAGCGGCTGAGGAAGCCGTCGAACCAGAAGGTGAACACCCCGGCCACGATCAGCCACATCGACCACTGCGCCATCTTGAACGACCACAGCGGTTTCTTCATCAGGAACGGCACCAGGAAGGTGAACGCCCCGAACACCAGCAGGTAGCTGGAGCCGAAGATGCCGACCAGCGGGTGCGCGGTGAGGATCCCGTAGAACTCATCGGTGGGCAGGATGTTGGGGTTGATCAGGTCGACCCGCATCAACATGCCCTCGATGACGCAGAACGCGTAGTAAACCAACCCGAATATGACGTACTGCAGGGTCAGCTTCTGCATCGGGGACAGCGTGGCCGGCTTGAACGCCCGCTTGTGCCCGTAGATCAGGGTTTCGGTGAAGGCGCTCATCACTGACCACTCCCCCAGTTCTGGCAGACGGCCGATGATGGATCGCCCACTTCGATCACGTCCTTGGCGAAGAGTTTCTTGACCTGGTCCGGACCGGAGTACTCAGTGGACCGGACGCTGTAGACCCCCGCCTTGGTGAACTTCCACTGCAGCTCGTTGCTGTGCCCCGGCACCACCTGGATCTGGGCGACCAAGGAGTTGTTGGCGCGGATGATGCCGAACCCGTAGGTCAGGTCGGGGGAAGTCACCGAGAACTCGACTAGCTTGTCCTGGCAGATCTGGATCGGCTGCTTGGGATCGGTCGTGGCGGCCTCAAGCGGCTGCCAGCCGCTGCCATCCTTGATATACCAGCCGGGCGTGGTGTCATCCTGCGCGCCGCCGAAGTTCTTCGCCTTGCCGACCCCGAGGGAAAACGTCTTCTCCGACTTGGCGCCGAACAATTCGTCTTTCGCCCACGGGATGGTGCTGAAGGTGATGACGTGCAGTGCCACGCCGAGCACGACCAGACAGCAAACCCAGGTGTAGAAGATCTTGGGAGTGATCTTGAGTTTGCCCTCCGGCTTGACCACCTTGTAGGCGAACCACGCCATGAGGGAGATGATCGCCAAGCTGTATGCGGTGTAGACGACCGTCTGACCCCACAGCACACGGGTGGAGTCCGCGTGTGTAAGCCAGTGGAACATACTGCTCCTTTCGACGCCGGTTGACGGAAGGTTTCTGCCGTTCGCCTCTTGCGCCGCGAACATAACAGCGTGTAGGACCTTGTGGTGAGGCGGGTCGGCGCAAGCTCCCGCACAACATGTCAATGAGGTCTCAGCGTGATCAAATCGTATGGATGCTAACGATCAACTCGTTGGGTTGCAAATGTTTTCTCCGGTCCGCGAACATCCTTTGCCAATCGGCGCCTTGACGCCATTCGCGGCGTCCCCGACCCAAGGCCCCGATACCCGGGCCGGTACCGCATACCAGACGCCGCGAGCGACCGACCCGGCACCGCTCAGGACTGGCTAACACGAATCTCACGCAGATTGAGTGAGACATCACACGATGGTCGCGTCTCTCGTGACCCGTATCGCGCTCAGTACCTTCTGGGGTGGAAGATGTGCCGGTGCAGGTCGGGCTGCTCTTGGTTACGGCCGTCGCGCTGATCGCTGTCGCGCCGCGAGTCCTCGCGCGCTGCCATCGGTTGCGGGCCGCGCCCAGTCCTGCCCTGGTGCTGTGGCAGGCCGTCGCGCTAGCCGGCGTCTTCGCCGGGGTGTGTGTCGCGCCGCTCGCCGCGCTCCAGTTCTCCCGCCGCTGGCTGGGGCCGTCCGCGCCCGCCAGCGATTTCTGGCTGCTGGTCGCCGGACTGGCCATCTCAGCCGCGCTGATCATCCAGCTGGCGGTGCAGGGCCACCGGATCGGCACCGCGCTGCGCCGGGCCCGACGACGCCACACCGAGCTACTGGACCTGGTCGGCACCACTTCCACCGACCTGTCGCGGGCCCACCCGGTTCGCATCATCGACCACCCAACCCCCACCGCCTACTGCATCCCGGGGCGCCGCCAGCACGTCGTGCTGGCGGCGGGCACCCTCGCCGCGCTGCCCGACGAGGAGGTGGACGCCGTGCTGGCCCATGAGCGGGCGCATCTGCGCTACCGCCACGACTTGATCTTGGAGTTCTTCACGGTAATGTACACCGCGGTCCCAACGCCGGTGCGCAGCGACCCGGCGCTCGCGGAAGTGCGGCTGTTGACCGAGGTGCTGGCCGATCGTGGGGCCGTGCGGCGGGTCGGCGCGGGCCCACTGGCGCGCGCGCTGGTGGCGCTGGCCGAGGCGCCGGGCTCGGAGGCGCCGCCGAACCCCGGTTCGGCGCCCAAGCCGGAGGCGCCGCCGAAACCGCGCGCAGCGCCCGAACCGGAGGCGCCCGTGGACCCAGGCGCGGCGCTGGACCCGGACGCGGTGCTGGACCCGGGCGCGGTGCTGGACGCCATGGGCGCGGCAGCGGCCGGGGCGGCAATCGGCGCCGCGCGGCCGATCGTCGCGGACGGACCGGTCACCACAGGAGCGTCGGCCCCGCTGACCCGCCTGCGCCTGCTCGCCGATGACCGGCGCCATTACCTGCTCGCCGCGGGCGCCCTGCTCGTCGCGGCGCTGATCGCCGCCACTCCGATCGCGTTGGTCTGGGCGAGCGTGCTGGGGCTGAACTGACTGGGCGACGGCGCGCCGCCGAGCCGACGGCCGCGCGCGGGCGGCCCCGGGCGTGAGCGCCGCGCGCCCACGGGTGCGGGCTGGCTTGGTGGTGGTGAGTCAGCTCCGGCGGCGCTCGACGGAGTCAAGCGCGACGCGCAGCGCAGCGATCTCCTCCGGTGAGGCGCCATCAAGGAAGTGCAACAGCACCGTGCCGCGATCCCCGGCGGCGGCACTGGTCAGCGTTGACCGCATCACCTGGGCGGTCAACTGCTCGCGTGACGCGGCGGGCAGATAACGCCACGCCCGTCCGGCGCGCTCACGGGTGACCAGGCCTTTTTTCGCGAGCCGGTCCAGCACCGTGAGCACAGTGGTGTAGGCGATGTCACGCGTCTCGGCGAGGCACCGGTGGACGTCCCGAACCGTGCACGCGCCCGACGAATCCCACAAGGTGTCCAGCACCGCGCGCTCGAGGTCGCCGAGCGAGGCAACCGCCGCAGCGCGCCCGCGCCGGACCATCACTGCCATTAGGCGAGTATCTCAGGCTCAGCTGTGACTGTGCTGAGCGCCCGGTCGCACCAGTCGACGGCCCGCCCCTGGTGACTGGTGATCAGAACCGTCTGGTCCACCGCGGTGCGCGCCAATCCGGCGAGCACCGCGTCGGCGGTCGCCGCGTCCAGGTGCGCGACCGGCTCGTCAAGGATCAGCACTGGGCGTTCGGACAACTGTGCCCGCGCCACGGACAGCCTCGCGCGCTGCCCGCCGGACACCCCCCGACCGCCCTCGCCCAGCTGGGTGTCAAGGCCATCGGGAAGCTCGGCCAACCAGTCGGCGAGCCCGGCCCGATCCACCGCCGCGACCACGTCCTCGTCGGCGGCGTCGGGGCGTGCCAGAAGCAGGTTCGCGCGCAACGTCCCAGCGAACACGTGCGGTTCGTCGTCCACGACGGCGAAGGCGCCGCGCGCCTCTTCAAGACCCAGCTCGCCGACCGGACTGCCGCCGATCGCGTACCGCCCGCCAGCAGGGTCCAGCTGCCGGGCGAGCACCGCCAGCAGGGTCGACTTGCCCGAGCCATTGGGGCCAGTGATCGCCACCCGGTCGCCTGGCGAGATCGTCGCGGTGAGCGCGGCCAAGTCATGCCGGCCACCGCCGCCGCGCTGGCCCGCGCGGGAGCCCGTGACCCGATCGCCGGCGGCCGACCCAGCCGCACGGTCGCCCGGCTCCGAATGATCGGCGACGGCCGACTGGTCCCAGGACGCGCTCACCTCCGTGAGCGCCAACTCGCTCCCCGACGGCTCCGGCCCGGTGGACTCGGCGACGGCCGGTGGCTGGTCCAGCAGCCTCGTGACTCGACGGGCGGCCGCCTCGGCGCGGGCGAGCGCGCTGGTCGCGTCCGAAAGCCCACCCAACACCTCGCCGAGCGCCACCGGCAACAGCACCAGCATCCCGGCCATCGGCGCGCGCAGCGTGCCGGCGTGCACCGGCCCGGCCATCGCCAACGCCATCCCCAATGTCGCCAAGCCGTTCAGCACCGGCCCGGCGCCGATCCCGAGCAGCCGGCCGCGATCGGCGCGCAGCGTGGCCACCGCGAGATCGCGCTGGGCGCGCTCGAGCCGGGCCAACACCGTCGCGGTGGCCCCGATCGCCTGCAACGCGGTCAAGTTCGAGGCCAACAATTCGCAATCACGATCCACCGCGCCGCGCGCGGCGATCACCGCCCCAGTCGCGCTCCGTTCGATCCGCCAGGCGCGCCAGGTGACCAGCGCATACACCACGACATAACCGACCAAGGCCCAGACCGCCGCCGGGAAGAGCGCCGCGGTGAGCGCCACCGCGCCCACCGCGCACAGGCCCGCCTCCAGTAGCGGCACCGTCACCCGCACCTGGGCGAGCACCACGTCGTCGAGGTCATGCACCACCGCGCCCAGCACCCGGCCCCGTCCCCGCCGGCCCAGTCGGGCCGGCGTCAACGGAATCAGCGCCCGATACACGGCGGTCCGGCGGCGGGCCAACTCGGCTAGCGCGGCGTCGTGGGCCAGCAGCCGCTCGAGGTACCGCGCCACCGGCCGGAACGTGCCGAACGACTGCACCCCGATAATCGCGACCATCAAGACCGACAGCAGCGGTCGGGCGCTCGCCGCCACGATCAACCAACCGGAGGCGGCGGTCAACCCCACGCCGAAGGCGCTCGCCACCACCCCGACCAAGCCGGCCCGGACGATCCCGAACGGCGGCCGTCCGAGTGCCCCGGCGGACCGGGCGACGACCGTCTGGCTCTCTTGCCCGGCCTGCTGGCTTTCTCGTCCGGCCTGGATCGCGGTCATGACGCCACCGCCGCGCCGCCCGCGACCAGCGCCACTTCGCTATCGGCGGCACGAATCAACTCGGGGTCGTGGGTGGCCACCACCACCGGACGGGTGCTCGCCAGCGCGGCGATCGCCGCCCGCAGCCGCGCGGCGGCCACAGCGTCGAGGTGCGCGGTTGGCTCGTCCAGCAGAACCACCGGCGCGGGACTCAGCCACGCCCGGGTGAGCGCGAGCGCGGCCCGTTGCCCGGCGGACAGCCCCGCGCCGTCGTCGCCCACCACGGCATCCAAACCCTCCGGGCGGGACGCCACGATCGCGTCCAGGCCGGTGGCCCGCATCGCCGTGGCGAGCTCGGCCGGGAGCCCGCCGGCCGGTCCAGGCTCCTCCGCCACCACCGATAGGGCCAGGTTCTCCCGCAACGTGCCCGGCACGATCAACGGCCGTTGGGTGACCAGGTGGGTGGCCGCCGGCAACCGCACTGAACCGCGCTGCGGCGCCCGCAACCCGGCGGCCAACTCAAGCAGGGTCGTCTTCCCGGCGCCGGAGGGCCCGGTGACGACGGTCAGGCCGGGCGCCACGAGGAGGTCGAGCCCAGTGATCACGTCGGCCGAAGCCTCCGGATAGCGGTAGCCCACCCCGGTCAGGCGCAGTTCGTCGCCCGGGGCCAGCGGCGCCGGGGCCGGCACCGCCAGCAGTTCGCGGATCGCCTGCGAGCCGTCGGCGGCGGCATGGAACTCCGCGCCAACCTGTCGGATCGGCAGATAGGCCTCGGGCGCGAGCAGGATCGCGGTGAGCCCGGCCTGCAGGCTGAGATGGCCCCAGTCCAGTCGCAAGCCGACCTCCGAGGCCACGATCGCCACCGAAAGCGTCGCGATCATCTCCAGCACCCCACTGGACAAGAACGCCAGCCGCAGCGTGCGCACCGTGGCGCGCCGATGCCGATCGCCCACCTCGGCGACCGCATCGGCCTGCCGCCGGGCCCGGCCGTAGGACACCAGCGTTGGCAGGCCGCGCATCACATCCAGGAAATGCCCGGCCAGTCGAGACGTCTCGCGCCAGCGCCGCGCCGTGGCGGCCTTGGTCTGTGAGCCGATCAGCATGGCGAAGACCGGCAACAACGGGACCGTGCACAACACCACGAGCCCACTGGGCCAGTCGACGACGAACATCGCCACTAGAGCGAACACCGGCACCACTGCGGCGGTGATGATGGCGGGCAGGAATCGGGCCACGTACGGTTCGACGCTGGTGGCGCCGTCGGTGGCCAGAACGTGCAGCTCAGTGGCAGACGGCCGGGAATCGGCGGCGGTCCTAGACCACCGGTCGAGCACCCGGCTCCGAAGCGCGCCACTAACCGCCACGGCCGCGGTCACCGCGGCGCGTTCCGCGGCGGCGGCGACCGCGCCCCTCACCACGAGCACCGCGACAAACACGCCCGCGGCCAGGCCAACCGGACCGTGTTGCACCACTGCGGTGGTCAGCCAGGCCAGCAGGAATGCCGTAGCGATGGCCAGCGCCCCGCTCGCCACACCGTATCCAGCCAGCCCCGCCAACGTCGGCCGCAGCCGGGGCAGCTCAGACCACAGGCGATTGAGGCGAGCGGAGCGACCGCTCGCGGGCGCTCCCGAGCCGATTGAAGCCTGTGCTGCTGCCTGCGCGGACCCTGGGCGCCGGTCGAGCGATCCTGCCATCTGCTACTGAGAGTTCCTAACCGACTAGGGACCGGCAGCGCCCGTTCGCGTGCCGGTCCCTAGCCACTAGCTGTTGGCAGACTACCCTGCCACAGGCACTGCCTCGGGCTCAATCGGCTCATGCGCCGGAGGGATGTTCTTGGTGCTGATCCGCTGGCGGAACACCCAGAACGCCCAGGCCTGGTAGGCGAGCGCGAACGGCGTGAAGATCAACGCCACCCAGGACATGACCATCAGGGTGTGGTGGCTGCTGGAGGAGTTGAAGATCGTCAACGTGCCCAGCGCGTTCGTGCTGGACGGCATCACGTTCGGGTAGAGCATCGCGAACAGTGCCACGACTACGAACCCGATCGCCACGAACATGCCGAGGAACGCGAACCCTTCGCGCTTGGCCAGGTTGGCGAGCCAGCCGGCAACGAAGGCCAGCACCGCGATCACGGTGAAGATCCAGCTCCAAGCGGCGCCTTGCTTCACGTTCAGGATGATCATCAGCACCAGGGCGCACGCCGCGGCCACGACACCAACCGGAGTGGCCAGCGCGCGGGCGTTGTGCCGAATGTCGCCGTCAGTCTTCAGCGCGAGGAATATCGCGCCGTAGGTCAACAGCACCGCGACGATGGTCAGCCCACCGAGAATCGCCAGCGGGTTGAGCAACGTCCACAGGCTTCCGGTGTAGATGAAGTTGCCCCCCACGATGCCATCAAGGCGCGCTAGATGCCCATTCACAATGGGATCGGTGACGTTCTGCAGCAACGGGGACACCGGAACCTGCTTGGGATCGGTGATCGCATTGCCCAAGATGTCGTGCGCGATGATCGGCACGCCGCGGACGATGTTGGTGAACGCCACTCCGAACAGGAACGCTGGCAACAGCGAGCCGACCGGGATGGCGATGTCCCACCACTTGCGCCACTGGGCGCTGTCCCGCTTGCCGCGGTATTCCAGACCCAGCGCTCGGATGATCAACCCGGCCAACACCAGCAGCAGCGGGAGGTAGAAACCGCTGAACAAAGTGGCGTACCAGGTCGGGAACGCCGCGAACGTGGCGCCACCGGCGGTGAGCAGCCAGACCTCGTTGCCGTCCCAGTGGGGGCCGATGGTGTTGATCATTACCCGCTTCTCCTCCTCGGTCTTGCCGAGAATCGGAAGCAACATTCCCACGCCGTAGTCGAACCCTTCGAGCACGAAGTAGCCGACCCACAGCACCACAATCAGGAGAAACCAAAGCGTCTGTAGCGACATAGCATTATCTCCTAGTACGCGAAGGTCAGTGGTCGGTCGGAGTCATCAGGCACTTCAGCGCCAGACGGTTCCTCGGGAAGAGGTTGTGCGCCCGGTTTCGCGTAACGCATTGTCAGGCCGACCTCGACCACTGCGAACGCGCCGTAGAGCAGCACGAACACGATCAGTGAAGTGAGCACATTGCCCGCGGTCACCCCGGGGCTGACGCCCAGTTGCGTGGGCGCGAGGCCGTTGGCCACCCAGGGCTGCCGGCCGATCTCGGAGAAGATCCAGCCGAACGAGGAGGCGAGCACGGGCAGCAGCAACAGCGCGGCAGCCGCCCCACCGCTGCGCCCAAGCCATCTGGAGCGCAACGCGGCGTCGCCGCGGCTGCGCCGCAGGGCGATGAGCACCCAGATGCCAATGAGCCCAGCGATCAGACCGAGCAGGATCATCAACCGGAAGGACCAATAGGTCACCGGGATCATCGGGGTGATGCTCTCCGCGGTGCAGGTGAGCGCCCCGACCAGCGCGGCGTTCGCGCCACCGACCGGGTCCGCTTTGTAGGCATCCTGGATGTACGTCGGGAAGAGGTTCTCCGTGTCCGGGGCCGCCAACAACGTCAGCACCGTCTGAGCGGACAACGGAGCGAGGTTCTTCTCTTGCAACAGGCCGGCGATCACCGGGACCGTCGGGACCGCCCGGTCATGACCGGCGGCGGGCTGCACTCCGTTCGCGGGCTTGCCGGTGCAGTCCGCGGTCCACTGGTCTTGCAGGTCAATGAAGCCCTTGGTGGTTCCGTTGAAACTGCCGGTGCCCAAGAAGGACAACAGCTTCGGGATCGTGATCGCCACGTGCTCGGTCTTGCCGTCCAGACTGGAGATGGTCAGAACGGAGAACGGCGCGCCCTTCGTGGTGTGCTGCAAGCCCTCAGCGGCGGCCATCTTCATGGGCTGCACATCGGTCATGATCTTGCCCTGGATGTCACCGGTGACGGCGACGCCGATACCGGCGATCAGGGTCACCAACGCGCCGAACAGCGCGCCGTAGCGGTACATCGACCGATCGGTGGCGACCCGGTCACGCCGGTAGAGCCACAGCGAGATCGCCAGCACGAACGCCGCACCGGTCATGTAGGACACGAACAGGGTGTGGAAGTACGTCGACAGCTGCACCTTCTGGAACATGACGTGCCAGAAGCTGGTCAGCTCGACCCGGCCGTTGAGCGGGTTCAGCTTGTACCCGACCGGGTTCTGCAGCCAGGAGTTGGCCGCCAGGATCATCCACGCCGACAGGGCCGTGCCGATGTGCACCAGCCAGATGGTCGCCAGATGCACCTTCGCCGGCAGTTTGCCTCGGCCGAAGATCCACAGACCGAGGAACACCGACTCCATGAAGAAGGCGAGCAGTGCCTCGACTGCCAACGGCGCGCCGAAGATGTCACCGGCCAGGCGCGAGGCGACGGACCAGTTCATACCGAACTGGAACTCCTGCACTATGCCGGTGACCAACCCCAAGGCGAAGTTGATCGTGAACAATTTGCCGAAAAACAGGGCTAGTCGCAGCATCTGTGGATCACGCTTGCGGTAGTACCGCGTCTCCAACATGGCCACCATGAACGACAGTCCGATGGTTATCGGCACGAACAAGAAGTGGTAAACGGTGGTGATCGCGAACTGCCACCGCGCGAGGTCTAGCGCCGACACGGAAGCTCCTCACTGTGGACTACTACAGGGCGTCGTAGAGCGTACGGCACACTGTAAGGACCCGAATCATTGGGGGGGTCCGAGGGCTGATTGGGCCGCTAGAGGTGAGCGAGTTCGCCCTTGCCGAGCACCACGATGCCGCTCTCGGTGACGTGGTAACGGGCATGATCGTTATCCGCCTCGACACCAATGCGCGCGCATTCAGGCACAATGACGTTCTTGTCCAGAATCGCCCGACGCACCACCGCGCCGC
>Ga0123357_10010875_pt1 | contig 11615 bp, 9 predicted proteins | sample TergutEmb28metaG_FD_89873 | JGI IMG/M metagenome (GOLD analysis project Ga0123357, IMG submission 89873) | Embiratermes neotenicus P4 segment gut microbial communities from Petit-Saut dam, French Guiana - Emb289 P4 | ecosystem: Host-associated > Arthropoda: Insects > Digestive system > Gut ...
AAGAAGAAGAAGAGGAAGAAGAAGAGGAAGAAGAAGAAGAGGAAGAAGAAGAAGAAGAAGAAGAAGAAGAAGAAGAAGAAGAAGAAGAAGAAGAAGAAGAAGAAGAAGAAGAAGAAGAAGAAGAAGAAGAAGAAGAAGCACAGATCAAATTTGTCCAGTTTCGAACATAAATTCTCCGTAACGGTTCGAGATAGGACCCAGTCACTGACAGCTCGTGTTAAGACTGACACTACTCACTTTACTTCGGTAAACAAAACTTTGTGATTACATCGTAGTAAGTAGACGTATTTCCAATTTCGTCTTCGAATTTGATTTTCGCCTTATTTTCCACCACGATACTATGGGTAAGAATACCACAAGATTCCTTCTTTTCTGCCCTACAAACTAAATTTAAGAACAAAGAGGCATTTTTGATAGGGGCCATCCCGTTGTGTAGTAGTAAATATGTGTATATTACCGTCTAAAACACAACATATGTACATCAACACAGCGATCAAATATCAATTACATCAGGGCTACAGGTTTCGGCTGTGAAACAGCCATCATCAGGCGAATGCAGAACATATACAAGGTACAATATAAGTGTGCATAGCGTATAGTGTACCTTGCATATGTTCTGCATTCGCCTGATGATGGCTGTTTCACGGCCGAAACATGTAACCCCGAAGTAATTGATATTTCATCACTGTGTTGATGTACATATGTTGTTTTAGACGGTAATATACATAAGCTGGGGCATGCTGGGACAATTTTAGGAAAAAGTCAAGTTTCGCGTATGAGGACAGTTCCACGCAACAATAGTCAGTACACTGGGAAAATTTCGTATCGTGTGATAGTATGAGTGGGATTGTTCTGTTTTCTTTAGATGACATGGGTACCAAGCAGAAAGAAAAACAATTATAATAATTCTTAAAGCTACTTACGTCTTTGAAGATTTGCAGCTCTTGGAGAAGATAGTGGTGGATGTGGGCACCAGAACAGCCAAGAGCATCGATCAGGTCAAGCGCGTGCTTTGGGTCAGAAGGACACCAGCCTGCACGCAGTGACCTTGATAATAGGGGTGGCGTGAAAGTCGTTACAGAAATTACAAACGAAACTGCATTGCCGCAATTAAACCAAAATTCAACAAATTTCGGTAGCGAAGATGAAAATTTGTGTAAGAGGAAACTGAAGAAATAGAGAACTATTTTTCATTTCTTCAAAGTTCTAGTTGTTAATCAGCGCATGTTGATAGTCCTGAACCAATGGTACAGGTAGCAGCTTATCTGTCCCATCTTCAAGGACCAAGGTCAGTAAACAGCTACAAACATACGCTGCTTAAAAACCCAGAACAGTGAACAGCTCATATTAACTGGGGCTCACGTCTGAAATCTCGCAAATATTTTCAATTCGAATCGCGTACCAGCAAAGGCCAGAGAGAATATTCTGAACAAAATGAAAAAAGGGTGACGTTTACCGTACACAAGTCCATGAAGGCCCAAAGGTGGAGTAGAAGCATAGCTCTACTCCTTATTTAAACTCGACCATAGACGGGATTGGGTGGTTAACTGCAAGCCCCGCTGCTTTATTCTCAGGAATAAGACGGTACCCATTGTATAGCTGACTGGCTGGGCCCAACAGCCAGTCTGGATACGTTTGAAAAATCTCGCCTCCACTTGAATTCGATCCCCGGACAGTCCAGCCTCTGGACATAACGACATAATATCAAGAGCTAAAATGATAAAGATATAAAAAACACAATTAAGCCGAATAAGAGTTAGTTGTATCGGAAGCAAAGTTTAGCGAATTTTATGAATCGAACGTTACATGCACTGTGGCCGAATTATAATATTATTCACTAAAAAAGTGCAAAGAAGAAGCTTGTTCGACGTAAATTAGTATCGTGCATTCTGAAGGAGCTATACGGAAATTTCAAAGACAAATATTCCGATAGCAAAGCAAGCTTCCCTGAAATCGTAAAGTTGACAACTTCGCATTGTCTTTAGTTAAGGTCTGTAAATCACAGCCAACACAAAGAGAAATTCAGTACTTAAGCAGAATGGCGTTTTTCACGACATCAAGTGGAAAAGTTTAATGCGATGATATCTAGGAAACAACTAAGATAGGGTTTCCCAAACGTTTTTTGTCACGGAACACTTTTCGACTTAGAAAATATTTTCGAAACACATATATTGTGGTCCCTCTTTTATCAAACAAAAGTCAATACATCGAGATCTGTTTGTGACCTAATGAACGTTTCTTATAGCACTTCTTGTATGAACCGTATCTTAAATTATGATCAAATATTATAAATTCATATTTAATAATAATCTATGTTTTTTCTCGTCTTTTTCATGGAGCACTTATTCACATGTCACGCAGTCTGCGAAACGCTAAATTAAGAGAGCCAGTTGGCAGCGTCTTATGCAAGACCAGATACCGAGCCTAAATATTTGTATCAGCGGGTTAAAATAGCAATTTACATGAAAATTCATTTTGCTGTACAAAGGCACTTGATACGCGAGAAATCAAAAGGCATTAGAAAGCAAGTTCATTCTCGTGCTCACCGCAGCCGGAACTGCGTCAGCTTGTGCTTGCATTGCTGCATCGCGAAGGAAAGGTCGAGCAAAGCGTTTCCTTTGCTCGGAGAGTTTTGACGAAGTCACCTGGAAGAAACTACCAAGTAGACTAGTGTCAAGATATATCTTAATTTTTTCTGAAGTTAATATAAATAGATCAGAAACACCTGGAATGTTTTGAAATGTGGTGCTGGAGAAAGATGGAAAACATCAGTTGGACCCATCATGTGAGAAATGAAGAAGTATTACTTAGAGTCAAGGAGCAGAGGAATATCCTACATGAAATAAGTAAACGGAAGGCTAACTGGATTGGTCACATTTTGCGTAGAAACTGCCTTCTACAAGACGTTATTGAAAGAAAGATAAAATGGGGGATAGAAGTGACAGGTAGACGAGGAAGAAGACGTAGGAAGCTACTGGATGACCTTAAGGAAAGTAAAGGATACTGTCATTTGAAGGAGGAAGCTCTAGATTGCACTGTGTGGAGAGCTCGAATTGGAAGAGGCTTTGGACCTGTCGTAAGACAGGCTACTAAATGAATGAATGAATGAATGAATATATATATATATATATATATATCAATTTTTACATGATTATATTCGGACCTTTACCGTTATACACCATAAGAGGGGTTTATGTTAGACGTCAGGCTGGTCTGTCCCTGCTACAATGTGCGCCTCTACCGGGCGAGTTCCTTAGTGTGAGTGATGACGTCATATATTATTCGGGTGTTCAACTCGAGGAGAATGAGATGGGCGGGGCATGTGGCACGTATGGCACAAAACGCACATAGGGTTTTCGGTGGGGAAATCTGTTGAGGAAAGAAGCTGCTTGTCAGATGTAGATAAGAGGGTAATATTAAAATGGATTGTAAATAAATAGGATGGCAGGGCGCGGACTGCATTTATGTGGCTCAAGATATTAACAAGTGGCGGGCCTTTGTGACCACGTTAACGAAAATTTACTTTCCAAAAAGTGCAAGGAATTTCTTGATTAGCTGAGAAACTATTAGCGTGTGAAGAAGAGCTTTGCTCCATGAAGTTATTTAATTATTTATTATTTTGTGGACTCTATTTTTCACATTACATCGTAACGATTTTTGCAGCTGGCAGTGTGTGTGCTTTTAGTACAAAGAAGTCCGAATGTAATAACTGTACTCTGGCATTTGAAGCTGATAAAGAGTATTGTGTGTGTGTGTGTGTGTTATTGTTTCACCTAGTTAAGGGGATATGCATTGCTGTGTTAGTCATTTATTTTTCAGTCACTTCTTTGTTTCAGATACGAACATTCATCTCACGTCATACAATAGTGTCTCATTATTTGCCTTCAATAATGCAGAATAATATTACGCTAGAAACTCTGGACACACTAGCTGAGGTCTGTACAGGGTTATTCGAAATGATTGTCGGGGTTTTAACAACTTGTCATACACAATACACTTGAGATAGGAGAACATGTTTTTTTTATTTAATAGAGCAACACTCCAAGTTTTTTTTATATACCTTACAGGTGCTCTATATGTGCACTCTTTGTGATTCTACAAACATCAACACGATGATCATCACCGCTGACATGCTACAAACAGTTTGGAACGAACTCGCTTATCGTGTTGATGTTTGTAGAATCACAAAGGGTCCACATATAGAGCACCTGTAAAGTACGTAACAAAATCTTGGAGTGTTGTTCTATTAAATAAAAAAAACACAAACTCCTATCTCAAGTGCATTTTATATGACAAGTTGTTAAAACCCCGACAATCATTTCGAATAATCCTGTATTTTAAGTAAAGAGCTACCATTGCGTGCAGCTTACAATAGTTTACAAGAACGCCAGTAGATGGCAGAAAGTCCCGAACATTGCTACAATTACAGTTTTCCTGCATAGATGGTGATGAATGTACTGCGCGGGGCTTTTGATAACGTGGGTTAGAACCTTGACCCATGGTTGTTTATTTACGACACGATCCATGTTCTCATACAGCTTATTGCTTCCATTCTGAGAATAAAGTTATTGAGTCGTGAAGGTGACCAGTTACTACCACCTTATTCTGAAGTGACGACGGCTGTTCATTTGTACTCCCATTTCCGCATACTTCGTGGTATGGCTCTTGATAAGCACGAGGACATTTACCTGCCCAACCGAATCTCGGCTTAGCGCTTGGCCTTCCTCGGTATAACACCGACACTGCTTCCCAGCTGTACGTCCCTTGCTTGGGACAGTTGCAATGAGGACGGAGAGAGGCTGTAAAAAGATGACAGAATGGATCCGAAACTATTGATTTGTAACTTTTAAATCCGCAGGGAGTCACTTCATGTTCTAAAGGTGAGCTGCATACAGTATGTGACTAGGATAGGTAAGAAAGGGAATGCATAGGTCGTACGTCTAAGGTTTTTTTGGTAAATCTTCCTTAAAACAGTCCACAAAACCAAGAAGGATTTTGGAAGATACCATTCAAACGACTCTGCTACCGTAACGTATCGTAACCACCCCGCAGGAGTGGCAGCCTACGGAAACACATATTCAAATGGCCGCACCTAATTTATATTTTTAATCTTATAAACGACGCATAGAAGCCATTTTATTTAAGGAAGGTACAGTGGTTGAAGCATATCTTATTCAAGACAGTTTCAGTTACAAAGGAGTTTTCAAACAATGGGAAATGCAGTACTTAATCGATATGTCGGCCAGTGTGCACGGAAGGTCGGGTAAGATCCCGCGTCCGTAACGAGTGACAATCATTTGAACAGTTTCTTAAATACCAAGACTAGTCACGTGTCAACTGGCCTGATTCTTAAGGTGACAACAGTTACCAGGTGACCTGCAGAGTGACTTGTGTTCGTCTTTAGACCAACTGTCCTAAGAAAAATGATCAGTTACTTCTGAACTACAGTTTTATGAAACAGCTATCACACAGCTGACTTGCGGATAAATTGACTTGCATGCTACAGCTAGCGACTGTTCTTTCTTTTATTGTATAGTTTAGTTAAGGACGCTATTAGTAATGTAACCGTTGATTCTGGTTCGAAGCCGGATCAAAATTATGCTTGGCGGAGAGATATGCAAAGTTACGTGAGAAAGAATTTTGCTTGTCTGCTATACACTGGTACAGTACATTGTGAGCGGATGAACTGATATTAATTTTATGACTATGTTTATCGCGCGAAGGGAGGCAGCTTGCTTGTAGCTCGGGTTACAACGATACCGCCGCGTTACTGGAAACAATACCTTCTATGTGCTTTTAGCATGCATCAGCAGACAGCTGTTGAACTTGAGGTGTGGAGGCTGTGAAGCTAATACAGGCTGGGTTTGGTCTTCATAGCGGGCACTTGTGTGAGGAAGTTGAAGGAGAAGCGTGACGATAACAAAGAGGTGTATTCCGTTATACAATTTATAACAGTGCCGGACACAATAATGTGATTGTGAATATTAAAGTACACAAATTGAAGTGACTGTGACAATAAACATAAAGAGGCCTAACAAAAAAAATATATCCATCTTGTCATCTAGTCGGTAGCTACGTTACGTTTCCTGTGACCACTACGCGTTATATTCCCTGAGTGGAGTTCATGTTCCCGACTTTGAAATTTGGCCGGTTAAAGTAAGTAAGACCATGTAGGGTGGAATATTTTGGCGACAGTTAATGATAAATAGATATAAACTGAACAAAACCGCAATGACCCCAATTAAGGCAATACCCCGGCACTTTACTTTATGAAACTAAGAAACCCAAGGTAATCCTCAGGATATTTGATGCCCCGCCTACGATTCGAAACAGAGAATTTCTGAGTACCGCATATAGTCAGCGACGTTGCCAACTGAATCAGCTTGCAGTGTACATGTTCACACTGTATTCACTTAAGATCATTTTAAATATTATCCTCCCTAAAAAGTCAAGATCTTCCAAGTGGGGCCTCTCTTGTATTCAGATTTTACTACTAAAATGTTTGTACGCATTTCTCATTTCCCCCACGCGCAATGTATTATGTTTTCCCGATTTGATAATTCTGCCCTTTGTAAACTTCTCTGTATAACAGGAAATAATGAACGGTAAAGCATAGCTTGTCACAAGAGACACCTAACTTAATTTGTCTTTTAATTCTCACTCAAATCCGTGGGCACAGAATGAGATGACGTCTCAGAAACAAAGTTCAGGTCCTTTGAGTGCGGTTAAGAGCCAACAACGATATTTAGCCATTAGCAACGACCTTTCAGGACCGTAACGATCATGCTGCCTTGTCTTCTTTAAATTTTCTCCTTCCAACAGCGACGGTACGTAATTTATACTTTCTTTCAGATACGCAAGCAATGAAACAGGATTTGTAACGCCGGCAATGCAGCTACCAAATAATCCCGTGCAAGTTTTACGAATTGCACACAATGCAACTAGACACGTGCACAGCTCCGGGAGCTGTGCACTGTACGTCACATTGCACCGTATACCGCCACTGTCATCTGAAAGAAAGACGTGTTTCAGCAAGTCTCAGGATTTGTTGAAACAAAATAAAAGTGGAGGTAACTGTATATTTTTATTTCATTTATTACTTTCATAACCCTCAAAGTGCTTTGCGGGCGAGCCTGCAGACTGTCGGAGACGCCATCTGCGTGTGCGTGCGCGTGTGTGCGTGTTCGTGTGTATGTGTGTGTGCGTGCGCGTGTGTGTATGTGTGTATGTATGTGTGTCTGTGTGTGAGTATGTGTGCGTGCATGCGTGCGCGTGGTGTGTGCGCGCGCGTGTGTATGTGTGCGTGCGTGTGTATGTGCGCGCGCGCTTGTATGTGTGCGTGTGTATGTGTGTTCGTGCGTGTGTGTGTGTGTGCGCGCGCGTGTGTGTGCGCGCGTGTGTGTGGTGTGTGTGGGTGTGTGTGTGTGTGTGGTGTGATGTTGCCAAAGAAACTTTCAGGTGCAGGTTTAAAAAGGCATTAAAAGGGTCTACATTCCGCACTCGTGCCACAAGATCATCATCATCAATAGTAATAGTAGTAGTAGTAGTAGTAGTAATGGTGGTGGTAGTAGTAGTAGTAGTAGTAGTAGTAGTAGTTATGGTAGTGGTGGTAGTAGTAGTAATGGTAGTAGTAGGAGTAGTAGTAGAGTAGTAGTAGTAGTAGTAGTAGTAATGGTGGTGGTAGTAGTAGTAGTAATGGTGGTGGTGGTAGTAGTAGTAGTAATGGTGGTGGTGGTAGTAGTAGTAATATCTTACTTAACACCGCTGTCACAATCCAACATCTGTAGTCGAAAGGGTCACGAACCCCAGAAAACATGGAGGCAGAGACCTTATATAATTGTATAATCAACATGCCTAATTAACATACGAGAAAAATCCCCAAAACCTATGAAGCTGATAATGTGCTCACAATCCCAAACCTGAGTTTTGAAGACCTACCAGAGAAATCATATCCTGTAACTTGACTGGAATCTAAACCAACAAACTGGACATCTAAGACCCTACATGACAGTTTACCAAACAACTAAATCAACCTGGTATTGACAAAGAACCACGTCTAGGCCTACCTGGCGATGAAGAAGTGACATATTACCGGAAATGGCTGGTGGGGGAGCCGATATGTTTGCCATACAGAATGGAGTAGTTGCCACACGTATGTAAAATACGTCATTGAGAACCCTAATATTTCACGTTTTCTCTGCGGCTCTCCATCGGAAACCACCTAACTGTCGCCCAAAGTAATTACAAACACCGAGATCGTTAGGTCGTCAATATTTTTCATTAACAACTGGCGAAACGGCTTAATTTTCTTGAAAATCCGTATCCTTCGCGTCATAAATAGGTGCCAGAGGTCGTCCTGGAACACGACTACAAACTATACTGGGATAATACAAAGATGTATTGTATATATATATATATATATATGCATATATACACATATACATATATATGCAGTCATGAACACAAAATTATTACAGTTAGTAACGATATATAATATACAACTAAATGTTTCGGCCCTGTATGTAGGCCATCATCAGGTTGTCCAAAGAACTCATTAAGTGACTGCACAGTATGTGTGGTAGTTTTGGAAGGGGGACGAGATTTCGTGTTACATCATAAATCCTACGATTTATGGTGTAAGACGAGATCCCGTCCCCCTTCCAAAACTACCACACATACTGTATAGTCACTTAATAAATTCTTTGGACAACTTGATGATGACCTACATAGAGGGCTGAAACATGTAGTTGTATATTATATATCGCTACTAACTGTAATATTGTTGTGTTCATGACTGTATGTATATATATATATATATATATATATATATATATATATATATATATATACACACACACACTACATCTTTGTTTTTTTGACCTAACACAACGGGGATGACACACCTTAAGACTCTACTGGGATCTTACCCTATTTGCGGTTAAGACTGTTCATTCCAATCGGTCAGACATAACGCTATTTGATGAAACAGAAAGGAAGCTGCATTCATTGACATAGCAACCTCACTGACCCTCAAGCCACAAATACAGAATAACAGTGAAAATATCAGAAACTGGTGTTTGGATTCTAGGAACAGTGGCAGTTGGACAGGATCATCTTTATTCCATCAGTCTTGTCTGCCACAGGGCTCATACCTCATACGTTTAGGCGAAAACTTACCAAGCTTGATTTACCACTGAGCCTAAATTTTCCAGGCACAGAAAGTGGCCTTAACATTTGTTCCATCATGAGAAAATTCCTCAGTGATGAAGACCACATACTGATGACGAGGCTAATAACTCCTAACCGTATCATTTTACTTGATTTGAGCAGTATGTCCCGGCTTTATACACTCATTTCATAAGTACCTGACCTAACCTCCCAACGGTTACCTGGTCAAAGAACCCCGATTCTGGGTGCTCAACAACGCCTGAGACCACCACCCCGAATGATATTAATAGTAATAATAATAATAATACGGTAACAATCGGCGCTATTACTGCCCTGGACGATACATTTTCAACATTGGTTGAATACGGCTTAGAGATAGAGAGAAAGACAGTTTGTCGGCTTGCCACTTCATGAAGCAGAACACCTCTTCAGAAGCTGATAGTTTCTTCAATGCTCAAGAATTTCAACAGGTCGGCGAAATTCATGATCTTGTTGCTGTCCTCACAAGAGGACTTCAGTGGCCTCTGTCTAGAACCTGATGAGGCCAGTCCGCTACCTCACAGGTCGTTACGCATTTATCGACGATGCACCTAATACATGTATTTTCCTCTCATATATGCCTACATCTTTTGTTAATTTATTTATTTTTTGTTCAGTAAGTTGAAGGCCGAGTTCAAAAGTATTGAAAGTTTAAAGATGTTATTGGTAGTTTATAATCAATATTGATATCTTTCAATTTTTTCTCATGGATCGACAGCCCCTAGTGGGCCGAGGCCTCCTATATGAGGTTTTCCGATCACACTCAGACACAACACATTCTGTAGGACTCCTCCGGAAGAGTTATAGGCCTGCTGCAGATACCTGTACCTGAAAACGTAAAACACTCAGAAGAGAGAGACATCCGTGCCCCCGGAATGATTCGAACCCGCAAACGTGTCACATTAAACATATGAACAAATAATGAAATTGAAATACGCAGCGGTTAATAACAACATAATGGGAAAAGATTAAGTTTTGAACAGGAGCGAACTGGTGCAGCAAGAGTCTACTGATCGTGTTCCTTTTTGATGGCTTTTACAAATCTTATATTATTCCAAGGTACAACGAAGTTGTTTGGTTATTGGAAACTTGTAGCACTGTCCATTTTACAGATACACCTTTTTGACTGTTGTATGCCATCAGCTCTCAAAAGGAAGGGAAAATAATAGAAGCCATCTGAACACTTACTGCACATGTAGGTATTCCGTGCTTGACAGTCTTCCTATTCGTATACTGTTCTAAGGGTCACCGGTCAGGACACTCCAAATAATTGAAGGCAGTGAAGACCAGGCAGTATGTAACGAGGCTTTGTTGCAGCTATCCAAATATGCGCGGCAGGTTCAAGTACGCTGATTCTTGCATGTGACGTCGCTACTTGGCAGTATAATCAAAGAAATATAATATCAGGAAAAGTTATGTTTATATAAACAAGAACATCCACCTTTATATTAATGTTGCCCTCAGAATGTCACATTTTATCGAGTAGAGCTGTTTGTTTTGTAATATTTGTTATCTGATAATAAGTTAGCTGTTTGTTGTGTGATATCTGTTTTCTGATAATAAGTTAGCTCAAGCGGTAGACATTCTTACTTATATCTGGTAGATAGCCAGTTCGAAATTTGCCCGGATATTGGCTATCCTGACTGATAGTTTGCGTGGTTTTACTCATTTTCTCCACGTATATGTCGGAAGAGTAGGTCTGCCTGGAAGTACACCATAACCATGCGTATCGAATTCTTCATCCATTGATCCTACCATTCAAAGTTATTCACATAGTCTGAGCGACTAACAGCGTCGTTAAACAAACCGTAAATACTCGTAGATGCCGGTAAATATTTGGGTTTCTTATGATTTTGTCCCTTCTTTAACTCTAAGCATTAAAGACTTGAATTGAAACGGACAAATTTTCACAGATTTTGAGTTTTTTATTTGTAGGGTTTGTCCGACTTAACAAATCTGGAGCAAGCAACCTGTGAAAGAGTCTGTATTCTTTTTCAGGTTTGTTGACAAGGAAACTAGCTTTACAGAACTTTGTCATACGTCAAGAACAGCATGCATCCTCCTTCTTCTTCTTATCATTCTTCTTCTTCTTTTTCAGGTGCTACAACTTCATTATTTGAGAGTTTCGACCTTCCCAACTACCTCCTTCCATTTAACCCGATCCTGGATGCATTTTGTCCGATTGTTTATTTTCATAATTCGTAAATCTTATTTCGTGAAGATTATTGCAGCCATTTAAAATGTTCGTGTAACACGGTGGTCACAAGAGGGAGACAGTGATCACACTAAACTAAACTAAACTAAACTCCGTGGCTTTAGTCCGCGAGCGAACCATACCGACAGAGCGGCCGCCGCTGGTAGGCGAAGTTAGTGCCAACTTTTGCGGATAGAGGGGTGTCACGTGGTTA
>Ga0123357_10010876_pt1 | contig 11614 bp, 9 predicted proteins | sample TergutEmb28metaG_FD_89873 | JGI IMG/M metagenome (GOLD analysis project Ga0123357, IMG submission 89873) | Embiratermes neotenicus P4 segment gut microbial communities from Petit-Saut dam, French Guiana - Emb289 P4 | ecosystem: Host-associated > Arthropoda: Insects > Digestive system > Gut ...
ATTACTTCGTTATGTTAACTTGGTGCTGTGGCAGCATGTCGTGTTTTTGTGTGTGAGTCGTACGCTGTTTAGAATGAGCCTGGCTATGGCTCATTCTAAACAGCGTACGACTCACACAAAACACGACATGCTGCCACAGCACCAAGTTAACATAACGAAGTAATTCACTGAATGTTTTAAATTATAACTTTAGCAAGGAACAGCATATGTTCCCTGAGGACGATCTTGTGATCGAAACATGTAGGAGTGTTTTAAATGTTTTAATGTAAATTTTACACTTCTTCAATAATATATATATGTGCATGTGTTGGTGTGCGTAATTAAATAAACTACAGAATGCCCGGTGCAACGATAAAGATTCAAATGCACTCTTTAACCTGCCTGGCCTTGTTACAGTACTGGACACTTATAGTTAATGGCGGAACAGCCGACATCAGGCCCTGGCTCTTCAATAGGTCACCTCCAAATGGTCCTGTCCTCTACTAACCTCCTCTAGCCACTCATATTCAGCAGCAAGAAGGAATTCCTCCTGATTCTGTTTTCCCACAGGTCTTCTCCCATAGAATTTTCCATTCAATATTTTTTTGGTGTTCTAGAATCATCCATATGTACCACACATTTGACCAGCTCATTGTTACCTTTTGAACATATTTGACCATACCATGTCCACCTAACAATTCAAAGAGCTCTTCATTATTTCTTAGTCTCCATGTTAAGTTATTTTCAAACAGTAGTCCGAGATTCTTCTTAGTATTTTTATTTCACTTACTGCTAGATTTTCTTCCGATGACTCTCATTAATGTGCCATGTTTCACAGCCACTGATTAGTGCTGGGCAAATAAAAGTCATGTAATAGTAGTGAACTCAATAACAATACATATTCTGCCTTATTCTGAGAACCAAAAAAAATATAATGAACACAGCTATTTTTTTGAAGACTTATTCTGATGGAGAACTCTCATCTGACACTGCAGTGAGCTTGATGAAGATGGCCATGGCAGACAGTAGCAACAAGCAATGACAGGGATGTCAGCAGAGACCAAGATACAATGCAGTGATAACCATAAGATTGAGGACACAGTGCATTTAAGATAAAGGGGGAGCCTCATGTGAACAACAAACCAATTCATACAGTTCTGCTCTTCTTGATAGGATTAAATCAAATGAGGGTGGCAAAGACTAACAAACAGTGCTACTAATGAATCTCATCACTTCAACTATTAATCAACAAATGCACCTATATAACTTTCACTTAAAACCCTTTAAAACACTTAAAACCACTCCACAGTGGTTTTAAGTGTTTTAAAGTGTTTTCAGTGAAAGTTATGTAGGTGCATTTGTTGGTTAATAGTTGAAGTGCTACTAATATTTACACACACATGGCAGAAAAGATCCTGGCATTACTTGTACAGGAGTTGTACAACTCTTGAACTATTAAAACATCAATAACACACAAAGTTAAGGACACACTGAAGTTGATTTATATTGTCTCAAAAGTGCAGCAATCTCAGTATTTGAAAACCAAGTATGTTACTGTATAAAGTTCTCTACTCCACTATACAGTAACATGACTGGTTTTCAAATACTGAGATTCATACAAAACTGACAAGCACAACAAAGACTTCCGAAGAATTAGATACCTTTTTGATAAGTTTAACAATGCCTTATCTAAATTTTATATGCTCATCTGAACACACAGCTGGAGGTGAAGTCAGTACAGTCGGTTTGTTCATTAACCACCATATGAAGGTAAAATTCTAAACCACCACTGCATTATAACAATCTACACAATTCATCATTTAGAATCATTCCGCCATTAGTAGCTCCATAATGAATATAGCTGTCAAACTGCTTTGAAAGGAAATCTTTGCAGAGTTCCAACTAACACTTTTCAGAAGGCGAATCAGGCATACTACCTAGAAACACTAATACTGCACGATAAGAATGTTTTTGGAATCGAAAGTGCCAGTTAAGGGGCCACTTCACTCTCTTTTGACAAGTCAAGCGATCGGCAATGGTTTTCTGCACACCAGGGAAATGTAAACGAAAAGTGCACTATAATTTTTGAAGGAATTCATCATGAATGACGTTAAAGAAGAATGTTTTGTAACAGAATGTATGCACCTGAAGCATTTTTTTGTTGTTTTCATTCTTTCCCTGCTCTTGCCTGAGATGTAAGCTCATGTTGTACAGCTCACGACCAAACTCTAACATCCTTTCCACAGCTGGTTTGCTGCCACCACATAACTGGCGACGTGACATCGGGGGATCCACATCTGCAACACCAAACAAAACTACATCTCTAATCCTGCTGTATCAAATGTAGATAATCGCTTTATTATTGCTGGTTTATTTAATGATACTAAACAGTTCAGAAAAACAGCACTGAATAAAGGGACAATTAGTGGATGATAAATCATGAAAAACACCCAAGAGAATGTGATCTAATTTAAGATACAACCCTGGTCTTCATCTGGAAGACTTGAAGTAAATAATAAAAACTCAGGAAAACATAACTCTGAGCCAATAATCAAATATAATCCTGTATACTGTACTATAAATTCAAATTTTATTTGTAAAAACCAATATACTTAACCAAAAACACAATTACACAAGGGCTGAACAACTGACAGGGGATGCTGAATTCTAGAATGTGTACAGCTTTATCTCCACAAGTCATGGTGCTAAGGCACCAAAGCATCTTTACCTCTTACCTTGGTCTTCAAAGTGGATGGTGGATGCAGATAACAGGACAAGTCACTTTAACATACCTCTTTAAAGGTTGCTGATGTTGTACTAAGAAGAGTAACTGTAAACATGTGACACACATTTTTTTCTGAAGTGTGAAGAAGTTTAACCAAAATTTTGGAGAACACTCACATGGCTTGTAATATGCTAACCCAGACCCATGTATTTATACTCATAATGCTCCAAAAGTATACTCTGACATCTGTAACAGCTAACTAAAAGTTTGTGAAGAAATAGTTGGTCTTTTCTTTCATGGAACATAGACACCTTCCTTCTAATGAGGTATAGTTGCCATGTTTTTATTCTCAAAACATGTGAAATTTATATGAATTTTTATATTCTACTGCCAAGTCAGTTTTGCGTTACTGTCTACAAATGACTAAAAATTTATTATCATGAACTCAAAAGCATTCTACCGACAGGCAAATTTACTGCACGCCTGGTTGCAGGATAATATGAACTCAGTATGTGTGGCCTTGGTAGCCAGCACTCAGGCTCTGCTGATGCCATTGAAAACTGAGTGGCTAGCGGGTGGAATGGGCACTGACTTATTAGCTATCTCGTATTATGAGTGGACCTCAGATGGTTTCTCGTCATTTGTGGGATTGTATTCAGCCAAACAGAGTGCTCACTTGAAACACTGCGCACATTATCAACACAAAAAAAAAAGTTACTGAAGGTTTTGTAAAACATAATCCATGTCAACAGGAGCCAGGATAGTCTAGTCAGAACAGTGACTAGACTATGGACTAGTCAGAACAGTGACTAGACTATGGACTTGAGAGTCATGCATTCTAATCCAAAACATCTGGACCTGCATTGCAGCCCACATAGCCTCCTACACCATGATGTATAGGACACAAGAGAAGGCAAAAGGCAGGGACAAATAGATTCTGTTCCCTGCAGTTGTTGCTTTGTATGTGATAATGATTCTGCAACAGTTGCTGTGCCCAGGGACAAGATACAAATACTTGCTCTATATAGCGCGCAGCCAACACACGCTGTGCCAATGAAATCAGTCACTACTAAAGCTGATGTACGGCTTGAAATGATCACTTTAACACCACAAGCAGAATGGCACTAAATACAGTCCATTCAACTTTCCATCTAAGTTCTGATATGTCCTTTCAGTGGAGTCAAACCATCATCTTTATATTTACACTAAAAGCCCTTTACTCTGTGGAAAATACTTCTAATAACATTTTTTTTTCTTTCTTCCATATATGGTAATCAGTTTTGCTGACATTTAATACTAAGCACTCTGGTCACTACCGTACAACACTGTTTGCCTACATGTGGTCAAGCATATTCACTGCCAGCAGCAGTTGGTAATGTCTGAAACAGACACACACATATTTTTACCTTTTCATCCCAACAGATGTGACACAAATTGGGGATGAGGGCATTCAAAACATTTTGATAAATAGTGTCTATGGCTTTTCAACATACAACAATAAGACAATTATTTTCTAGTCCAATACTCCTGTGACTTTACCCAGACTGAAGGCTTCACAGCTTTAAATTTGCAATTAAATAATCAGAACTTAACAGACAATGAAAATAAATATACATGGGTTAAGAAAATTAGTTAATTATAATTTCCATACATACATTCCTTTAAGAAAGATGAAGAGACCAACACCCATGAAGACTTTGATGTTCAGGTGACCGTGCATCATGATAAATTCTTACAATAAAAACAACTCGAAGCACCAATTTCTCAAATTTATTTTGGGAATGAAACTCTACATGTTTCGGACAGTTCCTCTGTCCATCAGTCCGTCATCAGGAGTTTTTTCACTGTACACACAGCAGTGGTATATGTCATACAGGTTTGCTGACAGCTTGTGAGCAGGATCCTGCTTGCAAGCTGTCAGCAAACCTGTATGACATATACCACTGCTGTGTGTACAGTGAAAAAACTCCTGATGATGGACAGAGGAACTGTCCGAAACACGTAGAGTTTCATTCCAAAAATAAATTTGAGAAAACAGTGCATCTAGTTGGTTTTATTACAAGAATCCATGAAGATGAAACAAAACTGGTTGGCTTATACTACCCTGTTTCTAAAGGCATTCCTTTAATGAAAAATCATGAGCCTGCAAGTGTTTGAAGAAAAAGGAAGCGTTCAGGAAAACACTTTGGCCTACAAAACGTGAAACGTACCTTACCTACTAGCCTAGATAGGGGAGACATGGATTGAATACAGACATCTGGTGAGGAATCGTATGTGAAGTGTCCAATCAGAAGCCCAAGGGAAGGGTGAGTGGACAACATTCACATGGATGATACAAAATTACGGTGGGAGGTGGACAACAGAATACACTCTGGTGACATTTGGAATTAGCAGTGTTTCAATTTCAGGTTGTGCTACCAGACACATCAGTAGCGCACATAATGTCACATTCTAAGTTCTCAGTATTCTTGGTTATGGTACTATAAATTTAAAAGAACACCCTTTTCATCATGCTGCAATTTACCTTCCATTCACATAATGTTACTCACCCATATCTTCAACATCATCAAGCTCTTCTTTATCTTGCTGAAGGCTGTTTCCATTTTGATATCCATTAGTGGCAGGAGATACAGTCTTATTTACTACTGTATGTCCATTTCGTTCCTCTGGTGGCTCCATTTCCACATCACTTTCTTCTCCTATTCCAGGTGGTGGCCGGATGACTGATGAACCCCCCACTGGCTGATCACCTATTCCTCCATTGCTCCCATTCATAGCTACATTGTTCAAGTTGTTCTCCTCAACTGTGGATGAATGTCCTCGATTCCGATTATTACCATAACTCTTGGTGGATTGGATTACTGAGGTTTGTACAGGGCTAGTAGGATGAGGTGGTGTATTTGATGATGATGGATGAAGTGGAGAGAAGATACCCTGACCTCTAGGACAACGTGGAGGACAAACCTCAGAGTCTGACCCATTCACCATTTCCACAAATTGACGGCACTTGAGCAGAAAGAGCAAATTTTGATTGTGCTCTAATAATCCTGGATATAGATTGCTTGTTGTCTCAATGGCTTCACCCATTCGACCAGCTAAAACTAATTTTAGGATTCCTGTAAAAAATAAAAAAACACAAAAAGAAATTACAATAATTGGGTATACATTTCCAGTGCAAACTCATGCCTTGTCGATTTCTTCAACAAGAACACGTAATGTCTGACATACGCTTAGGTCTTGAAAAGAAAAATGGGAAAAGCAAGAATATCTGAAAGGTATTACACACATGAAAATACTTGAGAAATTCCTTCTTTACAAAGAAATCCAAAGGATATTGGTCTGACCTATGTACTAAAAACCAATCTTAGGTATGGCAAATGCAGAGTTAAGTACAGTACTTACTTATGCTAAGAAAGGGTTCACTCATTTTAAATTTTATAGAAAATTGTCACTGCCTTATTCAAATAAGCCAGATGATCATAACTCTTCTACATGATCATAACTCTTCTACATGATCACAACTCTTCTACATGATCACAACTCTTCTACATGATCATAACTCTTCTACAGGATCATAACTCTTCTACATGATTATAACTCTTCTACAATTTCTGAGGAAATCTACTATTTGTGTTAGAACTTCATTACAGCTACCATAGAAAATGTCAAGAGCTGCTGTAAGTAGATGGCAAATTGCTGTTACCACTTCCCAAGTTTATATAGCTGCTATGTTGGTAGGGCTGAAAAATAGATCCAAATTTTTGTGCACTGTCTTCAAGAAAATGAATTGCGCAACTTTATGAATACCATTACCACTTTGCACCTGGGAGGTCCAATAATAAATTCTTGGCCTGGTAGATGCCCATTAACAACTGTAACTTCCAATGGTGTTTATCAGTCCCTCCAAGCAAATACTGGGACAGTATCTTAAAATAAATGATGATAATTTCTTTTCACAGTTTCCACAACTTATAACTCACAATCATTTTATAATTCAGATTATATAACCTAATCAGCTGCTAAATATATGACACAAATACCAATATATAACCCATCTGCATTTGCAGTTGTTACAAGCAAATCACTACAGGCATCTGGAAAGGAGGCCCACTCAAGTAAAATACATTACTTTGTATAATCTACTAATTACATTCAGATGTTCAGACAACAAGGAAGTTAAAACAACTTACTTTGCCTGTTTTTTATTGATGTTATTTCTTCATCAAAAACCTGTCCTGTCCCATGGGCAAAGGACTCTGCCGTAGCACAGTATCCATGGTGAACAAGGTAAGTAGATACCATCCTGCAACATGAATGTCCACCAGTCAATTTGTATGCAACATCATAAGAGTGGACAAAGGGTATTACACCACACAGTTTACTAAGAAAAGAACATCTGCTACACAACATAAATGTTTGTATAAATAAACCTCAATGCAATTACATGCCAGAGAAAGAGAAAACATTCACCTATCAGCATTATCAGAGACACAGAAGGATATATTTAATCCCTATCAATATCATGTTGCCCAGTAGGGGTTCTACTCCACCAAACTATTGTCAACTAATCAACTATTTACTTAACTTTTTGGCGCTGGAATTATTTTTTTAATTTTAGCACACCTGTATATAAAATGTGAATAATACAGGAACCAAATATGTCAGATTTATGAAACAAACTGCATCAAACTGCATTTTGAAGAGGAAAAAACGGACAGTATATACCATGTTTCAAATATTCAATACCTATATTTGTTGAATAAATATATAAAATGCAACGTTTAGAGGTTAGCGGTGCAGTGCGACCACTATAGTCGTCGTTAGAAGAATCCACCCTACAGCCTTGGCCTCAGCCCCTAAGACTTTAAAGCACCACCATCTTTCTTGAAGGAACTACAGCACAGAAGCAAACGTTCAGTGTGGTGTGTGTCACTGACTACTGCAAGAGTATGCACAGACTCATCACACAGTCCAAGTCCATAGTAAGGTATAAAATGATGATCTAAAGTGATTTAGACTGAGTGCACCAAACTCAAGAACTCTCAGTAACATCAGGTGGTTAACCCTTTAAAGACAAAGCGTGTACTGTACTGTACTGTGCACGTACCACGCAGTAAACTCTCTCCAGGACAGTTATACAAAACCAGTCTGTTATGTCAAATAAGGAAAAAGTCGCTGCTTGTATCTGAAATCTACACAAATTCATAATGTTGGCACCATGTAGAATTTTTTAATGGTGGCAAGTAACGTGGCTTTAAAAGGTTAAAATTCTAACCACATATCTAGATTAAGCACAGATCAGTGTGTCCCATGCACATGTGAAACTCTGAAGTGGTTGCTTTCTTCTGCAGAAAATTAGTTAACTAATCAGACAAATACAAACTGCAGCAAACTAAAAACACAAATTCTAAAATAACATTTAAGAAATTAAAAACACATATTGGCATGAGCAATTTACTTATGTAATGTTGCTTGCCACTCGCCCTTGTAGTCAGGCACTGGATACTGGTGAATGGTGAGTTGTGTACGGGCTCGCAGTTCACGCATCATGTCTTCTATGTCAAATACAAATGGTGCTTGTCCAAAGTTAGCATCCACTACTTCTCCTGGTGTCTGTAGTCCAACTGTTGGATACAGGTTTGGCTGTGAAAACAGAACACAGGTGTTTAACGAGTATGGACGAGAATATTATTGCCAATTACTTTGTCAAGATCTATGACAATATGTATATTCAGTATCCCTAAGTAAAAGGTATTGTGTGGCACTCCCCACCTTGAAAGTTTGTCTCTCACATTGATACTACTGACTGCAGGAAATGAAAACTGACAGCAATGGGGTATCCTCCAAAGGTGTAATGGTCATAGCGAGTTTCATAAAATTTGGTCAACATGTTCAGAAGTGGAAAATGGTTAGGCACAATTTTTATTAAACGGTATACTCACTGGTAAATCTGTAAATGCTATTCCCAGGTTATGCCCGTTCTTTGTATAGAAACAAGTATTGTCAATAAGATTTACTCCACAGCCTATAACATCGCCTGTTGTGGATGTCGGTCCATAGGGCTGGCCAGTACCAGAGGAACAAAAGGAATGGCCATCATCACCATGGTAGCCATATGAATGTTTGTCCCAACCTACAAGTAACAGGTGTTGCTGATGTTATTCCTTTTATTTAAAAAATATGAACATACACACACACAGAATGTTCTTCAGTGAGTTGGCTACACTCTACTAGCAGGTTTTGTAGACTATTTACACCATAAGCTTGTTTAACAATGTTACAGAGTTAAGTTCACTGCAACCTACACTAAGCTGTGTGCTAGCATAATCACTAATATGCATTCTGATTGTGCACTGTTACAGACCTGCCTACTGTGTGATTCTGTTTGCAGCAAAACACTTGAACATGCCAACAAATGACTATCAAGACAAAATTTGAGTTTTCTGGGACATGCCTGAAGATGACGGCAATACAATCTTTCAAAAGACTGATAACTATTTACCACTTGGTACAGCATAACATCCTGCAAGACTTGAATCTTCAGCGAAATATTTACTGCCCTTAACGAAGTCCACAATAAGAAGAGACCCCAGAAATATACAGTTGTTTGTATTGTATGTTCTAACACCACCCATCACAGAACAACATAATAATCAATAAGCATGCTAATGACAACTGTGGAATAATTAAGACCAACACAGCACTAAATTTTGTAATTTAATTTTGAATTCCCAATAATTTTGGATACAATGGTGGCATTATCTGTGCAGAAACTTACAGCTCCCCCCATCTGTCCTCCATCCTTCAAACCAACAATTACTGACAACTTTATTCTTACATTAGAAAACACTGTGTGTATGGATATTATTACCTGGAAGCCTATTCATGTTGACTCCTTGAGCGCTGAGGCCAATACCCATGTAACCATCTCTTCCCTTGCTAACTATTTTCACTTCAAAGTAATAAAGTCCACAAGCAGCTGGGATGGGATGTGTGGCTCGGACACTGGCAGCATCTTTGTGTGTTTTACCATGACCTGAACAAAAGAAAAGATTTTTTAAAGTACGCCCTCCCACCACACACACACACACACACACACACACACACACAAACTGTTCACATGCAAGCACATGCACAGTGCATCTGCAATGTAGAAGTAAGAGTGATTTTACTAGTGTGGTTATTTAGTGTAATACGTAACATTTCCCTGTAAATACACCCAGTGTATATTTCGAAGACAAAAATTCAGACACAACTGCCTTGCAGCATGTTCCTCATACACACTAAACACTATCCTAAACACTTAAAAACTGTTTATTAATCATACCTTGTCCATCTAAAACAAGTTTCAAATAAACTCACTTCCTTCACTGGTTTTCAGCCCCAGACCACCATGAGGTTAAAACCTCCACACAAAGAAATACCTACTTTTCCTGGTGTTTAAGCACTATATTTAAAATTAAATACACAATTCAATCAGTGTTACACCTATCTGGCATCAGTAATGAATAAAATCCAATAAAATGGTGTCAATATTAAGAAGTCGAAAGTTGTATGAAACAGGGTAAAGTTACTGTAAGTAATAAATTTTCAAGGTCTTCACTTATTTAAGTATCATCAAATTACACATTCAAAAAACAGGAATTCTGACTTATCTTAACCTGCAGTCCTACTTGAATGATTCCTCCAACTTTCAATTTCAAACCCTCCCTGCAAATACAAATTTTGTAAAAGACACTGTTATATGTGCATTAATTTTAAAACGCCATTTTATTTCTTTGAACGCTTTACACAACGCTACCATATGCCTTGGTTTGACCAGGACAGTCCCAGTTTGCAGACAGTCCTGGTTCTTGTCATTTTCTTCTGTCGTAAAGGTAGAAAATGTAAAGTTCTCCCTAGAATAGGTCATGAAGACCCAGTGGGACAGCTGAAGTATAGCTTCCATATTTCTTTAACATTGGCGCTAGACAGCGGTAGGCAGTCAATGTCACGCTCAGGTCACTTTACTCCAGGTAAAGAGACCCAGTACCCACCCTACAGGAGACTAGGTGAACTTGGGGACTGGTTTTGAAGAGTGCAGAAAATATCGCCCCCACCGGGTTTCGAATCAAGGTGAACAGAAAAATCTCTGGCCCTGCTTGAAACTGACTCCTAATGCCCAGGCCCCAACACAGGCAGTAAACCCAGAGGCAAGACGACAGAATGTCAACAAACTGAATGGAGCAGAAAACTTCTTCATAAGCTTGGAAACCCTGAGCCAGTCAAAAAATTCCCTGCATTTTATGAAACCCAAAGGTTCATTTTCACGTTCACAACAGCCTGCCACTTGTCCCCATATTAAGCCACATAAATTCAGTTCCTGTCTTCCCATCCTACTTCCTTAAGGTCCTTTGTCCTCCCATCTATGCCTAGGTCTTCCATGTGGTCTCTTTCCTTCAGCTTTCCCTAATAAAACCCTATGTGCACATGCCCCCATAAATGCCACGTGCCTCGCCGAACCCATCCTTCCTGATTTGATCACCCAAATAACATTTGGCAAGGATTAAAACACTTTATTATCCAACAGATGCACAAATATATAATTTGTGGATACAATTAGAATTATTATAAAATATTTAAAATTGCTGCAACATGTTTCAGATCACAAGGGATCCATCATCAGGGAGCTCTATACAGTGCTTGGCTAAAATTACAGTAAACTATCGTGTCTGTTGATATGGACGTAGTCCGTGTTACGGCAGCATATTTGCCTGTGGTGAGTGTGTGTACTGCACAGTCTAGAGAGGCAATGTAATTTTTGGTCAAGCACTGTACAGAGCTCCCTGATGATGGTTCCCTTGTGATCCAAAACATGTTGGAGCAATTTTAAATATTTTAAATATTTTATAATAATTCTAACTGTATCCA
>Ga0123357_10010879_pt1 | contig 11611 bp, 5 predicted proteins | sample TergutEmb28metaG_FD_89873 | JGI IMG/M metagenome (GOLD analysis project Ga0123357, IMG submission 89873) | Embiratermes neotenicus P4 segment gut microbial communities from Petit-Saut dam, French Guiana - Emb289 P4 | ecosystem: Host-associated > Arthropoda: Insects > Digestive system > Gut ...
AATTTTTGTTTAACATAAGTTTATTTCATGCCGCTACATGTTTCGAGCACATGTGCTCGAAACATGTAGCGGCATGAAATAAACTTATTGTAAAACAAAAATTTTGTGCATCAAGTTGGTTAATTACTGAGATAAATATTTTGGTATTTTTCGAGTGTTTCGTTATAATGATATAATTTAATGTTTCTTTATATGCTTAAATCCCTTTCGGTAATTTAGCCACAAAATAATAAACACGAAAAGCATTTTCATTTACGTTTTAAGGATTTCTAAAGTTATTTTGAAACTCATTTACTTTCACTGGTGGGAGTCCCCCCCCGCCCCAGAAACATTGTGATCAGCTACTTCTTTTTTGCACTCAACTCCTTTTAGAGATCTTTTTGAATTGTCGAAAATTTTTATGCGCCACTTCTACACGCAGCTTCTAGAGTCTTCATAAATGATCTGTGAAAGTCGGGAATCTCTTTATATTTATTCCTGGAAGCAACAAGGTGAATTTTCTAAACTTCGAAGTACGAACCCTCGAAAAGCGAGGACAGGCTCATTTAAATAAATTTAAAGATAAACTGGAAGAGGGCAGATGTGAGTTGCATTAGTTTCTCTTAGGGTATAGGCCAGGGGTGGACCCTTCTTTAATCGTAACATAGTTTAGAGTTCCATTAACACGCGAATATAATTTCTCCACGGAAGGCTCTACTCCAAGGAATTAGTTGCTTAATACCGTCCCAAATTTTACCCGAATTTGTGAAGACTTTTCACCACCATGGGAATCTCGGATCTCACACTAACATTTATACTCTACGGCTTTTGTTACTGAACTGTTTACAATGTAAATATACGAATGATTCATCTCATATAAAGTCGCAACTTTCTAGCGAAATTTTGTAAACACAGCTTTCGATTCCAACTAGGTTCATCCGAATTTTATACCAAACACCGAAATGTACCAATCGGAAAAACATGCTATTCATAGCACCTGATGAGGTCACTGGGTTTATTTTAAGGACTGAAAAGCCTGACCTAGTCCGTAACAAAAGAAAGCAGGAATCTTCGCAGAATGCATAAAGGGTTGTCCATCACCAGTGTTAAGAACACATCGTGGTGACTGTCATGAAGATGACTGCAACAACTGACAAGTCACAGTCACGGTTTGATTCTTTAAAAAATTATTACACATGTGACAAAAACACAGAACTTGATTCTAAACCACATTATTAGAATTAATCAGATATACTCTCACAACAACACTCATGACACTTACAACAACAGCAATTATTAAAATAGAGCGATAAGATCATCGCCCATTTCAAGTGTCGGGCTTTTGTCCAGCGAATTGCTTTTCCACGCACTTCTAAATCTGTGGAGCATAGCGAGTACTCTTCCTGTTGCACGAATTACACGTATATGTCCCTAAAATTGTCTACCTCAGTATTTTGGGTTTCTGTCATTATCTCCTTCATCTTCTTCTTACTTAAAATATTTTCTTGGCGTTCTGGTGTATTTTGTTCGTGGTTAATTTAAAGACTCTTGTCAGAAATTCCTTACTTAGCAGCCAATTTTAGCAGTTACCTAAGAAATTTTGGGAGTCTTATGGAACCTGGATGTTCACTACTGTATTCACAAAACCATACACTTCTCCCTAACGGAAGTTTCATAAATCCAGTCAGATTAGTTTGTAGAATGGCTTCGCTAATAGATTATATGTGAACCTGCAAAGGATTCAAATCAAAAATTAAATCTGGGATGTTACACCGTGTCTACAGAAGTTTCGAGGGAGCATGCTGCCCTCATCTTCTTATTTGCCATGCAATCTTCTCTTCTTAGACTGCTAGACCCTAAGATGGAGGCAGCTTGCTCCTACGGAACACCAGTAACTGTGCAATTACCAATCGACACGGCGAAACACACCATAATACCTCCACCGTCATCAATGCCGCTGTGAGAACCACGAACCTCGCAATTCAACTAAGATAAGAAAATCGGGGGCGAACACTGGGGCTCCATACTCATAATTCGCGCTCTGTTTCTGACAGGTGCTGGATTTTTCGTGCCTGGAAAATATGTTTTACAAATTTTATATACATAGGACCGTGCATCGTGAATCGAATTTAATAATTTTCCAACAAGATGCGACTTATTCGGTTTATTACATTTCTGTACGCTGCTCTACATGTTTCAGGCGTTGACACCCATCATCAGGAGCTCGTTCAACTGTAAATACCGCTTCTGGTATTGATTAACTGCAATCAGTAAAATAAGCTGCTATTAATACTAACTCATTAAGTACATTAGTATTAATAGCAGCGTATTTTACTCACTACAGTTAATCAATACCGGAAGCTGTAATTACAGGTGTACCAGCTCCTGATGATGGGTGTCAACACCCGAAACATGTAGAGCTGCCTACCTACAGAAATGTAATATACTGAATAAGTCGCATCTTGTTGGAAAATTATTAAATGTTTTACAAACTTCTATTTGTACATTCTATGGTCGAATTCTCCTAAATGAACGACATAATGGTACAGTCATGCCCATTCGCTTGCCTTTGAGCGGTCCACTCCTATAAACTTATCCAGACCTACACCATCTGGACTTCCTGGCTGACTTGGTGCTCCTACCATTTGCTGCACACGTGTGAACGTAACAAATATCACATTTGTATGGCTACGATTACTAACAACAGCATGAACGTCATGGTCGAGTGTGTAGCACTCCACCCTCAGAATTTCTTATATCAGTCTACACATCAGCTAATAAAACCAGGAATTTGGGCAGTGACGCCATTCAGTCTGGTAGAAATGTATCAACGTTCCGAAGGAAAATGTTGCTTCCATCTTCAATGTATTATTTTACAAAGAAAATATAGGCGGCGCCTTCCTTTAAAACATTGCTGTCCATTCACAAATTTACAAGGCGTCACTTCCCAAATGCCCTATTCTTGGTCCACCGCCAATAGAACCTAAACTCTCACATATCCTAAAATGCTTTACGTTTTTGCTGCTCCGTTTAATCTGATTGCAGGAATGGTACTTTCTTCCTATTCTTTCCGATTAACGGTATATAACCACGTTTCAGTAACATATGAAATCGATATGGCCTCATTAATATCCTATTTACTAACCAAATCAAGATCCAAGTAATCCATCACATCAGTTATAGGTATATGTATTTACTAGTTTAATTAGAGCTTTATCTGGAAAATGATTAATGTCGTGGCAGGATCGATCATGGTTTATCTGAAGGCTTCCCTATATGAGTGTGAGAAATGGCACAAAAATGTTTTGGGTTATGATTGCCAGCTTCAGCGTCGATGTTCAATAGCCAGACCTCACAAAAATGAAATACAGATCCGATGTCAGACGCAGAACGTCCTGGTGACTCGGCAGGAATGTCGACCACTACACCGCGATGTTCGGTGAATGCACGGGTCACAACACTTAGACATTCATAACAATTGCTAACCTTCCAGTCAACATGCAACGCAAAGCGGCGTAGTTTTAGACCTTATTCCTTGGGTCAGTGATAATATACGGTTAGTTATCGGCTGGTGAATTTTTTATTCAGTTCCGCATAAGGATATTCAATTAATAACCCGCAGTTAATACGGCATTAAGTATGGTTTTAAATCCAAGCTACCTTGACATAACGGGCTTGGATCCCTTTTTTAAAAAAATAGATGACCCGCAACAGTCTGCTTCCCTCAGGTGGCATGACACTTTCCAGCCGACCGCTTCGACGTGGATATTTGCAAATTCGCGACGCGTAAAATTTGTTATTGTTAAAAAAAGAGGAAGCCAGCGTGTAATTAACCAATCGATGTAGGCCACGTTAAATGATATGCATTTGTTTCCAGTGTCCATGTATTTCCTGTATTAAGAGCAGACTTAGGATGTGTGTGCTTTGATTGTAAAGTTGAATATTTGGCAACCCTGCTTCGTATTCAGGGATTCCTGGGTTCGAAACCGTCAGAGAAATCGGATGTCATAAATCAGTGTTTATGTGATTTGTCTAAGTTCTGGGATGGCAGATTACGTTAAAATAGACAACAGCTTCAAATTAATTACAGCTACCAATATTCTGTACTGTAGAAAATGTGGAACTGAGAGATTATTGTTAAATTAACTCACGATGCATCAAGGTGGCCAATACATTTACTCTATACAGTCACTTGCCAGGTTTCGATACACTCCTCCCGTTAAGACTTGCAATCAGATTACATCCTGTTCAAACTTCGGCAAGGACACGCCCCATTAGACGTTGTGGATGGTGCCGTCTGATGCTGAGGGAATTAACAAATTAAACCTTGCTATCAGCCGTAACAATTTCCGCTGGCATCTTTCACATTACGCAGGCATATTCCTGAAGCAGATAAATCAAATGCCTTTAAACTTGTTCATGACTGAAAACCTGTCGACCTCTCGCAGCACTCACCACAGAGACTACTCACTATTTGAGAGTAATATCACGTAGTTTGGTAGACATGTGCAATCTTCTACTTGTTCTTTCGAGATGTTGGTATCTATCTACCAAATTAAACAGCGTTTATCCTAGAAAATTGGCATTCTTTTTCTTTTACTTTACGACGATTTCTCAACTAAATGCGAGGGAGATCGTGGAATTTGAATTGGGAAGAACGTGAAAGGAAACGGATGCGACGTGTGTTACGATGCACATACCATAGCCATACTTCCCAAATTTTGGGGTAAGGGGCCCCTTCGTAACTTCAAAATAATTCACAGACCAACTACATGCTGGTGACTGTAATTCTGTATTCAGTTAATTGAGAAAATACATAATATTAAAAAGCATAATGAACTCAGTAATCGTGGTAAACAAATTCAGGTTTTATTTATTAAAAAAGACGCTAACTGGAGGAGTAAGTCTTGTTGCTTATTGAGATGAATGAACGTATGGAACACTCGTATAAAACGTGTTCTCTTCGGGGTCTGCTGCCTACATAAGGGGAACAACCGCACTATATCCTCGCTGTTACGTAGTGACGGGAGAAAGACATAGTGATACCCGGAACTTCAAGACCCCAGCCATCAGATCAGAGCCACATCAATATTCAGGATAATAAGTCCCTAGCTATCACATCAACGTCACTGCCGTACTCCAGACAAAAGTCCCCAGGCATAAAATCACAGCCACAGAAATACTCAAGTCAAAACGTCCACTGGTATAAAATCACAGCCACAGAAATACTCAAGTCAAAAGTCCCCCAGGTATAAAATCAAAGCCATAGTAATACTCAAGTCAAAACGTCCACTGGTATAAAATCACAGCCACAGAAATACTCAAGTCAAAAGTCCCCCAGGTATAAAATCAAAGCCACAGAAATACTCAAGTCAAAAGGACCCCAGGTATAAAATCACAGCCACAGAAATACTCAAGTCAAAAGTCCCCCAGGTATAAAATCAAAGCCACAGAAATACTCAAGTCAAAAGGACCCCAGGTATAAAATCAAAGCCACAGAAATACTCAAGTCAAAAGTCCCCCAGGTATAAAATCAAAGCCACAGCAATACTCAAGTCAAAACGTCCACTGGTATAAAATCACAGCCACAGAAATACTCAAGTCAAAAGGACCCCAGGTATAAAATCAAAGCCACAGTAATACTCAAGTCAAAACGTCCACTGGTATAAAACCAAAGCCACAGCAATACTCAAGTTAAAACGTCCACTGGTATAAAATCACAGCCACAGAAATACTCAAGTCAAAACGTCCACTGGTATAAAATCAAAGCCACAGCAATACTCAAGTCAAAACGTCCACTGGTATAAAATCACAACCACAGAAATACGCAAGTCAAATTCCCCCAGGTATAAAATCAAAGCCACAGTAATACTCAAGTCAAAAACTCCTCAGGTATTGCATCATACCTGGGCCTAAGGAATTCGACACGAGTACTAAATAATAAGCAGTCCTTCGATAAAGGCTCAACCCTTCTTGAATATTACGCCCTGTCGACTGGTAAATAGTCACCTACGTTTCCAAGGAACTGCTGTCTTTCGAAAAGTCGGTAACGATTTGGCAGTCGACATTGCGCTATACCCCACAACACATTATAATTCATAAGCAACCACTAGGAAGCTCAATGTGTTGAGCCTCGCCACTGCGGTAAGGAGTTGGGCTGCCATGACGAAGGTACTTCTACTCCTTCGTATTTGTCTTTTATTCAACGATACTGTCAGTAACTCAATTTATATAGCGTCGAGTTATATACCGATTAAGGACGAGCGAATATAAAGTTTTCACCTGGGCAGACCAACAAAAGTCACGGAAAATTCCAAACACGATAATTGGTGTCGGAGGCTATTGAATCCGCGACCACAAGAAGCAGAAACAGCAGTGCCTGCCATCCAACGGCAGCGTTCTGAATCCCGAATGCAGAGCCAAGTCATGAACCTCCCAGGCACAAAACAAAAAAATTAAAGTGCTAACCAATCCACAATTACTACAGGTGCCATTTTAAAGTAACATAGGCATTAAATATCCCCTGTGCAGAAAGCGGAGTTTGTGATAGAGGAAATGGGTGGCACCTGAAGACATTTATCCAGTTTACAGTTGAATTGGCCTCACATGGTTGGTTGGAAGAGTCAATTAATAGTTTTGACTTCGAAATTACATGACATTCGTCTAAGGTCAGTCGCAAACGTAAAAGCCTGAAGCAGGAGAAGAGGAAAGGGAGAAGATGACAAAGAACATGAGGATAAGAAATAAAACAAGAATAGGAAAATGTGAAAAAATGTGGAAGAGGAGAAACAAAATGAGAAGAAATGAAGTAGAGAGGACGATTAGGGAAATAAAAGAGAATAAGTACAAAATGGGCACAAGAAAAGCAGTTGATGACACGACCACGAACAGATGGAAAGGACAAACTTCAACGGGAAGCACTGGAATTAAAAAGACGAAGTGAAAAGAGAGAAGTAGAAGATGGGGAGGGGGGATCGCGGTAGCACAGCGGTTAAGGCGCTGTGCTACAAATCGGAAGGTCGCTGGTTCGTTTCCAGCTGGTGTCATTGGAATTTTTCATTGACATAAACTCCTTCCGATCGCACTATGGCCCTGGGGTCGACACAGCCTCTAACAGAAATGAGTACCAGGAGTATTTCCTGGGGGTAAAAGCGGCCGGTGCGTAAGGCTGACATCCTTACCATCCTGTGCCGTTGTCATGAAATCTGGGAACCTTAACTTCCTGGAACCCTCTGGGCCACTCCAGGCCTGTAATGGGACTGCTTTACCTTTTAGAAGATGGGGAGGAATTAATTCTGCTGGTAATATTCTTCAGAACACTTTAAATTATGTCGAACGCTCTCTCAGTACTTCATGACACAGGGCCATTTCCAGTAAAGGGGGAAAAAAAAGACAACCTACCCGTTGCCTGCAATAGCAGGGCGCCAACACGACTCAGTTTTCACTTCAAATTCCGTTCATTTTCTACGAAAGAGTAGCTATAATTATTTTGTGTGACGATTTACAACAGGCAATAAGACGCCTTGTTAACGATGTTGGGTTTCACTGCAGAAATTTCGCTCATATTACTTTTGTTTTATATTTTATCACTTCATTTTTCATCAGACATTCAAAGCCTTTTCTCTCCCACGATTTAACACGTCTGTTGCTGAATTACCCTACTTGCGTGTTCGCAGTCTGTACTTAAAATCGCAGTTTTCTGGCGCCCTTAAGCTGCCAAATCAACACCTGTAAACTTCGCACGCTCCCGCGACTCACCAAGCCAGTTGGTTCAAATAGTAACGCATCTGACTAGTATTCAGGATATGCCTGTGTAGAATCTCGGAACACTATCATAACTGAACTGTCCGTCAGTTTCCTCCGTCCTTCCATGCAAATATCGCAATATTACCTTAAATTACGTCGGGCCCGATGACTTCCAGAGGAGCCGGGATAGCGTAGTCAGTATTGGGACTGGCTAAGGGCCGGAAGGTCTGGAATTTGAATCCCAGTAGAGGTTAGTCTTCAAAATGTCCAGACCAATTCTCGGGCTCACCTAGCTTCTTACTCAGTTGGTACCAGGGACTCTTTCACTCCTCATGTCTGCTTTTATGGCGTGAATAGGGATAAACTAACCTTCACATTTACGACTGATTCCAAATATTTACCATTCATTATGTATTATCATCAACACATTCGAAGTTATGTCTGAATTACAGATTTTATTTAGTACCTCGACAGCCCTAGTAGGCTCAGACTTCTCCATTGCAGAGGTTTCAGGATCACACACACACAATCGATAGCACTCCTCCGGACGAGTGACCGGCCCACTCCAGAGAGCTCTACCTGACAAAACACAACGCAAAAAAGACACACACCTTCCTTCCTGCAATGGCATTCAAACCCGTAATCCCAGCAAGCGAACGGCCGCAGAACCACGCTTTGGATCGCGGGGTCACTGGGATAGGCCGAGTTATTGGTTACGGTGTAAAATTCTTCATATCTCTGCGAAATTATAAGTTTTAATTAGTTTGTTTTATATATTGCTATTCCTAATAAGAGGATAAGGCACAGAAATGGTTTGTACCTGATACATTTGACGTAATGTGGTTCCTGGTAGCGCAAACTAGGCACGGACACGGATCGTCGATTGCGATACCTCTCGCTTATATTCGCCGGAGGCCTCATCATGAATACAGATGTAATTAGATGAATATATCGTAGCGTCCAGCGTTAGGATGACTGGGAAACAGCCAAAGCGAAAGAACATGGAAGCAAATGATTATGTCCCCACCGTAAACTCTGGTTTTGACGTTACATTAAAACGGCGTTCGTTTAGCATCCACTGATAATGGGGGATAATCACATTCGTTGACCTCGCAGCGATGGGGAAAACGAGGCTACATCCTATTTCCAGGCACAATCCCTTCACCCACCTAGATCAATAGTAATCAAAATGTGTTCCGCGGAACCCTGGAATTACGCTAGCGACTTTCTGGCGTTTCGAAAGCGCATTTTCTTTATAAACAAATCGGTAAATATAATTTCGATAACTTGTAATTGCAATTTTATTGTATTTTCCAGCTCCGAACACATTTGGCGCTGGTTTTATTTTCAGCGTCAATGACGAATAATGAAACCTTGTTTCTCACAAACGTGTCAAATATTTTATTTTTTAAAGTAAAATGTCACGTTTAAAAAGTGTGATTTTACTTTTGCATCCAAAACGTGCAATTTTACAAATTTTGATGTTTTGTCGACCGTGCATTTCAGTATATTTATCTTAGTAATTAGTCAACTTGATGCACAAAATGTTTGTTTTACAATAAGTTTATTTCATGCATCTACATATTTCGAGCACATGTAGAGGCATGAAATAAACTTATTGTAAAACAAACATTTTGTGCATCAAGTTGATTAATTACTAAGATAAATGCACTTTTACGTTACAGGGGCTCCAGAGAAATTCAGAGTTAGTCGCAGTAACTCCAGACATGTTAAGAATTTAAGCACCTCTGGTCTCGAGGAACCGAGGGATATCGTAAAACAAGTGTTAGGTTATTCCAGACTGCAGAATATTCGAACCGGAAAGCCCCTCAATCGTCACCACTTGCATCAATGCTTTCGGTAACAAATGAACTTGGGGCAGAAAGGGTTAATGAATTAGTCACGGTACTTGCTGCTTATGTAACACAGGTTGCCTAACAGCAAGTATCAATTATATTTATTTCAGCAAAAAGCAGGTGGCGTGGCACGGAACTTTATGCGTTTTTTAAGTTAGGTTTCACAAAACGAACATAAAATATCAGGGTTTAAATAAAATCAAAAGTAGTATACGGTGCAAAATCTTAATTGACTTACAGTCCTTGATGTATCACCGCTTGGCGCTAAGGAAAGTTGTTATTTCTTAGCCCGAAGAACAGCGCTGTAAGTTACTACATACTGAAAGCTTATAGCTTCTTGCTGTAAAAATTAAACCAAAAATCAAAGCAAGTGGGTTGGGATAGATGCAATTATATACAGCTTAAGTTATCGAGCTACGAATTGTTATTAGCCACGTTTTTCGTCACGGCCCATATCAAAATGATTACGGCATTTATTTGTGTGAAGATATGACAAGTGTGATTAGTTGCTTCTTAATCAGCAGGTGGGTTGACTAAATTGCACTGCCTCAGTGCTAGACGTCACTTTGCCATTGAGGGAATAGCCTTAATCGATAGTGGCTATGTAACTGAAGTACATAATGAAATGAGACCAAATGCCATAGGCAACAGAACATTTACTTGTAAAACCATTGTAATCTGATTGTAACAAAAACCCTTTAAAGCCTTGTGGTTTCCCGACCTAACATTTAAAAATTCTACATTCTGCCCACACAGTGAATTCGTGCATTGTACGGTTCTCAGAAGAAACAACCATTATTTACATGGACGGCATGTAGAAAATTTGTTAAGGATAAGAGTACAGGGACAGATTTGAAATAAATAAAGAAGTAAACTTAGAAAATTTAATGGAATTTCGCAAGTCAAAATTTTGTACCGTTATAAAAATACGTAGGTTATTCGGAAAGTAAGTACCGTCTACGCATATCTCTCGCGCATCCTTCAGACTGTCACTCTGCGCATATGCAGCGACTTCCTCTATCAATTGAGAAGTCACAGAAGGCATTTCGTGAAATTCGTGTTATGTTTATGTTTATTCCTTGCGTTAAACAGGTTTAAGGCAATTGAAGGGGCCGCCGACTGTGAAATACGGTCTGCAATTCGTTTTCTGAATGCTAGGAATGTGCTACCAAGTGAGATTCATCACAACATCTGTCAAGTGTATGGTGACAATGCGATGAGTGATGGCATGGATAGGAAATGGGTTCGGATGTTCAATGAAGGAGAGAACGTGCACGATGAGGCGCGAGGTGAGCGTCCATCTTTGGTGAATGATGATTTCTTGCGTAAGGTCAACGAAAGAGTGCGTGATGACAGACGTTTCACAATTCCAGATCTGCCCCTGCACTTTCCTCAGACATTGTCAGTAGTCATTTGGGTTATTGGCGGCCGCATTCTATGAGGAGGGTATACAAACACTTGTGCCCCATTACGAAAAGTGCCTCAATAATGGCGGCGAATATGTAGAAAAATAGTCTGAAGAAGGTAGGATCCGATAACAATAAATTTTTATGCGAAACCTTACTCGATTTTTTTACAACAAAAGTACTTACTTTCTGAATAAGCCTCGTAGTATTAAAATTCTACGACACTGTTTGTTGTTTCTTCATTATAAACGAATTTTAAAAACCATGCCAATAATTTATTTGCAAAAAATATCAATATAAAACTGTAGTGGCCACTGTGATGATGTTAATATACTGGGAGGAAGCATACATACTCTAAAGGAAAATGCAGAAGCTTTAGTAGCTGCCACTAGGGAGATTGGACTGGAAGTAAATGCTGATAAAACTAAGTACATGGTAATGTCTCGAGATCAGAATGCAAGACGAATTCACAGTGTGAGGATTGATAATAGTACCTTCGAGAGGGTGGAGGACTTTAAATATTTGGGAACAACTTTAACAAATCAAAATTCTATTGCGGAAGAAATTAAGAGCAGATTGAAGTCAGGAAATGCTTGCTATCATTCGGTGCAGAATCTTTTGTCT
>Ga0123357_10010880_pt1 | contig 11611 bp, 7 predicted proteins | sample TergutEmb28metaG_FD_89873 | JGI IMG/M metagenome (GOLD analysis project Ga0123357, IMG submission 89873) | Embiratermes neotenicus P4 segment gut microbial communities from Petit-Saut dam, French Guiana - Emb289 P4 | ecosystem: Host-associated > Arthropoda: Insects > Digestive system > Gut ...
GTTGGTCTGGGGGGGGGGGGGGGGGGGAAATTTGATGACAGCTCGCGTCTCGATGTTGTTGAAATCGCGCGCGTCACCTAACATGCTTCCTTTCAGCCTCTGTAACAAGCAAAGACTTGCAATTCGCCACATGAACAGACCCCTCTTTCCAACGACACTATCGGTCCCATCCTACGACATCCGGAAGTAGTTCGGGCTAAGGACTTATCAGCACACCCTCGTATTTTAGACCATATCTAACCCGAGAATTATTCTGTCTCATTGCTTGTGCAGACAGAGTATGTTGTGTGGAGTTCATTAGTACACTGGATTAAATTGACCATTATACATTAAATATATAATGATCAGTTTAATCCTTTCTCATTCATCATTCGTAATAATTCTTATGTGAAACATTCAGAGTTGTGTAACTTATTTGGTTGACGTAACAGTGTTAATTAAACAGACTAAACATATTTGTGGGTTTCTAAATCCAATACAAGTCGCATCTCCCTAATCCAGCGTCCTTGAAACCTGGCCAACAAGACCAGAGAATTTTCTGAAAATGGGTGGTCAGCATGTTCTGGTACCAGGGCATCCTACACAGAACTCTGTGAAATTATGTGTTAACATTGTAAACAGTTATAATGCACTGGCACAAGATAGTAAGAAGAGGAAGTATATTTACAATTAAGTATTTTATTTTAACTACATTTTAATGTCAGAAAACAAGGAATTAAATAAGTAAAGCAGAAAAATTATGTCAGACTAACACAAATGCCAGGTCTTGGGATTGTGGATTAGGCAGTTGTGACCTGCACTACAGATATGAATGCATTATATCAGTTCAAGTGATCTTGATATTACTACTACTACCAGTACCACTACTACTACTACTACTACAGCATATTTTTTATACTTACAAGCTGTTCTGTAATTTAAAATTGCTGCTTGTGTTAACAGTCTCTCTGTTTGGCAGACATTGATGAATGTAATTTGGGACAGCATAAGTGTACGGGTGGAAGATGTGTGAATACCATAGGCAGCTATGCTTGTCTGAATGAGCCGAAGCCTGTGTGTCCAGCTGGCTATAAACCAAGTTCTGATGTTACGCAGCAGTGTGAAGGTAAAATTTAACATATTACCACAGATAGTGTTCATACATTTGTTTGTGTAGTGTGTGTTGTTACATACTCTGGACATATCACATATATTCAGTCTGACACAGTGTAGGTTTATTTTAGTTCAATTAATTATATTTACATGTACACTGCATGTTTCGGCCTGTACTTAGGCCATCCAGAGGCATGTAAATGCAAAAACCATAAAAAGGAAGATACACTAAAAATCTAAGGGGCTGCTTCTTACAGTCACTATTTTTACAACATTAAAAGACAAAATACACAGTATAAAGGTATAAGACATAAAATTTTTAAAAGTATATGTATAAAGCCTTGTACAATGGGTACTGGGTCTTTCCTGGGGGTAAAGTGTGGCTGGGGCGTGCTGCTGACCACTCATCCCCTCCTAGTGCCGCGGTAGTGGAAGAGTAGAGCTACATATACTTCCACCCACCCTCTGGGCCACACTGGGCCTGTAACGGGATCACTTTAGCTTTATATGTATAAAGAGTTTTATTGGATTAGGTTCTCTTGTGTCATAACAAGAGGTCTTATTAAAATGTTTCTGTGACTTGATGTATTTTAACGGAGGTGGTGTGGTCTCAATGTGGCACATTTTTTATAAAATTCTTCTTTGAAGCCAGTCTGTAAATTACATGCCACGATAGTATTTAAGGTGGTGGTGGAGCACCATTTATCTGGAAAAAGTTCAAGTGTCACACCCGCACTCTCTTCAGATAAACGCAAGGAAAATTAATAAAATTTCAGTTTAAACAAGGGAGGCAATGTACATACAAACATAACACTGAGGTGCGTTCATGTAGTCATTGTTGCTGTGTAAAAGCAATAATTAGCTCATATTCTGAGTGTGTCTATGTTGCCTTAGATATGCAGCATGAAAAGCATGTGTGCTGTACTGCCCTCTGTGGCCTGTCTGGCTGTGCCACATTTTTCCACATTACCTCATAAATGACGTGAATTTTGGAAAAAAAATTAGTGAACCTAAAGTAGGTGTTTTGATTTTTTCTACAAATTTTGTCTGAAACATTTGTCATTTTAACAAGAATTGAGTGAGATATTATTATAGATGTACATGGCGTTACTCAAAGTAACTGTTGTTCATGTCAGATTTTAAGGAAAAATGAATTTTCTGAACAGATTTTTGAAAAATACTCATACATCAATTTTCATCAAATCCATCCAGTGGGAACTGAGTTATTCTGTGTGGACAGACAGACAGGTAGGCAAGCAGGCAGGCAGGCAGACATGACAGAGCTGATAGTTGCTTTTGCAATTTTATGAATGTGCTTAAAAAGTGATAGCTTTTTTTTCTGGCCTTTCTTTTTTTCATGCAGTTGTACTGAATATGGAATGTGTGATGTGAAATGGCATTTTTAGCTGCTGAGAAATCAAGCAAACCAACAATTTTTAAGGACATATTCATGAAAGGTACCAACCAAATGTTAAAATTGAGAGGAAAAATATTTGTTTTTCTGCAGTATTGAAGAGTAGAGTAGTGCTGCGTGGACTGGAACTGTAATGTGTAATATGGTTGGAAATTTTAGTTCAATACAAATGTAACAGGTGATGTCATGAATCAAAGCACATTTATTCCAAAAATATGGAACTTCTTTTGTTAGTGGTAGGAATAGAACTGATTACTCTAAAAGTCCACCAGCTGGACATCCCTGTGATTTTGTTATTGTGGTACGTAAGAGACAGTCATCTGAGAGGATGATATTTTTGGCTGGCAGAGAGTGAAGTCTCAAGGTTCAGTGTCAACTTTCAGACATTCTTTTTCATGTTATATATGAAGAGGAGAAATATGTGGGCTTCAGCCCTTGAGCACAGTTCTTCTTGAGAAGCTCACCATTTCTCAACTATAGTCAAGAAATTCCCCACATTTTACGGAACCCAAGGTTCACTACCGCATTACAAGTGCCCACCACCTGTCCCTATCCTGAGCCAGATCAATCCAGTCCATGCCCCCCCATCCCACTTCCTGAAGATCTATCTTAATATTATCCTCCCACCTAAGCCTGGGTCTTCCAAGTGGTCTTTTCCATCAGGTTTCCCCACCAAAACCCTGTATACACCTTCCTCTTCCCCATGTGTGCTACCTACCCAGCCTAACTCATTCTTCTCGATTTGATCACACAACAACATTGGGTGAGGAGTACAGATTACTAAGCTACTCGTTGTGCAGTTTTCTCCACTCCCTTGTTACCTCATCCTGCTTAGACCCAAATATTTTCCTCAGCACCTCATTCTCAAAAGCCCTGGCCTACAACCCTTCCTCATTGTGAGCATCGAAGTCTCATACCCTTGATAAGTGAGTTACTGTCACCATGGCATGGCATGTCCCTGAGTTGTGGATGGAGGAACAGCCTCCAGTATGGAAGGTAGCTGCGAATATATTGAATAATCAGTCCCGGGCAGCCGACAAGGGGTTGTCCTTCAGCTTGGGGGTTGGGTAAGGCACTGACAACTCCTCCCCATAAAAATTGGCATAGTCACAAAAAATAAACATTTGTCTCATCCCTTTCATAACCATCCCTCAAAAAATTATATTTAATTATCCTTTACAGTTGCCTAGCAATATGACAAAAGTTTTTGATAGACTAGTTCAAGAGAAGTGTCTGTGTGGGAAGAGAATTGTAATTCTCTTTTTTGACTGATGAATATTCTACACAAATTTAACACTTGTCATGTTTCAGATGTAGATGAATGCAGAGAAAATGTGAGTTCATGTGATTCGTATTCTGAGACCTGCATCAATGAAATTGGTAGCTACAGATGTGAACCTATTACAAGTTCTATCAAAAATGCAAGTAGAACCCCAAATTTAAGATCTGCTCACACGAGGCGGAACAATGAAGAAAACAAGGTGGATGTTTGTCCTGCAGGCTATAGCTACAGTTACAGCAAGAAGACTTGCTTGGGTAGTGTATATTTGTGCATTGAAGAGAATATTATGATTGTTACTGGTGGTTGCAGAATATCTGGAACCACATTTAGATATGAGTATGAGTTCCTACAGTGTTATGCTACAATACCATATTGTCAGAGCAGTTTCTGTTGAGTAAATAATTTTTTAATACCTCAGATGTTGGGGAAATACATTCTTATGTATCTGGTCTGTGTAATTTATACCAAATGATGTCAGATGTATAATGCTGTCAAATATAGCAGGTCGAAATGTTAAGAATTTTTGCCAGCCCTTGTACAGTTAAAAGTGCTATCCTATTTTTCCTGGAATAAATATTATCACTAGGGTTTGTCTCAAATTTCAATATATTACCTTTTCTGAAGGGGGCTGGGGTAGCATAGTCAGTATAGCTATTGGTCCCAGCTTTCCCAAGGGTAAAGGTGGGGCATGGCCTTGAACATCCACCCCCCCCCCCATCTAGTTCCAACGTTAAAGTCTGAGAAGGGCTATACCCTGACTCACTCTCTGTACCTGCATGTCATGTTATGGGTAGACTTCTTACCTCTTCAGAAACTGGCTGGTAATAACATGACATAATAGACATAAGTTATGTCTTTTGAAGGTGACACTTTTATTGACACATCATACTGAATGTGCACTAGTTTTGTCAGAAAGTATTTAGCTAACTAGTGGTATGCAGTATTTTAACCTAAATGCAGGAGAACAATATCTACAGTTGTATTCTTTTGTTTGGGTAATTCCCTGGCGTCCGGATTTTATATGGCGACATTTCAGAACACAGTCTGTTCCGTCTTCATAGGCATTGTAAGTAGGAAGAATAACCAGGATGAGATCGTTGGTGGCTGTCTCCTGAAACACAATAGTTTGATCTCTACCATCCCATGGCTCACCTTCCTCACCTCAACACAACGCTATTTCTCCCTTACTTACTCTGGCCTCCACTTTGGGTCCTTGCCCTCCACAGCCTTTTTCTCTACTCAGACCTGCCCCATCCCTGGCCCCTCTTTCTGAATGGCTGAAACTATTTTCAAGCCAAACCTTTTCCTATATAAATACCCCGTTGATCTCATCCCGGTTATTCTTCCTACTTACACTGCCTATGAAGACAACAGAGTGTTCTGAAACGTCGACATATAAAATTCAGACACTGGCGAATCACCCAAAAGAAAGAATACAACATTCAGAACATGGCAAAAGTTTGAAATTAAGAATATCTACAGTATTTTTCAGATAATTTCCGAAATACAAAGTTTTCTCATTTAAGAAGTTCCACTTAAATTTCATGGGAATAACTTTATATTTTCCGAACTATGAAGGTGTGCAAAACGTTCACCCTTTAGAAATATACTTTATGTTTTTTATGCAAAAAATTTCCCTTTTTAATATGTCCAAAGACTATAACCATTGTTCATTTCCCGATAGCTGAACTGTACCATAGTTGATAATTGATTGTGGACCACTGTGTTACTTGTACATGACCATATGCTCCCTGTTTATGGTTCCACAATTTTTGTTATTCATTTTTATTAATTAAAGCATATCACAGATATAGTGCATTAAGGTTAGAACTTCAGTATAGTTTGGAAGATTTTTTTGCAATAGATGATAATGTGCTGTGACTTAATGGACTCCAAAAACCTGTGTAATGATAGCTGTGGGGTGGAAGACACAAGTGTGGTAAGCGAAGAACATGCACCTATGCCAACAACAAATTACTTTGAACTCATATTTTTTTGGTAGTCTGTTAGAATATGTGTTTTATGACTTTCTGCAGCACAAAAGTAACTCTGGATCCAAGTCACACTATATACTGTCTTTGAAATGTTGCTAGGATGTGAATCCAAACAAGATAGGCATTGTACATATAATGTAACATAGTGGTGCATACATACAATATTTACACCTCCTCAGCTATCCTAACAGCCTGATACCATTTCACTTGAATGTGGTTTTTCTACGGTGATTTATTGTCACCAGCTACAATAACATATACTTAGATCTTCATGCAAACTGCCTGATATGTTTGTCAGATTTCAACCAATTTGGCATTCCTTGGCATATTTCCATGAATGTCCCCAATATCAAATTTCACATAAATCCATCCAGTGGGAGCCATGCTGATAGAAGTATTAAGATGGACAGATAGACAGATGGACGGACAAACAGATGGACAGACTAACAGCCTGGTATCATTTTATTTGAAGGGAGTAATCTTATTGCATTTTATTGTTTCCAGTAGCAGTAATACATACAGTGCCTAATCTTGTAGCCCGATTTTCACCAAATTTTGATTTTCTAAATAGATATTTATAGAAGCCCTCAGTATCAAATTTTTGCAGAAATCCACCCAATGGGAGCCATGCTGACACATATGGACAGACAGATGGACATGATGGTAGGCACTTTTCATGACTATGTGAACTTGCCAAACATTGAATATCATTTTTGCATTTTTTTATAAGAAGTTTTCTGTTTTAAGAAGTTCTTTGTCCCTGATCCACTGAAAGACTTATTTTGAAGGAAACGTCGTAATTCCTTATTTGTGACTTATATTAACATTTTTCTTGACAGATATGAATGAGTGTCTAATGGGCTTGCATAATTGCTCTCTCAGAGATGGGGAAGTGTGTGTCAACATGCCTGGAACTTTTACATGCAGACTGTCACCAAAATGTCCTCAGGGTTACCAGTACAACAACATGACATTGAAATGTGAAGGTAATATATGAATTGATCAAGCAGGTAGTTTTTTTAACCTTTGAAGAACTGGTGACATAACAACAAATGCACAATTTATTATTGCTGTTATCTGTATAATCTATGATTACTAAATGCAAACATAGGTTCATGTTGTCAAAGGGGCATGTCATTGCACAATCTTTCTCCCACTACTTTTATATCACACACAGAAATATTAATTTACATCATTCCCAGTCTTTCTTACTATCGGCCTATAGCAGCTTACTGAACAGGAATTCGGTTCAGGAGTGACATCATAACGTAAAATTTTGTAGTAGAATTTTGATGTTACACAAATTGTACTCCATCCTGGTTCGGGTTGCTTTTTATGTTACATGAGTGCTGGGCTCTTTGTACTTTTGGAATGTTGTGCTGTAACATGGGTGACTGGAGCCCAGCATTTTGAAACAGTGCATTGGTTTCAAAACTTCGGTGAGAATTTGAAGATGAGACCATAATACGATGTGGAATCATCAGGCAGCAATCAGCCTGTGATGCATTACCCATCCCAGAGGAATGGAGACCCTATTTGCACCCCTGCAAAAGCCTGAGTTAGTATTACTTAACTCGCTGTTCTAGTTTATATACAAGGTGTCAGCAAACATTGACCACGTTTTGTAAGATTTTATTTCAGAATCAAGAAAAAAAACAAAGGTGTAATTTTCACCATATGAAAGATAAATGTGGAATTTTTATTTATGCTATGTGTTGCTTGCTACCAAGTGCACATGCATGAAACTGACCTTGGAGTGATCAGGTAGGACTTTCAATGGAACCCTTTCTCCACGTTGAACATGGTTTCAAAAAAGTAGTTCTGCTTCCTTTAAACCCTTGTTACTTATTTTATTTCTGCTATTCGTGATGCACACACAGACTTCTATGTGTTGAATACCATTCTCAGAGTAACTGCTACCTTGCTTTGGGCCTTCTGATGGCCCTCATTTTGGCACATGTCCATGTCCATTTGTGCATACAAGCATGTATCACTTGGCATAAATGAAGCATTCAAGAATTTGTCTTTCAGGTGACAAAAACTACACTTTTCTAGCTATAATAATTTTCATAATAAACGCTGCACAAGATGGTCTCATTCCCCAGGCATAGTGTATGTTTGGATCTAATTATATGTATTTATTTTAATTTCTTTCATATTTTTTCTACATCTTTCTCATTGTATTTTTAGTTACACATATATGTGGCATTGTGAGGTACTTTTTATTCACATGCATGACTCTGCTATTAGCAAATCAAAACATTTGTTTGGCAGATGTCAATACATTCTTAATCTGTTAGGTTTCTTATATCATTCCTAATTACTAGCCAACTGCTTTGCTTTTCATAATTTTTCACAGTATGAAAAAACCAGCATAATTTTTATCATATTCAGAGTTCCTGGCAATACTCTGCAAAGATGTACATAATTCCAGTGCTATAGCATGTATAGTATAGGAAAAAATTCTTTTATGTTTTATTTCTCTGTCTCTCTCTCTCATTTTTCTGGGCTTATGGAAACTTATTTCTGATGATTTGTAGATGAAGATGAGTGCACGCTTGGAACCAACAACTGCAGTCAAAGTGAGAGGTGTGTGAATAATCCAGGCAGTTTCTGGTGTAGTCCAATATGCAGGGCTGGCTACCAGTTGGATCCACAAAATCCTCAGAATTGTATTGATATTGATGAATGCCAACAAAAAGTTGATACTTGTCATCGGAAAAGTGAAAGGTAAATTATTAATGACTTTCACTGATTTCATATTATGTGTCATGTGTTGAATAGGGAATTTTCAACCTTAAGAATCAACAGTAAAACAATGAATTACCTGCAGTAAATTCAAAGGAGCTGTGCTCTATATAAAGCAACAAAGCAGTAATTTAAGGAGCATATAAATTAACATGTTTACTATATGACAAATTACATTGGTTTGTTAACATTTATTTACCTTCATCACACCATGTGCTAGCAGAATGTATTAAGACATACAGTTTGTGTAATATGACATGGTAGTTTGATAAATCCTTGCTCTGGAAAAACTTGACACCTCTCCATTAGTTCTGCCTTGAAGCTGGATACATCATGTTCCTCCAAAACACAGCCACATATTTACCCTGGTGTGAGCTGAGATTGTTGCCTTATAATCATGCACAATGTTAGCCATTCTGTGCCTAGGTAGCTTCTTGAAAAATTGAATTTTTGGCCACATGCAGGGTTGTAGCACATTTGGCTAATAACAGGATCTGCCAAACTACAGAGCATCACATCCTAGAAGACCATAATGTTAGTGTTCACTACAATGAGAACTTAAAGTCTGTTACCATATGTTGCTTCATCATAATTCTCAATTTATGAGCAACTGTAATGTTGTATGCAGCATATTGGGAGTATCTGCATATGCCATAATTGGTTGTAACTAATTCAGAGACACTTATCAGTAACAATTGCATTTTTATAAAACCCGTAGTGAAGATTGTAATAACAACAAGACTTTGTGGGAAAAGAATGTTCATGCATGTAATTTCTCTGGCTTAGTGTGACACTGAGCCATGTTCTTACCAATAGTTGTACCCATGTGGGACTGAATTCCTAAACCTGCGTTGTAATTATTTCCACAACAATGTCTGTGAAAACAAGCAGGTTGTTACAGTGGTAACCTGATATTGCACTAGGTATTTATGAGGAAAGGGCCCAGTTAAAATCTTGGCAGTGTCTTATCCAGCACTCTCAGTGTTTGTTCTTCAGTTAAAGTACAAGATTTTTCCAGAAATGTCATAAGATGGTTTCACAGGTTGTGCTATTTTTCAGATGCAAGAACACAGAAGGGAGTTTTATCTGTGAAACAATTTACCAGTGTCAACGAGGTTACAAGAAAACTCAACATGATGAATGTGTAGGTAAGCTAGTTTGTGGCAAGAAGAAAGTATTCCAGTAATCATTTTAGGTGACTAATGCTGAATCCTTTAGCTGGTTAACAGTCTTAAGGGACACACACCTGGAGCTTCCTAATGTTAGATTATTCGCACCTGCCGATTAGGTGTCTATAACTCTTCAGACATCAATATGGCTGCCACTTTTTACCTGAATCATGGAACTCAACCCAGTTTTATCTCTGAAGCCAATGTATGCAGTGCACTGCTAGGTGTGCTGCTGCTGACAATTTGCTGATACATGGTTGTTTATTGGCTTGCATCCTGGCACATTCCAGATAGAAGAGTGCTGATTATTTCCATTCTTTACTCTTTTCTTTTTGGTCTTCTGTGCCTTTTCTCTCAGTTTTGAGTCATAACATGACAAGTACATTCACCCAGTCTAAGTGACAAGCTTTGTGATGCATGGAGAAGGTTAAATTTAGTGACATCTGAGACAGACTTGAATTTGATTGCTTCCAAGAAAAATGGCCACTAACAATATCAGGAGAATTCTGCAGTCACATGGGCTGTGTGCTGTATAACATGAAGAACCAAACTGTTGCCATATAGGTAATAAATGGTAACTCATTGTTCCTGACAGATTCATTATATTTTATCACTTGTGCAAATTAAATGCTGTAAAATTGTGGATCTAATATAATTACTGTGTGTTTCTTCCAGTGACAGTCACAGCAGCCATATGATTTAAGGTGTGCACTGTCTTTGGTCACTTGAACACTGGGGTCATTGGTTTGATTCCTGAGTCAAGGATGAATGTGTGTCCCCTCCCACCCCTCTTTAAATCCTATGTAGACAGAGGCCCCACAGTGGACTGATTGCCGGTCTTAAGAGTCCTGCCAAATGTCTAAGAGGGTCACATTTTCAGAAGGTGCTTTTTAATATCCACAGTCCCTAATCTGTACAATATGGAGGAAAAGATTTACTGTCACTGAAACATCCTTTCTTCATTTGAACATTCTCACTGCCTTAAGAAATGTTGTACCTGTAAAAGTGATATATAACTCAGTTTTTAACTTACTGACCCTTAGTGAAGCATATGCTGTTGGGATGTTTCTTGGCAAGCGTCCACCTTATGGCTAGAACAATGCACCATTTTGTGCTCACACATGCACATGTATTTTTCCACTACCTTAAAACTTCAGGTATATTCCAGGAATTTAATTTATTGCACATTTTCCAGAATAGAATTTCTAAGAAACCAGATCTTCATTATGACACTTTGTTTATTTGACAAACCAAGGTAAATTTAAAAGTAAAATTGTGACTTTGCTTGCCATGAAGACTAATCAAGGACTGGAGCCATGTCTCCACTCATCCTCAACATGGGAATGAAATAGAGGCAACTGATCAACTTCATGCCTCTGTCACATTGCGCCTGAGAAAACAACCCCTACAGCCCACTAAGTAGGAAGCTGGGAGGACCCCAGAGTTGGTCTAGATGCTGAAGAGAAAAGTCCTTTGTCTCTGAGATCTTCACTGTTCTGGGATGTCACACATTGCAGATTGGTAGTTATTCCCCACGTTTTGGGACAACCTATTGGTCCCACCTTTAAGGATCAAGCCATCCAAGAAGAATTCATGTCTTCAATGGTTATCAGACTAATACAACAGCATAAATGTTCTAACATTTATTTATTTATTATATATGGAACATTTTATGGCCAACAATTTCAGCCACCATCAGACAATATTACAAAAATATGAAAGGTAAAACTGTTAAAACTAAAGAAGAGAACTCCCACTTTACAATATTATTCAAACCTGCATTAATTGTATTTATCGGAAGGAATTCCCCAAGTGTTATGTTTCACGGAACATCACTTAAAGGAATTTGAAATAAACAATACAGGTATAAATAACTTTAACTTGGGCGCTTACTATTGTAGAAAAACCAGGA
>Ga0123357_10010881_pt1 | contig 11610 bp, 9 predicted proteins | sample TergutEmb28metaG_FD_89873 | JGI IMG/M metagenome (GOLD analysis project Ga0123357, IMG submission 89873) | Embiratermes neotenicus P4 segment gut microbial communities from Petit-Saut dam, French Guiana - Emb289 P4 | ecosystem: Host-associated > Arthropoda: Insects > Digestive system > Gut ...
GACCAGCCCGCAGAGTTCGCGCGCCGCGGCATCAACGACCGCGACCTCCAACTGCGCTCGATGATCGTGCGCAAACTCAAACCACTCACCAACGAATGCGTCGAGCGCGGCTACCTCGTCGGCAGCGGCTGGAGTTCGTATCAAAAAACCGGCGACGTGTGCGGCATCAAGCTCCCCGCGGGCCTGCGCCAAGCCGACCGTCTGCCCGAGCCGATTTTCACCCCGACAACAAAAGCCCCCAAAGGCCAGCACGACGAACCCATCAACGACATGCAAGCCGCCTCGGCCATCGGCTTCGCGCTCTACAACCAAGTCAAACCCGCCAGCCTCGCCCTCTACAAACTCGGCCACGACCGCGCGCGAACCGCCGGCATGATCCTCGCCGACACGAAATTCGAGTTCGGCACCGACGCCGCCGGCGCGCTCTATCTCATCGACGAAGTCCTCACGCCCGACTCCTCGCGCTACTGGCCCGCCGAAAGCTACGCGCCGAACCAATCGCCCCCCAGCTACGACAAACAATTTGTCCGCGACCACCTCCTCGCCATCAAGTGGGACCAAAAGCCCCCCGCGCCGCGCCTGCCGGAAAACGTCATCGCCGGCACCCGCGCCAAATACCTCGCCGCGTTGCGAAACCTGATCGGTTGATGAAACCAGCCCCGCAACCACCGCCCCCGCAACCACCGCGTGCGCAACCTCCCCCCGCGCAACCCCTGCGATGGCGCGGCCCGCACGCCCGCGCGCTGCCCGACGCCGCCACGCGCACCCTCATCATGGGCATTCTTAACCTGACCCCAGACTCGTTTTCCGACGGCGGACAACTCCCCACCCCGCGCGCCGCCGCCGACCGCGCCCGCGCGCTCCTCGCCGCCGGCGCGGACATCCTCGACATCGGCGGCGAATCCACGCGCCCCGGCCACGCCCCCGTGAACGAAGCCGAGGAACTCGCCCGCGTGCTCCCCGCCCTCGAAACCATCCGCCGCGAATTTCCCGACGCGCCCATTTCAATCGACACCAGCAAACCCGCCGTCGCCCGCGCCGCCATCCGCGCCGGCGCCGACATCGTCAACGACACGCGCGGCGGCCAAACCCCCGGCATGCCCGCCGCCATCGCCGAGCTCCGTTGCCCGATAATCCTCATGCACAACCGCCCCGCGCCAGCCCCCGCTGGGAGCGCGGGAATCCCTGCCCGCGAAAACACGCGCGAACACACCGGCGCACATGAATCTCGCGGGCAAGATGCCCGCGCTCCCATGCCGGGCGTCACCTATTGCGATTACACCGATTTCTGGCCCGACATCCTCGCGGACCTGAAAAACTCCATCGCCCTCATGCGCGACGCGGGCGTCGCAACCACGCAAATCTGGACCGACCCCGGCTTCGGTTTCGCGAAAACCCACGCGCAAAATCTTGAAGTTTTGAAAAACCTCTCGCGCATCGCCGCGCTTGGCCACCCCGTGCTTCTCGGCGTCTCGCGCAAAAGCACCATCGGCGAAGCATTGCGCGAACCCGCCCCCGAAAAACGCAGCGACGGCGCCGCCGCCGCGCTCGTGTGGGGCATCCAGCAAGGCGCGCGCATGGTGCGCGTCCACGACGTCGCCGCGACGCGCCCCTTCGTGCAAATGGCCGACGCGATACGCAACGCCGCGCCCGCGCCCGCTGACGCGCCGCGCTCCCGGACTCGACTTAAGTCGACTTAAATCGATTTAAGTCGATTTAAGTCGAGTCCGGTCGAAGGCTTTTTAAACACGCCCGCCATGAACACCGCCACCGCCACCATCACGCTCTCGCGAATGCGTTTCCACGCCTGCCACGGCGCGCTGCCCTCGGAAAAAACGCAGCCCCAACCCTGGGAAGTCACCGTCGCGCTCGAACTCCCCGACCACATCCTGCGCGAAGCCGCCGCCACCGACGACCTCGCGAAAACAATCGACTACCGCCGCGTCCATGCCGCCGTGCGCGCCGTGATGGACGGCCCCCCGCGCAACCTCGCCGAAACGCTCGCCGAACGCATCGCGCAAAACCTGTTGCGCGAGTTCGCGCAAGCGCGCGCCGTTGAAGTCGAAGTCGCCAAGCTGAACCCGCCCGTCGATTTCGCCTCCGACGGCCTGCGCGTGCGCCTTCGCCGCGAACGCGACACCTGACATGAGCACCGCCTACATCAGTGCCGGCTCCAACCTCGGCGACCGCGCGGCGAGCTTGCGCGGAGCGATGCGCGCGCTCGCCGAAACGCCCGGCGTGCGAGTCGCCGCCGTGTCCGCGCTCTACGAAACCGCCCCCGTCGGCGGCGTGCCGCAGCCCCCCTACCTGAATCTCGCCGCGCGCCTCGAAATTCCCCCCTCGCCCGCGCAAGCGTCCGCGCCCGCGCACACACACGCGCTCGCGCACACGCCCGAAACCCTTCTCGCCGAGATGCAGCGCATCGAGCGCGCCTTCGGACGCCGCCGCGAAACCGAAATTCGCTGGGGCCCGCGCACGCTGGATTTGGATTTGTTGCTCTTCGACAACGAAACCCGCGCGACCGATTTCCTCACCCTCCCCCACCCTCGCATGTGGGAGCGCGCCTTTGTGCTGATCCCGCTGCGCGAAGTCGCGTGCGCCGCCGATGCGCTCTTGCGCGAAAAACTGGAAAAGTTTCCGGCAAGCGACCCAAGCGTGCGCTTGCTGGCGTAACGCCTCTCACCCGCCAAAAACCGATTGACGCGCCTTCGCAACAGGAATTTCGTTCGACTCGTTGGTCTTTCACCAACACGCACTCGATCAACCATCAATCCACCACGACAATCACCATAAAACCATCAACCTGTTTCGCGTAGCTTAGGCTGCTGTCTCTATCGAAGTATTGGAAAATTTCGCACGACAAAAGGCCACCAGCACACGCCTTCCTTGCGCACCCTGAAAAGGGGCGCATTGAGAGCGTTGCAAAGGTGGGCCTTCCAATACGCCCCGATAGAGGACGCAAATCGATGCGTCCTTTTTTCATGCCCGTTTTCCATGCGGTTACAAAACAGGACACCCCAGCCGAGGCATGTGGAATCCAACATAAAAAACCATGAGAACATCCATGCCCAAAGTCCTGTTGTCCATCATCGCCCTGCTCTCCGCAGCCGCGATTTGCTCCGCGCAAGAAAACGCCGGCTCCACCGCCGCGAATCTCAACGCAAAACCCAAGGTCGACACTTCGGGTTTCTATATGGAAGCCAGCTATGGCTGCATGAAAACCGGAAACGATCTCTTCAAAAACTTCACGGGCGGCAGCCTGATCCTCGGCGCGCGCTTCGCCAGACACCACAAAATCCAATTCGAGCTTGGCGCCTACCAATCCAACTCCAACAACACCACGGATACCGAAGACCCCTACACTGTGGACGTCATCACATCGCGACTCTACGCGGTGCCCGTGCTGCTTTCCTACAGCTATTGCATCCCGCTGGATGCCGCCAACCGCTTCGAAATCCGCATATCGCCCGTGGCCGGCCTTTTCGCGGGCGTCGCCAGGTTGACCGACAACTACTATGAAGTCGTCAACGGCCAGCAGGTCTCGCAAGGCGACTCGGAGGACAGCTTTGCGCTGGGCACTTCCTTCGCTTGGGGAGCGGGCGTGGGCGTCACCTATCATTTCACGCGCCACTTTTATATCGACGCCGGCTACCGTTTTCTCCGCGCCGGAAAAACAACCTATGACTTTGGCGAGAATGACGACGGCACTTCCGATGTCAGCACCTTGGACGCGCTGAAAACCCACTGGTTTTCCCTCTCCCTCGGCGTGCAATTCTAAAAACAAAATCAAAATCAAAGCCATAACCCATGAAAACGCCCACCGACACCACATCCATATACGCAACCAGCTCCATCCGCCTGGCCCCATCTGGCTCCCATGCTAAAATTCCGAACGAGAAATTCACTCAAAGAGTCTTCGAAGAAATCAACGGCCTGTCATATCACACTACTTGGACTATCCTTCAGCGAATGATTGAAATCGGAGAAATCAAACTAGCTGAACAAGGCAAAACCCGAAGAGCAAATACTTATCGCAAAAAAGCAGGCATGCCTTCTCCGGTCATTTTAGAATTAGGTGAAAACTTTTCTGAACTTTTTAAAAAATACAAAAACGCGCTCGGCATTGAGTTTTCACGCTTAAAAAATGAGGAATTGAAAACAATAAGTGTCATAAGAAAGAGCCTTCCAGACAAACCTGGAGTTTATATTGTAAGTCACCGGGACGAAATTATCTATATTGGACACGCCGGAGAGTTTACTCAAATTCATGACAAAACTCCCCAATCCAAGACCCATGCGCGGGGTAAGAGCACAATTAAAAGTAGGCTCGGTAATGGACGCTCTACATATTACCTAAACAAAAATGACCAATGCTTTCACTACATGCCTGCCCCTTGGAACAAGGAAAACGGGGATAAAAACAAAAAGGGGGCCTATGAGAAAAAAATTCCGATAAGTGAGTTAAGTATTGAGACATTTGCTTTTGCCAGGGAACGCAGGCTGGCGCCGTCGGTGCTGGAATTAATTCTACTACAAGGGCATTTTAATCAATATGGAAAATTTCCAGCAGGGAACAGAAAAATATAAATCAATCGGCAGCGAAACTGAATTCAAAAATATGTTTTAATCACCATGAAACCATCCACTTATTATCTCACCAAAATAATCTATGCAACCGCCGCATGTCTCGCCATGCTTAGTATTCCCTTGCGAGCCACCCTGCCGACAGTTTCCGCCAGTTACTCTCACAGCCTGTATGTGACCAGCGACGGCACACTCTGGGCCATGGGCCGGAACTACGAAGGTCAACTCGGCGACGGCACCACCACCACCCGCACTTCGCCCGTGCAAGTTACCACCGACGTCACCGCCGTTGCCGCTGGTTACGAACACAGCCTGTTTGTGAAAAGCGACGGCACACTCTGGGCCATGGGCTGGAACTACTACGGACAACTCGGCGACGGCACCACCACCACCCGCACCACGCCCGTGCAAGTCACCACTGACGTCATCGCCGTTGCCGCCGGTTACGACTACAGCCTGTTCGTGAAAAGCGACGGCACACTCTGGGCCATGGGCAACAATGGAAGCGGACAACTCGGCGACGGCACCACCTCCACCCGCACCTCACCCGTGCAAGTCGCCACCGACGTCACCGCCGTTGCCGCCGGTTGGATTCACAGCCTGTTCATAAAAAGCGACGGCACACTCTGGGCCATGGGATCGAACTACCTCGGGCAACTCGGCGACGGCACCAGCATCGACCGCACCTCACCCGTGCAAGTCACCACCGACGCCATCGCCGTTGCCGCCGGTTACAACTACAGCCTGTTCATAAAAAGCGACGGCACACTCTGGGCCATGGGCTATAACTACTACGGCCAACTCGGCGACGGCACCACCACCGACCGCTCCTCACCCGTGCAAGTCGCCACCGACGTCACCGCTGCTGCCGCCGGTTACGGTCACAGCCTGTTCGTGAAAAGCGACGACACACTCTGGGCCATGGGCTATAACTTCGACGGCATACTCGGCGACGGCACCACCACCGACCGCTCCTCACCCGCGCAAGTCGCCACCGACGTCACCGCTGCTGCCGCCGGTGAAAGCCACAGCCTGTTCGTGAAAAGCAACGGCACCCTCTGGGCCGTGGGCTTTAACTACTACGGCGAACTCGGCGATGGCACCACCACTACCCGCACCACGCCCGTGCTTGTTGCCAGTGACCTTATCACCACACCCACCCCCACCGCCCTCGCCCCCCCCACGCTCCCCGTCGGCGCCAAAATCCCCACCACCACCACCCACCCCACCGCCCCCCAAGACCCGCCCTCCACCGTCACCTTCACCATCACCACCAACACCCTCGCAGGCGGCACCCTCACCGCCTCCATCACAGGCACGCGCGCCTACACCTACGCATACACCGCCAATGCCGACACCGCCAGCCTCAGCATCCCCGAAGTCGACAACATGGTCTACTCCCTCCAATTTACCACCCCCACCACCGGCACCCTAACCCTCAACGGCACCGACGAATACGGCCCCTACCAAGAACCAGGCACCTTCACCTACACCGCTCCCCCCGCGCCCACCTACGCCCTCACCCTAAACAACGCCACCGCCATCCCTGCCGGCCCCAACGCCGCCGGCACGACCATCACCCTTACCGCCAACCCCGCCCCTGCCGGCCAAGTCTTCGACAAATGGACAACCAGTAACGGCGGCGCCTTCGCCAACCCCACCGCCTCCCCCACCACCTTCACGATGCCCGCCGCCGCGACGACCATCACTGCCACCTACCGCGCCGCCGCCGCCGCCCTCGCCCCCACCGCACTCCCCATCGGCGCGAAAATCACCTTCACCACCATCGACACCGCCTATCCAAACGACCCGCCTGCCACCACCATCCTCACCATCGCCACCACCAACGCCACCGGCGGCACACTCACCGTTGCCGGAACCGACTCCAATGGATCCCCCGTCAGCGGCACCTACGTCTATGGATACACCGCCACCGGCGACACCGGCATCCTCACCGTTCCCACCGCCGACAATGCCGTCATCTCCTTCCAATTCACCACCCCCACCACCGGCACCCTCACCTTCCGCGGCACCGATGAAGACGGCCCCTTTGTGGAAACCGGCACCTTCACCTACACCCCGCCCCCCGCCGCCCCCACCATCACCGCCGTCTCCACCACCACCGCGAAAGCCGGCGACACCATCATCATCAACGGCGCAAATCTCACCGGCGCCACTGTCACCATCGGCGGCATGACCGTGCCCGCTGCAAACGTCTCCGTCTCCGCCGACGGCGCCACGCTCACCTTCACCGTCCCCGCCAACGCGATCACCGGCGCGATTGTTATCACGCCTCCCGCTGGCGACAGCGTCACTGCCGCGCCAATCCTCACCATCACCGCCACCCAGCCGCCCTTGCCAGCCGGACCCAGCCTGCCGGCGGTTGCCGCCGGTGACTTTCAAAGTCTGTATGTGACAAGCGATGGCAGCCTCTGGGCGATGGGAGCCAATTATTTCGGCCAATTGGGTGACAGCACCATCACGGATCGCAACGCGCCCGTGCAAGTGGCTTCCAACGTCACGGCCATTGCCGGCGGCAGCGATTTCAGCGTGTATGTGTCCAGCGACGGCGAACTCTGGGGCATGGGATATAATGGATGCGGCGTGTTGGGAAAGAGTGTTGCCATCGGGTCCTTTGGCGACACGCCCGCGCAAGTGACAACCGCCACCAACGTCATCGCTGTTTCCGCGGGCAGCGACCACATCCTGTATCTCACCAACGACGGCAAACTCTGGGGCATGGGAAATAATTCATACGGCCAGTTGGGGACAGGTTCCAGCGACGACATTAACCATGTCACACCCGTGCAAGTGGCCTCAAATGTCACGGCCTTCGCCGCCGGTTCCTATCACAGCTTGTATGTGACCGGCGATGGCAAGCTCTGGGCGTTGGGAAATAATGACACCGGCCAGTTGGGCATTGGCTCCAGCGACACCGATGCCCATGCCACGCCCGTGCAAGTGCAAGCGACCTCCAACGTCACGACCATCGCCGCAGGCTACGCGCACAGCCTGTATGCAACCAGTGACGGCACGCTCTGGGGCATGGGGAGAAACTGGGAAGGTGAACTGGGAGACAGCACCGACACAAGCGCGCCCGTGCAAATAACCTCCAATGTCACGGCCATTGCCGTTGGCGACACGCACAGTCTGTATGTGACTAGCGACGGCAAACTCCATGCCTTGGGCGGCAACGACAAAGGCCAGTTGGGCATCGGCTCCAGCGATGACAATCCCCACACCACCCCCGCGCAAGTGGCGACCGGCGTCATAGCCATTGCCGCCAATGCCGGACGCAGCTTTTATGTGACAAGCGATGGCGAACTCTGGGCGATGGGATGGAACAACCACGGCCAGTTGGGGGATGGCTCAAACACGGATCGCCACACGCCCGTGCTTGTTGCGCGCGGCCTTGTCGGACTAGCGCCGGTCATCACCACGCAACCCGCCAGCCAAACCGTCACCGCGGGCAACGGCACCACTTTCAGTGTTGTGGCCACCGGTGGCAACCTGGCTTATGAATGGCAGAAAAACGGCGTCACCATCCCTGGCGCCACAGGTTCCATGTATGCGATTTCGAATGTGCAGCCGGCTGACGCCGGCAACTATCGCGTCATCGTGAGCAACCAAGCCGGTTCCGACACCAGCACCCCTGCCACGCTAACCGTGAACGCCGCCAGCACAGGCGGCGGCGACACCAACAACAGCGGTGGCGGCGGCGGCGCGCCAAGCCTGCTCTATCTCGCCGCAGCCGCCGCGCTGCTCATGCTGCGAGCCAAATCATTGCCACGTATTAAGTGACATTGATTTTTGTGTTGGCCGTCATTGAAAGGCAGGGCGAAGCCTCCGGCTGAGCCGAAACCACTCGCACTCGCATACCATAATCATTCACGGCTCAGCCGGAGGCTTCGCCCTACCACCCGCGCCCGCCCGCGCGCATTTGGCGCGAGACGAGGGCGCGCGCAAGCTCGCGCGCGAAAAAGGGGCCGCGATATATCATGCCCGTGTAGATTTGCACGAGCGTCGCGCCCGCATCCAACTTTTCGGCGGCGCCTTCCGCGTCATGGATTCCGCCGACGCCAATGATGGGCAGCTTGCCGTCCGTCGCGCGCGCGATGTAACGGATGATTTCCGTCGAGCGTTCGCGCACGGGCTTGCCGCTCAAGCCGCCGGATTCGTTGACGTTCGCGAAATAACCGGGCCGCGCGAGCGTCGTGTTTGTCGCGATGATGCCGTCGAAACCGTGCGCGGCGAGTTGCGCAAGCACGGCGTCGATTTGCGGAAAACTTAAATCGGGCGCGATTTTCAGCAGGAGCGGGACGCGCCGCGCGCGCGCGCGATTCGCGGCGCTGATCGCCGCGAGCAATTCGCCCAGGCGCGCCTCGTCCTGGAGTTTGCGCAGGTCGGGCGTGTTGGGGCTGCTGACGTTGAGCGCGATGTAGTCGGCGTAATCGGCGAGCAGCGCGAAGCTGCGCAGGTAATCCGCGACCGCCTCGCCGAGCGGCGTGACTTTGGATTTGCCGATGTTGACGCCGACGGGGACGCGCCGCGCGCGCGCGCCGGGGCGCGGCATTTTCGCGAGGCGGCGCGCCACGGCCTCGGCGCCGGAGTTATTAAAACCCATGCGATTGATGACGGCTTCCTCGCTCGGATAACGAAACGCGCGCGGCTTCGGGTTGCCGGGTTGCGCGAGCGCGGTGATGGTGCCGACTTCGATGTGCCCGAAGCCGAGCGCGGCGGCGGCGGGCCAGCCGGTCGCCTCCTTGTCGAAACCGGCGGCGAGGCCGACGGCGTTGGGGAAGCGCAGGCCGAACGCCTCGATTGGGCGCGCGGCGGCGGGCAGGCGCGCGAGGCGTTCGAGCGCGCGGCACGCGGGCGTCATTTTGCCGAGCAGCGTCATCGCGCCGATGCCGATGTCGTGCGCGCGTTCGCAATCGAGCTTGAAAAACAGCGGTCGCAGGATGCGTTCGTAGAAAAAGTTCATGGTTCGCGGCGCAGACGTTGATTTTGAGGCGACAAAAAATCAACTGGGAACGCCAATCTCCTGATTGGCACGACGGCACAAAGCGTCGCGCGGAAAACCGCCCAAACCGGCCAATCAGGAGATTGGCGTTCCCAAAGATATTTTTGGATATTTTTGTGCTTGTTTTTCGGTTTCGCCATAGCAACCTGCCGCACAAATCCAACAAACACAAACACGCAAACTCTCAAACAACATGGCAAAATCCTCCACAAGTCTCGATTGGTGCACAGTCCGTCTCGGCGACGACCACAACTGGTGGGTCGCGGAAGTCAGCGACCCCGTCCGCTGGGACGTAGACGGCCTGAGCATCGTCGACCCGCGCCAAGTCGCGCACCTCATCGAACTGGTCGAGCCGCTCCGCGACTACGGCTTCAGCCAGGAAACCCTGGAGTCGGCGTTCATCGCCTTCCGCATCGAAAAAGACCTCGGCTCCGGCAAAATCCGCCTCAAGCGCGTGAAAGACTCGCTCTTCGAATCCGACGAAAAACTCTTCGCGCTGGCCGACACCATCGACGACGAAAACGGCCCCTACGCCGACCTCCTCGACCACATCACCCGCTGCCGCGTGAAAATGCTCAACGACCTCTTCGACTTCGAATCCAAGCTCACCATCGACGAAGTCGAGGACGAGCTGCGCGAGGAGCAAAACGCCTCCTTCATCGAAGGCAAAGCCACCCACACCTTCGACGAACTCATCTCCATCCTCGACTTCGTGCCCGAAGGCTGGGACACCGACGAGGAACGCCCCGCCGCCAAGCATGACGACGGCGCCGACGACCTGCCCGAACTCGACGAGGAAGAAGAGGCAAAACTCAAAAACGACGAATCCCTGAAATGGGACGAGGACGCCGAGGGCGCGGGCGAGGACGACGACGAGAAAGAAGAAACCGAGGACCTCGACGCCCTCGAAGACGACGACGAGGAAGACGACGACGAAAGCGATGATGGCGAACGCAAACCCAAACGCCGCAACCGCGGCAAACGCTGAGCGCGAGAAGAAGAATTAAGAATTAAGATTTAAGATTTAAGAAGTGGGGCCTGCGGCCCGAGTCCGCTCGCTTCGCGCGCAAAAAAAACAATGAACCATCCATTCGCCAACTCGCCAACTTGCCAACTCGCCAACTTCCAAAACCTGTGCGCGGAGCGCACGCTGTTGCCGCCGAAGGCGGCCACTTCTTAATTCTTAATTCATAATTCTTAATTTTCACCATGCGCCCCCGATTCCGGCAACTCATCGCGCCCTGCGCACTGGCCGCCGCGCTGCTCCTCGCGCTCACCGGTTGCGGCATCATCGGCGCGCCAACCGGCTCGGCCGCGCGCCACAACCCCGCGCTGCCGAACGCCGACAACGCCGCCTCGCTCCGCCCGGGCGACAACCTCGTCATCGTCCTCCAAGGCATCCCCGACCCAAGCAGCAACCAAGTCCAAATCGACGACCAAGGCCTGATCTCGCTGCCCTTCATCGGCGCGCAAAAAGCGGCGGGCGAAACCACCGCCCTCTTCGCGCAACAAATCCGCGACACCTACATCGCCAAAAAAATCTACACGCAAGTCGACGTCTCCGTGACCGTGACCGAACGCTACGTGTATGTTGGCGGCGAAGTGGCGCGTCCTGGTCGCGTCGTGTGGGCGCCCGACCTCACGGTGTCGAAAGCGGTGCAAGCCGCCGGCGGTTTCGCCATCTACGCCCGTCCCGGCCAAGTGACCCTCGTGCGCGACGGCGTCTCCTATTTAATCGACGTGACCCTCGCGCAAAAAAACCCGGCGGAAGACCCGCGCCTGCTCCCCGGCGACTCCCTGAACGTGCCCAAGACGCCGTTTTGAGCGACGCAAGGTAGCACGGACATTCTTGTCTGTGCCGTATTTTGAGGAGTGTGAAGATTGGCGCAGACAAGAATAAACCCGAAAACCGGGTATGCGTTCAAAATTTTAGGCGGGGGTGAAAAGTGTTTGTAGTTGGGCGGTTACAAATGCCTCACGGTTTTCATACTTCATCTCCTTTA
>Ga0123357_10010882_pt1 | contig 11610 bp, 8 predicted proteins | sample TergutEmb28metaG_FD_89873 | JGI IMG/M metagenome (GOLD analysis project Ga0123357, IMG submission 89873) | Embiratermes neotenicus P4 segment gut microbial communities from Petit-Saut dam, French Guiana - Emb289 P4 | ecosystem: Host-associated > Arthropoda: Insects > Digestive system > Gut ...
AGGGGACGGGTTTGGTTGTTGTTTTGTATTCCGCGGTTCTTGCAGTGTGCAGGTTTGGGGGAGGGTTTAATTGTCCGCCCCCCCCCCCCCCAATAGGAGGTTTCGGTCCTGTTTCTTGTATGAAGAGTGTACTACTACTATTTTTGAAAGACACGAGACTGTGTTGATAGAAAGCGATCCCGAGAATATTTTTGTCCCTACGGCAGGTGAAGTCGACAGGATGCAGAAAATGACGAAATGAGTCGTAGTAATTCATAGACACCTAAATTCATAGTGCGATTTAAGTAAAGGATACGGGTAGGACAAGCGACACAGGCGTGTAGTAAACACGAGCGATGCCTTCATCATTTTGGTAGGCAAATATCAAAATAATTAAACGCTTTGGAGACTTTTGTGTGTATGGGAAAGATCACGTATGTCATAGGAGACAGTCCATGATTGATTTATGTGTATGTGTGTTATTCACTCCCAGAGTACGTAGTTACTCCTAATGTGGCACAGGTGGTGTTAATCGTCAAACAGCCTCGACGTGTAGGCCGACACATTTTCACATATAAGACACGTCTCGTTTATTTTCAGCTGTCCTTTTCCACTAGTAACACTGCAGTGGTCTTCAACAAGACGGATTCACGTTTGGTAAAAGCAGGATATTCTTGACAGTTAAATAACCGTCATGTAACAGCTAACCGGTTCATAATCATTTATTGTCCATTTCCTATCTTACAACCTAAAATTGGAATAATCAAATATGTTCACTTCCACCTGGTGTTCTTTATAGACACAATGGTACCTCATGTTTGGAGATAGAGGATAGATTGAAAAAATGGATATTCCATTCCACTCCAGATCTCTGAACCTGGAACTTTCGAATACGCCTTAGGTAGGGTAAGTAATTGAGCTGGTAATTCGCTGTGCATTGCTCCTCTGCAGATGATGACTAGGATCGTATCCCAAATTTCAAGTCTGGCACGTACTACGTATGCCGGATCACGTGTTGGAGCATAGATTCACAGACGAAAAGGGTCTTATCGTCGTTACCTCGTGCATCAAGAGAGGTGTGTTCTGTTCTTCGTCTACTGCCTTCAATAGACCGTTCAAACCGTGAAGGATGCTGTACGTCATATTTAAGTTTAAGGAACTGCTTGTGGACATAAAGGTGGGTCGGGTAGCTCAGACGGTATAGCGTCTGAGCTACGGGCTGGACGGTGCGGGATCGAATCTCGGTGGGGACGAGATTTTCCGCCCGTCCAGACCGGCCCTGGACCCACCCAGCCTTCTGTACAATAGGTACCAGGTCTTTCCCAGGGATAGAGGCGGCCGGGGCGTGATGCTGACCACTCACCCTCTTCTAGTGCCGCGGTCATGGAAGAGTAGAGCTATATCTCTACCCACCCTCTGGGTCACACCGGGCCTGCAACAGGATCACTTTACCTTTTTTTTTAGTGGACATAAAGAGCAAATAACGAAGATAAGAAAGTGTTGTGCTTGTCATACAGTTCTGATCGGTGGTAGTAGAGCACTGCAGTGTTGTCATATCGCAGCCAGTGGCGAAAATTGGAAAAGCAACACATTTCATTTCGCCTTCTTGCTGTTTTGGACAGCTTTACTGTATTAACCGTATTTTACATTGTTGTAGCCTCACGTAGGCAGCATACCGGACTAACCGAAGCAGTTGATGTATTACTCAGTGAGCAAAGAAAGCTTGTCCATCAGGTAGACACAGAAGACAGCGATGCTATCTCGTGATGACCGAACCCTGGAGGCCATGTGTTGCTGTTTGTGATTCTATTACAGGCAAGGGCCTCGATCTGACCGCACGTGGAGAAGTTTGGCATTGTTGGTCAGCTGAATCCACCTACCCGCGCCCTAGGTGGCACGGTGTAAACAATGCATCGAGCGAAGTCTTTCCATGGTTACTTGTAAACATCCGAAATTCGCCTACTCAAGGACCTGGCCACGTGTTAAAGATCTGTCCAGAGGGCAACAACCCATAGGAGTACAGTCTTGACTAACGAACGGCGTGGAGTAGACTTCTGTTTGAGAACCCCGTAGTTGTTCAGATATTCGCGTTTCCTTCTCTTTTATGGAAATCATATTAAGTGTCATGTTCACAAAGGACTGCATCCTGAGCCAGATGATTCCATTCCAGTTCCACCTACCCTATTCAGTTTCGATCCGCTTTAATATTATCCTCACATCTCCATCGAGTTATCTTGTTGTCAGGTTTTCCGACCGGCATTGTGTTCGCGTTCCTAAACTTTCCGTCAGCACAACACACAGAGTTCATCTAATCCTTGTAATCCTAATAATCTTTGTTGAAGAGTACGAATTAGAAGCTCCTCATGCCGTAGGTTTCTCCAGTCACTCACGTCCAAATACCCTCCCCTGTCCCCTGAAACTTCCCTCAGGTTGACATATAAGCATTGCACATCGTTACGAAAATATGAACAATACTCTGGCTTTGTGTACTTACTAGTTAGGTATTTAGTCGACGGGAACGCTTTAAAGATTTTAAACTACGAGACGCAAAAGCATTCAGCGAATTTAGTCAGCCTTGGCCTTCTTCATGAATGTGAGTTTAATGTACGGGGTGAGCCACGAAAAAGTAGCCCGCCTTCCATTTTGCAAGTGTCCTTGTGATGTTCTGTCTGGCATTAGTATGTACATGTATATTACGTAGAGTGTCTGAACAGTTAGTCAACAGTCGTGATGTTACCGTGTTGAGGTATACCCGATGTGACATAGTGGTTTTGATGGCTGCAACTGCATGGCTGATGTTGTCCTTCAGTTCCTGTATCGTGTGCGGATTTGATTCATATACCGTACTTTTCAAGTGTCCCCAGAGAAATTTTCTCTGGGGACACTTGAAAAGTGCGGTATACCTCAACATGATTAGACGTGCGCAGCTGTGTATTGATGCAGGAGGCAAACACTTCCAACATCGTCTATGATAGTATATCCTTTCAGCATTTGGCTACTGTATTCATTTCTGTATTTACGCTATGCTACGGACCCGGGTTACTTTTTCGTGGCCCATACTGTATTTACCGTTCGTCACATTTTCTAATTTCGCCTTGTTTTTAAAGTCTGTCATTGTAGCGAGGTTTTACGAGCATTTTATAACAACATATGAACATACTCTTCGCTTTCTCTGTGTTTACTTCTTGAACAACTTCTTTGCTAGCTTCTAATAAAGCTTTTATATCACTGTGTGTGGTATTCCTGTTTTTTCCCCCCCTAATAAATTAACATCATTAGCTTTGGCCAGAAGCTGTGTGCCCCATTCATTCTCAACCCATTCTCGTTTTCTTGGATGTCATGGCATATTCTAAAATAAAGCAGAAAAACGTGGGCCATAAAGTGTCTTGTTTGAGATCATTCTGAATAGGAAATATTGTGTAGCGCTTTCATACCGACGAAATCGTAGTTTTCTTAACTTATTGGCGGCTAGTGTACTATCTCATTATACTCACTTTCTTTGCACCTAATATCTGAACAGTAGTTGATCCATTACGTTGAAATTTGCGATGCGTTTGCACTGAATTTCTTCTATAGGCCCACGTGGAGTTAATTTGAGAGAAGAGTGATGTGATATTTTAGTAGTTTATAACTGTGATGTTGGTCGGTAATTATCTACTCTTTTTATAAATAAGCACGATAGTAGTTTGATTCACGGCTGTGGAAATTCTTCGTGTTCGAAGTCAATGTAACGAGCTTCGTGGATCTCGGAAAATGACTTTTCTCCTCTTTCTGGAGTTCATTTCACCGGCTGGTAGTAGTGTTAGCCGATTGCATTAGTTATGGTGGTGATTCCTGTGCCAGAGTACGCGCTGTGGAAACGTGTAAGGGGCGTGAAGGTACATTTCGATCAAGCATGATTTCGTCACTGCCCCCCCCCCCCCCAGGGGGGGGGGGGGGGTTTGATGCTTCCTCGTATCAGCGCTTCGCACCTCCCACCGGTGCGATGCGACGCGACGGATTCCATTCTGAACCGCAGTTACCATCTTTTGATGGTGAAGTAACAATTTGACAATACCGCTACATTCTTCTTGCCATGCTGGGGGTTCCTACATCACACGCCGGCGGCGCCGGGGGTAATATAAAGTCCCGGCGGGTCTGTAGTTGGGGTGTAGGTTGTCATCTTCCAGCCTTGGGCTACTCCTTCGTAGAAAGAAAGAACCCGTAGTGCCTAGTTGGTTAGGAGGCAGGGTGGGACCCGGAGGGATGTGGATGCTGTGGGGCAGGTGTCTATCCACTGTTTTCATATTCCTTGTACTTCAAACACAATCTTTTAATCTATGTGCGTTAAAAAACGGCCCTTGAAAAGACGGCAATAGATAGATAGCTATTCTGCAGTGACGGAAAATGCATCTTCACTGATTCTGATAAACGAAAGAAATTTGACCGGAATGCGCAGTGTGGAAAGGAGTTGCACCGTGGCGGCGGGTAGGTTAAAAAAACAATATTTATTTATGAAGGGATCAGTGTTGATGCCAGAAGCGGTGTGAAACCAGCCAGCTGAGCAACCAGCAGCCGCCAAAGGGAAGTCCTGCATCATTAACATTTAATTCATCCGTGTGTTCAGACTGTGATTCCGAAATTTACGAGGCTGCCTTGGAACTTTCGGGGTGGCATTTTTGTCCAGCAGCCATCTCTTGTATTTTCTTTTTTATGGTGGTCCGTAAAATGTTTTGAACTATTAGGTGAAGGAATGTGACTGTCATTAATTGAGACAGGCGTAAAGGGAAGCGGTACAGTTGGTTTAGTTTTATTACGTGATTCAGATGTTTTATACGAATGTCTCGACTTTTAATAACTTCGTAATAAGGCACAAATTGGATGGAAGGAACCGTGTTTTGAAATTAATTTGGAGCTTTAGTCTGTCTCTCATTCCGTCATCTTCTTGTAATGTGCTGACTGTAGGCGCGGTATTCACACGAAGCGCATAAAATGGCACAGTAAAAGTAGGGCCTCTTTCATCTGCGTGTTTGATTTCTGAAATTACTTAATGGATTTTCATGAAATTTTGTAGAGACGTAATTATGATAGCCCCTTCAACTGACGCGCTTTTAATCCTACCACCGCCACTACTACTACTACTACTGCTACTACTACTACTGCTACTACTACTACTTCTGCTACTACCGCTACTACCACCACCACCACTACTACTACTACTACTACTACTACCATCACCACTACTACTACTACTACTACTACTACTACCACTACTACCACCACCACTACTATTACCACTACTACTACTACACTACTACTATTGCCACTACTACTGCTACCACCACCATTATTACTACTGCTACTACTACTACTACTACTACTACTACCACCACTACTACTACCACTACTACTACAGAGGTTGTTACCAGTCGTTATATATAAATCATTTTCGTTCATTTAATTTGGCTGCCATATCTGATGTAATTTTCGATCTTAATTTTGAATTTCCAGTTCTTCATTATAAGCTGTCTCTTGAAGATCCCCTCTAACAGTGATTAATTTCGCAGTTCGGTAAGCGTATAGGTGTAGAATGTCGATCTTAGACCATGATGTAGTCAACTCTGATAGTCTCCCCAATATTGTTGGTGAACTGCACTTGTAATTCAGACGATACGGTCAGTCTTGCGCGGAGCAGCCATCAGTCAGGCTTGTGGAGTGGCGTGCATTTGTCACTTGGAAAACCTTATAAAGTGATAAATTACATTCAGAAAACGTTTCTGTAGTCTGCTGTAAATAAAGGAAGGGACTTCAACGCAAGACGCAGCGAAACCTGACATGCGTAGGAACAGACGATCCCGCTGATCGCACGGCGTAATAACGAAGCCGCACAGGGTTAAAAATGGGCTGAAAATATGCGTTCACTCCACCATATACCTTCATGGCGTACAAAGAAAGGCTTGGTGTGCCAGTAGAACATGGAAACACAAGGTGCATCGCTCCGCCGCATTGTGGATGCTGCGTCCCTTGTAAAGGACCAGTTCTAGTGAACTGGTGCGTTTCACAGACCTGCCAAGAAGTGTATAGAGGCCGAGGGTTGTCATTTCGAACATTTATTGCAAATTGAGTAATACAAATTTCATAGATTACTTGTTGGTTTGCCGGTCCCAGTGGCCGCGCGGTTTAAGGCGTAGGTCTACGGCCGCTCGCCTGCTGAGATTGTGGGTTCGAATCCCACCGGAAGCATGTATGTCTGTCTGTTGTGAGTGTTGTGTGTTGTCAGGTAGAGGTGTCTGCGACGAGTTGATCACGCGTCCGGAGGAGTCATACCGACTGTGGTGCGTCGTTGTGTGTGATCTAGAAACCCCGTGAATGAGGAGGCCCTAACCCACTGGCGGCTGTTGCTACAGAAACAAACAAACAAACAAACAAACATACATACTTTTGGTTTATTATTTTTAAGATCCGGGTATCAGTTTTCCATAATTTCCCAGAATAGGACAATGTTTTGTAGGATATTTCTAGCTGGGAATCACTTCAGGATTAAGCCCATGAACATAGGACTCCAACTCTTGAAGCGCCCTGTCTTCTCCGGTATTGACAAGAGCAGCTGTCCTGTCCCGGGTGAAATAGGGTGATTCTGTTTGATGTGGAAAAATGAAACCTGTACACGGATGTTCTCTGCCTGTGATGAGATCCAAGTTACATTTGGTTCAGTGTATAGTATACGATCGTCGTAAATGCCTACGAAATTTAAGTAAGAGCCTGGTTATTTTTGTTCAACAAGAAATTATTATTAATGGGGCGGGGGGTAGAGAGACGGGGAGGGGGAATGTTATTTAACGACGCTGTGAATTGCTAAGATTACATGCTGTTAGTGGTAGATGAATCAGATATGAGTGTGGTGCATTGGTGGTATGATTTTGACAGAGGAAAACCTAAGTACTGGGAGAAAGCCCTGCAGCAGTTCGGTCCGTGTGGTATCAGTGCTGGAAGAAGTGGCACTGGGGCAGGTTCCTCCGCCCCCCCCCCCCCCCCATACAGACTGTCCCCGACTTAACGCAGTTTCATACGTACGCAATTTTTAAAACTAAATAAAAAAGTAGTATTTTTGAAAGTCGCGCCGCGTTTTTCCTTTCGGCAGTGAAAGCGCGGTGAGACGAAGGTGGCGGAAGAATACTGCTGGGCGATATCAGGGGCGGCAGGGCTGTCATGCTGCGGCCGATAAGCTTCTGTTATGGTGGAATTGGGATTTCGGCTGAACTCGTTTGTGTATATTGTATGTGTATAATTAATTGATTGTACCCTTGTGCCGGACCTTCCTGCTCGTATCTGCTGTTTAAGTCGGGCAGTGTCTGTACTTGGGTGTTCGCCTGCCACCGTCTTTCCACCAACACTCCATATTCATCGCACATTGACAGGAATGCTTCCGAGAACCTCAGGCAGCCGGAGCTGAGGCAGAGTCGCGTATCTTGGGGTGAACCAACGTATGCGATGCAGTGCTACAGCGTAGTAAGGTGACAGCGAAACGGTAGGGCCGTCGGTCATTCGGGTAAGTCCGACTGCCAACGCGACGGAGACGTTATATCCATTAATTTTACACAAGACATGCTAATAATAAGCATTATTGTACTTTGCCTGAAGAAGATCGATAACTTTGAAGCCTGAAGGCGTGACGTCTGCAGTTTCTGTAGCTTTAAAGTCCATCTGTCTGGTAGCAGAACTTTGAAGGTTCGACGCCATTTACGAAAGTCCTTGTCTGGGTGCGGCCAGTTTAATCGCCCTACGACATATTTCAGTAAGATAAAGAGGTAAAGGTAAAGTGATACCGTTACAGGCCCGGTGTGGCCCAGAGGGTGGGTAGAGGTATAGCTCTACTTTTCCATGACCGCGGCAGTAGAAGGGGGTGAGTGGTCAGCAGCACGCCCCGGCCGCACTTTACCCCCGGGAAAGACCTGGTACCCATTTTACAGGAGGCTGGGTGGGCCCCAGGGCCGGTATGGACGGGCGGAAAATTTCGTCCCCACCGGGATTCGATCCCGGACCGTCCCAGCCCGTGATCAGTCGCTATACCGGCTGAGCTACCCAGCCCATTTCAGTAAGATACGTACCTTATTCTCCTGTGTCAGTTCTATAGTAGAATTAGCAGCCTGTCAGTAAAGAAACTTCTTGTACGTGGCGATGGTACGGGTAGCCTAACTTCTGGCGGAGATGCTATATTTTGCTGTGGTACGATGAAAGTAAAATAACTATTGAATAGCCTGGAATATGAGGTCATTGTTCTCGCCGACTATACATGGACCGGGGTAGGATAGGTTAGCACAGCAGTAACGCGTCTGACTTGGATTCAAAATTTACTTGGTTTTTGCCATCGTGTAGGATAGTCCACTTCTTTTTCGTGGATTTACTCAGTTGCTGTGAGCAACGTACGGGTTAGTACTTTGACATGGGGTGTTGCAGTCTGTGCCTGCCCATCCGCGCGTTTTGTACAGAAGGGATTTCGATTAAATTGGTGCGGAAGGTGTGAAACTGAAGTTGCAGGGAGGGAATTTCATTTTGTTGGTGTATGCCCTTTATAACCTGTACTTTATTTGAAGCTCAGATCAAAATTTATAATTTTTTCTTTAAAAACTAAATAATTGTGTGAAGTGAAAAATATGTATCTCATTACGGTCTACAATTTTCATCTGAAACTTTTTTTTTAATTTGGCCGTATGTAAGAAAATACACGGGAAAATAGTTTGACTAAGATAGTAGCAAAGATACTTAGAAGAAGGATAGAAAGGAAAATTAAGGCTGTACTCGGAGAAGATCAGTTTGGATTTAGAAGAGGAAAAGGAGCTAGGGATGCAATTGGGATGCTGAGAAGAATAGCAGAATGAACCCTGGAGATAGACGCGGAACTGTGTGGTTGTTTCATAGACTGGCAAAAGGCATTTGACCGAGTCAACTGGACCAAATTAACGCAGATCCTAAAGGTAACTGGTATTGACTGGCGTGAAAGAAGACTGATTAGCAACTTGTACATGGCTTAGTGTGTTCAAATACGACTGAACCGAGGGGAGACAAGAAGTGTGAAAACTGGAAGAGGAGTTAGACAAGGATTCTGTTTGTCACCGATTTTGTTCAACTTGTACAGCGAATGCCTTACCAAGGAAGCTCTGGGAGGGTTTGGAGACTTCAAAATAGGAGGGCAAATCATTCACACTGTAAAATATGCAGATGACCTTGTGTTACTGGCTAAGGAAGAAAACGTGCTACAGGACATGATTGATAAACTGATTGAAATTGGAAGATGCTATGGAACGGAAATGAATGTGGAAAAAACAAAAGTAATGAGAATTTCAAGACGGCGACCATTCCCAGTAAAAATTATGATAGACCAAACACAACTAGAGAATGTGGAATCTTTTAAATATTTGGGTAGCATTTTAACAGATGATGGAAGATGTACTTGTGAAATTAAATCTAGGATTCAACAAGAAGAGGGTTCTGTTTACTAGCACATTGGACTTAATGTTGAGGAAGAAACTAGTAATATGTTTCAGTTGGTGCGTAGCTTTATATGATGCTGAAACTTGGACGATTAGGGCAGTAGATCAGAAACACCTGGAAAGTGTTGAAATGTGGTGCTGGAGAAGGGTGGAGAAGATCAGTTGGACCAATCATGTGAGAAATGAAGAAGTATTACTTAGAGTTGAGGAGCAGAGGAATATCCTGCGTGAAATAAGTAAACGGGGAGGCTAACAGGATTGGTCACGTTTTGCGTAGAAACTGCCTTCTACAACGGGTTATTGAAGGAAAGAAAAAAGGAGGGATATAAGTGACAGGAAGACGAGGAAGAAGACGTAGGAAGCTACTGGGCGACCTTAAGGAAAGGACACGATACTCTCATTTGAAGAAGGAAGCTTTAGATCGCACTTTGTGAAGAGCTGGCTTTGGAAGAGGCTTTGGACCTGTTGTAAGACAGACTACTGAATGAATGGATGAATGATCCATTTTATTTCCTGTACCGTATCTCTGAATGTTGCAGATTTGTATGTGCAGTGTATTAATGGTAGGGTCGTTAAACCATGCAGGATTGAAAAATAACGTGTGTGTCTTATGTGTTTGTGTATGTATGCGTGTATGTAATATATTTATGTGGGTATGTATGTATGTGTGTATGTATGTATGCATGTATGTAATGTATGTATGTATGCATGTACGTACGTACGTAAGTATGTGTGTATGTAGGCCCTATGTGTGTATGTATGTGTGTGTATGTATGTATGTATGTATGTTTGCATGCATGCATATATGTATGTATGTATGTGTGTGTGTAGGCCCTATGTGTGTATGTATGTACGTATGTATGTATGCATGTACGTACGTACGTAAGTATGTGTGTATGTAGGCCCTATGTGTGTGTGTATGTATGTATGTATGCGTGTATGTATGTATGTATGTGTGTATTTATGTATGTGTGTATGTATGTATGTGTGTGTATGTATATATGTCGGCTGTAGAGGTGTGGGCTTGATTTAAGGACGTATAACTCTCAAAGTAAGAATTTTGAGTTTATCATGTAATTAAAGTACCGATTCCCAACGATAATTCGAATCGCACCCACAGATTCTACCGAAGTACTTGTACGTCGGTCTAACATCCGTGGCTACTATTGGCAAGTGTGTGTTAGTACCATATTTGGTTTTTCCGTTTTAGGTCGTCTTTTGGAAAGAGGGGCCAGAGGAACAGGAAATAGAACAGTAACATGTTTATACTTACCCGATCGGCCTACTAAGCGCACTCAGGAATTTCGCGTCAGAATATTATCAGTCACTTGCTGAACAGAAGGAAGATCTTGAAATAAATGCCGTCTGTAGACGTATTTTATGAAATGCGGCGAAACAGGTTCGTAAACAGTGGACATTTCATTACGTTGGTAGCCTGAAATGACATAATGTAGCAGGTTTCCTACAAGAATGTTTGCACATATTTTTGTTTGTTCCGAAATTGGAAAAACCAACCTTTCGAACGAGCCATCTGTTTTTTTTACCTCCGTTCATTCACAGGTGAAACGGGCTTAACTGGCTTACAGAATTGTGTGTATGGGCCTATATTATTACGTTTCGGTATTTCTGCTTTTCTCTCATGTAATTCTATATAGATTTAGGTCATAAAATCATATTATACGGTTCGGGCACGTGTACATTGTAACAGTTGAATTTCAAACAGGTTTTTATGGTTCTAAGAACAAACAACTCGTCATTACGTAACAGGGTTAATCAGTACACCCAAATACAGGAGGCTTATTGGTTCCGTTGAGGTAGAAACGGAAGTCATGTTACGCCGGTGTTACCCGTGGCCCCCAGTTTTTTTAAATGCCGACCTCGGCTACATTTATATATATATATATATATATATACCGTAAAAAAATGGCACAATAATTTAGGAGTTTAGGTATACCACTTACTTTGATTTTCCAACGTGCGGCTTGTGAACCAGCCCACATATGTCTGCGGCAGTTTGCCAACAGAAAGTTTGGACGCCCTTGAACTATTATTTTGATGCCCCCCCCCCCCCCCCCCCCCCCCCCCTTTTCTTTTATTATACATACACCACAATACCGCAAAAATAAACAACGAAAACAGAAAAAAAGGCGATGTGTGGAGA
>Ga0123357_10010883_pt1 | contig 11609 bp, 8 predicted proteins | sample TergutEmb28metaG_FD_89873 | JGI IMG/M metagenome (GOLD analysis project Ga0123357, IMG submission 89873) | Embiratermes neotenicus P4 segment gut microbial communities from Petit-Saut dam, French Guiana - Emb289 P4 | ecosystem: Host-associated > Arthropoda: Insects > Digestive system > Gut ...
ACACTTTAAAACACTTAAAACCACTCCGAAATGTTTCGATCTTTTCAGATCATCATCAGGGAGTTTCGTCGTTCCTTGCTAAAGTTATTACATATTCACGATTTAGTTCGTTTTTGTAAACAACGTGTTGTGGCAGCATATCTGTAAATAAATTATACTTCTTAAGTATAATGTCAAAATAGCTATTTGAGCAAATGCATAACATGGTAAACAAAACTGCCCACAATCCATACAGCCTAACTATTTGTAATACCAATAATTATTAATTATGCATTTGCTCAAATAGCTATTTGGACATTATACTCAAGAAGTATAATTTATTTACAGATATACTGCCACAACAGCTTGTTTACAAAAACGAACTAAATCGTGAATATGTAATAACTTTAGCAAGGAACGATGAAACTCCCTGATGATGATCTGAAAAGATCGAAACATTTCGGAGTGGTTTTAAGCGTTTTAAAGTGTTTAAGTGACAGTTATATAGGTGCATTTGTTGGTTAATAGTTGAAGCAGTTACAACTTGTTACCCAAAATATGAAGTGCCGCTGACATTACTTACCTCCAAATACACCAGCAATTACGCGCAGCACAGGCCTCTGCAGTGAAAGGCTACCAAATGAATAAAGTAAATTAACCTGTCTACGTTGTGTGGTTATTAATCAACTTTGGATATTAATCAACTAATCAGCGATCGCAGGGGACAGCACGCGGGTATCGACTTGGAAACATATCGGTCGTATTACCTGAGATAATTTTCCACATTGGTCTGAACATCAACTGCCAGAAGCCAAACCTTAATTCAAAACATCACCTCTAAAAATCCTAATGCAAGAGGACATCGAATTAATCCAAGCTGGAAAAATCAACTGCCACTCAAGAAGATAGGCTGCTGTGAGTGAGGTCGCGTAGAACGCTATTCTACGAACCTTTTAGAATTACCCATTTTTTATTTTGTTTAATTCTTTGATACGACAAATTAAAAATTAAGAGAGCTCATATGCCTATATGAAGCTGGAATAACGGAGTAGAATGATTAGGCTACAACCTGCAACACCAGATTTTGCATTCAATTCCGGGCAAGGCAAAGGAGTCTTGCTTCTCCACTGCATCCAGACCGGTTCTGGGGCCCACAGGGCTTTCTCTAAAATGGGTACCGGGGCTATTCCCCTGGACTAAAGCGCTGGGGCGTGAAACTAAACACACTAAACGATTTGGTGTCGAGTGTAAGAATGCGTGAAGTTACGCCTCCTCTCCACTCCACTCTCCTATCTGTATTCAACTTGTGGTACCTAATTAAACACATTTACAGTATCATTATTTATTACTGATGCCTGCGTCTCGCTGAGGATGGAAATGGATTTTGGTCCGTCCATACTTTAAAACCTGCAATTTAACCTCCTAATTTCAACGTAGCCCGAAGACAAGTGAAACTGCAATTATAGCTTACTTAGCATAAATTAAAATGTCATATGTATCTTGTGGAAATTAACCGCATAGCATAATAACGGTAGCCTCAATAATAATTTTAAGCAAAAATTTCATCTTATTAACATCTAGGCCTACAGAAATACAGCTCATACCTCACAGAAAACACTCGCCGTCTCCATTTTAAATACCGGGTGCTGATAAGTCCTTAGCCCGACCAGCAAGCAAACAAGCTGCACCTGTCAAAAGTATGATGCGCACAGGAATGGTTTGATTTGGCTAGGGTAGGGACAGGTGGTGGAATCTTCTGAATGTGGTAATGCGGGGAATGTAGCTTGTTTCCGTCCTGGTCAGGCTAAGGACTTATCAGCACCCCTTAGCAACTTTTAAGACTGTTTACAGAAACAATCGGCAGTCGTTGTAAAAGTCACTCGAAAACACATGGATTCGCTGTGTGCAAAATGAACACTTTTAATGCTTAAACTGGAACTCTTTATAGTTTCCACTGCAAGATAAGTAATTAGGGCTGTGGGGCACATAAACCAATATGAAAGCATATTTGTGTTCCGTGCTCCCCGATTTCCGAAACAGCATCGTTTCATTTGATGGTTCCGCAGCTTCGCCCGCTTATCCTTCTTAGAAGATTACTGAGATGAGTGTAAGCAGGGCATATGGGTGAAATCACTGAAAATGGAATGCCGAAATACTGGAGAGAAAACTGTCCAGTGCGACTACGTCCACCATAAATCACAAGTAAACTGGCCTGGGAGTGACCCCGGACCTCCGTGGTGACAGGCCGGCGACTACCAGCCTGATTTATGGCATGGTCGCTGAAAAATAAATTCCAATAAATTAATACTTAATAGCTGATTCTTACTTCACAGAAAACTCTCAGTATACATTAGGAGAAAATGCTGGTCAGGTACACGGTTGCTGTTGCTTGTGAGAAACACACGAAATACATAGATACGCGTTGCAGGCAAAATGCATACGAAATGGAGATTCTCATAACCGTGCTGATTAAGATTACCTTCTTCTTGGATATGAGGCAGAGTGGCTTCTGTACATAGGCACCAACATTTCAAGGAAGTGTACTGCCTACAAATTCAAGGAGTCAATACGCTTCTGGAAGACATTTTCTGGACTACATTGAACACGGAAAGAGTACGCTACGCTCCAATATGCCAATCTAAAAGGCATCATGTCCCAGAAGGTGTGAATCTTGAAAAGATGGGTATTTTGATCGTAAAGGAAGTGGTGTACACGTTGATCTTTGTGCTTTAAACAGCTCAAAAATAATTACTGATTTTAAGACATCTTTAACATAGACTAGCAAAGTATACACGCATTTATTTATTTATTTATTTATCGCACAAAACCACTCATAAGAAAGGTCACATTAAGCAGAAGGGCCACAGACAAAAAAAAATCCTTTTCGAGTTTGAAATACATAAATGCGTAATACAATCAAAGGTGACTCTCTATCAGCAGAGTCCGTCTTGAGAAGCAAATAAATGCTTAGCCAGTCAAGAAACTCTCCAGCTTTTACAAATTACGGCTTTCACAATAGAACGCCGCTGGTCCACATTCCGAGACACAAAAATCCAGTCGACGCGCTGCCATCGTTTATCCTTAACACCCACTTTAGCATTATAATCCCATTTACACCTCAGTCTTCTAAGTTGTCTCCCTGTTGCAGGTTTCCCCACCAAAACCCTCTACGTATTTCTCGCCTTTCGTGTGCGTATTACGTGCCCCGTCCACCGATGGGGACCCTAATAATAAATATGAATGCTACAAATTACACATCTCTTAATTATGCAGTTTTTCTCCATCCTTCTGTCACCTCCACCCTCGACGATTCAATTAGTCCTCTCATCACCCTATTCTTAGCACCCTGAATTTGTTTTCTGCCATTAATACGAGAAACCAAATTTCATGCGCATAAAAAAACAAATATTTCTCCAGTGAACTTTTATGACCACGTAATGTAGTTCTATATTGTGTTACGAGGCACACTAACTCAGGGAGGTCCACAGTGAATGCGATATCTGAAAGATATAGAAGGACAGGCTTAATGGGGTGGAGTACAAGAAGTTATAGATAACAATTTGGACACCAGGGACCAGAGATATTATACAGGACACGAGAGAGCGGTAGCACCCAAAATTTCCAACCACCCCCTTTCTCTCACTCCCACATAAGCAAGGACGCTAACCGGGTAATGGGGAATCGATATGCATAACTCTCTCTTAGCACCCCTACCCCTTCCTACAATCCTGACTACACGAAGAAGGAAGTATAGAAGCCAAAAGCGGATAAATGGATCCGCAGTGTATGGAATATTTTCAGAAGTACAGAGAAGAAAGGGCACAATATTAAGGAGATCATGTCTGTTTTGTTTTCGTATTTTCTTCGACTTTGGCTAAACTTTCTGAAATGTAACTCCCACACAAATAGTGCAATAAACATTCTGTTCCTATCTCGCAAGAAATGCATTGCGTCTGTATTATAATGGTCAGCCGGGCGATATTTATAGAGAAATATTCACTGTTAATTGTACTAATAGTAAAATCATACAAAACTGCTGCGAGAGCAAAATGCAGAGTTTTTAAAATGTGACATGCGGAGTAACCACCTTATCTGGAGGTTTCACTACGTTGTATGTATATATATATATATATATGTGTGTATATATATATGTATATATATATGTGTGTATATATATATATGTATATATATATGTGTGTGTGTGTGTATCTTACCGTAGAATGGTTAGTAAATTGGAAAGAAATATAAAGGAATCGCCCTTGGCGAATTTGCAGACACTGTCCAAGGATAGGTCAAGAGGGACAGAAATGCAAAGGGAGAGCTATAGCTCACTTAGGACACCTGAGGTCCAGCGCGGCATTTGAAGGCGGGGCATTTCGAACAGGAAGAAGGATTATTACAGACTCGAAACGTAGGTTCGAAGTTTCTGATTTCTTGGAACTAGTGGCAGAGGAGTGGTGAGGTATACGTACGTTGCACTACGGTACAGACTTGCCAGATAGCTAGTTGTGTCACAGGGCGAGTCTAGACGCGGTGGTGAACCGAAAGAACAATGACCCTGCCTGAAATTGGACCCCAACCGTCCGGCCTCTAGAAGACACTGAAATGCATTACACTCTAAGCTTTAGAGTCTAAAGTATTTCACGTTATAAACTGAATTTCACATAAAATTAAAATTTTGTTAGTTGCTTAGACGGATTATTAAGTGAATTTTTAGTCTTTAGTGTTGTTTAATGACGCTGTCAATTTCCAAGATCGTATAGCGTCGGTGATGTATGACTGAATATTAAGCATTGGTGAAATGATAAAGACTAGGCGAAACCAACGTACTCGGAGAGAAAATTGTTTCACTGCCATTCTGCTCCCCTCAAATCCCACATGGACTGACTCGGGATCGAACCCGAGCATCCGTAGTGAATTACTATAAAGAGCAAAAGAAGTAGCCGTTCTTCAGTGGGGTTATGGTTCTTTCATTTTCAGTACCACAATACCCAGTATCCAAAATTGTGAAAGTTTATGACACTCACAGCATTTACTCGTATAATTAAAAAGACAGACATTATAACTTAGTATTGAGGCGTGTTTACGAAACCACTGTTGCCACGCAGAAACAATACGTATTACATATTCTGAGTGTGTGTGTAGCCTTAGCCATCCAGCACGCAAAGCGCATGTGCCATATTACGTTGTCATGTGTGGTTAGTCCGGCTTTACTTTTTTTTTTTAACTTTACCTCATAAACGGCATGATTGTCGAGTTACTGAACACAAAATAATATTCTGATTTGCTCTGCAAATTTCATGTGAAATATCTCTCATTTTAAGAAGAATTCTGCGAGATGTGATCATACATACACTGATACTTACATCTTCATGCAAAGCATCCGTTATTCTTGTCAAATTTTACTGACTCTTTCACTTCCTCACATATTTAAAAAAAACGCTCAAATATTAAATTTCACGAATATCCGCCCCATGGGACCGAGTTCCATGCGGACGGACGGACAGACATGACGAAGTTTTTCGCAATTTTGAGTACGTGCCCAAAAATGACACTTAATGGGAATTCAAATGGCAGCCACAAAAATCCACAGCAATATTTGCACGTAGTTTCAACATCCATGGCTACCATACACATTAGCAAGAGTACAGAGTAAACTGCATAACGGTTTTGGCTGTTCACTGTTGGGTTCGCTGTAGAAAAACCGACAGGGTTATTTCTCCCAGGCTGGTGGGCAATGCGCAGGCCCTGAATAATTACCATGCTCGAAACTGATAATCAACGTGACGCTTCCGTGAGCCTTCCTCTCGCAAATGTGTAAGTTTGTATAGAGTTTCTGCGCCTCTTGACGCAGCGCTGGATGAGGGCGCCAGACACAGACACACCTGTTTGTTTTACATTACCAGTGCTTTGATTTTGAAAACAGAGAAGAAAACAACAACGCGTCGTAGTAACAAGACTATCGTCTGTTAGTAATGTAATGGCCGTAATTAACTGCTGGAAAATGCTTTCTTATTTCCCTCCGTGGACTTGTAACTCTTTATCTTCGCAATTCTGCATTGGGTACACATTGTCCTCCGAGCAATAGTAAATGCTCCGTGGTACATATCTAAGAAAGTCTTACATGCAGACTTAAAGGTACCAACAATTAGAGAATAAATTACAAAATTCAGCATCAAGTACAGAGATAAAATAACAACACACCCAAACGAACTTGCATCCACACTACTTGAAGAAGAAGAGCCTAGAAGACTGAAAAGATTCAAACCAACAGATTTAACGCTTAACCCGCTAACGTGGAAAATATGGTGAGCTCCTAATAATGCCAGCAGATGGCAGATGGGATTTAACTCGGCGTTTGAAGGGTTAACATACAGATTTTCGTAAATATCATTTCACAGCCACGTGAACATGTGATTGGAGAATGTTCATTGGGATATTACTCTGCCAGACATGTACTAAATAGTGTAGGATTTTAGGTTCGACTGCATAAGTTGTATTTATAGTCTTGTAACGTACTGATTGTATAATAAAAGGAGACCAAAAAAAAGTTCGTAATGCGTGACGGATGAGACGTCATTCTATTACGTAGAGCCGTGCATGCGGGTGGTATAGAGAGGGGCTGCGTTTTAAGCTCCTTGCAGCTCTTCGTCGCAAGGGATCTTCTATCTATAAGCCAACTTGCATGTTGCTAATGAATCATTCATGCCTGGCAGTGACTGTATTCTGTCCTATGAATGATCACGGGCATGCAGACATCTGAAGACGGTCGACATTCTGAAACCTCTATCTACTATACATACAAACATGAAGACAAGAGTAATAGAGTCATTTATCACTACAGCATGTTTCGGCACTACTCTGCCACCTTCAGGGAGTTCTTACACAAAGTTTTAAAATAAAATAGATTACATTGTAATATTTATACATATGGCATTCCAGAGTTAAGTTCAATCTACAGGGTGTTAATATACATAGTCGGGAATACATTATAGCAATAATATGTGTACATCGTATTATTTTGAAAGCAAGTATAAAACATGTAAAAATATAATATTTTTAAACTTTTACATGTAGACTGCTATTACGTATGTTTTTACGTGCATGCAGTTGGTGCTGCAAGAGAAAATAAGTTGATTCAAATGCACGAAGTAACCAATTTCAGAAAGAAGACAGAGATACAAAAACCAATACTGCGCCAGTAAAACGAGTTATCGGGTTTCAAGTTTAAAGTACATTAACATAATTCTACCGAGGGTTTAATGACGTCAACGTTAATCTCTGTAGAAATTTATTTTTTACATAAATAACGAGTGCACATCTTGTTACCTGAAAACATTTGCAAACAAAGGAGTCCAGAATCGAGGCCTACGCTCTTCTGGCATGTTACGCGGAGTATGTCGGTAGCTGATTACCGAAAGTTCGGGAAAAACTATTTGGGCCATCTTCAAGGGTCAAGGAGTCCTAGACATGCTTGACGCTTGAAGATGGGACCGATGTTTTCCTGAAACGTTCGGCAACGAACTACCAACCGAAGACGAGATACACCCCAGAAGAGCGAAGTAATCATGTACACAGCGCCAAAAGCATTAGATCACACAGTCCATTATCCTGCACTCATTGTTCAAGTACTCCTGCCTGTCAATACTTCTTTCGTGATTAAATATTGCTTATTTTGATGTTTGTTGGACCGCGCATCATTGTGATAACTGAAGAATAAACAACCAACTAGATGCCACTTATTATTTTATTGTACTTCTTATAGGCTCAATGTGTTTCGGGCAATACTATGCCCATCATCAGGACCTCGCGACTATAATATTGATTACCACATTGGTCGTTTCGTTCTTGGTTTGCTGTATATTGGAGGCGAGGTGCGGTTAGGCTGGAGTAGTGTCCGGGCTGCAGGGCTTTCCATAAACAGCAAGGATCAGTTGGTCTTTGTAATGTGGACAAATGGTCCTCGGTGAGACTGGGACCGAATTTTTATATAAAAAATGTTAATAAGTTTTCTCGACTTTCATCTGTCTTTTCAAGCAAATTCTGATACCCACGTTCCAAGCTGCTATGCATGTTCCTCGCACAGCTGTCCCGATTCAAATTAATAAAAATTTATCTCCTTGCTTAAAGACCATCAAATAATCTCTCCAAATTACGAACTTCGCACCAATCAGCACATCAGAACACATCTCACCAATTTAATGTCTTCATTTTCATGCTGCATCTGTCAGAAGGGCCAGCGAGCGAAGCCTGAGAAACTTCTAACAGCGATGACCTTCCTGCATCTCTCCACGCTCCAGCAGACCGTCATTCGTTTCTGTCATGAAATTCCCATCGTCTACTCTCCTCCCTCCCTCTCTCTCTCTCTCTCTCTCTCTCTCTCTCCAGTACCAACGCAGTTTATTAATGTTTAAAGCAATGCGCAAACACGAGTCTGAAATATTTTAATGAAATACGTTCCGTTCTCAAGACACATTTAATACAAAACATGGTCGGTCACGTGAACACATTAACTGCACAGTATATTTTATTGCTTTTCCGATCAAAAGAACACTATAAATAATTTTACACCCATTTATTTATCACATATTTCGGCTGGGAATTACGGCCAGGAAGAACTGAGGTGGATGCTGAAGCATTTCATAGTGAAGGCGATAAATAAAGGAATATAAAATCATTTATATTGTTGTATTGATAGAAAAAAAAAAACAAAACAAAACCAAACCTGACGGAACAAATACAAGAGGATGAAGTACAGTAATTGTTCACGTGTGCCTGTAGGTCTGTAATTGAAGTCATGTGTCAGTCCGCACGGTGCAAGGCGATGTTACTGCAGAGCGGAACACATTACGGTGAATAATCGTATAATATAAACCAACAAAACGCACCTTTGTTTAAAAAAAATGTTAATTTTCTAAATTTTTACGATGTCTTCTGCATGTTTCGAAACCGTGGGTTCATCTTCAGGAAGACGGTTGTATGTACAGGTATGATTTAATACCATACCTGTAGGTACAACTTCCTGAAGATGAACCCTGGTGTTTGAAACAGGCAGAAGACATCGTAAAAATTTAGAAAATTAACATATTTGTTTAACAAAGGTGCGTTTTGATGGTTTATATTATACGATTATATTACAATGCACGGTGCAAACCACATAAAATTGTTGTAGACACTCACGGTTGATGTGACGTCATTTACACAACAACAAGCTAAGTACCCGTTCTGAAACTAATAAAAGGTGTAGTTCCAGGAGCCAGGATAGCGTCGTCCAGTCGTGGGCAACCTTTTGGGCACGGGGTCCAACCATAGGGTCTACCGAGGACAGATCAAAGTTCTTGTCTCCTGTTATACTGTATCAGAGTATTACGACAAGTTGCTGTTTCATGAGCGATAAGCAATCAGCGTTCTTTCACATAGAATTATTATAGGCAGATCATGCCGTATATCTACATATCCATCTGTCGAACCTCATTCCAGAACGGACATAACTTGCTAGAAATGGAAACATCAGTTAACGGCGGACCAGAATCATTTAACAAGCCGTACAAGTCGAAACCACAAGGCAAACTTTCCTACTGCTTAACTTTCAGTTGCATGCATCTTCTTCTTCTTTTTCCCAAAAGCTGACGCTACAGTCCTCTGTGGACTTCGGTTTCCAATAAGATCTGCCTCCATTCCCAACGTTCTCTGGCCGCCACTGCCTGCCTGTATTTATTTCCATTACATTTAAGTCCTCTTCAATATCGTCTCTTCATTTTTACCTCCCTCTTTTCCTTGTTTCTCGCCGTTGCAACTTATTTCGGACGTCTTTGCTTTTGCATTCTTTCCACATAACGATACAATCTTAGTCGGAAGGATTTTATAAACTTTACAATACCTTCCCCTTGTAGTACGTCTTTTATCCACGTGTTTTTTTTTCTTATTTTCCAGCCTTCTCCTTTTATGACAGTCTCTATATTTTCCTTACAGTCTTCCGTTCAAATATTCCGAGTGCCTTCATTTCTTCCGTGGTCAATATCCAAGTTCCTGACCCACAGGTCAGTCGGGTCGTACTGAAGCGTCATACAGATCTACTAGTATTATCATTATTTCTTCACTCTCTTTCACTTTTTCGAAGAATTTAGTGTATACTTCAGTACAAACTCTGTCAGTTACAGCCTCAGAAGTTTTCATCGCAGCTATATTTCAAATTATTAGTTAAAAAAAAGGATCAAACGTGGAGTGGAGATATGTGTGTAATCCATCTTGACGTTAGTTTCAAACACGAATGTACCACCAGATTTGCTTCACTTACACGTGGTCGCCGGGTTACGAGATCATCGTCCAGTGCCCTTAGAAACGCAGTTTAATGCAGAATATCGGAACTGATGGAAATGAAATAATTTAAAAAACCAGTAACTACCAAGACTTTTAACAATAACGTACAGGTTTGTCAACCATATAGTATTGCTCTGTCAGAATTAGTGAATCAGTCCGTTAACTTACTGTCATTCACCAGTGACGCCAGGGCAGGCCGTAAACAAGCAGCTGATTAACTTACCTGGAATGAGAAAAAAGATTCATATTAGGCCTAATTATATTACAATTTGTTTACTAAACACAGGATCATACAGAAATTATTCAACTTCACACTTGAAAAGAACATACGAAATATTCTTTATAATCGTTCTTAAATATACGAACGTGATACATGTCCTTACTTCGAGTCCCTCCATAATTATGAGGTTATCGACGCTTTCAGAACTAACGTCACTGGCCAGAATCCTGTTCAGATATTTAGCAGTGAGCCCAGTCAAAAATCCCCGTTATTTTATGGACAGCCGAATGCTCATTACTATATTCTTATAATAAAACCAACGAGATGCACTAATTTCTCAAATTTATTTTTTGGAATGGAGCCCTACATATTTCGGACAGTTTCTCTGCCCATCATCAGGAGTCTAGCACTGTACACACAGCAACAAGTATAAGTCATACAGGTTTTGCTGACTGCTTGATAGCGGGATAAGGATGGAACTGAGTTCGCTGGGATGTACAGCCATAGAAGGAAGCATCAACAATTTGGAACTCTTTTTCTCTGAAGGCAGAGGCATTAGGTTACTCCGAAGCACTGATATGTGTGTACTACAGTGCACGAAGTCAGATCCCAGAAGATGGAAATCTGTGTGACTTCTAACAAAAGCTCTGTGCAATACTGTTACAAAATACTTTAAACATTGGCAGGTAAGCAACAAACCTACAGATTCCTCCGAGCACTTTGTTGCATAATTACCACCATTATGAAACAAAGTTTTTGAAGATGAATGGTCTGTCTGATCAAACACAATCCTCAAGTACGTCGGCATATCGAAAATATAAGAAGTAAAAACATAAATGGCAAAGTTGTACGTACCTAACTTCAATTCAGCATACGGACATGTTGGGGTTTTTAGGCATGTCTCCTAATATTTTAAACCCTAGTAATGACACTGCGGGAGGAAAGGAAGCTGAGGATGTTTGAGAACAGGGTGTTGAGGAGAATATTTGGACCTAGGAGGGACGAGGTAACGGGTGAATGGAGGAGATTGCATAACGAGGAGCTAAATGATTTGTACTCCTCACCCAATATTGTGCGGGTGATAAAATCG
>Ga0123357_10010885_pt1 | contig 11608 bp, 3 predicted proteins | sample TergutEmb28metaG_FD_89873 | JGI IMG/M metagenome (GOLD analysis project Ga0123357, IMG submission 89873) | Embiratermes neotenicus P4 segment gut microbial communities from Petit-Saut dam, French Guiana - Emb289 P4 | ecosystem: Host-associated > Arthropoda: Insects > Digestive system > Gut ...
TCGTAATACTTCATGCGTTATTGTAAATAAGAACTCAGCATTACTTATTAGTTTACCATTAGTCTTATAAAGGTCTAAGTATGCTTTACCAACTCCATCAGGTTCACGGTCACGTGGTGAATACATTGAACCTTCACCTTTAACATCAGTTGAGATAGTAAAGTCAAGTGGTATGTTAGTATTATAAATATCTGTTGCAGGCATTAACTCTGACAATTTAATAGTCTTACCTTTATACTTCTCTGCTAAGTCTGTTCCTTTAGTATCAAGAAGTTTAGCACGAAGGTCAGGATTTAATTTGCTTGACAAGTAGGATGCATAAGACATTACACCATAGTCACGTATACCATCTGTGAAAGTCTTACGTGGTTCAATACCATAGGCTGGGTTATTATCTCTAAACCATTGCTCAATATGTTCACGTACTTCACCAGTTGACTTATTAGCCCAATCACCTTTAAGGAACTGAGGCATACGAAGAAGGTCTGATACACCAAAAGTTGCAGCATATAAAGGGTCAATACCTGATTTTAACATACCTTGTATTGCTTCATTCTCAGTTGCAAAAGAGGTAGGTGTTCCTACTTTAAGTGAAGGTGCTAATTTAACAAAGTCCGAACCAAACTCTTGAATAGCCATCACATAGTCAACAATACCACGTTGAGCAACTATCTCGGGAGTTGTTCCAAGGTTAAAGTCCTCTGAACGAGCAAGTGTCCAACTCTCACCAACCTTTGTGCTTCTTGCAGTTGAACTATCCCATGCTTCAATACCTCTAAATGCAACATCACCTTTAGGTGCAATAAGCATATGACCTTGAGTTGTAAAACCAAGTTGTGGAAATGGGTTATCAACAGTCCATGAAAACATTTGATTTGCAAGCATTAATTTGTATAATACTTTACCGTCATCTCTCAACTCACCATAAGTAAGTGGAAAGTTTTGTTGTAAATACTTACTAAGTGCTGCACGATCTTGGTGTATCACATTATCAAGTATGTTCGCGTTGCCTCCCGGCTGAATACCTGCTTTAATTGCAAGTGCATGATTTACTTCACGTAAGAATACATTAAGTGGTTGTGCTTCTAACCAATCAAGAATAATAGTATCACTTGCTTTATCATAACCTGAGTTTACATTAGGTTGTTGAACTACTTTAATTCCTTCAAGTGCAGGGATATTTACAAAGTTAGTTGCAGGTATACCTTCACCTGAGCCAAAACCAAAATTACGCAAATTAAGTGCGCGTGTAAACTGACGATTAACTTCTTCAGTAAAGAACCCTTGATGGTCAAACTTAAAGTAGTCTTGACTAAGAGTTGTATCTGCTTTAATCGTTTGCATAACATGCATATAATTTGAATAAGAACCTGGGACAATATAAAACTGTCCTTGAGTTAAGTTCCAGAACTCAGCGGTTATCCAAGCACGATAAGTTTGTAATGACCATGCTCCATAAGTCTCAGTTATATGGTTAATTAATTGTGCATGTTTAACTTGGTCAAATCTACCAGCCCACATGTCTTGCAATGATACACCATAAGTTCTTTGCCATTGTGTTTCGGCAGCAATCAATTGTCTATCAACCGGGTCTGCTTTACTTATAAGTTGAAGTCCTTTACCTTTTGCTTGCTCTGAGTTAATAGTATAAGTAGAACCTCGTAAGAATGGAACTTGCTTTGAACGCTTAATATCCATTTGTTGTAAGTATGCAACCATATCAAGTTTAGCATTACCATCTTTACCTTGTAATGCTGCTTGCACTTTAGACACAGGAAAGTTATACTTAGTTGCAAGTTGTTCTGCAAGACGTATAAAACTCTCTGGAGGTTTATCAGTTGCCGCATATGGAAACTGATTAAGTCGTGCTCTATATCTCTCAACATATGCTTTATCTTTAGCATCAAGTATATCACGTATCGCAGAGTTATTTGTATCAATAGGGTATGCAAGTGCTGCTTCAAGGAATGGTCCACGCATTGTTTCCTTAATTGCATTATAAACTTGCTGAACATAAGTTTTACGTTCAGGTGTATATCCTGCTTGTGCAAGAAAGGTCTTAACTATCTCATGGAGATTAGTTAATATACGTTGCCATTGTGGTGAGTCTTTTTCAAGGTCTTGTAGCATAAACTTACGGAATGTAGTTGGATTAAACAAGAGGTCTGTAAGAGCCAAGTTCTGACTTGGGTTCCAATTACCAGTTAATGAACCATAAGACATTTTAAGTTCAGGCATCATTGGACTTATCAGTGGACTCTCCATAAGACCATCTATAAGTTTTGTTTCTGCAAGGAACCGTCCAAGTACTTTACCATCATAATTATCAAGCATAGACTGAGATATATAAACTGTATTACCAGAGTCAACAATAGCACGACCATGTGGTGATATGACAATAAAGTCATAAGCACGAACAAGTGTCTCAACTGCAACTGTTGCTTTAGATACTCCAGCAGTTTGCTTAGGTGTAAGAAGGTCATTACGTGGAGTTACCATACCTTTGGTTACAATTGTATCTGGTGCAGTAAAACCGGCATTACCTAATCGTGCTACAAGATTAGGATTGTTATTCATATCATTCTTAACAGCATTCTCTAATGCAGTTAATGACTGTGCTGATGGTTTGCTATAATTTGTAGGTATGTTAAAACCATTACGCATGCCATTGATAAGCGTACTAATTTCAGAGATATAACCTCGTGCTAAGTTTTGAGTATAAGCAGAGTGTGCTTTCATTACATAATCAAACATCATCATTTGTGTGACATTGCGCACTTCAGTTACTTGCTCATATACATTACCACGAACTTGCCTCATACCTTCTTGAGTTACTTGACCAATAACTTTATCTGCTTGATTGCTATTCTTTACGTCCTCTTGGAACTGACGTCCTTTTTGTTGTTGTCCATAAGCACGTTGCCACATATCAATAAGACTAAGTGAAGGACTTAATTGGTTAGGTGTTAATTGGTGAATACCAGCCATAACATCTGTATACTTAGCATGAGTTAACATGTCTCGCATTAAGTTTGCTTGACCTGCCTCAGTCTTAGGATAGTTCTCAGTTATCTTATCAAGTTTACGAGTAAGTCTCATATACTCATTCATATTAGCACGATAACCCATTGCAGACAAAGCACCAAGTGTTTGTGTTGTGCCATCACCCATTTGTATTGTATTAGAACCTTTAGCATATGTTCTTGAACCAATCACACCATGAGGTCCAACAGTTAATTGTATAGTAGAGAATGCAAGTGAAGTAAGTGCTGCCATAATAACAGCATCAACAACTTCTTTCATATCGAAACTATCACGATAACCTTCATATACTTGGTTAGACATTATATCGACAAATTGGTTTGTCATAGTTCTCAATGCAGCAACTGTCATCATACGAGTTGCCGACCCAATAACTACTCTAGCACCTGTTGCAATTAAGTTTTCACTCATTGGGAAAAATGCTCGACCAAGTGCCGAGAATGCTTTATTGACACCCCACATAATAACTGCTGCTGTTGCACCCTTAGCACCAGCATTAGTAAGTTTTAACCATGATGGTGCATCAGCAGTATCAGGGTTAAGGTTCTGTGCAGTCATACTATCTGAGAATGTTTGCACACCTGCAACTGCAGCACCTGCGGCACTACCAAAGAAACCAGCCAATCCAGTTCCAGCCGCAGCACCACCTGTTGCAATAGAAGCAGCAATAACTGGAACAGCCTGACCTATACCATTCATAACCTGTGCATAAGTTCCCCAACCAGAAGTATACTGACCAGTATATACATCACGTATATTTGTATATTTACGTTGCCACTCATCAAAGTCTTTTCTCATTTGCTGTGCAGCATAAGTTGCAGAGTTCTCTGAGCCAAAATAGTTAGCCCATCCATCTGCAAATGAATTACCTTTAATACCCTCAACAACACCAGCACCAAGTCCGACAAAGAAGTCTAAGAATGAAGCAACACCTTGCACAACACCATACCATATCTCAGCAAGTCCTCCGACAATATTATTAAAAACACGCACAAAACCATTCATACGGTCTTTAGCATCTTGTTCAAGTCGAAGTGTTAGTTGGTCCTCTTTGTATTTCCATATTTGGTTGATATTATACTTTGCCCATTCAGCATCAGTCATCTCACCAATTTGCTCTTTCTGACCATTAGTGTATTCTATCTCACGCATTTTTCTAGTTGCTTGAGACTCCTCAGAATTATTGTCATAATTTTGATAATACATCAAAGCCATACGAGTATCGTAGTCTGACATATAAGGGTCATAAAAACGCGGGTCAAACTTGATACCGCGTGTGTCATATAACATTGCAAGGTAAGCACCTTGCTGCTGCTTACTCAATGCTGTGTCCCAGTCATTACCGACCATATTAGGTCTTAAGTAATTCTTCATTCTCTCAGTATGTCTGAGATAATTGTCAGATGCCCTAAGTAAAGGTGTGTCTGCCATTTTATAGTCCTCCTTGTTTGCTCTTCGCAAATCTCATCCCATTATTATGGATATAATGTGACCGTAACATTCTCTCATATATAATATCTTTTCTCAATTTTAGTTCTTGGGTTTTCCTACGTCCTGAAAATCTTGAAAATTATTATATATGAGAGATTTATCTGCTATTCTAACTTCTTGAGTCTTTCTTCCAAGTGTTTTACATAACCAAGTAGTGCAAACATTATTTCATTAGGTCTTATCATCTTGCCTTCTGAAGTATCAGTTGACAAGTTAACACCATTGATTGTTTGCTTAGCAACGTCTTGAGCCATAACTCCAATCATTTCCATGCCATCATAGTAGTCATGTTTATATGAATATACTTTTAAGTTATCCATAAACTTTTGAAGTTCAGCAACTGATACAGGTTTTATATCAGTTTTCCACTTTTCATCTGAAGCAAGCATATTACTCATATTCATTCCACCGCCAACTTTACTGTTATAGTTAAAGTTCTGACTTCCTCTTGCAATTGACTCTAATGCTTGATTGTTCTTATCACCATATGAGTTTACATTTTTAATGAACTCTTCAAATAACTTCTCAAGTTTAAGCATCTCAGATTTAATCTTATCAGTATCAGAACCAAGTCCTTCAATAAGTTTAACCTGAGCATCAATTCCTGCACCATAGTTTGCCCATAGAACATCAGTACCTGCTTTACCTATAGTATCATTTAGTTGTTTCTTAAAGTCATTAGTTGATTGACTTGCAAGTGCTCTTGCAGAACTTGCTGCTTCACTTTGTTTAGTAGTTGTATTGTAAGCAGACCCTGTTGGTATAAAACCAAGTAACTTCTTTGTATAAGTACTTTGGTCATCTGTGAAACTTGGTATCTTAATACTTGCTGTTAACTTAGTAAGGTCTCTGTTACCAAGGTGCTCAAGTATACCATAAGTATCATCATTAATATCGCGACCAGTAAAGAAGTTAAACAATTGATTTGCACTAAGGTCTGATTGATTACTGATACCCATATTAAACAAGAAGTCTTCAAACTCAGGACTGAAGGTTGCACCACGTAGCCAATTATTAAACTCATCACCAAGTCCACCGCCACCTTCTTTAGTACCTTTGAATGCCCACTCACCAAAACCAAACACACCAAATGGTGTATCAGCATTTTGTAACATATCAAGCATCTCAATACCTTTACGGCTAAGTTGATAACCATTCTCACCCATCTCAAACATTGCAGTTCGTATTTCTTCAGGTGATAAGTCTCTAAGACCTTCACGCATTTGCAATGATTGCAATTCTGCTTTCTCAGAGTCAGATGGTTTCTTTAAGCCACGAAGGAATGCAAGTCGTTTTGCCTCTTGCTCATTAAGTCCATCTTCAGTAAAGAGTTCTCTGAAGCGGTCTGCAACTGGTCCAGTAAAGCCATCAACATTTTGAAGATAAGCAGCATAGTCAATAAGAGCATCAGAGTAAGTTGTAAAGTTCTCAGCATTACGCATTAACTCATTATTGATAACCGACATATTCTTTGCATGCTGATTGTTGATTTGGTCTTGTGCTTGCATACGTTGTCCAGCCAATTCATTAACTTGTCCGACAAGAGATTGACGAAGTGCTGTCTCATAAACATCTTTATAACCTTGGCCAAGATTACTTCCTCGCACAACATTCTGACTTGCAAGACTTGCTTCATAAGCACTTGCTACTGCAGATGAGTATTGACCCTGAAGAACATTACTTGCATTAGCATGTTGTAAAGAAGCGTTACCAATTATCTGGTCCCACAACATACGGCCTTCACTATCTCGTTGATGCTGAGCCAGCAAACTACCATAATCACTGGCATTCATATTTACACCGTAATAATCATTAACTGCCATTATCGTGCCCTCTCCTTTATTTCGTGTCGTATGCTTAATGCACTCATTTTAAGCGGTACTTGTGACACTACATTTTTAATATCCGCTCTTAAAGTATATTCTAACTCAAGGACTTGCAAAAGATGAACTCGCTGTGTTAATGTCTTTATAGTATTCATCTCATACTCCATTAGCATAGTTGGAATATCTCTAATTAAGTTCTTAAAGACTTTACACTGTAACTTAGTTGATTGTTGTGCCTCACCCATAAGATTAAGTATGAAAGCATGTATATTCTTATAGTTATTAATTGCATTAAAATGTAGTCTTTGTGAAGTAACGAACCAGTCAATTATTTCGTCATCATCATGGTAATCAATTGTCTCATCTAACAAAAGTCTATATGTATTATTGTCTTCAGCAAGGAATACAACTGCATCATTGATAGTTACAATTTTACGAATAGGTTTTGTGTATGACCATTTCCACCATGAACCTTTACGCAAGTCGAGTAATAACATATCTGGTGAGTCAACTTGCATAAATATCAACCAATACTTCCAAGGTATAATCTTAAGTGGCTTCAAACTATTTCGTAATCTAGTAAAAGTATTAAGTATCAAATCAGTAATGTAACTTAATGACTGTTCAGTTGTTGCCATAAATTGTTGATAACCCATCATTGCTATACCACGGTTTGTTGGAAATATAATTGAGTTACCTTCAAGACTTGTTATTACGTCATCACCATCTCTACAACCAACTTGCATTTTAGATTTATTGTAAGTATATGCTGTAATAGAAGTTGCATCTGCAATAAGAGACTCAATAGTTGTGCATATCCACATTTCCGGGTCAAGGAATATACCCATCTCGTCTTTTGACAAGATATGAAGGTTAGTAATCTTACCCTCAAACTTTTGCACATTTCGTTGTGGTATATACCATAAGAATTGATTGTCTGAAGTGCGACGAGTTACAGTAATATAAAGTAAGTCTTCAACTGCAAGATACCACTCATCTAAGTTCTCAACATAGTCAGGTGAGATATAATTAAATACACCATCGGTAGAACGAACTTCTAATGTTGCAACAACAATACTTGCAGAGTTACTCATAAGTATTGAACTGTCTAAGTAAACAATTCCAGTGTTATTATTGGTATTTGCAACTGGTCTAGTAGCAACCCCATTAGTATAGTTATAAGCACCTGCACTCCAGTTCCATTGTTTGGTTACAAAGATTAAAGGAATATATACACCTTGATAACCATTCATAGTACTGATATACATATCAGTTAATACACTTAAACCATCTGGTGATATTTTAAAGTAAGAACTTTGAATACTACCTTTACCAGTTAAGTTTCCAGGGTTTGACCAAAAACCTCCTACCATTCCAGGAGGGTTAGAATTATTAGTAAATGCAACAGTAGGTGGTTGATTATTTGCCGGCCAAGTTACAACTGCTAATAAGTTATATAAACAATCTCCATATGACCATGCAAATGCAAACTTTATATTATAGTTATTTGCTGCAGTTCGTATAGCAACCATATCACAGTTCTCACAAGGTATACTTATAGTTGAAGCATTGTTTGCACCACCTGTTGAACCAATAGGTATATGACTACCGATAGTTTTAATCTCATTCCACAAAAATGAATAAGGTGAATAACTATCATATCTTGGATAAAAAGCAAGCACATCAATTTGTAAACCACTAAGCGCATTGATATGTGCCATCCAAGCATCACGTGGCCAAAAAGGTGCTGAACTATACCAATTACTCCATGCAAGTGAACAGAACAATCTTGACGACCCTTCAGTAAAAAACTTAAGTTTAGGCCAAGACATTGCTTCAAGTTTCATAAGGTGTATACATGCACTTTGCAAATTACTGTTTAACAAAGTTGGGTTCGGGTTAATTGCCAAAGCGTCTTCAGCAGCACGCATATATGACATATTGCCACCACCATAAGATTGACCAAAAGTTTGGTTACTTGCTGAGTTCCAACCAATAGTCCATTTACCTTTAACATAAATACTCGAAGAAGGTCCAAAGATATTACCACTACTATTTGAACTATAGGAATGAACTAGACAAAAGTTATTTGCATCATAAGCAGTTATAGTTGGAACACAACCATCATAAAACCTATAACTTGATTGGTAACCTGGATTGTCATCACTAAGATGAAGGTCCATAACTTTAACCCATATACCTGAATTGTTAAGACCACCAATACCTGATATACTGGTTGCAAGTTGATAACGATAAACACAATAGTTAGTAACCGCAAATACATTAAGACCATCATCACTAAGACAAGGATTACCATATCTCATTGCAGGTAAATAACGAGTCTTTACGTTACCTTGATTTGGGTCACTATCATAATACCATGTTGAGTTATCATTTGGTAACTGAGGAAGTGTTATATAAGTTCTACCATCAAGTGATACTTGTATAAGGTCACGTAAAGAAACTGCAACACCGGGTCTAATTGATTTAGTTGCATTACTTGTAACAGGGTCTGTTGCAGCAGGAACTGCTGGTGCCCTATGAGCATCAGTATATTGTAAATATACAGGTTGTGTTCCATTAACAACACGGTCAACTTTTATATTAGTATTTGGAACTGTCGCAAGTTTAGCAGTAATAACTTTTTCATTACCGACAACCCATGGGTTAATAACTACTTCATTATCAACAGTCTTAACGTTAACTGAATTGCCAACAAGAGATGCAAAGTTAGGTGTATTAGTGGAGTCATAAATAACTATAGACTTAGTAAATGTAGTAAGTATATTCTCTTCCTCCAAATCACTTCCATTACCTTGAGTAATAGGTATGTAGATAAAACTAGTTGCATCTTCCATATAAGTATTACTTGTTATTAAGTATGCGGCAAAAACATCACCAAGAATAAATATCTTGTCTTCAACTCTTACAGGTTTAATGTTAATACCTGCTTTACAATCTTCAATAGAACGACCATCTCTATTGATAAACTTCAACAAGTTTTGATTATATTGTATTACAGTTATTTCATTAAATTGCCAAATGTTATTTATAACATAAATACCTGGGTCCACTACAATATTACCGTCAGTATAGTTATACGTATCATCATAAGGTATATTTGGCATTGGAACAAGATAGTCTGTTGAAAGACTACTGAGTACCTCAATAGTAGTTGCATTGGCAGCATTAAGAACATTAGGATTTACTATTGTTCCGACTGACCTAACAACTGTTTGTCCAACAAGGATATTGCCTACTACTCCAAGTGTAGGTAGTGATATGTTAATAGGTGAAGCAACTGGTTTAGGAAAGTTAATAGACATTGAAAACTTTCCAGGTTGTGCGGGAATTGCAGGAGTACCTGGGAGTTGTGCTATAGTTCTACTTGGTGTTATATTAAAAGTTGTATTAGTAGGAACTCCAAGAATTGCTGGATTATTACTTGATACTTCTCGGTTAATCTTCATAAACCATCCGCCAAAAGAAGGTGGGTTTGGATGACCTGGAATTGTATGATTTGTAGGGTTAGTTCCAATAGAGTTTACATTCCAACGTTGTGCACCAGTTGTATCAAAGTTACCAAATGAACCACCAGTTGGATTTGGGTTTCCTTCATTGAAAGTATAACTACCAATTTTATAACCCGGTGTATATCCAGGTGCACCCGGATAACCAGGAACTACCATTACAACTTCAACAGTAAAATCAAAAGCAACTGCTTCTTTAAGCCACATAAACAAAATAGTTGGGTCATTAGAACTCCAGTCATTTCCCCATGCAATTACAAGGTTATCTTGAGCAGGACCTGCAGGTACTCCTGGTACCGCAGGAATTACATTATAACTAAGAGTTGGAAAGTTATCAATCAATTCAGGTCTTGTCATACCTAACTTACTAAATAAATCATAGTACTTAATAGGAGGTCGTGAACTTAAAACATCATTAACGTCAACATAAACATTTTTACAGTCACGAAATAATTGCTGGTCATTAGTAACAAAGTTTGAATTGTCTGTAAAACCTTTCCAATCAGCATGATTAAAAAACTCACTGCTATCTCGTCTAGCCGCAAGTTGTAGAGGTGTGCGATTGAATAGTTTTCCCATTACCAATTACCCTCCAAATGTATTACTCCCTGTCTTGCATATTTTGTATCATCAAGTCGTCCGACAAAGATTTCAAACTCATTACGAAGTTGTGTTGCTTTTTGCTCATCATCAATCTTAAAGCATTGACTACCTATATAAGTAGGTATTGCATCAAGTACATCTCTCGGTGCATCAATTACTTCTTTGTTATCAGTTTTATTTGTAAAGACAAACCAATAAGCACGATAACTTATTTTGTATTCACCTGGTGTTACAAATATAAGTTGGTTATTACCTACATATCTAAAGTCATTAGAACTTGCAATACGTGGTATTTTAACAAACTTAATTTGATGCTGACTCCAATGTTTCTCAATCACGTAATTCTCATCATCATTAAAAGCCAGAAAGTCTGCCGGCATAGTTATTAAATCACCTAAGACATATTTCTCTTTGCGAAACTTACTAATAAGTATTTGCTTATATCCATCCCATACTTCTTCATCATATGTTGGTGGAATTGGTTCGACATAACTTGGGTCATCAACATCAAGTTCCGGAGTTCCTTCCACTCCTGGGTCAATAATGTTAATCGGGTCCAACTCCCATTGTGTCCTTTTATCACTAAGCATTTGCGTTTCAAGTAAAGTATATTCTTGTTCACTAATTACCTCCAAGTTATAGAAGGTATATTTAGGTTTGACTGAACACAGTTGAGTCATTGCCTCATTTGCATATATTACAAAATTGTTAAGAAAGCCGTGGGCTAATGCCTCGGCTTCCGTTTGATTTAATTTAGCGAGGGCTGCTTCTCTTATATAACCCCATGTGTACATTTTATACCTCCTTGCCGGAGTTGAACCGGCTTGCACTCTTCGTGCCTTCCTCTAGGAAGTCATAAAGGGCCGAAGCCCTTATATGAGTTACGATTAAACAGTTGTAACTTCGCCAACAATCGAAACTGGTTTGACGATTGTAGACATCGCTGTGAGCGGTGTAAGATTATCCCATGCAGTACCAGAAGCCGGAATAACTGTAAAGGTAGGTGCTGTCTGTCCAATGTAGACATAAGCAATACCTTGCCAGGTAGCAACGTTAACATCAAAACGTTCACGTCCGTCGTAAGCAATACCATAAGGGTTTTTCTTTTCGCTGACA
>Ga0123357_10010886_pt1 | contig 11608 bp, 12 predicted proteins | sample TergutEmb28metaG_FD_89873 | JGI IMG/M metagenome (GOLD analysis project Ga0123357, IMG submission 89873) | Embiratermes neotenicus P4 segment gut microbial communities from Petit-Saut dam, French Guiana - Emb289 P4 | ecosystem: Host-associated > Arthropoda: Insects > Digestive system > Gut ...
ACCATGCAGCTGCCGGAGCAGGACGCACACACCATTTCAAAAAAAGAAGCGTTAAACCAGATAACCATATTTTTCGGCGGGCGCGCCGCGGAAGAAATAGTTTACAAAGACATTACTTCCGGCGCCACCCAGGATATAGCCGAAGCCACGAAGCTCGCTTCGAAAATGGTTACGGTTTACGGAATGAGCGATAAAGTAGGGCCTATAGCTTTGGACAAAGGCAAAGAAGAAATTTTCCTCGGAAGAGATATTTCCAAAGATTCTCATCTGTCCGAGAAAATGTCCGAGATGATAGATTCCGAAATAAAAAGAATAATAGATGTTGCAAGCAAGAAAGCCGTAAAAATACTTACCGACAACAGAAAAGTTTTGGATAAAGTCGTTGATTATCTTCTTGAGAGAGAGACTCTTACCGGAGACGATTTGGATAAGATAATCAAAGGCGACAAATTGCCGGCTGCAGCGGCGGCGTAAAAATGAAAAAATTCAATTTTGACGAAAAAAAGGCGAGCAAAGCCGTAAAACTTCTGCTTGAATCTTTCGGGGAAGATTTAAACAGAGAAGGCATTAAACGCACGCCGGAAAGAGTGGCGGAGTTTTACAAAGAAGCTTTGGCGGGAAATGCCGTGGACCCGTTAAAGATTGCCGCGGTTCATTACGCCACGGAAAATCATGAAGAAATAGTTTTGGTGAAAGACATATCTTTTTATTCTCTCTGCGAGCATCATCTGCTTCCATTTTTCGGCAAAGCCCACATAGCTTACATCCCGAAGAAAGACAAAATAATCGGCGTTTCAAAACTTATAAGGCTTGTAGAGGTTTTTGCAAACAGGCTGCAGCTTCAGGAAAGGCTTACAAAGCAGGTTGCCGACACCGTGATGAAATCGGTTCAGCCGCACGGCGTGATGGTCGTATTCGAGGCCGAGCATCTGTGCATGACCATGCGCGGAGTAAAAAAGCCGGGCTCAAAAATGATAACTTCGGCAATGCGCGGAATATTTCTGAAAGATTCGCGCACCAGATCCGAAGCTCTGACGCTTCTAAAAAGCAGCCAAATATAAGTATCGAACGGATTTGTAAAATGATTGTCAGAAAAGCCGTCATAAATAATTTTAGAGACGCGTTAAATCTTGTCCGCAAAACGGGCAGCGATAAGTTTGCGCACAAGCTGCTTGCAAAAAAAGCCGTTTTTATTCCGGTAGTTTTTGAAAATATCGATAACAGAGCGGCGAATATTTTAAAACAGGAAGCGCTGTCTTGCGGAGCCGACGTTTCCGTAAGCGAAAACGTCAGCAGGTTTAAAAAGGGCTTTTCAAACGCAGCGTTGTTTGCCACGATAAACCAGCTTGAAAAACTTGAAAATAAATTCGGCTTCCAGCCTTTCGGGCTCAAAGAAGCGGCTGCTCGCATCGCCGAAATAAAAAAAAGTTTGCTTACCGAAAAAAAAGTCTGGAAATATAAAAAATCCTTTATAGACCTTTCAAGCCCTGCCGTTATGGGTATAATAAATCTTGACCCTAAATCTTTTTCCGGGGACGGTTTGGCAGATGCGGAAAAAGCGTTGCAGAGGGCGTTGGAGTTTGAAGAAGCCGGCGCGCGGGTAATAGATGTAGGCGCGGAATCTTCGAGGCCAGGCTCAAAACCCGTAGACGCAAAAACCGAAATTAAAAGATTGCTGCCGGTTTTAAGAAAAATAAAAAAATCGGTTAAAATTCCGGTGTCCGTCGACACATATAAATACGAAACGGCAAAAGCCGCTATTAGCGAAGGCGCAGATATCGTAAACGATATATCCGCTCTTACTAAAGGCGGAGATAAGCTCGCAAAACTTATCAGGGATTCAAAGGTTGGAGTAGTTCTAATGCACATGCAAGGCATGCCGGCGAATATGCAAAAAGCGCCGAAATATGAAAATTGCGTTTCGGAAGTTTTTGAATTTCTCACAAAGCGTGAAGAGTATGCGAACTCTTTGGGCATAAAAGACGAATTTATAGCCGTTGATCCGGGCATAGGCTTTGGGAAAAATACCGAGCATAATTTAGAGCTCTTAAAAAACTTAAGCGTGTTTTCTTCTCTCGGAGCGGTAATCGGCGCGGTTTCAAGAAAAGGATTTGTCAGAAAAATATCAGGAACCGACACAACGTCTTTTGCCGCGGCCAATCTCATGGCTGCCTGTTTCGGCGCTGATATTGTGCGCGCACACGATGTCAAGGAGACGGCAGAAGCTTTAAAACTCTTGGAAAACATAAGGAGAGTCTGATGCTCAAGCACATATACGATTTGTATATAGTCAACGTTTTGGACATCCTTATTTTGGCTTTTATTTTTTATCGCATAATTCTCATAATAAAAGGCACAAGAGCCACTCAGATTCTTTTGGGGATACTGTTTGTTCTTATACTTACCGTAGTCGCAAGAGATGTCGTGCATCTCAGGGCTTTGGCGTGGCTTTTAAATAAATTCTGGCTCGCGGCCGTAATAATTTTCGCGGTAGTTTTCCAAAGCGAGATCAGAAACGTTTTCGCGCAGATTGGCGCAAACATTTGGGGCGACGGCACAAGGCTTAAAGGCGAGTATGTAGACGACGTTTTGGAAGCCGTCGAAGATTTAAGCGCTACAAAAACAGGCTGCCTAATAGTCATAGAGAACGAAGTTGGGTTGAAAAATTACGCCGAGTCCGGCGTTATTCTTAACGCAAACATATCCAAAGAGCTGATACTTTCGATATTTAAAAACAAATCCGCGCCGCTCCACGACGGCGCTATCATAATTTATAAAGACAAAATCACAGCCGCCGGCTGCCTTTTGCCTTTAAGCCACGACAGCAACGTAAAAATATTCGGAACACGCCACAGAGCAGCTTTGGGGCTCAGCGAAGTCACGGACGCAGTAATAATAGTTGTGTCCGAAGAAACGGGCGGAGTGTCCGCGGCCTACAAAAATAAACTTCATTCGAACATCTCCATATCAAGGCTCAAAGAAGTAATCGAAACCGGCGGGGAGGTTTTGAAACAATGAAAAAATTCTTCCTGAAACTAAAACACAACTGGCATCTTAAACTTTTGGCGTTGTGCCTTGCGATAGTGGTTTGGATATTCGTGGTCTACAGGTAAAATATGAAACTATTCGGAACAGACGGCATCAGAGGCGACTCTTCAAAATTTCCTTTTGACAACAATACCCTTTCCATTGTAGGCAAAGCCGCAGCCGAAACCCTTAAAGACAAAAAAAATAAAATCTTAATAATTCGCGATACGAGGGAATCCGGAAAAAGAATACAAAAGTTTCTTGCTTACGGTTTGCTGTCGGCCGGAGCCAAACCAGTTTTCGGCGGAGTTATGCCGACGCCTGCCGCGGCATTTCTTTTAAAAAGCGGAAAATACTCGGCGGCTATCGTCATTTCGGCGTCTCACAACCCGTATATGGACAACGGAATTAAAATTTTTAATTCCAAAGGCACTAAGCTAACCGATTCAGTTGAATCCAAAATAGAAAAAAAGATTCATAAGTATCTCAACGCCAATCTGAAAATCAAAACGAGAGTTTTGGATTTACGCGAAGATAAAACGCTTATAAAATCTTATGAAAATTTTATAGTCCAAAGTTTCGGACAAGGCTCATTGAGAGGGAAAACCATAGTCGTTGACTGCGCGAACGGCGCGTCTTATAAATGCGCTCCGGAAGCGTTAAAAAAACTTGGCGCAAAAGCTGTGGCATTAAATGTTAAGCCGAACGGTAAGAATATAAATTTGAATTGTGGAGCCCTTCATCCGGAGAAAGCTGCGGAAACTGTAAAAAGAGGCGAAGCCTCCGGAGGGTTTGCTTTTGACGGTGACGCCGATAGGCTGATTTGCATAGATGAAAACGGAGCAATAAGAGACGGAGACTATTTCTTATCTGCCATGGCCAAATATCTTAAAAGCCAAAAGAAGTTGAAAAATAATATTTTGGTTACAACCGTCATGGCTAACATCGGCCTTTTCAAAGCCATGAAGACGGCAAAGGTCAAGACTATAGTTTCAAAAGTCGGAGACAGATACGTTCTTGAAGACATGAGAAAGTATAAAGCAACACTCGGCGGCGAGCAGTCGGGTCATTTTATATTTATGGACTTGCTCGGAACCGGTGACGGATTATTGTCTGCGGTGCAGCTGCTTGCGGCTATGAACAAATCAGGTAAGACTCTTTCGGAGTTTGTAGCGGGCATTGAAAAGTTTCCTCAGATTCTTGTAAATAGAAAAGTCGCGGCAAAAATTCCGGTTGAAAAACTTGTCGGTACGAGCGCTTTGATAAAAAAATATGAAAAGAAGTTAGGCGCTAACGGCAGAATACTTGTGCGGTATTCCGGGACAGAAAATTTGATCCGCGTTATGGTTGAAGGGAAAAATAAAAACGAAATTAAAAAGATTGCCGAAGAAATAATAGAGTCGGCGGATAAAGAGATTTCAAAAATATCAAAATGATAAAACTCGGTATAAACATAGACCATGTGGCAACGTTAAGGCAGGCCAGAAAAGAAGAGTTCCCAAGCGTTATAGGCGCCGCGGCCGCGTGCGAAAAAGCCGGCGCCGACGGAATAACGGTTCATCTCAGAGAAGACAGAAGGCATATTCAGGATAGAGACGTCTATGGTTTGAGAGAGTCTCTAAGGACGAAATTGAATCTTGAAATGGCGGCTAGCCCGGAAATTGTCCGCATAGCTTTAGACGTAAAGCCGGATTACGTATGTCTTGTTCCGGAAAAAAGGCAGGAACTTACTACCGAGGGCGGTCTTGACGTGGACGGCCAGAAAAAAAAGCTTGCCGGCATCGTAGAAAGATTGCGCGCCAGCGGAATTATGGTAAGCATGTTTATAGACCCGGATATAAAACAGGTTGGGGCTTGCGCTCAAATCAAAGCCGATTGCGTTGAGCTTCATACCGGAAGATATGCGGAGTTTTATAAAAAATTCGGTAAAAGTTCCAAAGAGTTCAAAGGCGAATTTAAGAGAATAACGGAAGCTTCGAAGAAAGCCGTAGATTCCGGTCTTATTCTAAACGCAGGACACGGGCTTGATTATGACAACGTAGGCCCTGTTTGCCAGATAAAAAAAATGAACGAGTTTAACATAGGTTTTTCAATAATTGCCAGAGCAGTTTTCACGGGTCTTGAAAACGCGGTTGTTGAAATGAAAAATTTAATAAAACAGAACGAAAAATAAAACGGAGAAAAAATATGTGCGGAATAGTAGGATACATAGGCAAGAAAAACGCTTCCGATATAATTTTTAACGGTTTAAAAAAACTCGAATACAGAGGCTACGACTCTGCCGGCATAGCCGTGGTTACGGACGGCAAACTCGATATAAGAAGAAGCGTCGGCAAACTTTGCAATTTAGGCAAACTGCTTGAAGCGAAGCCGCTGTGCTCAAATATAGGCATAGGTCATACCCGCTGGGCTACTCACGGAAAACCTTCCGAAGAAAATGCTCATCCGCATACCGACCCTACCGGCACCATAGTGATAGTTCATAACGGCATAGTTGAGAATTACGTCGAGCTTAAAGCAAAGCTTCAAAAAGAAGGAAATGTTTTCAGATCCGAAACCGATACGGAAGTTGTAGCTCACCTGATAAAAAAATATTATAAAAACGATTTGTTCTCCGCGGTGAAAAGAGCATTGAAAGACGTAAGAGGTTCTTACGCTTTGGTTGTTATGAGCAAGGATGAACCAGATAAAATAGTTTGCACGTTTACCGCCGCGCCGCTTATAGTCGGCGTAGGCAAAGGCGAGAACTTTGTAGCCTCAGATATCCCGGCGCTGCTTTCCTACACAAGGAATATGATTTTTCTCGAAGGCGGAGATATAGCCGAAATTACAAAAGATGTTATAAAAATTGAAGACGCCAAAGGCAAAATCGTGGACAGAGAAGTAAAAAATATTCAGTGGGACGCGCTTATGGCCGAGAAAGACGGCTATAAGCATTTTATGCTCAAAGAAATATACGAGCAGCCGAGAACCATTGAAGATACTTTCAAAGGGCGAATTTTTCCCGATGACGGCAAGATTTATATAGAAGAAGTCAAGCTTGACGCAAAGTTCATAAAAAAATTATCCAAAATTTTTATTGTTGCCTGCGGAACCTCTTATCACGCCGGACTTACGGCGAAATTTTTGTTTGAAAACTTTTCGAAAATTCCTGCCGAGGTTGATATTGCTTCAGAGTTTAGATACAGAGAGCCGATTCTTGACGAAAAAACGCTTACAATAGTTATATCGCAGTCCGGCGAGACCGCGGATACTCTTGCGGCATTGAGACTGGCAAAAAAGAAAGGCAGTCCTGTTCTTGCCGTATGTAACGTTATGAGTTCAAGCATCGCCCGCGAATCTGACCATGTTATTTATACGCGCTGCGGCCCGGAAATAGGCGTGGCTTCAACAAAAGCTTTTACCGGCCAGCTTGCCGCTCTTTATCTTTTGGCGTTGGATTGGGCTTCAAAAAAAGGAACGCTTTCAAAAGAAGTTCTGAAAGCGTATATCAAAGAGCTATGGAGCATCCCTGGAAAAGTCAGCGGTTTTTTGAAAAATGCCGATAGCATTCGCGAGATAGCGAAGGAATTCTCGACTAAAAGAGATTTCTTGTATCTCGGCAGGCATGTTAACTATCCTGTTGCCCTTGAAGGCGCGCTAAAACTCAAAGAAATTTCATACATACACGCCGAAGGTTACGCCGCCGGAGAAATGAAGCACGGACCTATAGCTCTCATCGACGAATCTATGCCTATAGTGGCCATAGCTCCGCTTGGGGAAGTGTATGAAAAAGTTATGTCTAATATCGCCGAAGCGAAAGCCAGAGGAGCTACGATAATAGCCGTCGCAAGCGAAGATGATAAAGCAATAAAGAAAAACAGCGACAACCAAATTTATATTCCGCATTCGAACGAATTTTTCTCTCCGTTTTTAACGGTAATACCTCTTCAACTCTTGGCGTACTTTATAGCTGAGATTTTGGGAAAAGATGTAGATCAACCAAGAAACTTAGCCAAATCAGTAACAGTGGAGTAAGCGCTGCGTCTTTTGCGATTATACTTCATTGCGGCACTCGTTATTTACCTTAACATGTAAACTGCCTCGTGCCGACGCTTCGTCTAATCGCAAAATACTTTGCGCTGAAATATAAGTTTAAGGAAAACACTTATGAATATCGGCATAGATATTGAGGAAGTTGCAAGATTCGATAAATACGTGAAAGACAAAGCGAGCCTGAAACGAATTTTTTCCGGCGTGGAAATATCTTACTCTTTGCCCAAAAAAAATCCTTCACAGCATTTGGCGGCGCGTTTCGCGGCAAAAGAAGCCGTTTGGAAAGCGTTGAGTTCAAGCGATAAAAAACTTTCCGTAATCAACATATCTATAAAAAATGCCGATTCAGGAAAGCCCGAAGTTTATATCAAAAACAAAAAATATAAAAAAATAGACGTTTCTTTGTCGCACACAAAAAAATACGTGGTCGCCGTAGCCGTGGTGTTTTAAAATGGAAACCGAACAAATAAAAAAGTTTACGTTAAAATTAAACAGAAACCCCGAAAGCAACAAATATGACTTCGGGCATGTTTTAGTTGTCGCCGGTTCAAAGACTATGCCCGGGGCTGGAGTTTTGTGCTGCGTTGCCGCGATGCGCGCCGGCGCGGGACTTGTTACTTATGCCGTGGAAGAAAGTTTTCTAACTGCTGCGTGCGCGATGTCTAAGCCTGAAAGCATGTTTTTTGTTTACTCGGGCGCCGGGGATATTATAAATTTCGTCAAAGAAAGAAAAGTTAAAGCTATTGTTTTAGGGCCCGGCCTTTTGGTTAACGGCGGGCATTTGTTACGGTTTGTAAAAAAAATTATACGCTCGGTAAATATTCCGGTCGTTTTGGACGCTTCTGCGCTTACGTGCCTTGGCGGTAAAACTTCAATGTTCAAAAAAGCCAAAGCAAAACTTATTCTCACTCCTCATGCCGGAGAGTTTGCAAAGCTTACAAATACCGATGTAATTCCGGAAGGCAGCCGCAGAGACTCCGTTGTCCAAAAATTTGCGAAAGAAAATTCTTTAATACTTGCTCTCAAAGGGCATAACACCGTTGTTTCTGACGGAGACAATACATATGTCAACGACAGCGGAACTCCGGCTATGGCCACCGCGGGAAGCGGAGACGTTTTAAGCGGAATAATCGCCGCGTTTGCGTGCATCGACAGAGATTTATTCGAATCCGTGAGTTTTGCCGTTTGGGTTCACGGGCTTGCCGGAGAGGCTGCCGAAGAAGAAAAAGGCGAGACAAGCGTTATTGCAAGCGACATAGTCGAAAATATTTGCAAAGCGGTCGGAGGCATAAGATGAATATAGACAAAGAAATAATACAGATGCGTCGGCATATTCATAAAAACCCGGAACTTTCCGGCTGCGAGTACGAAACCGCAAAATTTATAGAATCAAAACTTAAAGAGTTTGGCGTGGCTTATAAAAGAATCGGCAAAACCGGAGTTATAGCTACTGTTTGCGGGAAAAATAAAGGGAAAACTATAGCGTTGAGAGCCGATATCGACGCTCTTCCGGTTTTGGAAGAGAATACGGTTGACTACAAATCTAAAAATAACGGAGTAATGCACGCTTGCGGGCACGACTCGCATATTGCGGTTATGCTCGGAGCGGCAAAACTTTTGTCGAAAGAAAAAAATAACCTGAAAGGCTGCGTCCGTTTTATTTTTCAGCCTGCCGAAGAGACGGCTGACGGCGCCAAAGACATGATTAAATATGGAGCGCTCAAAAATCCTAAGCCTGATATGATTTTAGGATTTCATGCATGCCCTTGGATTAAGTCCGGGAAAGTCGGCATAAAATATGGCGAAATGATGGCGGCGGTTGATAAAGTAAATATCGAAATAAAAGGCGCTATCGCTCACGGAGCTTATCCGCATCTCGGCAAAGACGCTTTGGTGGCGGCGGCAAGCTTTATAAATTCGGTGCAAAGCATAATTTCAAGAGAGCTTTCGCCTGTGGAAAACGCGGTAATAACTTTCGGTAAAATTACTGGCGGGCAGGCTTACAATATCATATGCGACAATATTTTGCTTGTAGGCACGGTTCGCACTTTTAATAATGCGACAAGGCAGCTCATTAAGAAAAGTATTTTGAATAAGCTGAAAGGTTTGGAAATTTCTTACGGAGTAAAATGCTCGGCAGATTATAAGTTTGTTGATGAGCCGCTAATAAATTCTAAAAAGATTACCGAGTTCTGCCATGAAGCCGCAAATGAATTTTACGGCAAGGCTAATGTGGAGCTTGTCGAAAAGCCGTCGATGGGCGGGGAAGATTTTGCGAACTATTTGGAAGAAGTTCCGGGGAACTTTATGTATATAGGCACGTCAAAAAATTCCGGCACGTCCAATCCGTGGCACCATTCGTGTTTTAACATAGACGAAAGCGTTCTGCCGAAAGCCGCTAAGTTTGCGGTTTTTGCGGCAAAGAAGTTCCTATCGTAAAGATCTCTTCTTTTTTATTTTTGACCGGAACGGTCTGAAACTCAGTAAGGTTGCTCCAGTATCTTTTAGGCATGTGCGTCATTCTGCATTTGTGGTTTATCCTTCCTTCAACCGCGGCGTTATCGTAAAACATTTTCCAAAGCTTTCTGTATTCCGTTTCAGAACCGTCAGGCAAAGGTATTTCCATGCCTGACACTTCCGATATCTGCCATCTTCCTTTGGCGTAAACGCAAAGCTCAGAATGCGTTTCGTCGTATATCGCGAACTTTTCGTTTGTAAATCTGGCAATAAAATGCGGAGTAATGAAAGGAAGAACAAAATTCTTGGGTTTGATTTTGGCAAACAGCAAATCTGCGTGAACCGAGAAACGTATAAACTCCGTAAAAAACATAGTTTCTCTATTCAGAAACTTAACGGCTTTTGTAAGAACGTCAACTGTGTCATTTGCCAGCAAGTTTACGGTCTTAAAACCGTTTTTATATCCTAGCCTCATAAAATCAAGCATCGCCATTTCTTTGTGTTCTAAAATTGTCCACATCGCGTTTTGTAAAAGTTCCAAAGCGGCATCGCCGATTTTAGAGCGTATAGATTTTTTAACCCGTTCCGCTTTTTCCAAATCGGTTTCTATGAAATATTGCTCAAGAAGCGAAGGCTGCAAGTCTTTCGCGCTTATGATATCAACCGGAATCTCTCTGCGCGAAAAACTTTCGAACGCGCAGCATAAAAAACCTTCAAAACTTCCGTCATAAGAATAAATTATCTCGCGCTTGGTAAAGTTTGCCATTGGTTTAACTCCAAAAGTTTTGTGCTGTCAAAGAATTCCAGCTGCGACGGCGTGTAAAAATCTCGGTACATTGTAAGTTCTCTTTTTGACATAAGAGATTTGAGGACTTCGTCCTCTTTAATTATTAAGCCTTGATTTTTTTTACCGCTACAAATTAAAAAATACTGCGCGCGCTTTAACACTACTCCGAGTTTTTTGAGTGCCGCAAAATCTAAAGCCGAATAACGCCGGGCCGAAACAATATTTTGCGCGCTTTTGACGCCTATACCCGGAACGCGCCAAAGCTCTTCGTAAGAAGCTTTATTTACTTCCACGGGAAAAAACTCCGGGTGTTTCACCGCCCAGTTGCATTTTGGGTCTATAAACGGATTGAAGTTAGGGGATTTTTCGTCGAGTATTTCGTCGGCCTTGAAATTATAAAAACGCATCAGCCAGTCCGCTTGGTAAAGCCTGTGCTCGCGCAGCAGAGGAGGCTTTGTGTCAAGTGACGGAAGCGCGCTGTCATCTGAAACCGGCGTGTAAGCCGAAAAGAAAACTCTTTTTAATTTGTATTTTTTATACAGGCTTTCCGTAAGTTTTAAAATGTGCTTGTCGGTTTCCGGCGACGCGCCGATAATCATCTGCGTGCTTTGGCCGGCCGGCGCAAACTTCGGAGATTTTCTGTAAACGGCAAGCTCTTTTGTGTTTTCTCGGATGCTTTGCGTAATGTAGCCCATGGGGTTTAAAATGGAAGTTTTGCTTTTATCCGGCGCCAAAAGTTTCAAACTTTCCTGCGACGGCATTTCTATGTTTACGCTCATGCGGTCGGCAAGCAAGCCGATTTGCCTTAGAAGTTTCGGGTCGGCTCCGGGAATGGCTTTCGCGTGAATGTATCCGTTGAATTTGTAAACGTGTCGCAAAAGAGAAAGAGTTTTTATTATGAGTTCGCAGGTATAGTCCGGGTTTTTGAAAACGCCGGAACTGAGAAACAAACCTTCTATGTAGTTGCGCTTATAGAATTGTATCGTAAGCTCCGCAAGCTCTTCCGGAGTGAAAATAGTTCTCCTGACATCGTTTGATTTGCGGTTGACGCAATACTTGCAATCATAAATGCATATATTGGTCATCAAAACTTTGAGGAGCGAGATACATCTGCCGTCAGCGGCAAAACTGTGGCATATTCCGCAGGCGACCTTGCTGCCGATTCCTCCGTTGCCGTTTGAAGACGAATCGTCAACGCCGCTTGAAGTGCAGGCTACGTCATATTTCGCCGCGGCGCCGAGAATTTGAAGTTTGTCAAAGATTTTGTCCATGACAAAAATGTAGCAAAAATTTTAAAGGAAT
>Ga0123357_10010887_pt1 | contig 11608 bp, 8 predicted proteins | sample TergutEmb28metaG_FD_89873 | JGI IMG/M metagenome (GOLD analysis project Ga0123357, IMG submission 89873) | Embiratermes neotenicus P4 segment gut microbial communities from Petit-Saut dam, French Guiana - Emb289 P4 | ecosystem: Host-associated > Arthropoda: Insects > Digestive system > Gut ...
AACAAGCAAAGCAGTGCTAATGGATGTGTACTACGAGACCTATTTGTGATATAGAAAAAAATCTAGAAGTCCTTCTTCATATCTGTGGTGAGTAGAACAATTTTTATTAAGACTAACAATTTTCGCAGAATCAGGCGCGCACTTCTCGCATACGTACAGTGTGGAGGGCTAGCACTAAAAGGGTTAAACCACATGCATCATGCATCCCATCTGGCAAATCAACAATTTCCAAGTATCGCTACAGCTTAAAGAAGGTTTCACATTTTTCTTTTGAAAGTGCAGTCATGCAAGTAACTTCAGTTTCATATTAATGGTTAGAATTCCCAAAATTGTGTTCTGTTCATGACAGGTGATTGACTAGCCTTCAGAGGCAGCCCACACGATGCCTTCTTGGTACTTTCCTCCTCAGCATCTGAATAAAATGTTTGCCTGCCTTACTCTGACTGTTCCCTCTCTATTTCTGTTTATACTTAACCCCTTAACTGTTTTCATTCGAAAAGTTTTCTTTCATTGTCCTAACTCTCCTGCTTCTTTAAATTCTCCATACCAGAAAAATCAGATCATGTGAAATGAAAATAAAGATTTTTAACCACTCCCTGCTCAAAGCAGACAAAAAATGTTTATACAATTCTTCTCTTAGATTGCAGCAGCTGTAACAGGTTTCCTCAGAATGAAATACTACAGCAAAAGCGTGCAGAATTTGAAACAGCAAACCAGAACAAAATATTACATACAAAATGTATGGCATCTAACAGCTCTCACATATTATTATGTTGAAAACAGTTAAGGGATAAATTAAATAAATATACATTTTATATTCTGAAACTCAAAAGTTCTGACAACTCCAATATTGTGTCCAGCAATCAATCCAGATGTTCAATAGATGCTGCAGATTCAAATATATTCTTCAGTCCCACCACACAGATAGCTCTTTCAATACAGGATTCTGAGTCTGCATCACTTGCTGTGTGGACAGAAATTCGTAGGACTGTCACAGTGCTTGCAAGTTTGACGGGATGATGCAACTTACCTTACAGCAACTAACAGTAGTGATGATGTGTGCTGACAGTGAAGGGCCTGGAAACAAGCAACAGGCTCGTCTGATTTTTCAAAGACCAGTGATACAATGGACACAGTTTATCACAGAAGACACAAATAGGACACAGGATGGTTCAACCATATTTATAGAACCACTCTCAAAAAGTTCACACCTATGGCAGACACTCTGTATAATACTAGCGTTAGGAAAGTCATAAAGAATTAAGCAGCACAGGGCCCAATGGCGAGGCCTTGGTGACACCCAAAGGCAGGCACGAGAGCTCATCTTGGGACCTAGTCTGGGCACCAGGGCAAAATTTATGACCTTCAACAGGATTCAATCCAGGGCCATTATAGGCCTCCTCACGGGTCATAACACCCTGCGGAGACACCTCTACCTACTAGGACTGCATGATAGTCCCTTGTGTAGGAAGTGTGGCATGGGAGAGGAAACCTCGGCTCACATTTTATGTGAGTGCGAGAGTCTAGCCTCTCTCAGACAGGCACATCTGGGCTCCTTCTTCTTGGAGCCAGAGGACATTAAAAGTTTAGGCTTGGGGGCCATTGTATGGCTGTGGGGCTCCCATGATTTTAATATGAGGCACAAAGGGCCTGTCTATAAGGCCTAGGTGCATCGGGGCTGAGAGGCCCCGAACCCAAATGCCAATCTATCTATCTAAGCCATAAAGAAATAGTTCTAGAACACCCAACTTCTTGTCCCACCATCACAGGTGCTTCAACTGCATCAAGTTTCCATTTATTTTTTAAGTGTATCATGTAACAAACCTGTCAACTGCTAAGATTACAAAGTGCCAGTGGAAGATGAATGTCTACAAAGCAATGGTGAACTGATAGTGATTGGGAAAAATCACATTACGCTCAGAAACATGTCCCATTGGCACTCAGCCCATTGCAGATTCCATATACACAGACAAGGCCTTGAACGTGGGCCTCTGTGGTGATGAGTCACTGACTAACCAGCTCAGCCATGGCATGGCAAAGTTACTATTCATGTATACCACTGAAAAATCAGATCTGGGTGCTTACAGAATTCCACATTTGTTTAAACGAGACCTCTGCTCTTTTGGCATGTCATGCAGCATTGATAGGTAGCTGGCTACTGGCATTCTGAGACAATCTATCAGTCCCATCTTCCAGGGTCAAGACTGCTTGACCCATGAAGATGGGACTGAACGGCTGTCCCAAAAGTCTAACTATTTACCTATCACTGCTGCATAACATCCCAGAAGAGTAAAGATCTCATATCAGATTTATGTATGCAATTCAAATGAGCATCATCAATAGTATTTTGATCAGCACCACACTTCACATGCTCAAAAGTACAAAGGTTGTGAATTTCTAAATTCACATATTTAAGTTCTCAAAGCAGGCCACAGAAATAATTTTGCCATTAACAGTTGCTGATTTATCAATTATGACATTTAGTTTTGTTTCAACATGGTAATGTTCATCACTGCTTCTCTCATTTATGTACAATATCTGCACACAATTTGTGTGAATACTGAATATGCCCTAATCGAAGATCATTTAGTTTTGCAATTCACTGGCATGTTCCACATCAGTTTACAGCCCCTCACTCTTAATATTCTGCTAAGTCTCAAATAAAACATCAGGTTCTACACCAGCATTTACTAAACTATGTTCTGTGGAACACTAGTGTTCCACAAGACATGAGTAGGTGTTCTGTGCTAAAATTGGTGGAGGGGGGGAAACAAAGATTTTTTTTGCTACATCTGTATTTGGTATATGTGATATAGTTTAAGATACTGCTTATATAATTAATTTTGTAAGGACCTTCCATCTGGTTACTAACACATCTCATTATGCCAACTTTTACTTGATCAGGGACCACAAAGTATGCGTTCTGTAAATACTGAAAAAGTTAAAATGTGTTCCATGACCAATAGTTTGGGAAATGCTGTTCTACACTGTAGGCCTATGTACAGTGTTAGTGCTGCATTATGCTAACTGCTCTGCTACCAACATACTGCTGGCAGTGCAATTCATAATTAGATATACAGAGTTTAATACGTTAAATTACAAACTACATTAATGTTCTGATTCTGGCTGAACAATATATTTGTTACATATAACATGGATAGAGCACAATTAATTGTGCCGGAGTGTCACAAAGCATTCACTGTGAATATGCTCACCCAATTTTGAGGTGTGATATCCCCGTTGTGTATTAAATCACAATGTACAAAAAGTGACTGTGAAGCATTCTCCACGCCAGCTAAAGATTCTACCTCCCACACAATGGACAGGATCCTCCGTGCCTCAGAGCACACACCCACCTGCCACTAGATTATGCCTGTCAAGAAGCTGACAAACACACAACACCAGCCTACTGCAAGTCAACTAGCTCGCCTGACTCTGAAATTCACGCCTCCAAAATACTCATAGTATTATTACTTGCCATAACTCCCCCACCAAAAGTAAGATTAATGAATTTTAAGGTGTTCGAGATCTCGACATGAAGCTGATTGAATATGCATATTGTATTAGTTTATGTGCTTTAGTATGTACAACCTGATGATGGCCGAAACATGTAGTTGCTGATAGCTACCCATTATCACTAGCTACAGATACCAAATATAGTTGTATTTAGACTGTTTCACACTCACTTTTTGTACATTATGCTCACCCAAATTGCTGACCACATGATTGTAGCCATAGTGTGCGAAGCCTTAATACTGCTTAGAGCATATTTAATGCAGTCAACATCTGTCACTTGCAGTGGTGTGCTAACACAGGAGACCTGAAAAAAAAAATCAAACGATATTTGATTACTTCCGCTTACTTCCTTCAAGATAAACTACCTGTTAAATGGCACTGAATTCCTTTGTATTTGCAATTAAACACTGTAATATGAGACAGAATTCTTCTATGATGGTATGTGACTTACCCCTGCAACATGTGTGTATATATCAATGTATATCCACAATACTACTTACGCTACTTACAATACTGACTTCTCTAGCTGGTTGCTTGTGAACAAGCCCTTCTGGTGAAGTACTGATCAAGTGACTTGAATTGACTGTCATCATGTAGTGTCATGAGTGTCGTGTCTGTCTCCAGAGATGACTGCTGAATGACGGCATGCATGCAGGCACAACCACAGATAATTTGCAGGCAGTCATAAATGGCAGCTAGAATATCTGTATTGATGTTGCAGTATCAGCTGTGAGTCCATGACCAAGGTTCTCTATGTCTAGTAGAGCACACTCTAGTGTGTGATATTCCCGAACCTTTCAGCCTCAAACCGTACCATTTTCAGAATCTTTGTTACTTATTTGAATATTATTCATCACACAAAACCTTCATCAACAATCCAACATGCATGTCGTTCAGTTCCAAGTCTAGTTCTCGTTAATCCACAAGATCTCTAGCAAGTTGGGTCAATGTCACCTGTGTTACTTTTGTGATACCCAGCGGAACAGTTCCTGTTTCCTATCACGTATAGTCTGACACCACATTTTGCATATCCACTCAGTACCATGTGCAACAATGGCAGTACTACACTGGCACAATGGTCAGAACTGGTCCCTTACAAGTTTGTGTTTGGGTGAATCACATCGTTTTCTGGGGGTGCATGGGACATACACCTTCTTATTTGAAGTCTGCTAACTCTCCTCTCATAATGGAGATGAAGAGTGGAGACTTAAATCCACTAACTTTGGTCACACACACAAAAAAAAAAAATGCAGGACATGGATGAGCCCACCCTACTGAAGGGGCATGACATGACGAGATACGCCTACCACAAGCCATTCACCGTCAAGTTCCCTGACAAGTGTGCATGCAGTCTCAAACCAGATATTACCGGGGGCCTGGTCGAATACAAGGACAGGCCCAAGACCAAAAAGGGCACTGGTGCTTGGGTGTATAGATGGGGCTTTTGAGAAGGGGGCACAACTTCAACCTTTGGCTCCACACCACAGTATTCCAGCCCGAAAAATATGCCATTAAGGCATGTATAAGGGAGAATATGAAAATGGGACACACAGGCAGAATATCTATATTCCTTCCAACAGTCAAGAAGCCATAAAGGCCCTTGACAATTTCCAGATACACTGCAAATTAGTCTGAGACTGCCATAAGCCCCTGGTAAAACTGTCAGAACATAACAGGATCCAAATGGTATGGGTTCCAGGACACATAGGATTGATGGAAATGAAACAGCTGATCAATTAACCACATCAGGCTCCTCACACCCACTTATACGACCTCAGCCTACCCTTGTCATATCTGCAAAGGTGGCCAAGAGAGTGATCAGGGACTGGAGAAGCAGGAAATACGAGCATTGGCCCATTCGTGGAGAGAGGCAGGCTACGGGCTTCCACAAAACACCCTCTGCTCAAAGAGCTGGGAAATTACTCAACTTGAGCATAATCAGGGATGAATAATGACAGGGTCATTAAGAGAACTCTCATTTAAAACAATATCTATTCATATTTAAACTGGGGCTGACAGGCAGTCCTAAGTGTGATAGACGCAAGCAGGCATTTGAAATGGCCTCACACCTTCTCTGTGACCTTGAAGCTTTGGCCACATTAAAATTTATGCACCTAGGTCAACACTGCATTAACTCTGAAGACATCTCTGTCAGCAGGATACTGCACTCTTTTGAAGGTGTGGGGCTGATGAACACATTAGCATGAGGGCTGCACAAAAACACTGAAAATGAAGTACACAAGTCACTATGGTGCTGCCCTTCTGTATTCTATTCCATTATATTCCTCCCATGTATGGAGACGAAGAGGCCCCAATACGCCCACTGGCAACAAAAGTGCAAAAATCTTTAATGTCAGAGTTCCTGCATCTAGAACACCTTTCTTTGAATGGAATAAAATTTATGACAACTGACAAATCAAACAAATTCCAGAAGATTCACAACCACCACTACTGACTCTTTCTGCCCATTCCATACACAGTTTTCAGTGTGCCAGCTATGTCAACAAATCCCAAGTCTGTATTATACTGTTTTACAATTCATGGATGTGAAATTTTCTCTGAAGTCCCATCTTGTTTTTATTCCTTGCCACAGGGCTGACATCAATCAGATCATAGAAGGCAAAACAGAATGCATTTACCATCCTTCCATAATGTTGCAAAACTTCCACTGTCATTGCTTCTAACACCAAACACCCATCTGCTTGCACAACTCTCATTCATATAATCTGTCATTCCTACTCTTCCCTTCTTCAGTCACAGGAATAAATTCCTTCATCTTGCAAGGCCTTCATGAGTGGCACAGATGTGAAAGAACTGTCAAAATATATGTGATAGTGTTTTCCTTCAAGATCTTTTCTTAGATCCTAAAAACATCTACCTCCCAGATTTTTCTGTTTCCTGACTAGTGGAGTATCTACCTGACATTCTGACATAAAACCAGTCACTTGCATGTACCCACAACCTGTAACCTCTACAGGTTGCTGAGGAACATACTAGTGGAGACTGGAACACCCTGTGATTCAAAAGAGTGAGTCACTTTAGTGCCCCTGTATGTTTTAGACAACATTATTACAAAGGAATTAATCTTGTAGAATTTGTCATAATTCTAATCATCCCTGAATGACTGCTTGTGATTGTCATTGACATTTAAATGACTGAAATGAAAAGCCATACAAAACCACTCCCACTTGTTACGAATGCCACAACTATCTCTAATAATTTCATCTCATGACCAGTGGGACTTTCTTAATGGCATGAGTGGAGCTAGCATTATTATCTAATTAATCAGAAGGGCTTAATTAGATTTTCCATGTTACTTATTTTTAATCTATGATGAAACCCTGCACATTTTTATTGTTGGTATAAAACATTCATGTGTGGGAGAGGGCTTTGGTGGAAGAGAATTCAAAGAGCTTTACAATGAACCACACGTAACGTAATAAAATCCAGAACACTTAGGTGGGCGGGCCATGTTGTGCAAATGGATAATGAATTACTTAAAAAGAAACTGTGGACAAACACTGGTGGTCGAGACATGGCTGACCAAAATCAAGATGGATTGGCGGGCCAGATGAAGATGCAAGGAAACTGGGTTGTAGAAACTGGCTGGTGGATTCCCAGGATAGAGGTTGCTGGTGACATTTGCTTGAGGAAGCCAAGGCCCACCCAGGGCCATACAGATGATGATGATGATAAAACATTCATAAGAATATGCAAGAATTTGTTTAAATTTAAAAAAGTTAAATTATAAGAATCTCATTTGGTAACTGATTACTTAATTTACTATTTTATTTGAATAAAAAGTGAAGTCTACAACGTACAGTGAAGTGCATCCCACAGCCTCTCCTGTTCAACTGTCAGCCTCACCTGCCCAAGATACATCCTGCTTCAACACATGAGGCTCTGACAACCGAATCATGGCAGTATGACCATTCCACCATGTTATGGAGGAAATGCAATAAAAAAGAAGCCAGTGTAGAGGATACAGAAGGCGACCCCTTCACTAGACTAGCCCTGCAAGTTACTTTGGGGGACCTCCTCAAGAAACCCAGTACTACTTGCTAAAAACTCAAGACTGACAGAACAGATTCAGCTCAAGACAATGGGGCCTATCTTATGGATTTCATGCTTGGGACATGAAATGTCAGAGGAATAGGTTATAAAACTGATAAGCTATGCTTAGAATTAAAAAATAGCAAAAGTGATACAGCAGTTATATCGAAGACCAAGAAAACAAGCAAAGGAACCTTGGATGTGGGCCCATATATAATGGTATATTCAGGGGTACCAACAGAAAAATGGGCCTCATGAATGGCAATACTGGTCAAGAAAGAATGAAAGAACAAAACATTACATTATCAGTGGATATCCACATGAATCATAAAACTTAGATTTAAATTTTTGAAAATCACCTTGACTACAATTGGAGTTTATGCTCCAGTAGAGGGGCAGGATGATGGAACAAATGATTTCTATGGAGAAATGCCAGACGCCATACAGAACGTAAATAAAAGGGAATGCTTAATTATAGCACGAGACCTGAATGCAAGGGTAGGAAACCAATCTTTGATGGAAGTATTAGTTTGAACAGAGAACAAACAGCAAAGAAGAACAGATCAACACTCACAAATTTCTGACTATTTCATAACTTTAAAATAACAAACACTTTTTCAGACACAAGGATATCCACAAACATACCCGGATAGCAAGAGGATCAAACTGATAATAGATTATATTATCATTAATAACAAACTTAAAAAAAATACATCAGAGATACTAGTCTACAGAGGCTCAGAAATTGTAAACTCCATTTAATTGACAGCAAATTCCAAATAAAACAGAGATTTATCTGTAATGGTGCTAGCAAAAGAAATAAATTAGTACAATGAAACAAAGAAACAAATGCTGTATCATAATAGACTAAATGTTTAAAAAAAACCAACAAGCACAATGCTGAGACAGGCAGACTGAACATTTAGACAGCAGTATGTCATGCTGCTGCTTAAACCTGGGATATAAACTGCAAAGGAGAAAAAAAAATGGCTTCAAACAAGGAATGAGACTCAAAGCATTAAAAGGAGAAAAGAAAAACATAGAAAATAGATACAAACCAAGAAAATAGAAGACTACACTGAATAAAAAAAAGTCAGAGTACAGGTTAGGAAAAATAGGATAGGAACTAAAGGAGCAGGTTGGGATAAATATGCAACAGCATTGTAGAGACACTACAGGAGAACAAAGGACAGCACTTACATTAATTTAAAAAGTACAATTGAAAACAATAACATAAGAATTACCCAAATTCCAAAAATGGAATGCATGTCATATTAGAACTATGGAAGTAAAATGAAAATACAGATGAAGAAGACATAACAGAGAAAGATTAGGATCAAAATACTTAAGGCATAATAATGGATGAACAAAACCTGGTATTAACAAAAGCCATGAACAGGTAAAGCCCAGGATTAGATAAGTTAAACATAGAATTTTTTAAATATGGGGATAATACTTGGAAAAAAAAAAAAAGTTACTTATACTGTTTAACAATATTTGGGAAACCCAATAATGTCCAAAAGACTGGGGAACCAGATTAATAGTGAATATGTATAAGAAAGGCCACAGAAAAGAATGTAGAAACTACAGAGAAATTTCTAGAAGTTCTGCAACCAACTTGTGTGCATGTATAGTTAAATACAAATTAGACAAATATTCCACTAACAACACAGAAAAAGAATGTGGATTTCAAAAGGGAAAGAGGTGCACAGATGCTAGTTTCACACTGCAACAAATACAAGAAAACAAAGGAAGCTAACCTACCCACTTTTATTTTATTGACTATGAAAATGCCTATGGCAACATACAGCAAATTGTGAATGGAGACAAAATCCTATCAAGGTTGCTACTAGCCATCAACAACTTAATATAGAAACATAACAATAAAAACAGAACTAGAGGATAGAAATATATCAGAACCAATACATATTAATAAAGGGCGTGAAAAGTCTGCAGTCTGTTGCCAATTATTTTTACAATATACATAAAAAATGATTAAAGAAGGAAAAGTCATGGAATGGAATTAGGTAATAAATTAATTCAAACCTTTTCAATGCAGCGGACCAAACAATTATAGCTAAATAAGAATCTGCAGCATACCAAATGAATATTGCTAATAATACACTACAAAGATATCCACATCTAAAACAAAACCAATGGTAATGTGTGGTAAAGTATGAAAAGGGTAAAAACTTAACTTCAAGGTAGAGTTATAGCATAAGTGATGTAATTTATGTACATACATACATTCCATTGATCCACAAGTGTGTCATAAAGACAGTAGGATGTGAACAAGTCATAAATAAACAAAATTTACAGTGTAAAATACTACAAACATTGTACAAAAACAGTATTATAAATCACCTTTACAAATAAAAAATTACCTGCAGAGTAAAAGTGTGTATTTTCCTAAGGCTGCTTTAAATTTTGCCTTCTGTTCTTGAGGATCATCAAACTAGGTCATAAATTGTTGAAAATTTTTATACCCCCATAGAATGTACTTTTTTGAGAAGATAGGCTGGCATTTGGTCTATGAAGATGACGTTTATTCCTTGTATTAATATTGTGTATAGATGAATTTGTTTGAAAAGCTTCCTGATTATTAATAATTAAGTTCTTTAATTAAAGTATATAATAGCATGGAACGGGTAGAATCTCTAATAAACAGACTTCTACATGGCGTTCTTGGTTGTGCACCACGTGGCTAGTCCCTGCATCATAGATCAGGTACGTTCATGAGTAATCCGGATTCACTCCTGTCATCAGATGCAGCTAAAGCAGTATCGCTGAGAACATCATTAAAAATCAGTATTATCAACGAAAGATCCACATACCTTTCTGCCGTTATAATATACAACATGAACTACTCCCGTATGGTGAGCAATATGGCGGCTACAAGCAGCAAGTCACATGCGCTTATCCACAAAACTTTCTGCCATTATAATATACAGCGATACGGTAGCTCCAAGCAGCAACTCACACGCGCTTGTGGTTCAACCTCCGCCCCATCCCTACCTGGGCCATAACTTCTTAAAACCACATACATGAACACCTAATTATTAAATACAACACCAGCATACAATTAATCGGAGATTGTCACAAACAGCACACATGCAACACTGACAACCTACTCGATACCATGGATCATACCGGTCAACCACTGACCATCCATTCCGCGCGCAACACAGCTAGCGCACCAGCCCTCCAATAGAAATTCACGACAGATTACCACGGATACGTATACAGTCACGGTGTGTACAAAAACCACTGGCACTGTTTTTCCCATAGAAGCATATCAGTGACAGGGACGAGTAATCACAATAGCAGTCCCTTACACAAATTAAGACGTCAAGAAAAGACCCAATTATTGTTGGCTTTCCTTTTATTTAGCTCCATAATTTAAAATTTAGTAGGCACAGAATCAGCTTTTTATAGACTTCAAGAAAGCTTATGATTCTGTTAGGAGGGAGGTCTTATATAAGATTCTCATTGAGTTTGGTATCCCTAGGAAACTTGTAAGGTTAATAAAGATGAGTGTGACTGAAACATATAGCTGAGTCCGGGTAGGCAAGAATGTGTCTGACAAGTTCCCTTTTAGGAATGGTTTGAAACAAGGAGACACTCTATTACCAATGCTTTTTTAACTTTGTTTTAGAGTATGCCAGCCATTAGGAGGGTTCAGGTAAACCGGGATGGCTTGAAACTAAATGGTACACATCAGCTTCTGGCTTATGCCGATAATGTTAATATACTGGGAGGAAGCATACATACTCTAAAGGAAAATGCAGAAGCTTTAGTAGCTGTTACTTGGGAGATTGGATTGGAAGTAAGTGCTGATAAAACTAAGTACATGGTCATGTCTCGAGATCAGAATGCAGGATGAATTCAGTGTGAGGATTGATAATAGTACCTTCGAAAGGGTGGAAGAGTTTTAATATTTGGGAACAACTTTAACAAATCAAAATTCTATTGCAGAAGAAATTAAGAGCAGATTGAAGTCAAGAAATGCTTGCTATCATTCGGTGCAGAATCTTTTGTC
>Ga0123357_10010888_pt1 | contig 11608 bp, 4 predicted proteins | sample TergutEmb28metaG_FD_89873 | JGI IMG/M metagenome (GOLD analysis project Ga0123357, IMG submission 89873) | Embiratermes neotenicus P4 segment gut microbial communities from Petit-Saut dam, French Guiana - Emb289 P4 | ecosystem: Host-associated > Arthropoda: Insects > Digestive system > Gut ...
AATAACTCAACAAATAAGTCGCAAGCTCCTGAGGATGGATGTATTAACATCCGAAACATGTTGAGCATTAAATAATGAAATAATAAAGCAAGTGACATCAAGTTGGTCTCTCTTTATTTAACTGTCAAGATGATGCACGGTCCAATAAACATAAGATTCGGTGAATTTTAACTAAAATAGCACGATTTTTAACTGTGCAGTAATTTCTACGCATTAGTATTGTATTTGTATTCTGGCTGTCATCACGCTGAATATGGCCATATTAGCGGCCGAAACATGTCGGGGATTACTACTTAATAAAAATTACATTCCTGCATCCAAATGCATTTTTGATCCTTGTTTTCAAACGTTATGCGTAGGCCTACATATTGAGCAACAGCTCTACCAAAGAATCATGAAATTGCGTGCAGGTAATATAACGAAATGCGACTCTCTAGTTACATGCTTATACTGACAGTGTTGCTTGCTGTCTTCTGTTCTGGTTAGAACTTATTATACGTCTAAAGAACGTCTGCTTATCACTCACCACTGTGTCATGTAATCGGGGCCGATGCTGAAGATAGTTGAAGTTCGGTTTGAGAGCTCTGTACCGTTGGCGCTGGGTTCAGTGCTGTTTACTTTTTCATCCATGGCACGTCGGTTACCGTCGCAACTCGATGTCCCACCTCCGTCGTTCCCTAAACAACACATGCAAAACCATAGGTGTCACATATCACATTCTTGCAATAAACTTGTCTCCCTACAGAGAACCCTCCCCCCTCCCTTGGGTCAACCGCAGCTTTCCATTTGTGGGTCAGCCCAGTTTTAACAACCGCCGTATATGTATTTGTGTTTATCGGGACTAATCCGTGGCTGTATTGTATTCGGTAAAACGTTACAGCCTGCAGACTGTTGTTGAATATTATTATACTGACCTTAAGCAAATCCTGTCAATACTTCCTGCACTCGCTTAAAGAAAGAAGACTGCCACCTGAATCACAATAGTTTGATCTCTACCATCCCATGGCTCCCCTTCATCACAAAGACACACACCTAGAAGAATTGTTGACAGTTTTGTGCATGACTGTGTAAAAATAAGCATGACTAGTCTCTGATCAGTTAACTTCCTAATTCCGTTAATTCTTTGGTCCCACTAGCCCATAGTCCTGTGTTGCACAAAGATAGTCAGTTTTCTTAACTTCTAAGACCCGCAATACCAGGACCCCATCTTCAGAGTCCTGCTTTGAATTGTGAGTCTGCCACTACCCACCGATACTAACATATTAGCGAGACACATTTTGAGCCTTACGTGTTTGGAAGACCACATAGCTTGTTAGCTCCTAAGCTTCCGCTGTCAGCGGTACCAACATTGTGGCTATGCAAACTTCTGACGTGGGGACACTGGGGCTTTTCGCAAGGTTGCTTGTAATTTAATGGGGTGATGAAATCTCGGAAAACATGAGGCTTTCATTCTTTGAAGTAGAGCCTACCCAAATTTCTTGTACGTCTGTTTGCCGAATGTATAAGTTTCCTGTAATTCTTGGTGTGAAGTTACTTTTTACACCTTGTGATCAGGTTAACTGGCATAATGCCTGCACTGTATACGTTTAATGGCCTCTCGCAATTCGGCATGTAAGGCAAGTGCGTAGAATGTTTTTTATGGTCGTGTCCAACATGCTAAAATATATGAAAGGGTAAGTTTTCCTTGTTAACGCCACGAAAGCATATAGGGGATGTAGAGGTGTAGTTCCCGTGTTTCTTAAACCCAGCCACAAGACGGAAGCCACTGTACATCCTAAATCCCCGGTCGCTTTACCCCGAGGAAGGAGCCCCTGGTACCGACTGAACAAAAGATTTGGTGGGCATTTGGAGAAGACAGGAATCCCTTGCCCCTTACGTAATCGAACCCCCCACCTTCCAGCTCGTTTCCTCGTCACTGTGCTCAGTACGCTATGCCGGCTCAAAATCTGTCTTTGTGTTTGTGTTCAGGACAGACCTCAAATCTTTTCAAATCGCAGAGTGTTCGCGGCTGCGCAACAAACACATGTCCCCGTATCCCTGTCAGTTACCCATGCAGTTCGGATTATAGTGGTTATCACATCCTCTCTCCTTTTGGTTTAACTTAGTTGGCATAAATTTTATTTTCTCCGAATCGAGTATGATAGATTTCGTTCAGCGCAGATACAAATTTCTCAGCATTGTCGATAACGCTGTGCTAGGTCATGGGTCGTTCCTCATTTAAAAAGGTAAATCAGTCGCATTACAGGCCCGAGGTGCCCAGAGGGTTCCAGGAAGTTAAGGTTCGCAGATTACGTGACAATGGCCCAGGATGGTGGCAAGGTTTCAGCCTTATACACCGTCCACTTTTACCCCCAGAAAATACTCCTGGTACTCATTTCCGTTATAGGCTGAGTCGACCCCAGGGCCATAGTGCGATCGGAAGGACTTTCAATGACACCATCTGGAATCGAACCAGTGACCTTCCGATTTGTAGCGCAGCACCTTAACCACTGTGCTACCGCGGTCCCCCCTTCCTCATTTAGTGGCAAAAATTGAGGACTTAACTATCTGCATTCCCACGAATGATGCATCGCACAAGTACACTAGTGATGATACATTGTACAAGGAATCAAGAGAATAATTGCCATACTGTTCCCACGATTGTTTCATTCAGCAGACATTTGTACCCGGGTACACTTCCTAAATATTTGCCTGATAACCATTGATCGCGTTCCCGTGACTCGTGGTACTTGGGTAGGCAGAATCAACCTCACCTCCGGACCTACCGAATGATACTCTACGCACACACAAATTAGTCTTCTGCTTGTCATTTATAAAGGAGTCTTCAGGACGCAACAACAACCCTCCACATCACGTGAACAAATACTAATATTTGCTTTGACTTGCGTCACATTTGCCGACAGTCGGTGGGAGCGGGCAAGTGGCCAGAACTGGTACCAGAATACCGTTCTAGTGACGTGTCACTTCTAGTGGAGAGTGCTTGTCAAGTATACAAGTCGTGGGAATAGAAGTGTAATTTGTTTGGTTTAACAAAGTCAGACACGGTATTACAAATTTTTGTTGTTGTTCCATGTTCCTCAATCTACTGGCGAACCAAGCACCTAGCTGCGTTTGGAAATACGGATATTTGATCATAGAGTGGGAAAGACCCGCATAGAGTCCCCTGACGGGAGAAGAGAGGCGAGAAGTTTCGTCGTCGAGAGATCTTCACAATGACAACGCTTTGCGGCGTTAGGTTGAAACTGGAGATATATACAGTCGGTTACGCTTCATGTCTTCCCGATCTTTCTGACTGCAGATCCATAACCAAGAACATGAATACCTTGTACAGTGTTCTTGTGAGCGGCGGTGTGATTGATTAATAAACGGAAAATAATTATTCATATATTATAAGAGATTCGCTTTGAAAATACGTGTGTGTGAGTGTGTGTGTTTATGTGTTCAGTTAGCTGTCTTGCACGATGATACGAAACTCAGAAATGTTACAGCTATTGACTGACATACAGCGTATATAATGCAGCTGTCAAGCAGTGGTTCCGATACCGAAAAGTTAACTGACGCACTGTGTTAACAGGTGTTCGTGGCTGCACGACGCTGGGAAGTGTCTGCCGCTTCTGCCATGCCATATTCTGTGACAGACCGAGCTGCAGTAATTATGGCATGGTGCCAGAGAGAAACACGTGTACTGCCGCGTTGTTGTGCAGTTAGTTTAGTTGTGATATGCCGAAACCCCGTCGTTCAGTAACAATTCTTTGTTATTACAATTTTAAAATCATATTATTATTATTATTATTATTATTATTATGCTTAACAGGACTTTATTTGATCTAACTAGCCAAAGAATATTTTTAAAGAACGTTATTCTGAAATAACGAAGCAACCTAATAAACATACATGTTTGTTCATCCATTTTGTTTACCAACATGGCTCCCCGCAGTGATCACGAGATGCAACTAAATGTTGCCAAACATCTGCAGATGCGAAGCTTTATTGAAATGTAAACATTTGTTATGGTCCCCTATATTAAATTCACGGAAACACGTGCCTCATGTAGTGATATTCGAAGCTTTTTCTGGGTTCTTTTCCGGGTCACAGTTTTGCATGGTCAAACAATGTATTTCCGGGACTCTATAGAAACGAATACACTTGAAACGTAATCAAATTTGTACTTCTCTTCAAAGCACTCTTCACATTTCAACGGTAAGGTAAAGGTAATATTCTCCCAGAAAGGGGCCATGAAAGCCAGGAGGACAAGTAGAAGTTAGAGGTGTTCAGCGCCACGTCCCGGTCGCTTTATCCCCTGGAAAGAGACCCATTACCGATGTTACAGAAGGCCGGGTGGGCCCCAGGGCCGGTCTGGACGGGTGCGGATAATCTCGCCCCCACCGGGATTCTATCCTCGGACCGTCCAGCCCGTGGCGAGTCACTATATCGACTGAGCTATCCCGGCCCACAACACAGTTCAAACCTTTCTATAACTTACGAACAACATTTACTGAATGTTTTCGAAGGAGAGTAATTTGGCGGTTACTTGGTTCCTGATGTCATAGGCCTCCTGAAATCGCTTTCTTTGTGGGTGGCTCCGACTTTAGGGAATAGAAAAACGCGGCTGATGCGAGGTCGGGTGAATAAGGTGGTTCGCTTATCAACAGCACGCTGTTATTTGCCAGTAAGCTCCTTACTACAGGGAAGAAGAGAACACAGTCAAGAATTTGATGTGTGACATACATGTGAAATACGAACTGAATGCAGTCATTTCTTAAGGCACAGATGGTAGGAAAATTTATAACTATGTACCAAATCCGTTTACGGTATATATGTGGGCATGTACTGTGGTCTGTGGGATCGCTTCCCGGGGACATACTTGGTGGCTGATACGATGACAGGGCGAGGGTGTCGAGCATTCGAACGATACTTTCAACAGTCTGAGTGTTGTAATGAGCGGCTTCGACTTTGAATTGAAACCGACACAACGGTTGTTCCTGACTGGAATGTGCACGATTTGTGTGGCCTTCTCTGCCCACACAGTCGCCGGAATCTTCCACCGCCATACCCCCAGTAATTCACCATTGAAAATAACTTTTCTGTTGTCTGATGAATCCCGTTGTGTTTTCCTGTATCACCAACAGACGAAAATATGCCGTCCAACACAACAGTTTAATTTCATTGTGTGGTATGACATTAAAGTGTTTGAAGGCGTATTTTCGTTTGTATATGACATTCAAAATGACGTGCTGGTGACACAAATGCCAGATCATGGGTTGAACTTGTCATAAGATTGCGGTCGTTTTAACATGGAAGCAGATAAGTTGGTCTGTCGATTTGTGTCCATGCTGTAAGCTGTATGAGACACCCGATATGTGTTCCAGAGTGCACACTTGGGCAAGTGAACTTAGACGAATGAAAATGCAAACTCAGCATCTTCGTGGTTTGTACAGTTCACTAAGTACTATTGGCGTGATCACGCCAAGAACGATGAGATGAGCGGAGCATGTGGCATGTGAAGAGATGTGCGTAGAGGTTTTTGTGGGTGAAGCCTCAAGGAAAGTGACCGCTTGGAAGAACTGTGAGACGTAACTGAATTAAAAGAAAAGCAAGTGGGCTAAGTAACTTAGCTAACTGAGACACGGCGATCAAATCCTTGGTGGTCTGGCCGTCGACACCGGACAAGCCATCTCGTACAGTTTCTGGTATAGATACACCACTCCCTGGACTAGTTCAATGTCTGCCCCAACTTCTTCGTCTCAGTACATTCACGCAAACCCTCCGGGACTTTTAACGTCTGACGTTTTTACGTTTTAACATGCCATCATATTGAAGTGATGTGCTGATAAGTGGTTTGTAGGTACAGTGCGATCGGATTGATCGGATTTCACTTAACCTAGTTGCTAGTTGACACTCCACTCCTCTGGGCCGACGTGCTGGACGACATACACCCTTTTTAGATGTTGTATTTGATAAAGGTAAAGGTAAAGTACATCCAACAACAGGCTAGGAAGGCCCGGAAGGAGACTAGAGGTATAGCAATCCGATCGCTTTACCCTGGAGAAAGATACTCGTTACCGAGTGTAAAGGATGGCGGCTGACACACAAAGCCTCTCTGGACGGACGCGGTGCACCTCGCACCCACCGGGATTCGATCTCTTGATAAGCCGTCCCATAGTCCGTAGCTACACCGACGGAGCTGTCCCGGTCCGTGAGGTTGTACTTGATACTGTAACTATCCGTGATAAGGACAGTATTGCGGTGTGTTGTGTTGTGTATATAGCCAGGGGTATTGACGCACAGAGAACGGCAGACTCATTATTCTGGGGACAGTTTTTGGCTTGTGGCAGTCGCTTTAGTAGATGAGAGCGTCTATATAATGATAGTCTGTGTGTCTGCCTGGAGCAGCCATAACCCAACAGGACAAAAAGAAAGCATGTGAATTTGGCAGTACTTTTAGTTTAAGGTGCTGAATATGATCGTAGTGTGGTAAGAATGCTTCGGTCGTCATTGCAACGTCGCACTTTGCCAATATCTCTCGAAATCTCTCTTAGGATTTTTTTTAATTCACATTGAAAATATTTCCTGAAGTTGTGACATCAGAGTTCGTTCACGTATAAGAGTGGTTCAGCTGCAGGTTGGTCAGCCCAAATCGCAGCTACTGAAGGAAATCGCTGATATCCCCGCTAAAACGTCATCGGGCTTCATGTTAATGTGGATTAAGACACAGTTTCTTAAATTTCGTATAAAAGTCATAGTTTGGGAGCGGTTCCGCTATAAACAGTTCAGGTATTGTTGAGAATTCACGTTTGAAACATCACATATGTCCTTATTAACGCCTGTAACAAATGAAAACCGACTCTGCACTCGTGGAATTCTACATTCGGAAAAACTGCACGCGGTCCTGCCATCACCACTACCCTCAGTACCCTCTGTAAAGCAGATCGCATATTATCATACTTATTTCTCTACAAGGTGTCTACAAATTCCATTCGGACACATTAATTGAATGCCTTTGGATTACGCGGTTTGTTCAACTTTGTATGACAAACAGAACCGTGCCCCGAGAAGACGCCTTTTTATTTTGTCATGGGTCTATCATGATTCAGACGCCTCGTCGCGGCCTTTCATCTCAGAGGCCTACTTTCGATTCCATGCCAGTACATGCAGGGTTTGTGTCGGGCTGAGTAGCACTGGGACAAGATTTTTTCCTGTTTGCTTTTATTTCCCCTATTACGGTCATTCCAGTAATGTTCCGTAATCATTCATTACCGCATTAATTAATTCATTCATTTATACAGCTATCACCGAAGCTATGTAATCTAAATAACTGTCATTAAATTACCCAATTTCTGCGCCCGAGTTAGTTACAGAAGTGCACTTTGCCCTTTGAAGCATCATGTTTTCTTTATGTAGCGCCAGGTTTAACATTCAGAAGTTATACTTCCTGCCCACACAATGTATGTATGACTTTTCATGTTGTTCAGAGAAAAGAGAGTATATCACTATGCGTCTTTAATTGACTGACCTTCATATCTTAGAGGAAATGTGTTTACTGTGCGGTACGAACTGAATTCTTAAGTGTAATTTAAGTTAAACTTAGTCTTCAAATAGTTAAAGATATATGTAGTAATCGTATGTAGTAAGCGCTTTGCCACGTACAGTTCGTTACAAAACGTAGTAGAAACGAAAACTTCTCCCCTCTGACCCAACGAACTTGGTAAACAATGAAGAGCATTAACGGCATATTGAAAACTTAGTGTTACACTCCGGAAAATTCACTTGACCAAAGCGCAAAGTAAATGAAGCGCCTTGACTGGTCGTTTCTTTGCTGAAAAAGTGCATTCTCGAGTTTTCCACCAGATATTTTGTATTCATTAGTAAATTATCTCAATGATGTATATGTGTGACAGAAATGAGTTACAACAATGGAGGAGATTCGGTCCAACACAGTCTAAGGTAGGCGGGGGAATTGAAATAAATAAATAAATAAATAAATAGTGTGAATTTGGCCCTTTCATACCCGTCGATTCTTGTGGGGTGTGGAGTTTGGTTCCACGCATGTTTCAACGCGACATGAAATGGAGGTGAGTGGTAATCGTCACATATCGGCTGCTTTACTATCAGGGAAGGAGCCACCGGCGCCCCTCTAATAGTAGGCTTTATAGGGCCCGTACAATATTTGGGCTCTTTTGAGAAAAAGAAATTATCTTGGGATGGATTAGAGTCGAAGTTTTTCGGTTGTCCAGCCTGAGCGCAATCACACTACTGAGTAAGCTACTCCGGTTCCGGAGAAAAACAATGCGTAAAAATAAATATATGAATTGTAGAAACTTAAGACGGGGAAGGAACGGAAACTAACATAATTAAAATGGAAGGTACAAAGGAATAAACGAAGAACAGCTACGGTAAGAATGAGAAAAGAAAACAGAAAAAAGGAAGTATGAAAATCCGAACATTTGTGAGTCGCCTATAGACCTGTTTTGCTGACAAACGTCAAGAGGTAACCTGCGAAAGGCAGGTGGAAGAGCCGTTCCCTACGACAAACCTGTAACCTACTTTCTGTATAACTTGATGAAGCAGAAGCCGTTATACGCAATAATATCGCAACTACGTCAACACTTCGCAGGTAGGCAGACAGACGGATGCTGCAGAGGAAATGGAACGACCGGCAAATTGAGGAGAGATACGCGCGTCAAACGATTCCAGGGTTTAGACTTCGATATTGAGGTTATGTTCGCTGCCGTATCGACTTGTCCTTTATTTTTATTATCTTTCACTCTATTCCGCTCCGTATTTGCTTCCACTCCATTCCCAGCTTTACGTGTTCCGTAGACCTATAAAAAAGAGAGAATTTGCAGGCTTCGATGAGCTGCTAACTTTCTTTGATTACTGCATAGGTCGTCACTAGGGTGAACCACAAGCATTTCTGTATAATTAGTAACTTTTATGACTGTCATCCCGGCCGATTGCGGTGGCCGCGCGGTCTAAGACGTGGGTCTACGGTTGCCCGCTTGTTGAGATTGCGGGTTCGAATCCCGCCGAGGCATGGATGTCTGTCTGTTGTGAGTGTTGTGCGTCGTCAAGTAGAGATCTCTGCGTCAGACTGATCACTCGTCCAGAGGAGTCCTACCGACTGTGGTGTGTCATTGAGTGTGATCAGACGTAACAATAACTAATACACCTACAATGATTAGGTAGTAGAGATCAGAATAAGAAAGACACTTTATCATCCCCTTGTGCTTTTACTACATCTTAATACAAATACAGATGCACTCCAAACAAAACTAAAATTTTACTCAAAGTTTTTAAGCTAAATGTTTTGACCTTATACATGTGTTATCAACGGGCTTCGTATAAAAGTAATATTTATACAGTGCATGTTGTGTTACAAAGAAGTGTGGTTTAACACAATACAAACGCTCTACCTTTTACTTAATGCTTATGACGAAGCCTAATGACCGATCCCTTTGTGGCGTCACAACATATACTGTAACAGTTTGATGTAAAATAAAATATACTTTTATCCTGAACCTGTGGTTGTAGTGAATGGTGTCTTGTGATTTGTCGCGCATATAGCCATGTTTTAAGTCGCTCTGAATTCATAAGCACGCCACACTGTACTCAATTGAACAAAACTTGAAAGAAAGCAGTTGTGACATAACTCGCTGTACTAATGTGCAGATTCATGAAGAGACTGAGAAAATATACGGCAAATCTTAAGCCTTGGCAGCCATTTAGCGGGTCCAGATTTAAGCCCGTAAACTGCCGAACATGAACAACGTTTACTGTGAACCCGGTAGCAACGTTCGGTCAAATTTGATGGAAGAGATATTATTAAAGTGGGTCTAAGGGAAAACCTTGAGAATGTGAACTGCCCTGAACTGGTTCAGACTAGGGCACGTGCGGACTGTACACGGTACAGCTGTTTGTGTCCGATTGTTCGTCTCTGTTTAAATTTAATCTCGGTGTAATCATGTGGGACAGATAGGATACTATTTGCTTTTTGATGTAGTGGTGTGAGTATTGGTAATTGAACGAGACAGCGGGCTTCCGATTTAATCTCATCTCAATCTACAGCATCAATATATTTGTTAAATTTCTTCGCAATTATTCTTCACCCCCATCGTCAAAAGGACTCCCAGTCGCCCTGCTGACCAACCAAATCTGTTTTCCCGATGATCCTTACATTGGTTTCAGAACCTCTTCGAATGCTATCACTCCTCCTTATCTTACAAATGTTTAGTCGATCTACACGTATTAGAGTAACATCTGGTACTTGTGTATCTAAGCTCCGTTGATTTAGAAATTTGAAGACAAATAAAACTACTGTGATTATATTATAATATAATATTGTAATACTATTCTATTACATTTCCATCCATCCATATATGGCGCCACAGCCCCTTCCGGGCCTTGGCCTCCCTCATAAGAGGCCTCCATTCATCCCTATTTTCACCTCTTCTCCTCCACCCTCTTATCCCCAGCAGTTGAAATGTATCCCTCTGGACCACGTCCGCTCATCTGGTTCTTTGTCTTCCCATTGGTCTTGTGGTGTAGAAGTTGCCGATTAAAACCTTTTTTGGAATCCTTTCTTCTTCCATTCTCATTATGTGACCTACTCATTCTAATCTTCTGATTTTAATGTCCTCCACGAATTGTGTTACAATTGCCTACAGTATTCAGTACAGTAACATGCTGTACAGTTTTACAGCCTAGGAGCAATAGGCTATACCATATAGCCTAGGTGTGTAGTAGGCTACACTGCAAATCTAGGTTTGTGTAAGTACACGTTCGCACAACGACGAAATCGCCTAACGACGGATGTCTCAGAACGTATCCCCGTCGATATGCGACGCATATATATACGTATATCCGAAGAAGGCACAACGACGAAATCGCTTAACGACGGATTTCTCAGAAGGTATCCCCGTCTTTAAGCGACGCATATATATATCCGAAGAAGGCACAACGACGAAATCGCCTAACGACGGATTTCTCAGAACGTATCCCAGTCGTTAAGCGAGGCATATATATATCCGAAGAAGGCACAACGACGAAATCGCTTAACGACGGATTTCTCAGAACGTATCCACGTCTTTAAGCGACGCATATATATATATATATATACATATATATATATATATGCAGGGTGTTTCACGACTTTAGGGCATAACTGCAGTAGGTGATTTCCTAGGTCTTTGTGATCAAAAACGTTCATATAAACATGTGTCCGATTTGGACGGTTACGGAGTTATGACCGCTTTAAACTCAGAATAGAAGGTAACGATTATTGACAATAAACGGAACAAAATAATAAACCAGCACAATACATGATACATGTAAAGTATAAATGTAAAGTTAACTTAATGAAATTACCTTTAATTTGAATTGTTCTGTGCTTAAAGCTGGTTTTCGAAAATGCCACCGCCGGCCGCAACACAGGCTGCCGCTCGGTTGTGAACTGCGCGAGTAGCTAGCTCCAGCTTCCGCTGACTGTTTCCGATGCGGTCTGCGGCATCCAAAATGCGACCAAGCAATGCATCTCGCGTTACCACCTTCACATTATAAACTAGTTCTTTCATCCATCCCCATACACAATAATCCAGTGGGCTTAATTCTG
>Ga0123357_10010889_pt1 | contig 11607 bp, 6 predicted proteins | sample TergutEmb28metaG_FD_89873 | JGI IMG/M metagenome (GOLD analysis project Ga0123357, IMG submission 89873) | Embiratermes neotenicus P4 segment gut microbial communities from Petit-Saut dam, French Guiana - Emb289 P4 | ecosystem: Host-associated > Arthropoda: Insects > Digestive system > Gut ...
ATATTAATTATTGTAGTGTTAAATAACATTTAATTATAATTTTTAAATTTAATTTATGGCTTTCTTGAGATTTAATATTGAATTATTAAAAATTATTTTTTATTAGGGGTTTTTTTTTTTTTTGTAGTATACGTAATAGTGTCACTTATTACAATGCGCACCGTAAATCCAGTAATAGGTTTTGTGTCTGCAGTTATTCCTTAGAGATATCTTAATCTGCTTCCAGCTGTGATTGTGATAGATATTTAACAGTGTGGCACATGTTTGGTAGATTCTTCACCTTCCTCTGTTATGTGTGAAGTTGCAATACTGTTTTATATTACCATACTGTGCAGTGGTACTTGAAAGTACCTGTTGTAACCGTGTTATTATTTAACTATTAAATAGAAATGTTACTACTACTACTACTACTACTACTACTTCTACTACTACTACTACTGCGACTGTTACTGGTATTACTATATGCTGTTTTTGTTGTCGTGTGTTGGTTTTGTTACGTGATGTTTATTTTGTATAATGATCTTGGTGTTCACATATTTTTCCTACATTTCTTTGTGTACATAATACAGTCATTTGGCTTATACTTCTGTAGTAATGCTGATCTGTATTCAGAAGTATTTATTCACACTCATCAAATGTGTATAGCCTATGTGAAATTTTGGGTATCCTTTTTATTGTTCTAAGTCACTTGTGAATTCTTTTTTTCTTGTGTATTTGTGTGTAATAGTGGTAGTTGGACATCAACCACTATAATGTACTTAAACTCAATGGGGGTATTGTTTTTTCTTTTAGTTAATTTGACAAGTCCATAAATTAGACATGAGTTTTATAAGAAAATTCGGCTCCTTTCCTGATTGGTAACTTACAATTGTTAAACAACATTACATCTGTATGTGGTCTACATACCTATATGTATGATTCTTGCACTCCTGGATATATTTATAGTAATTATATACTGAGAAATTTTCCTGCCTTGGTATATGTGCCATATTTTCATATTGAAATATTTAATTTATTGTTACTTTTACAGTGTAATCATGATAGAATGAGTATGGTTTATGTGACCTTTATTATAATGATGGAAATCATCATCATAAATTTCTTAATATTTACACATGGCTGTATTTCACTTGATCATTATGACTGATTTGTAACTAGCTGTAATTTATTTCCATTACTTTTGCACCAACTGTAGTTATACTTACTTTCCAAGTTATTTATAACAGGCATTCTGTAAAAGAACAGCTTACTCTTGGGGTGTCACCCTTTGCTATTGGAAGATGACCTGTTTTCCAGAACCTGAGAGCTGCCTGTCTTATTCGAGAATTTATTGAATGTTCAGGCAGGTGCTTGGCACACAGGCGGAGCCACTCTTACATGCAGTCAGAAAACTGCAGTAGCGTATGATATTTTAGGAGCACTCTTAGTGTGACTTGACTGCTTCCAGAATGAGAACCCCCACATTTTAGCTAGTGAGAAATGTCATCTGAAGTTCTTTTCAATTCACTAGCTTGTCTTGTTGTACAGTGGACTTCCTTTACACTCTTGCAAATATCACTCCATACAGTTCATAGTGGATGGTCCAGAAAAAAGGTTAGTAACAACAGATAAGTAGTAAAATACAACATAAAGCAAAACATATCTTAGTACCTAAGTAAAATATGATTTACCAGTTTCATATATACTTTATGTACAGTGATAGTCTTTAAATATCTAAAAATAGTGAAATGTAAATTATTAAATCCATTATTAGCATTATTTTTCTTTCCTAGCCTTTATGTTCTGAATATAGATGGCTTAGCCAGAAAGCCAGTTAAGGGAGGGTCCAATGTATGCTATGCATTGGTGATGAGCAGGACCTGATAGTGTTGCTGTGATTGCATTGCATATCGAGTTAAAAATGGTCAACCCTAACTATGGGAATTAAGTAGGAATACTTAAACTTGAATGTGAAGTGGGTGGTTCATGAAAGAGCAAAACAGGCAGAGAGTATGGATTTATTTCAAAGACTCAGTGTGAGCTGGATCAGCCTTGTTGCATACAGGAATGAAGACTTCCCAATGTTCTGACAGGTGTTTCAGTTGCTGTCCTTATGAGTGAATGAATCTAGAGGTTATGGCAGATCTGGCATTGGGTGCTGCATGAGAAGCTATGGCCTGATTTGTAGGGGTAGAGACCACAGTGCTAGCTGATAAGGTAACTAACCTTTAGCAGTAGGTGCTGCATGAGAAGCTATGGCCTGATGTGGAGGGGTAGAGACCACAGTGCCAGCCAGTAGGGTAACTAACCTTTAGCAGTGGCGAAGGATGATTGAGCAAGGTTCTTTGGGAACTGTGTGGGGATAACGTGGTTGTGAGAATAAGATTTAAAACATGAAGAAGAAGGGGCATTTTCTGAGCTTGTGTCTGTCCTTAAAAATAGCTGTTTTGTGTCTTTTGGGCTTCTCTGAAGGTGTACAAATGGTACACATGGATGTTGCCTATGACTTGTGTTCTAAACCCCAAAACTAATCCACCTCACTGAATGCCAGCTTCAGAAGCTGAGGCACCTGAACCATAAAATCTGATCGGTTGTTAAGATCAGTGACCAAAGGAAATTTGCAACACGGATAAGATGACAGATGAGTGATCAATGCAAAAGCCAATGTTTTTCAGCACACGTATGGGTTGGGAACTTTATGTAATCTGGAAGGTTTTAGGTTTCAGAGCAGGAAAAGGCATTCTTGTACACAGAGGGTCTGGCAGCTGTACATGCAGAACCAGCCACTGCTCTTGAGTCATTCATACTTCACAAGTTCTAGATACACAGCAAATAGTAGGTTGTAATTTCACTGTTAATAAGCAGCTTGTCACGTGTAAAAGGGGTTATTTGAAGGCAAAACAAACAAGTTCGTAGTTGACATAATGCTAGATGTCAAGAATGAATATTACCATAACTGCAAGTTGTTTTAAACCATAGGGATGTATTGTGGTACGCTTACAAATTACCAGTAATCACCCACATTGGAATTTAGGAAAGTAATTCCATAAGCATAAATGAAGAATTACTGTCATCAGTGATTGTTCATAGATGTAACTTAATATTAAATGCAGAAGTACATGTTCTACATGTAGATTTATATATTTTTCAGAATCTGCCCACCATTGTGTAGTTTTACACATTGTTACAACATTTATATGGCCTCCTTCAAATTACTTCCTTTTACAAATATTTATTGGGTACCAAGGGAGCTTTCCCTGGGTGCAAAGCAGTCAGGGCATGAAGCTGACTGCTTGCCTCCATCTGATGCCAAGGTTAAGAATGAGTGGAGCTATACATCTGCATCCCCATATGCCTTTAAGGCATGCAGAGGGACAGCTGTACCTTTACTTGGTACATAATTGGAATTTTACCTCTGTATGGCAGTATATAGCACTTCAAGAACAGTGTTACGAACTGAAATGCAGAATGTGAATGAAAACAGCTGGTCATAGTCGTGCACTATCTCATTTGAATGGAAGCATCACGATGTGCTTATAAAGGTAATATAATATTAAATAGTGTACATCAGCACAATCACTTTATTACTCAAGGTAATTATAAGGCTACATGTTTTGACTAGATTAGTCATCTTCAGGCCTATTTTTGTCAATTGAATCACAAGATGCTATGCACACTGGGATACATAAAATTGGATCATTTGTCTCCTAAAATACATTTTATGAGACAAATGATCCAATTTTATGTATCCCATTGTTGTAAACACAATTTGCACGTCGCGCCATTTGAGACAAACAATCTAATTAGATGTATTCCATGGATGTAAACACGATGGGATCCCAAAGTGTGCATAGCATCTTGTGACTCAACTGACAAAAATAGGCCTGAAGATGACTGATCTATAGTCGAAACATGTAGTCTTATAATTACCTTGAGTAATAAACTGGTTGTGCGGACATACACTATTTAATATTATATTACTATCTCATTTGTTTAATTACTTTTGTTTTATGAATTCTTCTTTGGATACCGAGACCAAAAACGTTTCGATTGCTTTGTAAGAACATACTAACATGTCTTGTACATACACCAGTGCAGGGTATACATAAGCAAGCAACAGTAAACTACAACAGAGACTGAAACAAAATCATTATTGGATGTCACGCAAGTGTAGTATTACTGCAGGGTGAGAGGATCTTTATAGTTATTGTCCTAACCATAGAAAACCAGACAGTAGAAACCATTATGTTAAAATGACAGCAGTCATACTGTAAATCATATGATACAGTTATTTAACTTCATAGAACACATCCCGTTGTGTTATAAACTCAATAAAGGAACACGAATAAAAGAGGCAAAACACAACTTATATTCTCTTTCTTGGGCTTTGACCACATGTTTCAGATTAGATCAATCCATCATCAGCCCTTTATATAAGGCAAATAGCAGGTAAAATATAATGACATATCACCATATGGTACTTTCTATCTTAAAATTGTATGTAGTGTGCATCGTATTGTAATTTTTTTAGTTTGTAGAACCAACTTTATGTGCGCTAAATGTTTTCTACACACTTTTCAATTCTCCAGCATGTTCCAGTACACCACACATGCCATCCTTAAGGAGTCTTCATAGTTGTCATAATGCTATCAAATGGTCCATTGTGTAAGTGAATACATTCACAGTGATACACTTGCACGCATTCTAAAATTCAGTTCAAACACACAAATATTTAAAACAAATTTTAAAACACTAGAAAAATGGTGTACCATTGAGCACTATTTAAACTGCGGAAGGTGGCATTATAGTCCACAGTAGTTTCCAGTAATTATACAGAGATATTCTCAAACCCCAGTGGGTTGAATCCTTAGTGTTGTGTGTGTGTGTTCCATGTGCTGAGTAGCTTGAGCTTCAAGAATATCTCTGGATAATCACCAACAACTAGTGAAGATTATAAAGCCCCCATCCACAGTCTAAATAGTGTTCGATGGTATACCATTATTCTAGTGTTTTAAAATTTATGTTTTAAATATGTAAGTGTTTGAACTGAATTTTAGAATGTGTGCAAACGTATCGCTGTGAATTTATTCACGTATACGATGGACCATTTGATAGCATTATGATAACAGCTATGAAGACATGATGATGATGATGATGATGATGGCACATGTGGTGTGCTGGAACATGCTGGAGAACTGAAAATGTGTGAAGAATTCATATAGTGCATGTAAAGTTGGTTCTACAAACTATAAACTAATAAGGTACCTTTGTAGTGTTTTTTTTGTGGGATCCCAAATCAATGGGTGGGATCTGACAAAAAAAACCAACAAAAGTACCTTATGTTGATATGTCATTACATTATACCTGCTCTTTGTCTTGTATAAAGGTCTGATGATGGGTTGATTTAATCCAAAGCATGTCGCCAAAGCCTGTGGAAGATAATATAAATTGTGGTTTGATGATTTGGTCTTGTTTCCTTTATAAAGTTATTTACTGAGTAGCCATTTTCAGTTGGTTATTTTTATCAGTTTGTTATTTACATTTTCCTAGTATAATCAAATGTTAGATTTTTTATATTTATCCTGTTGTGAAAGAGATTGCAGTATATGATTTTTATCAGTTTATTGTTATGTGTAATCTATTGTATGTCTTTTGTAAGAACATTTGTAAAACATATTTATATAAAATTAAATTTTTATCTTATACTTGACTCTTTTAGGGCCTAATGTATGGAATATTACGAAATAATTGACTATGGATTGGCCATGTAAAGTACCAGTTAGCTGTTCTGTTCAAGGTAATTTGGTATATTGATAAATATTGAGAATGATTACTTCCAGTTTCAGTGTTGACGCCTATGCTTCCCACAGTACTATTTCAACATGTAGACTCGTCTGCGGCAGAACTGCCTGTATACAAGGGGGAGGGAACTTGTTGAAATTTTAATCATCTATGTATAGGGGATTTTGTAAAACAACTATTTTTTCCTTGGCATTTTCAGAGATGGGAATAGCACTGGAACAAAACAATTGATATGATCCACACATCACAGTCATTATTTTTTTTTAAATATTATTACACTTGCATCTTTGCTGTGCGCTGCTCCATACGCTGAACTTTTGCCATTTCATTCAGAAAGTCACCTTCAATACCCAGGAAAGCCTCCATTCTAATTAATGTATCAGGAAGACAGCGTAAAATCATAAAAATAAAAAAATGGGAACAAAATTAGTCTATAACCGAAGTTTTATTTTGGGGACTCCCTGAAAATTTGGAATAAATGGCCACCGAAGGATTTTGAGGCTTTGTTTTGAAATAAGTTGGTTAAATGTGTAGCATATAAAGAGTGCTTGAGTTTTGATCTATCAGTTGTCTCACTCAGATTGTTCATTTTGTAAGGAATTTATTTGTGTAAATAAACAAACATTGTGAGTCAGCAGCAGATTAGTCTCAATTTTTGTATACCTTATTTTACTTAATTTACATTGTACTGCATTTTCTTAAAGTATTAAGAGACCAATGAATCTTGAAATTGTGTGTACCATACATTTGGCATATATTTACAACATATAACCAACAAATGCGCAATATATTTAACACTTAATTGTTTTATATAGTCACAAAACTGACTGTATATAAGGCCTCCACACAAGATCAGTACTTTATGATATGATTGTAATTCAAGTGATTGCTCAAGAACTGAACCATTGTACTGTATCTTATTGAACATTCATTTTATTACCTCATATATTACTGTAACACACTATGTAGCAGCGACTATATATTAATTACTTGGTAATGATATCTTTTAACACTTTTAAGGGTATGTACTAATGCAATGCATTTTAACTGGCATGTAACTTTGGTTTAACAGAAGAACTCCCTGATGATGATGCATTGGGGCATTGAAACATGTAGGAAATTTTTTTATACAATTAAGAATTAATTATATTGCGCATTTGTTGGTTATATATTGCAAATAGACCTTGGAATATTCTGTTTCATACATGAAACATTTGTTCAGATTGTATGACAAATGTGTTTCAGCCTCTATATAGCACACTGGCAAGGAATCATGTCATCCAGAGTGGATGTGAATGCCATATGTGTGCATGTGCATATGTTGTAACTAGGAAAAACTGTATTTTCACACCATTCATATAAAGAGAAGATTGAAGTGCTGTTGAGAGTAAAATTATACTTCTTGAATGTTGATTATCATGTTAATAATGATTTGAAATATTTGTAGCAATCTGTAAATGCCAAAATCATAACCATAATTATTAAAATGTCTTGAAATATATAATATTTATCCAGTATGGGAAATCAGTGAAAATTGGAAAGCAGTACTAATCAATACATATTGGATTGTGAAACATGTGGTGGTGAGATTAAACTTGTAAAGGTGCTGGAAATACAATATTACAGTTTGTGGAATTGTTAAATTGTGTTTATCTTTCAGTTATTCTGAGCAGCAGCTGTTTAAAATTCAATGGTGACTGGAAGATAAATTATGAGTCTTCTGTTCGCATAGGGACAAACCAAATGGAAGTTTCTCTCCTCTAATTGTGGATTGTGCAGCCTGATGAAATGTGATTAACAAATTCAGAATAGAATGTTTGTATGTACTCAGATTACCAAAACTAGAATATTTTAATGTTTTCATTCTGTGTTAGATGAGGATACCGTATATAAGATACCAAGAATGTTGATTGCTGCAAGTGAATTATTAAATATTGTATTTAATAAGAATCAGTCTAGACTGAGGACTCAGTTTCTGATGGAAATATGTAGTTGTATCTGCCCGTTGTTGTATTGCCCTATTTTGATCTCCAGTATGTTGCGAATATCCAAGGTAGTTAAATTACAGAGTGCTAAATGAATTTCTTTACATGTCTAGGAAACAACAGCCTGTGATAACCATCCCATTATCTTTACATCACATCCTTTACATTGTTATTAAAATTAACTGGAAACCTGTTATATGTATGTGTGTTTGAACAGTGTATCTAATTAATATTTTCTTTGTCTTTTTTTATGTTTAGAGATACAGGCAGAAACATGTTTTAACTTTTGTATAAATGTGACACCTCCGGATTTCAAGTACATCATATCTTATTAGTTTTTTAAGTGCTGAAATCTAGGAACTGCAAAAAGAGTAATTTTGTTGTTCGTACGCATCTTTCGAAATTACTGTTCATCATGAAGTTTGTCAGTGAAGTTACAATCTGGAGCACTTTTTAGAAGGATGTTTAAATTGCTAAAATGACAATAATACCTGGAAACCTTCACGATGATAGGTTTTATGTTATATGGCTTTGTCATATGTTGTCATGAAAAATATGCCTATACTGGAAATAACTATGATTTGAAATCATCATTGTATAACCTCCATTTCTGGGTCTTGTGTTGATCCCCCCCTTCCTTTTTAAGTCTATAGTGTGGATATTTTGTGTATGTTGATATTTTGTAGTACAATGAACTGTCATTTATAATGTGTTTTAGTTCTTCACACGTAAAGTTGGAGGCAGCATGTTCCTCCAAACCATTGGAGTCCACCCATCAGAATGAAACCGCATCAATAATACCTATATCAATACTTGACTTGTTTGGCTGACAGACAGTCTTTGAAACAAGTAACTGAAACTTTTTCTGCAATTCTGTCAACACATTCACACCTTGTAATACAACTGTGTTTGTGTAAAATAAGCAGTTCAGGTGCTGGCAATAGGCACAGTAAGCAGTAGATGTGTTTGAACACATGAATCCCTGAACAACAAATATTACTTGTGCAATAAAACTCAAACTACATTAAATGTACATGTGTACTGAAGTCCAGCTGTAATATATGAAATACGGATTTATTAATCAATGTTATGCAACACCAGACAGTCCCCTGACTATACCTGTGTGGGACTTGGTATTTCTGAATGTCATGGCTTGTGTTTTTTATAACTGCCTGATGATTTTAACCCGCTAACGTGGAAAATATGGTGAGATCCTAATAATGCCAGCAGATGGTATTTAACTCGGCGTTTAAAGGGTTAATATATGATCATCCACATGGCTCGCAAATACTATTACCACAGTATAGGTGACAAGCCATCGTAATTGATCCATTTCCATAAAATGTACAATAAAAACATCGTAAAACGTTTTACGAATATCGAGATCCCTATAATAACGTTAAACGCATAGTTGTATGACCTAACACGAGCCGAAACATGTAGCTGCAAGTAGGTTTTTAAAAAGTGTTCGGTCTGACGGATATTTATTGGTGTCTGTGTGCATAACACAACGGGATCACTTTACGTTCCTAGGGGACACGTTCCTCGGAGTGGTTATTAACACCTATCTGATGCAAATCCCAATGAGGTAGGTATGTTCCCGCCTGTTCGTCCGCTGATTAATTCACCGATATCACAGATCATATATGGATATGGACACATCATTAATCTGATACGTGCATATCGTGAACATTGACGTACAGTTTTATCTTTCGTAGGATGCAAAGTAATCCGTGGTGGATGCAGTCACCGATTACGAGCCATAGTGAGGGCATGTTTGTGTGGTGTGTGAAAGCTGTAGTTCATGTCCAAATTAATGGACATATAGTCACCTAACTTGTGATAAGTGAAATTATATGAAGATAGCTGGAAATTTAGGACAATGAGTCGTAGAAGACCTCACGAGGAAGACGATGGCTATGGTAAACTGAAATTGTTTTGTTAAAGGAAATGTTCTCTACGGTGTTGGGTGCCTATTCGTAGTTACTCGGCTTGTTTTTTGTTTTGCTTGGTGATGCCCAGTGTAGTTATTATAGGAAATATTGGAATTACTTTCCGAACTGTTAAAAGTCCACTGATCATTTTCATGTTATACGCGTTCGGTATAGTAATAAGGATAATGGAAACCTAACCTATGCCACTGCAGGCAGGTTGTACACCGATGTACAACTTGCAGGGCGACGTAAGGCACGTCATGTTGCATGATAAGACTCGTCTGAGAATTTTGGACTTTAAATTGACGATATTTACCGAGAGACCAGTGCGTTGTGTTTGACAGCTTGTTTGCAACATGTGAAGCAATAGGTTTAACTGTCACATGGTAATTGCAATGTTACAGATGTGAATGTCAGTGGCAGTGAGTAAAACTGGTGTAAACAGTGTCGATCAACTCGAAATCCTCCCTTTTTATTTGATCATAACTGTATATGACTCAGAATTGTAAAAACATACTCGTACACAACTTTACTCTTTATTATAGGTTGTAGTTTTTGTTTTGGCATTAGGATTTTTTATTATTGTTACTTGCATCAAGGTTTGGACCTTCACATTCGTTTTGTTTTCCTTTTGAATAGATTAATCTCTCCATCATAGTACTGGGTATTAACCTGGTGTTTTCCCATATCCTGTATATTTCATGGTTTGTCTGGGATGATGGTTCTGAACTTTAGTGTACAATGAGCTTTTGGGGAGTGTCTTCAGTGCTTTGGATAGAAGAATGATGATGTATAATTAAAATGCAGACTAAAAACTATATAATTATTTCACAATTATTGTAGCTGTTTATATTGTAGATCAACTGGGTATCTTCCTCATATTTATGTGATCGTATCTGTATGTGAGTTAGAATTGCAAAAACTTACTCTTACACAGTTTTACTCTTTACTAAAGGTTATGTTTTTTTTTTTTTTGACCAGTTGATTTTTTTTTTATTATCTGCATCAAGGTGTGGACCATCACGTCCATTTTGTCTTCCTACTGAAGAGGTTAATGTCTCCACCATAGTACTGGCTGTTAATTTGGTCATTATCTTCCTATATCGTGTATAGTTCATGGTTTCTTTGGAACAATGGTTCTGACCTTTAGTATATCGGGAGCTTTAGGAGAGCGTGTTGCAGTGCTGTGGGTAGATTGATGATGGTAAATTTACATGCAAAATAGAAACCATATAATTATTAATGTCACAATTATTGAAACTGTTTATAATTGAGATTAGTCTATGCATAACAAAAAAGATATTTTAATCTTGGAAGTAGAAATTAGTGGCAATGGTGTGAGCAGTTGCTGTTGGTGATGGTAATGGTGTTGATGATGCAACAGTCACTGTGAACTTATCTGACTCAATTCCTTGGTGGCAGGCTACCACAAACATTATCTGCATTTATTTACACAAGTTTCTGTGTTGCCTAGTCTTCATACATTCTATATTAAGTGTACTGGATATATGAGATATATGGGTTATTACACAGCAAGTAGTGGTAATATGTTTTCCTGAAACATCAGTAAGGAATTACCGCTACTCAGTATGTAACAGCCCAGAAGAGCACAGTTGTCATCTTTGCTGTGGAAGGCTGAAATTATGCATACTGCGTGTATGATTAATAACAACTAAATTATTTCAGTGATATTTGTAAGAGTGTTGGTAAGTGTCTCATTGATGAAAACCATGAAAGTATTTATTTACAAGATCAAAACTGAGTAAAATGTTCCCTATACACACATGCTTTAGTAGCTGCTACTAGGGAGATTGGACTGGAAGTAAATGCTGATAAAACTAAGTACATGGTCATGTCTCGAGATCAGAATGCAGGACGAATTCACAGTGTGAGGATTGATAATAGTA
>Ga0123357_10010890_pt1 | contig 11607 bp, 7 predicted proteins | sample TergutEmb28metaG_FD_89873 | JGI IMG/M metagenome (GOLD analysis project Ga0123357, IMG submission 89873) | Embiratermes neotenicus P4 segment gut microbial communities from Petit-Saut dam, French Guiana - Emb289 P4 | ecosystem: Host-associated > Arthropoda: Insects > Digestive system > Gut ...
GGATGCAGCACGTATGGGGGAGAGGAGAGGAGAGGTGCGTACAGGGTTTTGGAAGGTAAACCCGAAGTAGACTATTTGGAAGACCCAGGCGTAGATGGGGGATAATATTAAAATCGATCTTCGGGAAGTGGGATGGAAGTGCATGGACTGGATTAATCTGGCTCAGGAGAGGGACAGGTGACGGGCTCTTGAAAAGGCGGTAATTGACCATCGGGTCCCATAAAATGCGGGGAATTACTTGCCTAGCTGAGAACCGGTTGGGTTCTCAAGAAGCCATGTTCCATGTACTAATTAAGTAAGGAAGGAAGGAAGGAAGGAAGGAAGGAAGGAACGTAGTAAAATTTGTATTTCAGTCACACAATTAAACGTTGGAGAGAGCAGTTGTAACTTTGGAGACGGAACGGATCAAAGGGTCCAATCCTTGATATATATTATTATTAATATTATTATGATCATTAATATAATAATTTCATACAAGAAGACGTAAAGAAGCGTAAATCACATCTTCTAATTTTAGTGGCACACATAACACCCGACATTGCGCATATACTATTTATTTGGCACATACACCCTTCCGATTACTGCAGCCATAATTGCAAAGCCACTTATCAATGCCAGAACCAGTGTCTTGTCTCTGTCACTCACAACCATTCTCACAAAACCTTCTTCAGGCCCACATCACTCATAATCTGTCCTGTAACTGACGCCATAACCAGCAGGGTGACCGTACAGTCTGCTGCCTGAGGTCATGGATACTTCACTGAATGTTTGATGTAGTGTCCGAATCTTGAATAACTGACCGCCCCGTACCGCCATCACTGTCAGACCGCGTAACCGTGCAGACCAATCAATACTTCGGAAACGAAGTTGACGACTTGTGCATGCACCGTAGGTCCGTAATGTATATAGCCGTATTCGTCGATTTATATAGGCTACGTCTCTAGTATAAATAGACACTGAAGTTCCTACGATAAATATTCTAAATGATGTCGAAGTAAGAAACATGGAGACACGTCATTGGTGCAGTGTCTGTACACACCATGGGGGCACACAGAGGGTGAAGATAAAACTCCTTTTATTCTTAACCCTTTATATACGAAAAGTGTCTGATTTATGTGGACTGAGTACTTACCGCTCAGTAAACACGACCCACTTCGGTTATACGGAACCACTCTGTTAATGTCGTATAACGCAAAAGTCGCTGTTTGTTCTGAGATCCGTACGAAACACATAAAAGTAATGAAAGCACCATGTAGTACTTCTGAGTATTAAACTTTGTGGTATGCAGAGTAGCCGCTAGGCTTGAAAAGGTTAAACTCGGTAACAGACGGCGGTGCATGATCCTCACGATCCGACCGTCCTACCCCCGGTTACAGAACCATTGTTCTCCTTTCAGAAAGAGGTCACAGAACCGATGTGGACGATTTGAAAACACAGAAACCTCAAGTCCATTACCAGGAATCAAATTCCACGTTGTGCAGCATGTAGTCTAGTCACTATACCAACTGAGGTATCCCAGCACTTAGTAACAACACAATAATAAAACAGAGAGGCAGACAGAACACGAATAGAATTGCATCACTTTAAACTCCAGCTGAAGCGGTATAGTGCCCTTTGTGAAAGAAAGAAATCATTATGGCTGCGTGCTCGTATTGTTCTGTAGGTTTCAAATCGGGGCGCTTTGGGTTAGAAAAATTTAATTGAGACACGTGTGTACAAGTGCATCCCTGTTCATCAACAGTACTAGACAGACGCAAGACCTCGCCATTCAATGTTCCTCTCTCCCCCTAACTCACGCTCCATAAGCCAACAAAGGACGACAGAACCCCTATATATTATTGACGAACAGCTGACGTCATCCACACAGGGTTGCAATGTTTCCAACTACTACTTCACTTTCATTCACTTGAATATTAAACATGGCACTGCTGCGATTGTACAGCAGTTTTCAGCAATCCGAAACTTTTGTTAAGAGCTCCATCCCTTTACCTCCGCGCAAACTCGGTGCGGATGGATGTGTTCGTTATCCTCTACGCAAATCTTTAAACACATACGTATCATTTTATACACATCCCGTCATCCTTGATAACATCTTCTCAACACGGGAAACAAAAAGCAAGAAGATCCAGTATCACTTTCACCCCAGAAAGTGTTTGCAACAAACTGTAAGGCTTGCTGCAGAAATAATATTTTGTTTCCCGATTATTATTATTATCACCATCATCATCATCATAATCATCATCTTCTCCTTTATGCAGGGTATTTATACTCATATTCCTGAGACAAACAATGTCCCTAGGGAATACAGTGTTGCAGCTATTCTGTTGTTACTATTCATGGTGCTTATATCGTTAGTTTCAGTGTTGAATCTATCGTACTTTTACATTAGTACTTTAAGAAGTATGTGTGCAGTGCCCAATATGGCTGTTTTCTGGAGTTCCTTGACTTCATGCTTTCCTGGTATGTTGCTCACGTATTTTCTAAATGATATGAAATAGTCCCAGTCGTCCTATTATTTCTTGTATCACCTTTGTTCTTACATTCCACATGCGCTGTATTTCTATTGTAAGGTCTCTATATTTTAGAATCTTCTCGGCTTCTTTTTTAATCACATTTCTGTCTTCTGATATTGCAACGTCTATTAACATACATATTCCCTTTTCATTATCACGGATTATAATGTCTGGTTTGTTATTGGGAATAGTTTCGTCAGTTCGTACTTGTTGATTCCACAACATGGTTACCTTGCCTCCTCGACTTGTTTCTACTGATTTATTATTATTATTATTATTATTATTATTATTATTATTATTATTATTATTATTATTATTAAGCCCGTGTGGAAAGACTGAGGTAAGTCTCGGCACTATTTTAACCTTAGTGCTGAAGTGACTGATTCAATTCAGGCTTCGACGATTGCTCTCCCCTTGGAAATAGCTGCTGTGAATTTTAAATCTGTACTATTATTATTTTTCTTTTTGTTTTCACAATTTAAAATCGTAGAAGAGCAACTAAAAGGCCCTCAACGATTATTAGACCTCAGAAGCTTGCGATCGCCACATTTTCTGCGTCGTCATCCCGTTCTGACATATAACTAAACTCAATTTTTTATGTTCAGAAAAACATAACTGACAGCAATACAGTAAATTTTATATATTTATACGGCATATTTTAGCCTCTTTCATTGGCCATCATCAGTTAGTAGTATAGTGTACATGAAAGAGAAATAATTTTCTCTTTCATGTACACTATACTGCAATCTGATGGTGGGAATTTTCACACACACACCCAAAAATGTCGTAGAAATAAAAGGAATTTATTGTATTATAGTCCGTTGTGTTTTATGACACATAAAAATTGAACCGTCATCAACATCTAGCTTCGAATTAAATACAGGTAAAAGTAAATATACAATGAGATGGGCTGGGCATGTGGCGCGTATGGGTGAGGAGAAGGGGGCATATAGTGTCTTGGCAGAGAAACCGGAGGGAAAGAGATCACTGGGGAGACCTAGGCGTAGATGGGTGGATAATATTAGGATGGATCTCCAGGAGGTGGGATGTGTGTATGTGGACTGGATTGGGCTGACCTAGGATAGAGACAGGTGGCGAAGGCTTGTGAGTGCGGTAATGAACCTTCGGGTTCCGTGAAATGCGGGTAATTTCTTGACTAGCTGCAGACCAGTTAGCTTCTCAAGAAGGACTCTGTACCATGGAGTAAGTAAGCAAGTAAAAGTAAATATACGAATAAGTGAATACACAAATATATGCAACACAACCATAACATAACTACGTAACAAGTAACTCTAAAATGTTGCAGAATAAACAATACGCTGGTAAACCAGCAAAGTAAAGGCGTATAAAGCAAGTATATCAAAACAAAGCACCGTAAGTCAATGATTGTCATTTTTCAGTTCAAATAATTATCAGTCGGCCACGTTCCAAATACATCTCAATGCACGCAGTACACAAACACTTTGTCAGCTGTAGCAAACAGTTTGAATAGCAGTCTCTCACTCTGCGAGAAGAGTGTAGTGTTTGACAGCAAAGTGTTCAGGGATACATTTCGACCTACGTAGAAGTGTCATAATATAGCAATTTATACAGGCCACTTGATATTACTGGTATAGTAGTGCCTACGGTGTTGTGCCAAAACAAACATATAGGAGAGCTGGAGATGATACAAAGCGCATAAAGAATATAGGCGTGGATTTTTTGCAACAATTGTTACTCGGTGGAATCGCGTACAGAAATCAGACGCGTTGTAGTAAAATAGGTCTTTTCCTCATAGAATACAGATGAGATGTAATGAAGCAATTCCTATATTCATAGAATTCAGATGGGTTGCATTGAAATAGGTTCTGTCTTCGAAGAATTCGGATGCAATGCATTGAATTAGGTCTTGTCTTCAAAGACTGAAGATGTAATGCACCTAAACAGATTCTTTTGAATGGAAGCATCACGATGTGCTTATAAACGTAATATAATACTAAATAGTGTACGTCAGCACAACTATTTTATTACTCAAGGTACTTACATAGGCTACATGTTTCGACTATAGCCTAGTCATCTTCAGGCCTATTTTTTTATTTGAGTCACAAGATGCTATGCACACTTTGGGATCCCATCGTGTTTACATGCATGGAATATATAAAATCAAATCAATTGTCTCAAAGAGTGTGAAGTGTAAATTGTGTTTACAATTTACACGTCACAACCTTTGAGACAACTGATTTAATTTTATGTATTCCATGGATGTAAACACGATGGGATCCCAAAGTGTGCATAGCATCTTGTGACTCAAATGAAAAAAATAGGCCTGAAGATGACTAGGCTATAGTCGAAACATGTAGCCTATGTAAGTATCTTGAGTAATAAAGTAGTTGTGCTGAAGTACACTATTTAGTATCATATTACGAAACAGATTCTGGTCACAGAATTCATATATTATGCAATTAAACAGGTCTTGTCTTCAAATAAATCAATGTTATACACCAAAATTCGCCAACCCCTTCGCATGTTTTAACACTTACGAGTGTGTCAGATTAGCAGGGACTTTACGGTAGCTGTCGAAATAAACTCTTGCTGAATACGAACAGACCTAATCACGGGTTGAATACTGCCAAAGGAAGACACCCGCTCTTGTGTGAAATCCACACATTTGTCGCATTCGGTTTGAAAAGAAACGGGGCTGGCAGTGTGAGAGACCAGACAAGTCTTGCAGTAATGAGTAAACAAAACGCATCGACATGCGCAGGAGAACTGATATTCGTGGCTGGATCGAACATATGCGACGTTATTTTTAGGAAGGCAACACATTGAACATGACTCCTTGCTGCATTGCACGTCAGAGCCAACTCCAGCTAGATGAAAGGCCGTACGTCAATATGAGGTTATAAAGGCGTGTAGGGGAATGGAGGTAACACTTTTAAGCACGTATTGCACCCAGGACTTACAGTAGCCCAATCAACCGCACAACCGCGATAGCCACTGGCGATTTCCAGTTACTACACTAGAAACGATGCTAACCGTGACCAGCCTTTCGACAACACAGGGTCTGTGCATGCCTATGCAAACCTATTCAGGCACTAGAGTAACAAATGTTATTATATTCGCCGAGATATTAAGAACAGGTTGAATCTGAAGACAGAATCTCCTCTCTTTCAATCATGCGTTGCGTAAGCAGTATCGCGACACATCCATAGCCTCTTCCAAAGCGAGTTCTCCAGACAGTGCGATTTAGTGCTTCCTCTCTCAAATTCCAGTACCTTGTCTTTTCCTCAAGGTAATATAGCAACTGCTCACATCTTCTTATTCGTCTTTTTCTCACTTGTATATTTCCTTCAATAACGTATAACGTATAACTATGAATTTAACTGCCATTGTATATGTATGTGAAACTTGGCCTGTAATTTTTAAGGAGGAGAAAAAATTAACATTTAGCCAACTTAATTTTAAATTCTTCCGACATTTTCAAGCCTGCATTTCAACGGGTACCAGGGTTCTTTCTGGGACAACAGTGGCCTGTGTGTGAAGTTGTACACTCACTTCTATCAAAAACCGAGGTTTAGAATGATTGGAGCTATACAGCTACTTCCCCTGTAGGCTCTCATGGCATGGAAGAAACAACTTTTCCGTTATTTGCAATTACGATGATATTTCCGCAACTGTATTGTACTTGTCTTCTGGTATCTACAGTTGCCAAGTTCGGAATGGTTCAAGTCTTCATGGTTTAAACTGAAAGACAGGTTGCTCAGTTACTGCGAAGCACTCATCCTAACGGACGCAACACAGCAAATGTCTCTTCCCCTAGTACATCTGAAGACGAAAGCAGTTTCCGATACGTTCTGTTTGGAATACGAGACTGTCAAAGTTATGAATCATGCTGACAGTTTATGAGAACGAGGTGCTGAAGAGAAAGTTTGGAACTGATGAGAGCGAAAACAAACAGAACGCTAGAGAGCAGAGGAAAATGAGGAAAATGTATGTATTTTGAGGGTTACTCAGAGAGTACAAAACGGACGAGGCATACAGAGTTCACGGGACAGACAAGAAAGGCACATAGCACGAGTCACAGGAACTAGAACTGTAGAGAGCACTTGGAAGACCTAGACGTAGAAGGTAGGATAATACGGACACGGATAAGAAGGAAACAGAAAGTAATGGTGTGAAATGGCTATAACTAATTCAGGATACTGTCCAGTGTCTGGGTCTTTTGAACGCGGTAATGCATAATGGGTTTCAGTATAACACTGGAAGTTCCTCATTAACTAATCAGGTACTTGCATTAATTCCACTCGAAGGACGTTGTGTGTAAAACTTAAGTAGCTGGGCTCATCAGTTGTGACCAGAACATATTGTTACAGATAGGAAGGCAAAATAATTAAACAGCATGCTGCACAGGTGCAATTGTTTATTCAAACAAGCATCTTTTCCCGAGGTTGGCACAGGCCCCAAGTCAATTTTGGTACAACAAATAAACTCTTATTTGGAAATGGGACAACCTGACTTCAGTCTCCGAGGGGTTACAAAGATAGAATGATCTGTCATATTTAGCGAGCGCTAATGCAACTTATCATCACCTCGTACGAAGAAGTTAGCGATCCTTCTCTTGAATTTATGCTGACCACTCCCCGTCCTCCAGAAGAATGTAGAAATAATATTTAGATTGGAGCATGAACGCCTTCTCTCAGATGTATTCCATGCAGCAGGTCATTATTGTACAGCTTAACTTCAGTATCAAAGAGTACTGTCATTGTTACTTACACTGACATTTATTCGTGGGGTGCAGAAATAGATTATGAAGAAGAAGTAAAAATAAATGTTTGGGATAACTAATTAACAACTTGCGGTCAGCGAACTATAATTGGCTGATGAATGGTTCGGAACAATCTGAAGACCGATTTAGACGTAATATGTTTTCACTGTGCACATGGGCGGACTGAAAGCTGGTCCAGCCTGCAGCTGCATGGGGATCCAACGTAAAAGGGGCACTAGAACGTCATGGGAGTAATCGGAGATATGGTGCTACTAAACTCAGGTTTGACACGCTAAAGAATTTCTCAGAAAATTATTTGCAACTTGGTCACGCGTCTTAAATATTTTCGCCAGCCCTGTCCTAGGCGAGAAATTAAAAAAAAAAATAAAAAAAAACTTGGTTTTAAGGGGCACCGAATTATTTTCCTGGCCGGGGCGCCAAATTGTTAACCTGCTCGGGGCGCCCACAAGTCTCGGGCCGGCTCTGTCTGTGTACACAAATTGTATACAATACCACAACCAACAAGACAAATATTCATGAATGTGCACCTTATTGATCGAGTTACTTGACCGATTTAGACATTTCAGGAACGAATACATGACTGAGTACATTAATTTAAAGAAATAGTCCTCCTGCACACAACACGAATCCTATTCCACTGCAGGTTTCTCTAAAAACTTCTTTATCGAAACCTGGTGGATAAGGTGGTAAGTCGGATTATGGTAAAGCTAAAAAATTCTTATAATAAAGCCAACTAGATTCACTAATTTTTTAAATGTCATACAGTTTTGCTGACAGCTCGCAGGCTATCAGCAAACCTGTATGATATATACCATTGCTGTGTGTACAGTGAAAAACACCTGATTATGGACACAGGAACTGTCCGAAATATGTAGAGTTTTATTCCAAAAATAAATTTGAGAAATTGGTGCATCTAGTTGGTTTTATTGTAAGAATGTTTCACGATGCACGGTCACCTGAACGTCAAAAAAGCTAAAAAAGTTAAAGTTTCCCTGCCCTTACCATGAAGGCATATAGGAGGAAAAGATGTAAGGCTCTACCGTTTCTTAACCTCGGCACTAAATGGAAATGAGTCATTAACAAAACTCTCCGGCCACCCTACGCCCGGGACATAACCTCGGTACACATTAAACTGTAGGCTGGGTGGACCCCAGACAGTCTGCAGGTTTTTGGAGAAGAGAAAACTCTCCTGCTACTGACGGGATTCGAAAATCTTACCGTCCAGCCCGCAACCTAGTTGCTACATCGACTATGCTGCTATTCCGACTCCAAGTCGATTTATGTAAATCGATAATTAAAAATGACTACACTAACATGATGTACACTGAATCCATTCCTACATTCTATACTGCTGTGTGCAAGTCCAAGACCTAAAGGTACTGATGCAGAAAATCGCGTTTGTGTATCACTGTGTGTTATTTAATTGGTAAGATCATATAGTGCGAGTGATAGATGGATAAATAAGTATGGAGCATTGGTGGAATGATGCAGACAAGAGAAAACCAAAATACTCAGAGGACAACCTGCCCAATGCCAGTATGTCCACCTAAAATCCCACACGGCCCGGAGAGGAATGGAGCCCGAACTTCCGCTGTGAGAAACCAGCTAATAACTTATTGCACTACCACGTCATTACTGGAATTCATACTTAAATTATCCGATGTGAGGAAAATCGTATTATTCATAAAGAGAACTGTAATGTAGGCGTGCATTATTTCAGGTCAAACAGCCAAATTACACGGAAGATTGAAACGGTTTGAAGCGTGTTCATTCTCCAAGTGCCTGCCTCAGGGTTTTTTAACCCTCGTTTCCGATGAAGTTGTCCCTCGTTAAATATAGATATACACCACACTAAAAATAAAATCGAGTTCTACGTCTGAATCTGCTACAGAACTGCCTTTTGTGCCACGGGTCAAGTTTCGTGCCATGAGCTACAGTAATACTCAAATAAATCATATGTTTTACGTGACCGACACAGACTAAATTTATAACCATGTACCATCACTTAGTATTAAGAACCATAATGAAAAATTAAATTAAACTCCGTTGAGTATGCCTATGTTCAGATATGAAACACGTGATCGTAAGGAAGATATCACGTGTTACGATCTTTTCTGTACATGTTTATTTTTATACTCAAAGTGCAAGGAGTGCGTTAGAATATTTTTCGTTGAGTAGGTGAAGTTTATAAATCAAGAACGTGCTATTCTTTCTTTGGCACATCCTTTCGCCAAGAACTGCAAACATCAAATTATGATGCAAATTAATAGGACTGCAATGCTGCGCCGTGAGTTCAATGACGAAAATACTGAACTGCATCTCATTAAATATACGAGTAGCATAAGCAGGCTTCCTCTCACTACCATCTGTTTAATACAATCATAGCTCTAGAATATTAATTGCACATCTCGTCTGTGACGACACCGACCTACAGGCCTAGATCTTCGACTTTTAATACATACGAGTATCTAGACAGAGAGAGAGAGAGAGAGAGAGAGAGCGAGAGAGAGACAGTGAGAGGCATTAATTTTAATACTATTTATATTTCAGGGCAATAGAAAAATTTTGCCTCTGTAAAGATTCACGGGCAGTGACCGCTCGTCCTTCTGGTAGGGGTAAGCTGTAAACAAGTCAGAATTAAGGGAAGTGAAGAATATGGTGTGATGGGAATTGGACTGTCGGGAATGTGTAGCAGGGGAAAGAAGTTAGAGCATTTAGGCTGATTTTTTAGTTTTGAGGGCACTAGCATGACGAATTTTGTTCGCGTGTGGAGGGCTGCGTTGTGACAAAATTTTTAATTCGACGTTGGGTAAGTCCACATGACAAGCAATTTTATTGTCCAGATACATCGAAGATGGCGGAAGAAGCAACATCATTCTTGCTTCGTATTCGAGAAGTTCGGACCACAGGCCGACTAGCCTCACCGAAGATTTCTGTGGTAATCCGCAGTTCCTTCAGGCAAATTACTGGACAGTTACCTCAAATTTGGCTATGGGCACTTAATTGCACACTATTTAATTATTTTTCCTCATGCCTCGATAATCCTAGTTGGCCTAGGACTCTTCTATGACGTTACTCAATCACCCTGAAGACACGATACTTGGTAAGACTCCTCTGGACGATTGTTCGCTCCCTCACAGACACCACTACTTACAAACACACAACAAACACGTCCGGCCGGATTCGAAGTCGCAGTCCTAGCAAAAGAGTAGCCGTAGACCCACACCTTAGCCCGTGCGGCCACTGGGATCGGCATTAAATAATCATACTACGCTATATAATATGAACAGTATAACACTGTATTCCCGCCATCTAGAAGTATACTCGTCACGCGACGCTGAATTCAATTACGGAATAACAATGACGAATGAGTTGCTACCAGATTTAATTGGGAAGGTTTTGTCATCATTCTGATTGTTACAAGAAAAACTGTAATCTATTTTTAGTAATTGAGGGATAATATAGATTGGTTTATGTAACAAATTCCGTTCCTTCCCTCTTTCTTTTGTTCAGTGTGCTAACTCAAGACGATGTTAACCACTCAGAATACGCACACGTAATGTTACTGATAGAATTATTAATTACTTAATTAATATCAACTATAGGTGTAATGATACTGACAGGGTAAAAGAGAAGTGCTCGGATAAACATCTGTCCCAGTGCTACTTCGTCGACCAAAAATTCTAAACAGACTGGTTCTGGATTGAACTCACCATAAATCCTACATAGATTACGCTGGTACCGAAACGGATTCTTCGCGATGAGAGCGGCGACTAACCTAATGAGCCTGGCATGGCCTGAAATATGATTTAATTCCATACTCGAGACTCTTCAAAAATTCAATTGTAAGCTGAAATACGCTGGGTCTGGACGTACAGAAATTTCAGTATCCTGGCAGTCAGACGTTAAATGTTCCGGAATGAATTTTTTGCGAATTAGTTACTTAATTCCAGCACTTCCTTTAGGCAGGATATCCACCTACTCTAAGAGGACTACAGGGAAGCTCGGTAACGCATAATTCCGTGCATATGGAATGGCTGTGGCAAAGTTCTGGTGTCTTATTGATGTCTGTGGTTTCCACGGCGAGGGAGGCCAATGTTGTGGTGTTCTGAGTTATGCCATCGTATAGCCTGGTAGGTGGCTCCGATGGGCGTCTTTTAGTGTGTGCCTTCCCAACGTTGACAGTTACTGTAAATCTCACAAATTCAATTAGCCAGTCGTGCTTTAACAGAATAATGAAGGCAGGTAACAGCCACTCCGTTTATGTTCACATAAAGAAGAAGAAGAAGAAGAAGAAGAAGAAGAAGAAGAAGAAGAAGAAGAAGAAGA
>Ga0123357_10010891_pt1 | contig 11607 bp, 12 predicted proteins | sample TergutEmb28metaG_FD_89873 | JGI IMG/M metagenome (GOLD analysis project Ga0123357, IMG submission 89873) | Embiratermes neotenicus P4 segment gut microbial communities from Petit-Saut dam, French Guiana - Emb289 P4 | ecosystem: Host-associated > Arthropoda: Insects > Digestive system > Gut ...
AGAAAATAAAATATGAGTATAAAAGTTATTTTGGGACACATTTGTGTAAGTTGACCACTTGCTTATGTTGACCACTTTTTCAGGAACCGTCGGTGGTCAAGTTAGACAGGTTTTACTGTACAAAAAAATTAATATGGTTATGACAAAATATCAACACAAATATTAAAAATTAGTTCTCCTTATATCAGTTCTCCCCATAATTATGTTTGCAAGAAAGTATTAGCAACAGGATTCTTCCCATTGTGTGTAAAATATTCTGAGATAAAAACCACTGTACAAAAAAGGTGATAAAAATAATACAGCCAATTACAGACCCATCTCACTTCTACCTTCTTTTCCAAAAGTTTTTGAAAAGGTTTTATGTAGGTATAAGACTTTTGGAACACATAAAGAATAATAATATATTAGTTAAGGAAGAATTTGGCTTTATATCTAAATTATCAAAAGAAGTGACCTCTTATGGCCTTATTTCAGATATATTAAATGCTTTAAATAATAAAAACATAATTGGGGGTATTATCTGTGTCCTCACTAAGGCTTACTGACTGCACTAATCACAGTATCTCACCGTCAAAATTAAGGTATTATGGTATAACAGGTACATTTTACTCATTAATTCAATCCTATTTAGAAGATTGACATCAGAGGGTTAAACTAGTAAATAATGACTATAAATCTAGCTCCAGTTTGGGAATAATAAAGCATGGTGCGCTGCAAGATTCAGTACTTGGACCATTGTTGTTCTTTCTTTATATTAATGATATAACAAAAATAATAAATACTACAAATAACAACAATAAATCCAAATTAGTTTCATTTACAGATAAACAAATCTAATCATCACTAGCCCAAATCCTACTAAGTGTATAAAAGACATCAATGGGGCATTTAAATATATTACTAACTGGTTTAAAGCACACCTGTTGTCACTGAATTTTGAGAAAACTAGTCTCATACAATTTTTAACTAAAAATAGTTCACATATTCCCCAACAGTGTTGGATGTGTTAACAATATAAAATCCAATAGAACATAAAATTTTTAGAAATAGTGATTGTTAATACATTAACGAGGAGAAGCCATATAGCAATGATTAAATCGAAATTAAGTGTGCCTCATCTAGTGGTTAGAGCCATTAAACCTTTTGTGACACTGGATACCTCACAGATGGTTCAGCATTCTTACTTCCATTCTATTATGAATTACAGGATAATCTTCTGGGTAAATTCCTTGTACAGTAATATATGCAGTATATACATATAAAAAAGCCACTGTGTATATTGTGATCCTTCAATACCTCTCTCTGCAACATACATTTAACTAACACCACTAATTACTAGATTGACCTTTCTTTTTTTGTTTGCACTGTAAGTATATATTTACTCTCATAATGCCCACCTCAAAAACTTATCCCATACCTCAGATATGACTGAAAATCTGTATAATAAACACTCCTTATCATATGGTTCACAATTTCTTCTAATGATTTAATAATATAAGCTAATTTACTCAAATCTGAACATGAAGATCACAATTGGGTGTTCCACTTTTGGTTTTCTGTGATATAGTTGCCTTACAACCGCAGACAGGTTGGCAGCCATGATGAATGCAAATGACAGTAGTTGCATCAGTAGTGCTAGGGAAAATGTTTGGGAGAATATCAAACTCTCAGCTAAAGACAGTCTAAGTCAACAAAAACAGAAACACCACATCACGGTTTTATTACTCTTCACAACATTTGAGTGCAAAACAAAGGAAGTACCACATGGCTGCAGAAAACTGTTCAATCAGGACCTTCAAGATTTGTACTCCTTGCCAATATTACTCACATAAACAAATCAAAGAGGATGAGAAGTGTACGGTATGGGGTACATATGATGGAGAGGCGAGGTACATATGGGGCTTTGGTGGGGAAACCTGAAGGAAAGAGACCACTTGCAAGGACTAGGCACAGATGGGCGGATAATATCAATCTGGATCTTAAAGAAATATGAGGAGGGTGTGGGTTGAATTAATTTCACTCAGGATAGAGACACATGTCTGACTGTTGTGAACAAGGTAATGAACATTTTGGTTCCACAAAATGCGGGGTATTGCTTCACTAGCAGAGAAACAGTTAACTGTGTCAGGAAGTTGGCTAGTTGATCTGACAGTGTATTATGGGGCATATCATACATGTTGCAATATGTGATATGCCCTATACATTTAGAATTGATTTATGTATCTAGACCCATTATAACACAAGGATGCAGAACATCAAAGTACAAACAGAAGACAGTACAATACAAATGCGAAATACAGAGGTTGTAGACACACTGTAAGGTACCACATTGTGATATTCTTTACAACGAAGATACAGTTGTCCTGCCCACAACAGGGACCAGTGGTGCAATACACGGAGGTGAGTGGTCAACATCACGCCCCACCTGCTTTACTCCTGGTTTCCATTAAATACAAGGCTGAGTTTGTTTCAGAGCTGGCATGGACATTTTGGAGTAGAGAAAAAAAAGCCCTTTCCCTTGCCAGGAATCAAACCCCAGATCCTCCAGGTCACAGTACTAAGTTATCCCACACGTAATAACATTATATTACACAGACCAAAGGTGTAGGAGGCAGTTTAAAGAATTAATAATATGCACACTTCTGTAGAGTAGGATTCAGCTGAGAGACAGGCCTAACCTGTTGGTGGCAGCTTCAGTATTTGTACATCATGGTTCAAGATTTTAATGTTAAATGGAACATCAGAGCGTAACTTCATTGCTGCACAGTACACTGATCATGTTAGCACTGGCTGTCTTGTGTTGACAGCACATTTCTGTATTTCAGGACTTGTGTCACGTGTGATGTGACACCATATCACTGGATATTTCTCCACATTTCAAAGGATCATAGCATTTTACTTCTTGGCCTGCTTGAACCCAAAGATGAAGGCATTATGATTCTTCTAAATATAAAGCGCCACTCACCCAATGACACAGTGCCTCATCCGAGAAGAATTGAATCCTCAGCACCACCAACGTGAAAACTAAAATCTTTCATTTTTAATTGTTATAAATGTTTCCATTTTGTCTATAACAAGAGGCAATACATCAGCTCATGGCCATGTAGTTCTTTTATCCAAAAATATTGATCATATGGACTGGAAAAAGATGCCACAACCCAAGTTATGAAGGGCTTCCAGCAGCTGAAGTCCAGGAGGTGTTTAGAGATGATCCATGTGCTGCTGTGTCAACATGGTGCCTGCCAGACAGCCCATGGTCCATGTGCTGCTGTGTTGACATTATACCTGCCAGACTGGCCATGATCCATGTGATGCTGTGTTGACATGACACCTGCCAGACTGCCAATGATCCATGTGCTGCTGTGTTGACATTATACCTGCCAGACTGGCCATGATCCATGTGATGCTGTGTTGACATGACACCTGCCAGACTGCCAATGATCCATGTGCTGTTGTGTTGACATGGTGCCTGCCAGACTGCCCATGGTCCATGTGCTGTTGTGTTGACATGGTGCCTGCCAAACTAGCCATGATCCATGTGTTGACATGATGTCTGCCAGACTGCCCCTTTAGACTATTCTTGACACTCTCTCTTCCTCTGCCCAGGGTTATAAGAGAATAATTTTTCTTTCAGCAACCCTCACATTAGAGGTTGTTACTGCAGCTAACAGAACTGTTTGTTGACTGCTGGTGAGCATCAGCAGGCTTTGTAAACACAACAAGCAAACCAACAGACAGTGACACAATATATTTTTCAGATAAATTATCACAATACATCAACATAACATTCCTGTTGTCACCAGCAGCCACATCATGGTCACCATCATCATCCACCCTCAGTTTGCTTTGCTCATTATTTTACACTTATCTATTTAATCATAATACTGTCTAATTTTTAATTTGTTTCACTGCAACTTTTATCTATTTTCCTCTATTCTGGAAGTCATATTTTATTAGCACATTCACTGTTAAAACTTGACACAACCACTATCTCCATCCCAACCCCTCCAACAAAATCCCTCAACTCCTCAGTAGCAATGAAGACATCACACAGTTGGTATGTGGCAACACTGCAGTCAGCAAGTTTTTCTTTGTTCAGGATGTCCATACCGGTTATGTGAACCAACCAGCCCCTTACTCAATGAATATCAAGGGTGTAAGTCTGACCACTCACCTCAATTTAATGCAGAGGTCAAGGACAGGTGCAGCTACTCCCTTATACGCTTCCATGGCATACACAGCGACAACTTTACCTTTTCTAACCCCTCAAAGCTGTACATTTGCACCATGCTCTGCCACCTGTCAGACGGCAATAAAGGTTTAGATTGATACAGTGGGAAGGGAAGGGGCAAATGATGGACAATCCATCAGCTGCCTGCCAACTACTGGCCAACAGCTGGCATCCACATGCACACTGATCATGAACAAAAGTTATTGTCAACATGCTACTTTAATAACAAATATATCTGTACATATAGTTGGAAACTCAATGCTTTAAAAAATTTACAACAGTTTGTGGTAATTATTCTGCTCACATCCATTGTGGCCCCTGAACACTGTGCTAGTGCGCAGTGTGTCACTTGAGGTGATGCGTTGCAGGGTCACAGCATGAGGCCTTAACAACAAACCAGGCCTGGAGACTTCAGGTGCGAGCATCATTAACTGAAGATGGAACGTGCACCTCCAGTCCATCGAGGTCTTTACTCATTACGATCTGGCACCCCAACCGTGACCTGAAGCAGATGGACACTGTTAATGTGATAAATGAGCTGACAGGCAGTAGCAACCAACAATAAGCATATAAAGTAATGGCCTTATACAACAGCATCACCAAGATTCTGACAATACTGCCATCAGCAGTGAAAACAAATTCAGTTGCCATAAGTATGCAGGACACCTCCAGACAGCAAAGTCCTTCTACAGAGGCTAACAGTTCCTCAGCCAGTCAAGAAATTCCCACACTTCACAGAACCCCAACATTCTCAAGAGCCCACTAAATTTTTGACTGAACACATGAATCATGAAAGGTATTTAAGGAATGCAGATTGTGTGGTTTAGGATTTCTGCCTGGTAAGGTGGCATGCATCAACAACTACTATCTGTGCAAGTGTTTACCATCTAGGCACTACAAAGTCTCTTTTCAATTGTTATAGCAGCCAGTGTATTTGGGACAGGTGCTTACCACATGCAGACATAAACCAGGGGCAGCTGATTACCACATGCAGACATGAATTAACCAGGGACAGGCACTTACCACATGCAGACATGAATTAACCAGGGACAGGCACTTACCACATGCAGACATGAATTAAACAGGGACAAATGCTTACCACATGCAGACATGAATCAACTAGTAATCCCAGCATTCTCTTCCCTCCTCTGTGCCCCACCTCCTCACCCAACAAGTCACTAACTGTTGGTCCTATACTGTTCCTGTCCCTATCCTACACCGGAAGCCAGGACAGTGTAGTTAGCAAAGTGACTAGGCTATGGACTGGGCAGTCCAGGATTCAATTCTCAGTTGGGGCAAAAGACTTTCTCTTCCCCAAAACATCCAGATCAGCTGTGGGGCCCACCCAGCCTCCTATTTTGAGGTCCCTGCAGTGACATATGTACATTGTACTATGTATTAATTATCAGTTTATTCCTCAAAGTTATCAGTCGTTTAAAGATATGATTACATTATAGGGATACAAACAGTAAAATCACAAGTTTACTGTCTAGCCTGCAAACTACACCAGAATTACAAGCCACATTACCCCCACCTTCCGTACATGTAAATTTGTATGTATCCTAGTGCAAACAAAATTATTAACCAAAACATGAAGGGGAGTGAATAAGCATATGTTGTTACACATCTAACATGTAACCTTCGAGGGTGTTTCATCACACATTAATTACCAAGTATGCAGGTACAACGGATCAGTTCAAGTCATCAGAACTCTAACGAGGACCTATGTCAATTATACCTCAACCACCCTCACATTGACCCTACAACAGTTGTTCAGCAAAACAGCCAAATTAGTTAGTGTGTTTGTTACAGTACTTTTCAACTGTAGAAATGGGATGGAAGAAACATGCACAGTTAACAAGCTGACTGACAGACTTACAGACAATGACCAACAATATCTGGTCTCAAAAAAATAAACACTGATGCAACTTTTGTTCCAGACATTAAAAACTTTGAAAACTCAATTAAACACTTTTTAGGCTCTTACAGCACACAGCAAAGGTATGTTCCAGCATTTTGGAGAAACATACTGAAAAAAAACACCATTACTTGAACATCAACTGCCATGAAAATCTAAAACATGTATTTGCTGAACAAAGCTGGCAGATCTGACAGTTACGTTTCTTGGAACTTTGTGACAAACAATTTTCATTCATTCATTATTGACATCCAATTAAACCAAAGGTGGTCACAAATGAGACCATGGGATATAGAATTGGTCAAAAACACAAATAACTGCTGTAAAAGACAGTAGAAAAAGATAAAATATGTCATATAAGAAGCACAAAAGTACAAAAAGACACAAATAATATAATAATACTAATATAACACAATAAATTATAAATGCCTTATTAAATTATAAAAACTGCAAAAAAATGGGATGATGCCTATCATGAATATAATAAACTGCACTAAGGTCAAGTACAAGTTGATCTAAATGACCTCTCCAATACAATGAGTTGTCAACAGTTATTCCAAGGAACCTGATAGTAAGTCCATTGTCATATTTAACCTTCCTATCTAAGCTGTGGGTTTTACTCGTTTTGAAATGAACAAAATTTGTTTTGTCAAAATTTAAGGATAATAAATTTAAATTGAACCATTTACGTAAACTTTCGAATACTTCTTTAATATTTGTTTGGAACTTATTAGGATTAGAATTAGGCATACTTGTAACATCAGCAAAAAGAACATGTATGGAAATATTACTTAAAATCTTTGGCAAGTCATTAACATATAACAAAAAAGTACAAAGGTCCAAGAATAGATCCCTGCGGAATGCCACGTGAAATCCTGTGCCAGCCAGAAGTAGCAATATTATGGAGGACACCTGAAACAATCTCAACTCTCTGAAATCTGTCCTCCAGGTAGGATTTTATTAGCTTATTAGTCCTACCTATTATGCCACAAATTCCAATTTGGATAGCAAAATATTATGGTTAACATGGTCGAAAGCTTTTCCTTCATTGCAAAATAGGCCACCTACCAGTAATTTGTTATATAGGGCATTAAGTCTTTCAGTCAGTAGCTTACAATTAGGAATTTACTCTCAATCCAAAATGTTCATTGACCAATATATTGTAATCAGTTAGGTGGTGATATAATCTAGCACTTATTTCTTTTTAAAAAATGTTTGAAGTGGAAGTTAATAAAGATACTAGTCTATAGTTAGACAGAGAATTGTTACTGCCTTTTTCAAATAAAGGCTCTATTAATGAATATTTCATATGAGAAGGAAAAATCCCTGTTGACAATATCTTATTGCAGATATAATTTTACAGCAATCTAATGAAATGGGAACTAGCTTTTAAGATTTTAACAGAAATTGCATCATATCCATGAGAGTTAGTGGGTTTTGCAGATTTCATAATGTTTTCAATTTCTTTATTTAATCTGCAGTTATATTTAATATTTGGGAAAGGGTTCTTACAAGTTTGTAACAAATATTCCACGGGAATGCTATTATTTCTATTGGGGTTGGAATTATTAGACATTTTACTATTAACTCTATTAATTGTAGACAAAAAAGGATCATTACAGGAATTAGAGATAATTTGTTGGTTATTAGTTAAATAACCATTAATATTCAAAACATGAATATCTTCATTAACAGACTTCCTACCATTTACAGCTTTACAATATTCCAGGTAAATTTAATTTTGTTTTTAGAATTAAAGATGTGTCTATTAGAATAAGACCTTTTTGTTTCTTTAATAATGTTTGACAATATTTTACATTGCACTTTGTAATAATTTTATAGTATAGTAGGGTCATTGTAATCTTCAGTAAGTAGATAAAAGCACCTTTTAAAGTAACACAAGGCATAAGCAACACAGTTGGTGTTATCCACTTAACAATAGTACTTGTTTTCTTAATTTTAGGAAAACTAAAATAAAAAAGCTGTAAAAAGTACTTAGAAAAGAATTAAACATGGAACTTACATCATAATCACCAAAGATATCATCCCATGTTACAAAAATTAAATTGTTGTAAAATTAAGTTACATTATAGTTAACTGTCATGTAATCTATGTTAAGAGTGTGCTTGTGTTGCATATAACATGAATGCTGTGAATGATGAGTATGGACTTAAGGCTCAAGTGTGTATTGTGCAGTACCACTGTTATGGCCTTTTGCTGAGTTGCCTTAACTTATTACAACTTCTTAGGCCAATCTACAACTTAACGTTTATTGTTCAGCCATGAGGTATTAGCTACAGAAAACATACGTGTCCGTTAGGTCATAAGCCAGATCCAACATGTCAAGCTCCTCATCTGTGGGTTTGTCTGGCAGGCGGTCGAAGTCTTCCTTCTTCAGAATAAGATGGCACGTTGAGCAAGTCAGCGTACCCTCACATGCACCATAGCCTTCCAGATCAACACTGCTGTTCACTACAATATCCAACAAACTGTCACCTTCCTTACCCTTTGCTTTGATTCGCTCACCATTCGCCTTAATAAACGTAACTTCCACTCTGAAATTACAAACAAATCAAACATTATACAGAGTAACCAACAGTGTTTATAAATCTCTTGTTACAACATCTGACCACAACTTTCTAAAACTCAACAATATTGACTAAATTCAGTAACTGACAAATATTTTACTTACGTTTGCTTCTTAGGTAATGGCTGTGTTTTTGATGAACATTGTGACGGTGACGATGTATGTTGATATTTCAACAACGCACCGGATATACAATTCGAGGCTCGAAACCCTCGCATACTCCTCGTAAATGCTAAAACCATTGCCATCTTTATCTCTAGACCTACTTTAAGTTCAACTAGCTCCCCAAATTACTGCGAAACGATATATCAGAGTATGTTCTATACCATTACATATCTATTAACTTTATCAGGCAGTCCCTTATCATAATACCTGTCAAATTTTGCAAATCAGTATTACAAGCACAAATGATCAAAGCGAACAGATAAACAGCACGCCACTTAATTCAGCGAATTCGCACGTAACGCGATAATGTGCATCCTGAGGACAAGGTCTCCAGATCAAAGATCATCCTCCTACTGTTTACCACGGATTACCCTTCAACCTGATATTACATCCAGTTAGGCGGGTTTTCTCTCTCTCTCTTTCTCCACCAGCACGTTCTGAATACTTCAGCGAGATGGCACTTTCCGTGACGCTTGTGCCGCCGCATACCCGGTGAGAACTACATACAGTTTTTTGTGTATCGATTCTCGATGTAAATTGCACGACATACAGCGACAATCGATTCGGTAATGCATTGAAACTGCTGCCATCTCTACATAGGGAACGTGCATAACAAAGATCAAAGAGGGGCGGATCCATTATTCGATTTTCTGGGTTATTTATTCTCATTTTTGCTACTGAAAAGGTTGTGTGACGAATATACAAAAGGGACAAGCGAGCGTCTTCAGCAGTACGACGATTTACTTTCACTTAGCTAATACGAGAGACTTTGTCGCTGTGCGGCATCTCGGAGGACATTGTAACGAACATACACCTAAGCTGATAATTCAACATTCTCTGTTCCTTTCTCGTCTCCTGAAGACACTTCTGCAGCACTGGACCGTTTGTGAGTTGTGGCATTTATAGTGGCCTGTAAACATTTTGGCTACTAACTCCTCATAATCACTTTAAAAATCTAGTAGACACGCACGTTTGATCTATGAGGTCCAGGGAAATAGCGTTTCGACATGTTCAACGTGCTGTAATTGCAAGGAAACACAAGACATTAACTCTAAAGGTCCAGTGGTTGCTATGTACTGTCATGTCACGGCTTAAGTCGTTTGGCGCTTAATTGTTTGCCGCAGACCCTGTATATTAAGTCCGATACTGAAGATATTTGCTAGTGTGCCGAACTCCTACGATCAGGCCAAAGGAGAAACCTGAGCCTGAGCCTAAGGAGCGGACTGAAGGGCTTTTGGGGACATTGATTGTAAGGAGAAGCGATCAGCAAAGAATTATGAGGAAGGAATTTTGAGGAATTTGTGAAGGACAAGAGATGTTTGTCTCGCCAGGCTACAGCGCTTGACTTCTTCGAGACATCTTCAGGGACTCGTGCATCGCCACGAGTGCTGTTGGACACTGGGGCCGATGCCGCAGATGGCCTGCATGCAGTTCAACAGGAAGTGTCTCCTCCTCAAGCCGTCATTTGTTTGTCACTTTTTTAAATTTTTAAAAATATAAATACATATTTATTTGATGTTTATCCACCGAAAAGGCAAGCTAATTCCGGAACAATATCCAGGCGAAATAAACCCGCTATTTCAGACAGCCATTAACCTTTTGGCGCCGGAATTATTTTTTTAAGTTTTAACACACCCTGTATATAAAATGTGAATAAAACAGGAACCAAATATGTTATAATTATGAAACAAACTGCATTTTGAAGAGAGAGAAAAAAAAACGAAGATTATATACCAGGTTTAAAATATTTAGTACCTATATTTGTTGAATAAATATATAAAATGCAACGTTTAGAGGTTAGCGGTGCGTAACGACCACTATAGTGGTCGTTAGGCGTCAAAGGGTTAACACCCAGCCCCCACATACTACATGAAAAGACCAGTTGTGCTTTAGCCTGCACCCGGATACTACTCCAGCCTAACCGCACCTAACCTCAAACATACAGCAAACCAAGGTATGTACAATTTCAGATTCACAACACTAATGAACACTAACAACACATCGAATTACCAATCCACTAATGAAACACACTACACACAACACTACGATCACCACGCATAGAAGATAACAACTATTAATATTAACAGAAACATGTTACCAGCTACAACAAAGCGACAAAGAACATCACACCGAACATATACCACTAAAAACCATAAATTTACATTAACGCTACCCCCTCCATCTTTACTGAACGAAACGACCAATGTGGCAATCAACATCATAGTCGCGAGCTCCTGATGATGGGCATTGTAATGCCCGAAACATGTTGAGCCTATAAGAAGCACAATAAAATAATTAGTGGCATCTAGTTGGTTTTTTATTCTTCAGTTCACATATTTATTTCTTGCTCAAAATATATTGCTTGGAACCAACACCCCATTTTAATACTGGTTTTATGTGAAATCTCTATCGACTTGTGTGGTCGGTCTCTGACGGCGTAACTTCTAGGAACTGCTCTGCACGTTCACGTTCAGCAATTCTACGTTCTGCCCACTCAGTGTATTTATGTGTTCTGTGTGGATAGGAGAACAAACAGGGATTATTTCCCGATACAGCATTAACTGACTGGTTAAGAGCACAATTTGGCCTGTTGGGGAGCCAGAAGCTGCAGTGACGTCATAGCTGACGCTACGGCACCCAACGTGTAGCGTCGCGTCCTACTGAAAAGCTGCCGGTAGCTCGGCTGCTCGAACCACCAACTAAACC
>Ga0123357_10010892_pt1 | contig 11606 bp, 7 predicted proteins | sample TergutEmb28metaG_FD_89873 | JGI IMG/M metagenome (GOLD analysis project Ga0123357, IMG submission 89873) | Embiratermes neotenicus P4 segment gut microbial communities from Petit-Saut dam, French Guiana - Emb289 P4 | ecosystem: Host-associated > Arthropoda: Insects > Digestive system > Gut ...
CATTGGAAGGTCACGAATTTACACCCGGAAGTCGACAGTAGGATTGCTACTGAGAGTTCTCGTGTTTGTCTCGAGTCCCTCCAGTCAAGTAACATGATAGTACACCAAATTAGGACACGACACTTTCATTTCTGAATGTTTTGCAGTTTATTATGTAACGATAATCCAACTGCAGGATGTTACGTGAACCGCGCTCTTGACAATGTCGCTGTAAGTAAACTAGGACAACGCGACGACAATATCACTCCCGTTCACAGCATTATACCTACTTTTTGGGTCTGTATTTTATGTGAATGCATTTTGGAATTCTATCTGTAAGCTCTGTCAATGCAAGTTTCTTATTTGTTATTCCGTATTTACACGGGTTATTATTTAATGTAACATGTTACATTATATCGCGGTAACCCCGTCCGTTCGTGGTTCGCGCGCGAACTTTGGGACCACTGGTTCGAATATTTCTCGAGATATGCATAGATGTGTGCGGTTTTATGCTTTATGGTAGGCCTATCTTGTTTATCCAGAGGCCTCGGGGACTGACCGCTCTCCGCCCAAAATAATTTCACGAAATGTTTAAAGGGCGTTATTTCAGAATGAATTCTGAACCGGCACAGATTTAGGAAAGTGCATGGAACATCTAATGAAGAAATGTGTGCTCTCGATAACTCTTGCACTATCGCGAGTTCCTGGTGACTATTGACGAAGGTGGGAAATAACGTGGTGGAGAGTCGACTGCTTGAACAAAATAGTCTGTACAAACAAATATCAGGAACTAATTACATAAGAAATAAGCGCATACTATGCTATGTATGTTTTATATATATATATATATTACATAGATTCCAGTTTGATTTTTTATTCATGGCGTAATAAATTGTGTGTTTCTCAATTATCTGTCAATTATCCTGGCATTTCCATGGAAAATCGAGAGTAAACTGCATTCTAAATCTGGGGAGGTTGCAGTAGAGGATACAGTCGGAGAAGAAGCGAATTTTTTCCCCTGTTATATTCGTGACTTTACACTTTGTTTGTTTGTGCGCAGCACGGGTTTCTGTGAGCGTCTGATAGTCGCAATATTGACGTGATCAGAAAGGCTTTGAAAGGGCGTGCGAACAAACCCGTCTGTAGTGGGAAATATTTTTATGTTTTACTTTTAACACAGACGCTGTGACAGGTGCTCTTTAGTCATGGTAACAGAAAGTAAGAAAGGCTCTGTCATCTAACATAAAGCTTACCAGTCTTTGGCCAAATTTAAAGGAGCCATGTAAAGTCACAAGACGTTTCAGTCGACTCCGAACGCTCACTTGAAAGCTGATGACACGCTTTTTAGATTCTTCGGAACACCAATTTTCTTGTGGAGTGGAGCAGATGTCGCAACGTTAGGATTTTATTTTCACCATTGAAACTCCACAATAATATGTCACATTCAGTTCAAAACTGCGTGTTTGCTGGATTTCCGTCCTGTCGTGATGAATCTTCAAGTATCCAGTTTTGTGTTAGAGTCCATTTGAAACGTGATGGCACACGGTGACGCACGGGAGGGGAATTGAAGGGGAAACTGGTGAATGGCGTCTGTAGCCAGTACTCTTCACACTACCTCAGAACATGGTGTATCCAGCATTACTACCACTGATGCGCACACTGCGACTGCCAGTAGTCGACTGAACTTATGCCCCTGCCGATTTAAATGGACTCGTCCGTTTCGCCGAAAGACGAAATCTGGTTTCTGCGCGTGTGCCATCACATTACAAACGCAGTCTACTGGCCTGAGACCCACGAAACATTGTGTGTAATACTAGCAGTTGCCATGGCGGCCTGACTCCAGTGCGTTCTGCGCAAGGTCATGTTTTAATGGTTTAAATCATAGAATTCTTGGTCATGTTAAGGTTATATGATCTTGACGACGTAGTTGGCAAATAAGGGATTGTTGTCACGTTTACTTCCCTCTATCAGTTTAACTTCTTCAACAAATATATTAATACCAACTTTCAATTAGCTTATCTTCAGATTTTGCGTTTCAGCTGCGTATTCTACTTGTTCCGCGTATCTATGTTTAGCAGCACAGGGACACTTCGCTGCCATTTGCCAGTTCTTAATGTTGCTCAATTTAAACTTAAGTAGGCGTATATTGTATAATTAAAATCACAACTACTTTCATTAATTATTTAGTACGACTTTTCTAAGAGGTCGTATTTTTTTATCATAGCTTGACAGCCCTTTTGGGCCTAGGTCTACTCTATGAGCTTTCTTTATCACACTCGGAAATATTACACTCGGTAGGACTCCTCTGGACGAGTGATCGGCCCGTTTAAGAAACCTGTAACAACACACAACCCTCACTAGAGGCAGATATCCGTGCCCCCGGCTGGATTCGAACCCGCAATCCCAGCAAGCGAGAGGCCGTAAACTCACTCCTAAGACCAGGCGAAACTGGGCTCAGCAAGAGAGCGTATTAGGCTGCCGTCTGTTCCTTGAATGTTTGCATTCGAAGTACGAGAATGGGCGCGGAAACAGGTACGTGAGCTATGCCACGTAATTCTTATTGAAATATCCAGTCACTTTAGGTCTTATCATGCCATATTTTCTAATTAACACAAACTTACGGTAACTGAACATTTCATGTATAAGCAGATTTCTTCGTCGCAGACGGAAATTTTTTTTCGTCCCATTTCTCAAGGATTACTGCGCCTAATTGAATTACTTGCATTTCTGTGATGTGCCAATTTTGCGTCGCATATTTTCTCAATTTATCTCACGTCGTTTGTCAATATACCCCAGAAGAGATGGCAATGTTTAAAGGAAGTATGTGCACACGTTTGTGTGTGTGTAAACTATGTAGTAATACCTCAAGCTGTGTGTTTACCGTTTCTAGAAGTCTTGTTTCGAAATTTATTTCTGCACACCATTACCTTAAAAAAATATTACTTCTTTTTGTTTTAAATAGAACGAACTCTGATCGCCTGTTAAAATGATAGCTACCGATGTTGTACAATACAATACAATACAATACTCAGCTTCTTCAACAAGAACTTTACTCCCGTCTTGTAGATCTACGCACGTATGGAGCTACAGTCACCTTACAGTTAAGGTCCTCGCTTTTAATGTAGAAACTCTTTCAGTCTGATTTGAAATGGTTGTGATATGATCCTGAGGAATCATTTCCTCTGCTTGACGTTTATAAACCGTATTTACTTTCTGACAAATTCCAAGTGCTCAGTGAGCACGCACGGCCAGTGACGAAGCTTTTCGGTACCACGTGTATTTGTGAAGAGTTCTTTTCAAAAATGAGAGCGGCCATGTGTAAATATGGATATCGACTCGGCGATGAAAGATTGGAATTGCCTCTCAAGTTGCTACTTCTCACAGGCGCCCATATATTGAGAACCTGATAGTAAATAAACTGACAAGCGTTGATGTCCTGACTTCTGTCAAAGGAAACCGCAAGCCTTAAAAATATATGAATATTATCGTGTCATTAATACAGGTACGGTGGCCTTTTGTCGCCTAATGGTGTAATGCTAAATTTTTCTGAAAAATGTGCTCTGCTATTACGATTGCAGCCCCTTGCATGGTTCAGAGGTTTTTAGGGCGGTCGTTGTGCATAGATGTCGCTGATCACAGATATAGACCCTTGACATTTTTCATTACCTCTTATATTCTCTGAACCGCATATGAAACAATAGTGGTAATACTTTGTTGCAATCGTTCCCATGATTGTTCCAGACAGTGGAAGTGTTTACCATTATTTTACCGAATACATCCAGACAATGGAAGTGTATACCATTATTTTACCGAATACAACGACGACCTTTCAATATTCAAGTATTTTTGTATTTCCTTTATGTGTAACTGCTCAAATTTTGACATTGAATATGCTCATACCTGTTTTCGGATCGTGTAATATACAACACGATGGCGCTGCAAAATGATAATTAGTCGTTACGATAACGATATACATTTAACCTGCTTGACAACGAGACTTACTGTAGGTGAAATAAAAACCACATAGGCCTACTTCTTTTTCTGTCCGTTACATGTGTTTATGCCACAACATATCTCTGGTGCCTGTTAAGGTAACGGCGAAAGTTTGTACTGTTGTTCGAATAACCGCCGCACCATCTCGGAGATGCAGGAAATACCTTCATCGTCGGTACGTCGGCCGATCGATAAGTCGGTGACAGAAAGTTGATTCGGTAAGTATAGATATAACGTAACACAGATAGTGCTACGAATGAGGGAAACTTCTTTGAAGACAGATGACGTTTGTTATATGAAGCGTGTCCTCAATAACTAGTTAGGAATTACCTCTTCATTCACAAAACCTGTAAAGGTGTGCATGCCATGAAGGCATAGAGGTATATAGCTCCGATAATTCTTTGGCACTAGTTGAGGCCAGCAGTCGGTCATGCCCCGGTCGCTTTAGTGTCCATTGAGCGGGAGGCTGGGCGGTCTTCAGAGGCAGTACGGACGGTTTGGAGATACTCGTACATAACATTCATTTTACTGAAGAATCGTACGTATTACAATTAAAATTGCTGGTTATGGACCATGCCATGCCCGATTATCGTTGTAGGATATTTCTGTAGTAAAACCAACCAGATGCATCAGTGTCTCAGGTTTATTTTATTTGAGTAACACTACAGGATTCGGACGGTCTTTCCGTCCATCATCAGAAGTTAAAGACTGTACATACTGCAACAGGCATATGTCAAGCAGATACTGCTGACTTCTCGTTCCCGCTAGCAAGCAGTCGGCAGTAGGTCTATCTGTTTGACATATGCCTGTTGCAGTATGTACAGACTTTAACTTCTGATGATGGACAGAAAACCGTCCGAATCATGTAGAGTGTTACTCCAATAAAATAAATTTGAGACATCGATGCATCTGGTTGGTTTTACTATAGAAATATTTTACGGTGCGCGGCCCTATGAACGTCAAAAATCGTTGTAGGAGTTAACTGTGGTCCCTGCATGTCAATACAGCAGTACCGATGAGGTGTACATTGTGCCAGGTTGCAATAGACTAGGATAGCTGGTGGTCCAGTAACGCCAATTTAATTCAGCATGTCACACAGACATTACGTAAGTTTAATTTTATGGCTAAAACAATTTAACATTCTTAAAATTTTTATGGAATTGATTCTGAGGGATGTTGTTGGGCGTGCGTCAAATTGCTGTTGGCTTTGTCTGTCCCTGCTATACCGAACCGACCTTTTTGTCGGAGAAGATGCGTTTACGCATTAAAATGGAGCAGCTTTGTGTTGGTACAAATATCCTGCAGCACTGTGTGCTACGATGACGGATAAATGTTAGTGTCTGCATGGAAAAGAAGTAAAACCGCAGAGAATAAAGTGATTTATGATTATATGGGAATTTTTATTTCGAGTTTTTTTTTTCGTAACTTTATGGGTAGGCCCATATGTGGCTCATTAATGCACGTGATCGGGAGACAGGCGCTCGGCTAGATTGGTACTGTGTACGGTACAACTATTTTAGTGACGTGAACTACACTAATTGGAGTGTGTCCTGGCGAAGTTTACTTTGAGATACGGTGCTTGTGGCGAATCCCCTATCCAGGGTACCGGTTCATACGTTGCTTCGTATCTGCTCGTTAAAACGTCCATATTTGTGGAGACGCGCGAAAGAGAGCACGAGCGTGGCGAGTGTAGACAATCTAACTGGGAACATTAAGAAACGCGGAGACATCGAAGCATTAGTGGCGGGAGCCTGTGAAATTCCAGGCATTCTTAATCTCGATACTAAGACCCTGGCTGCTTTCACCTTCTAGGACAGATCACCAACACTTGATGGAGCCCAGGGAACCTTCCAGACTTGATAGTCCAGTCCACTCACAATGTATTCACCACTGCATGAAGTATCATTTATAGGCCTTCTGTTACGAAATACGTGAATGTCTGCGGTTCCAACCACACTGGGCAATGCTTGCATGCATTTGTCTGAAGGATCTGAGAAAAACAAATCTTTAAAATATATTGCCCTGGATCGAGAATTGAACTCAGGTCGTCTCGAATTTTGCTCGATTACGGCCTCATTCGTCTTTGCATGTATTTTTCTTTTTCTCCTTCTTCTTCTGCGGCACATCAGCGCTTTAAGTTTGGCTTTGGCTTCCCTCGCGACAGATGCTCATTTTATTCTGTCCAAAGATCTTGTTCTACTTTTCAGTTCCTTATTTCTCATTCTGCTTAAGCTTAAAATGTTCCACGTAACCAAATTAATATAATTTCCTCGTTTGCTAGGTTTTTTCGCCCGTGGATATATGTTGTCTTTAAAATGCCGCTTGGTATTTGCTATTTTCTTGGACGCTGATTCTTAACGCAGCTTTCGTAAAGGCAAATTGCATTTTTTGAATAGATGTAATGAGTATATTATAATGGCTGTGTGACCAACCGTTTATTAAATTGGTGCTCTAAACCATTACTTCCGTTCCTGTGCACTTGCGAGCTGGAATACACAAGGCCTTCTTCTGGTACGGAGTGACTGGATATAACACAAGCAGAGAATCTTGTGACTTTTTCTGCTGGGTTTGCTGTTAATGCCGTGTGCCTGTGCACTTTGTCTTAATTTGTGTAACTTTTTAATCCATTTCCTGTGAACCAGTTCCAAGGGTTCTGAACTTGACCGTCAAGTTGTTTCGCATTGCAAATGTTTACGGCCATGACATTCGTATTGCCCCATTAAGGAACATGACCTTACGTGAGAGTGATATATACACGTAATTGAGCATAGCTTTCGACTTGTGGGCATGGTGTCCGTCGAGTGCCGCAAAACGGCACAGAACTATTTTCGAACTGTTCATAATTTTAAATGGTAGTGTTGCTATTTAATGGCGTCTGTGTACGCCTTCAAACCCATCCCGGTGGCCGCGCGGTCTAAGGCTATGTCCTGCATGGCAGCGACCAGCGTGCACGCGCATCCATGCGCTTGCGGGCGATTGACGTTTTGTGTTTTACGTGACGGCCACCGGCTAGTAATACAATGACGTCACTTAGAGCGCGCAACCTTTTTCTACTAGAGAATAGTGCCTTTAAATTTGATTGAAGTGGCGTGGAGAGACGAAGCAAACATGACATATTTCAAAGCCGGTATCAATCTAGAGGAATAGCATTACCTCCATAATGAGCTAAGGAAAGATCCCACTCAATGTTCTGAGTACTGCATAACGTTGCCTTCAATATTTGATTATATAGAGCAGGCTATACAACAGCACATTTCACACAACTCAACAAATTTTCAGAAATTTGAAAAATTCCAGCGAATATTGAAGACTTTCGAAATTTCTGTAAATATTTCATCTGTTGGGGAAGGTATACGTTGTGCCTGTAGAGCGGTTCATATGGTGCAGTTTGTTTAGATATTTATTCATTCATATTGCAGCTACTATTAATAGTGTAATCATGAGAATGTATTTACATTATTATTATTATTATTATTATTATTATTATTATTTTATCTACCACTGTGCATGATTAATTAAAAATATAGCAGACTTCCGGTGAACCAAACTGGCACTATCACGGAACTGAATAAAGTGTGTTAAATGTGTAGCATGTCGGATTTACCGCAATGTTACAAGCAGCTTTTCTTCCAAAGATATTGTTTTCTGAAAATTTGTTGAACTGTGTGAAAGGTGCTGTTGTGTAGCCTGCTCTATATATCAAATGCTGAAGGCAACGTTATGCAGTACTCAGAACATTGGGTAGGATCTTTCCTTAGCTCATTATGGAGGTAATGCTTATCCTCTTAATTGATACCGGCTTTGAAATATGTAATGTTTGCTTCGTCTCTCCACACCACTTCAATCAAATTTTAAGGCACTATTCTCTAGCAGAAACAGATTGCGTGCTCTAAGTGACGCCATTGTGCTACTAGCCGGTCGCTGTCACGTAGGACACAAAAACGTCAATCGCCCGCACGCGCATGGAAGCGCGTGCACGCTGGTCGCTGCCACGCTGGACATAGCCTAAGTTGTCGGTCTGCGGCCGCTTGCTTGCTGGGATTGTGGGGTTCGATTCCCGCCGGGGGTATTATTGTCTCTTGTGAATGTTGTTTGCTGTTAGTTACAGGTCTCTGCTTCGGGCTGATCACTTGTCCAGCCTACCGAGTGTGATGTGGAAGGAATTTTTTTTATACCTTCCACTTTCTTCGCAAACTCTGCAAGTCTATTTGCGATCGGTCAGTAATTAAGGGCACTTATATTGAAGAGCAGTACGCCGGCTGTTTCTCGGCTTCGATTGGAAGAATTTTCCTTGAAATTCATACCTCTCATTCTCCACGTATGCCCAACAATGGTGCAAGTTTCTTTTCGATCCGTGGATAGGTAAGGGGAATTGACTTTAAGAGCGGTGTGCCTTCTGGGCTGTATTTCGACTTCCATTGGAGGGGTTTTCTTAAAATAGCATACCCTGAACTCTCCACGCATGCGCTATAAATTATGCAAGTTTGGTTCCCGTCGGCCAATAACTAAGGGCTCTTTACTTGAAGAGCAGTGTTCCTTCTGGGCCGTTTTTCTGCGTTCACTGAAGGATTTTCATGAAAATTCGTACTTCGCACTCTCGACATATCTGTTACAAACCGTGAATGTTTGCTTCCAATCGATCAGAAATTAATAAGAATTTTAAAATTATTCTCTCGTCCTAGCTTTCCCAAATGTCGTCGTTCCTTTACATTTCTGAGTAAAATGTTACATGCGTTCCTATACGTCTGCCAGGTGTCCCGTCTGTCACTGACTTCATTTCATTTCTCTAATACGGTTACAAAAGAAGGGCTTCATCATCCGATTTTTCGGGAATTCTGTTGCTTACTCCGTTTGGCATTCAGATGTTATCCACAGCTCTCAATCATGTGCTTCATTCAGTGCGAGACACCAAGTTCAATAGCCATGTCAAGCAGAAGTAAACTTGGCCAAGGAGAAGAGATTTCGCGATAGAATTTAGATTATCCTGGCCTATGTGTTGCACTGTTGCCTGCTTGCACAGTTTAAGAGGCTTATCTTTTGCACAGATCCACGCGTGAACCACTGGTCCATGATGAGCAGTCCGTTCCCGACGCTGGCGATCTGTCTGTCGTACGCTTACTTCTCGAAAGTGCTGGGCCCCAGGATGATGGAGAACAAGAAGCCACTGAATCTTCGTAAGGTGCTTATCGTCTACAACTTTCTTCAGACAGTCTTCAGCTCGTGGATCTTCTATGAGGTGAGTTAACAGAATTTTATCAATGCGCTGTTTCGGTTAATTGGATCAGAGCGCCAAAGCTGACTTACTTCTGGCAATGAGAAGTGCTGAGTGAATTCGTCGTTTTCATTACCCGCCCTGCAGGATAGGTCTGTAAACCTAGTCCACGTATCCGCTCTCCGTCTGTGCGTCGTGTGTGCGGTGCAACGCGCACACGACCTACGAAGCGGCTCTCAAGACCACCACCCATCCAAAAACTCGGTGCAGAAAACCGTATGCTGCAACTCAACATCTAATGCTCCTGATGATGGGCATATGCGCCCGAAACTTGTAGAGCCAAGAATACATCAATAAAATTACCTTGTTGCATCAAGTTGGCGTTTCACATAATTTCTCCCCGAGATTCATATGGCTATATTACTGGTAGCAATGAAATCGTTTTCCAGGTTCGCACGGGGGCGTCATACCCAGTCCGAGTTTTTAGTTATATAACTATCAGTTTCATTTCGGAACGCTTGCGGCGTTTGAGAACAGACTGTTGAGGAAAATGTGTGAACTGGAGGAGTTAAAGAACGATGGAAAGCGTGTGCAACCAAGAGAGTACTTGTTTGCCACAGTTTATTTGGGTACTGAATTCAAGAATGAAATTGGCGGGGAATGTACAACACGTGGGTGGTATGAACATTACTTTCAGAATTGTAGTCATAACATCGAGAGGAATGTGTAGTTATAGGCATGCACTTGGTGTAAGTGTTGAAAAAGATTTTATATTAATGCTGTGGACAAAAGGAGATTGGCTCTTGTTGGGCGACCAACAAAGTGGTGCGGGGAACATGGCAATAAGCCGTCTGTTCTGTAAAGGCTGAGGAATTTCTTGACCATCTGATCGATCGGTAGCTTCTCAGGAGGAATTTTACGTTATGAATTTAGTTACGGAAAGTACCCATCTTTTGTGGGCCGGTTCACTCAGTCGGTATAGCGACTTACTACGGGCTGGACGGTCCGGGATCGAATTTTCCGCCCGTCCAGACGGGCCCTGGGTCCCGCCCAGCCCCAGCCTCCTGTAAAATGGGTACCGGTTCTTTCTCGGGGGTAAAGTGCGTGCTGCTGACCATTCACCCCCTTCTAGTGCTGCGGTCATGGAAGAGTAGAGCTATACCTCTACCCACCCTCTGGGCCACACCTGGCCTGTAACGGGATCACTTTACCTTTACCTTTACCCTTCTTTTAGCCACATGTTGTCATCAAATAATGTCTGGATTTTGTTGTTTCTATGACTGTAATTATTCAGTTTTCTCTTTCAGTGGTGACGCTTTGTAGTCTGGTAGTTTGTCATCAGCGTTTCGGGGGAACCTGCTGCCTCTATCTTGAGGGTGACGGAGTAAAACATTCGGCGGAAAACAACGTGGGATATAGGGAAAGAGTGTACAACCGCACCCTTGTTTTTCCTGTTCTTCGTTTTGCACCGGCCTTTACCTTACGTCTTAATATTTGGCTGTGAATATAGAGGCAGTAGGTTTTCCCGAAACTTTGGTTACGATCTGTCGGATTACACGGTATGACATACCATAGATTAGTAATCTTCAGACATATATTCGATAACACAATCATTTTACAGCACGCGAAGTCGTATTTATTTAGTTATCCCTAAATACTTGTAAATACATACGCACACATACATAGATACATATGTACGTACATACAATACGATGGGAAGAAACCAAGCTTGTACAAGTGCAAATGTCATGCACCTTCGTAAGACGTCTGTCGAATAGTTCAATACTAAGTTGACCTTCGACAAGTGTTCTTGAAGTATGTTTCACAAAACAATGTTAACAATATTAGGACGTACCAACCTCTTGTCTCTTGAATGTTGGCAGACTGCAAGGAACCAAAACCTGATACTTCAGGGATACATTGCTCCCAATTACCTTGCAGATCAAGTACATTGTTATAAGCCTGTCACCACTCTCTAATTGTTTACTGTTTGTGTTGCTGTTAAGGCAGTTGTTATGGAACAAGCTCTAACAAGACAAAATGCAACTTGTTACTGCTGAGTCAGTGCTAATCTTAGCTCCTACATGAATTTGCAGTGGCAGGCACTGCTAAAGTTCATGCGATTTGAGTATAATGAAGCATACATAAATAAAGGCAAGCCACACTTATTCCCCCCCACCGCGGAAAAAGGAAACGGTGCCCGTTGAAAAGGAGACTGGGTGGGCCTTGGACTTTTTGACTGTTGTAGACGAGGGTAATAAGCCGTCTCGAAACGTCGAGCACTCAGAACGCCGAAATTCTAAAACATTTTTGAAATATACCCAAATAAATTTGACAGTCCCCCCCCCCCCCCCCAAACAAAAATCATTTCAAAAAAAATTCACTTTTTTTTTTTGTCCACAAACAACAATTTTTTATAAAA
>Ga0123357_10010893_pt1 | contig 11606 bp, 10 predicted proteins | sample TergutEmb28metaG_FD_89873 | JGI IMG/M metagenome (GOLD analysis project Ga0123357, IMG submission 89873) | Embiratermes neotenicus P4 segment gut microbial communities from Petit-Saut dam, French Guiana - Emb289 P4 | ecosystem: Host-associated > Arthropoda: Insects > Digestive system > Gut ...
TAGTGATCATTTAATCAATAATAATATTGACAAAGCAGCGGAAGCCTTTGCCGCTCTTTCCCTTGGAGAACTGTTTCCCCCGCTGTTTTTTCACTGTATTATCAGACATATCTACCTCCATACTACGCGGCCTCACCGTCGCCATGCGCCTTGACGATGACAGACCATCGCTTCCTTGCTGATTCCAAATACTGCCGGAGGAACCCCCAGCAAGCGTATTCCGCGCCTGCCCTGTTCCCGGCAAAGAGGAAGGGGACGCGATACCGCGCCGTGAACGCCAAGACGCTCTGGCAGGCGCTGTGCGGGTTCAACTGACTGCGGTACTGTCCACCAGCTAGGTCATGCCAAGACGCCTCTATAACCACGGCAAAGGCATCCAGCGCCGCCGCCCGTTGCAACTCCCGCTCGAAGCGTTCCCGTTGTCGGCAGTCGGGACGCGATGGAGTACGCCGTCAAAGTCGATGGCATCCAGCAACAGACCGGCAGAGCGCAGGGTGTCCAGTGCGGCGGAGGTGGTGTCTGCGTTCATATCCACACCCCCGGATCAACATGACAGAGGGCGTCTTGCCGGGTCCCCTCACCCGTGAAGGCGCAATGCGTTCGGCGGGCGCCGTCTGATTTGCAGCGGAAATATTGGCAGGATTCGCAGGGCTTGACGGCGTAAGGGCGAGGGGGTAGACAGAAGGTGCCTGAGACTATTTGTTTTGAGCCCCTTGCGCCGCCAGCGCGGGGGTTTTTTCGTTGGTTCATGCAGCACCGCCATGAGCAGCAGCTTGATCAAGAAACGCTTGCAGGTCGCTGAGCTTCCATACCGTTGCCCGTGCGCTGAGACGTACCCCCTTGGGTAGCCGCCCCGCCGCAACCCATCGCCAGAAGGTTGATTCTCCGATGGAAAGAAAAGCCGCCGCGTCCTTCGCCCTCAAAGCCCTGCCGCTATGATGTTCAAGTGATTGCATAAAAAAACCTCCCTTGGGACTTTGCAAGTCCGTTTGAGAGGCATTAAAAATCAAGGCGATTATGGGGTGTGAGGCGTGAAAGCTGCGTTGATACTGCGAAAATACTGCGTCTCGACTGCGTTTGAGCAACTCCTATCCGTCAAAAGTTAATAAATACTTTGTGTTAGCTTTAGAAATAAACTTGTCGAATTTTCTTTGGTAAGTGACTGGGTCTCTCTCAATGCCTTTATCTATTTCATCTTGCGACAAAAGCCGCCCACACTCCGTTTTATTGTCACTGAGCTTTGCTAGAATCACTGCAATAACTTCAGGCGCATAACTTTCTTTTAAAGCATCATAGGCATGTTGCGGCATGTTCCCCGCCCAAAGCGAGGCGGGGACGTTTAATGGAATACGCACCATATCAGTGGGAGCTATTGCTGTTTCCTCAGATTTTTTTTCTTGCCCGGCAGAAGGGGGGTTCAACCACGCCTCAACCTCAGTAGACCTAAACCACATACTGCCAATTTGGCGGCAATATGACTCCATGGCTTGCTGTGTAGAACATTGATATTGCTCCTTCATACGGCGCATAAACATATCAAAATTAAAGAAAAATAGTCGTGACTCCATGTCTTTTTCTTCTATCAGGTTGCCATCAATAAGATAATAATATTCATAGGGTATATCATATCCATAAACAAGCTTCTCTATATTAGTCCATTTATTATTGTAATCATTTAAAGATATCTTTGCATCTATTATTGTTTGTATTTTTTGTCTTACTTCTTCGGAAATTAATTCGTGTTGTTTTGTTAATACACCAATTATATTAGATAACTCATCAAATGAATAAGCTTTACATGGATTATCTGGCACGGCGCAAGTAAAGCATATTCCTGAATGGTTAGGTTGTTTTTTTGGTGGATTTAGTTCGTAAGGAAGTATTGAATCGATATCAACTGGGCAAAACAATTCCCATCTTTGTTTTTGTTTTTGAGCAGCCCTTGCTAAGAGTGTTCGCCTGTCTTTCGCTTTCCATACAGCTATAGCCGCTCTTAACGCGGCCTCTTTTTCTCGCAGTTTTTTTTGAAGTTCATTAATCCCTAATATTTCATCCCATTGCCACTCTACCTTTTCACCTTTTTGTCTATGTAACAGCCTATCCACGCCCCTAGGTGGATATTTAGGGACGCGCTCCAACTGACTTATATCATAAATTGCCCCCCATGCCGCTTGGAAGTGCGCGGACAACTGTCCATCAAAACACGCCTGTCCAATTTCAAACGCAGCAACGCCATGTAAGTTTACGATCTTTTCGCCTGTTATCCATCCACCTGCCATACTTCAACCCCTCTCCGTTGCCCTCTGTGTTTCCCCGCCCCGGCTCCCAGAGGAAGAGGCTTTTCGCTCTGGTGGATCAGACCAGAGCTAGGGGCGGGAAATTCGTTATCAGCCTTTTACTGCGCGCAAGCCGTCGAGGTAGTTTGCTTATTGACAACAAAAAATGTATTATATCAATATAATACTCTGACATGTGCTGCAATAAACCCCCAAAACCGCCCCCTATTTATTGCGGCTGTAAAAAGAGGCCATAAGACGGGATAAGACAATGCGGGCATTCGGAGACACCGAAATAGCCCCATTCTCCAGCGTCCTCTAAAGTTGCTTCCATCCAGAAATATTACCGAAAGTCTGCACAGTATGGGGATGGTGTAGTGCACCTTATACGGGCATTGGCAAAAGCCGCCCGCACCCTTGGGCTTACGGACAGCTCTCCAAGTAAGGCAATATCCCCCACCCAGTGCAACAGATACACCGTGTTCATGATGCCTGTTCTTTTTTTGCGTAAAGCGCGGCCAGAGCGCTTGCTTTCTCCACCACAGCGTCCCTCAGCCATTTAGGCGAAAGCGCTTCTGCCGCTTCACCGAAGCTCAGTATCCAAGAGATGAACTCAACATGGCTGCGCGCTGTTACCGCCAATGTAATGCTGCCGTCCTTGTGAAAGGTGACCTTCTGACCATCACTCCATTCCCGTTCCACCACATAGGTGGCAGCAGACTTGTCAAAACGGATTCGGGCAATGAATGGTTTATCCTCGATCATTCCGAAGGCGCCCTTGTTTTCCTCCTCAGGTTCCGGCAAATGCTTCGTTGTGCGGCGGGTGAGGACGGCCTTTTGCACACGGTGCAGCGCAAACGTGGTGGGTGCTTCGTAGGCTGCTTGGGGAGTTCCTTTTTCGGTGACTATCCAGCCGGTGAGATAAAACGCCCCGTGAAAGGCCACGAGCCGTTTCGGTGCATATTCAAAATCACGCGTCTCTTGGTGTAAAGCGGATCTGTAGCTGACGATGCAGACTTTATGTTCACGGATACCCTGAATCAGTGTTTCCAGGATGCGTTGGAAGGGCGTGTAGTTGATACGCCCTTTAACAAAAGATTGTCCTATGCTTTCAGGCAGCTCTTCATCCTTTGGCAAAAAAGCTGACGCCTGCTGGAGAGTGGTGTCCACGTTTTGCCTCATGGCGTCCGGGAGAAGATGCAGGATGAAATCCCGGCATAGGGCAAGCTGGTACAGACCTTCCGCATTCAAGCTGATCTTCGGAAGATGCCTTGGCCGGTCAATCTGATACAGCGACTCCTTGCCTCGTTTGGAGCGCAACAGCTTGCCGAAACGTGAAGCCTCCAGTTGATCTATCAAGCGCAACACGGCTTGTTTGGAGCAGTCCAACTCACGGGAAAGCTCACTCAGGCTTGCTTCCCTGCCGGTGAAAAGCAGCATGGTATAGAGGGTAAGCATTTTCTCAGCAGGCCTGGCGTCAGGATTCCATTTTTTGCCCATAAGCTACTCCGATTGTATTTGAATTCATCATGAACGACTTTTTCTGTTGCCGCAACTGCCCGCCTTTACCGTAGCATCCTGTCAGCATAGATAATCTATTGAATCTATAGCAAAAACTCGCACGTAAAAAACGCTGAAAAATTACGCAATCTGGAACGATGCTATTCCATACTGCTTCGTATAATACGAAAGAAGGAGCATGGTCATGAGGAGCAGGAGAAGAAGATCGTCCCAGCACATATCGTCCCTGGAGTCCTTGAGCCCTGAAACGGCATACGCGCGCAAAAAAGCAGCGGAATGGCTATTGCGCCTTCTTGATTGCTCCGTAGCGCTGGATGAAGCGTTTTTTGAATGCGCGGGCTGGTGTATTGGCGGCTTGCGTCCCGTACTGCATTCTTTGCAGGAGGCATTGGAAAAAACCCGTGTCAGCGGCAAAAAGAATGCAATGCAAAGCATCAGAGAGGGTCTGGAGGAACCGGAATCCTCCTTGGACGACGCCCTGGAGGAGCTTGTCCGGAAACATCCCCGCGTCACAAAGCCCTTACAGGAGATAATTCGCCGGGAATGTGAGCGGACAGCCAGGATGAAAGTCGATGGTTTTTCCCTTGCCCGCGTCAAAAAACTCACCAAGAATCTTTTCGGCCTGAGTGACGAGGCTGTGCGGATATGTGAATACGCATTTATTGTCGGGAATTTCGACAAAGTAGAGAGCTATTTTGAGGATCGCCTTGAAATTCAGCAGTACGCGTCCAGACACCTGATGATGAAGCTTCTTGATATCCCGGTTTCACGCTATCGTGCGGCCATCAAAGAATTGACGGACAGCGGCATTATTGAAGCTGAGTCTCACATGTTCCGTTTGCAGGATGAACTGGCGGCACTCTGGCAGGATGAAAAGGGCGCAAACGTCGAGAAACTGTTTTGTCGCCCTCTTGCGGGAGAAACGCTCCCCCTGGAGAATTTCAGGCTCCCTGCTGACGACATTGCCCGCGTCAAATCGCTGCTGGAAACGGACAGCAAGCTTCCGGTGCATATCCTGCTGTACGGCGTGCCTGGAACGGGCAAAACCACTTTTGTCCGCAGTCTTGCTGCCGCCTGCAAGGTCAAGGCCTGGGCGGTTCCTTGCCGTGACGACGATGACGAAAATGATCGCCGCGTTTCCTTGCGCGCCTGTCTGCACATGGCCTCCCGACATAAGGGATCGTTTGTGCTGGTGGATGAAGCTGAGCGCATGCTGAACACGGATATGTTCATATTTCAGAATACCCAGCAAAAAGCGTGGCTCAACGGATTGTTGGAAGAACCGGAGCGCCGGGTCATCTGGATTGTCAACGATATTGGTTTTGTCGATCAGGCTGTGCGCCGCCGTTTCACATACAGCATCCATTTCGAGGAACTCGGCAGACGGGAGCGGCGCTCAGTCTGGCAGCAGATTCTCGCGCGGCATCGCGTTCAGAAGCGTATGTCCGCAGTGGAGATTGAAAAGCTGTGTGAAACGTACAAATCACAGGCAGCAGTGATTGAAGCCGCTGTCGTACGGAGCAAGGAGATCGGCGTAAAGAAAACGGAGTTTGCCGCCAGTGTGGAAGGCTTTTTGCGCGCCCACAATACCTTGCGCCGCAACGGCAGCAAAGAGCGCGTCAAAAACACGCAAGTCGGCCAGGACTACAGCCCGGAAGGCGTTTGCATGGAAGGTTCGGTGGAAGAATTGCTGCAAGGCTGCCGTGAGGCCGATGCCGAACTGAGGGAAAAGAAAACCCTCCCGGCAGCGAGCGGCAATATGCTTTTTTACGGCCCTCCTGGGACGGGGAAAACGGCCCTTGCCCGCTATATCGCAAAGGAATTGGACAGGGAATGTATCGTCAAACGGGCAAGCGACTTGCTCAGTATGTGGGTGGGCGAGTCAGAAAAGCAGGTGGCGGACGCCTTTGCCCGCGCGGAAGATGAGGGGGCCGTACTGGTAATCGACGAGGCCGACAGCTTCATCTATTCCCGCGACAGGGCGCAACGCTCGTGGGAAAGCACCCTGGTAAACGAATTTTTGACAGCGCTTGAGACATGCCGGGGCTTTTGCATCTGCACCACCAACAGGCGCGACACGATGGACGCCGCCGCCATGCGCCGTTTCAGTTTCAAAATTGCCTTCACCTATGCGCGGCCGGAACAGATTGCGGCGCTCTATGACAAGTTGCTGGCCCCGCTGTGCAAAACAGCCATGCCGCCCGCCTTGCGGCAGGCATTGCTGGCCCTGCCGCGCCTGGCCCCGGGAGATTTCCATGTTGTCCGCTCGAACTGCGCGGGCAGGTTCGGCAGATCCGCAGCAGATGTTTCGCATGAGCAGCTCATCGCCGCCCTGCGCAAAGAGCAGGCGCTCAAACTGCACGAAGGGGTAGGCGGGCGCATGGGATTTTGCATGTAGGTTTCTCCTGCCAGTCAGAATAAACTGAACAGCGAGAATTTCCTTGTCTTTTTGAAGCCGCGCGATAGTTCATCGAAGATTACGGAATCTGGAACGACGTTCTTTCATAATGCTCCTTAAGTAAATGAAAGAAGGAGGATGGCCATGATCAAAGACTCGGAGATAGATCCCAAAACCTTGGACGGCCTTTGGCGAGCGCGGGTATGCGTAATCGTAATCGGCGTGGGCACTGGCGGCATCGCTGCCGTCAACCATATGATCGCTTCCGACTTGCAGGAGGTGGCCTTCATCGCCGCCGATACCGATGCCGAGGCTTTGGCGAATGCTCAGGCCAAGCACATCATTCAGCTTGGCCCGACATGCTGCAAAGGCTTGGGTACGGAAGGCGAGCTCGATGCTGGACGCCAAGCGGCTGAAGAGAGCCTACTGGTAATCAAAGAGGCCTTTGGTATCATTGATAGGGTTGGTATGTTTTTTGTTGTAGCTGGCATGGGCGGCGGCACGGGCACAGGCGCGGCTGCAGTTATTGCCAAGGCTGCCAAAGACGCCGGGGCGTACACCATCGGCGTGATAAGTAAACCTTCTGCCTGTGAAGGCGAAAAGCGGCTGCAACAGGCTCAGGCAGGGATGCAAGCCCTCCTTGATGTCGTGGACATCCTCATCGCTATCCCTAGCGATAAACTGGTTGAATGCCAGTGCCCGTCAGCCCCCACTACACATGGGGACACCCTGCGTATGGCCGACGAAGCCCTGTACCGTGCAGTTAAGTTCATTTGTGATAGCGTCTCGTTGTACAACAACCTTATTTCCTTGGATTTAGCTGATGTGCACAACTGTTTATCCGGGGCTGGCATGCGCGGTATCGGCATAGGTATTGCCAGCGGAAGCAATCGCGCTATCGCAGCCGTTCGCCGCGCCCTTAACGATCCTTTGCTTGAAGATGTGTCCATTGGCATGGCAAAGAGTGTTCTTTACAGGGTTGAAGCCCCTTCGGACATCGTCTCCAATGAACTCGATGAAATCGACACTATCATTAGCGACTGGGTGCATAATGAGTGCAAAGTCTATTTCTCCCTGAATTATGATGACAACGCCGATGACACCCTGCGCATCACCATTATGGTTTCAGGAGCAGTATTGGAGTGCCCCCTGGAGCGGACAGGGTTAGGGTTGCCCTGGCGGGGCAATTTTTCACGCCAATTCGGCAGAAAGTGGCCCTGTTTTGCATGCCGACGGACACTGAGGCGTTGACTTTGCCGCGCGGCTGGCATAGCTTTCGCAAATTATTGAAAAAATCTGATTCTTCTAGGGGGGGGTAGCATGAAAAATGCACATGACATTTTAGAAAAACTAGCGGTCGATCAAAAATTCGCCAAATACCGCTTTACTTGGAGCGAAACAGAAAGGCGTTTTTCCACTTTGAGCGAGGCCAGTAGGTTTTTCATTGAGGTGATGCTCAATCAAGGGGCTAGATACGAAGAGATAGCGGCTGCAGCTGAGCATTTTGTTTCGACGCATTTCCCTAAAGAAAGCATATGGGATGATATTGCGGCAACGCCCTTGGACAGCCTCGCCTCCATTTGCCAGAGAGGCTATAATAATAAGGCCTATGCCAGACGTTTCTTATATAACCATTTTCATAAATATCTGAAAGAGAATGCAAAGATTATTGTAGATAAATATCATTCCGATCCGAGGACCATCTGGAACGTCGCAGCAAAGGATGTTGAGCTCATCTATCACATGTTGAAAGCATTCCACGGTATTGGTGACGCTCTGGCAAAGATAGCGCAAGCCACCCTTGTCCGCAAATACGGCCTTGCTGGCGGAACGCAAAGCAAACAATACTTAAAAATCAAGCCTGACATTCATGTGAACAGAGTGTTATATAGGATGGGCCTTGCTGAAAAAGAAACAGCCAAAAGCGCGATACGCTGTGTAGAAGAAGCTGGAGTATCGTCTCAGGCAGATCTGGACGCGGTTCTTGTGAATGCAGGGCGCAAATATTGTCGTAAAAGCGAACCCCTATGCGATGAGTGTTATCTGAATATTTATTGTAAAAAAAATCTTGAATAGTCAAACTCTCTTGCAAGGGGCACCTGCCAAACCAAATCGAAACCATCTCAGATTACAGCCAGTGATGCCACAGCCATTCTATCGGCTGCATGGTTATCTCAGCGGCACATTGAACAATGACTTCATTGGCACGGGCCTTGGGCTTCGTACCATGGCCCGCATATCAATTTTGAGTGTGTTGATGGTTTTTTTCTTGTTTACTGGGTGAAGTTGAGTATTGGTAGCCATTTATAATCTCCTTCCGGCGCCAAGCTTACTTTGGTAGGTGTTATTTGTGTTATTTTCATGCAACTCAGGGTGAGACATGGGTTGAGCCGTTTCCTTCGATTCTGGCGCTTGTGAGAGGCCATTTACGCCAGGGGAAAACCTTGTTTTTTTGCCTGCCTCAACAAGTGCCAAACGTCTTTCATCCGAGAGCGGTTTTCTGTTGGGGTTCTTTCCCATACGAAAGGGATACAGAGGACACGGGCCTGCATACGCCTTGTCGCCCTGACAGGTGAGGACTTCCTTGTGTCCATCGGGCAGACAATAGCTATGGCAAAACGACCTTGATGGTCGCCAATGGTCTGTGATGCTGTCCATCGGACTGTGACCCGTGCCAGTAGTCGTGGAAGGGGCATACCGTATCTTTGCACTCCTGCACATAACGCGCATTGGCAAGGTCGCCTTGACATTCCATACAAAACCTGCGGATGGACTCCAAAGGTGAACGTCTTTTCTCGAGGGAGATGTTGACGGCGGAGGAGAGACCGGAGTATGGGGGACGAGGGGGCCACAGCCACCCGCCAGCCGGGAAGCCGCGCCCTGGAGCGAGTATTGGCCCCGGTGCTTGATGCCGTCGCGAGATGGAACGCCTTCGCCGCAAAGAATACCTGTCCGAGAAAGAAGCCGCGCTGCTGTTTTCTTTGCCAGCTTCCACACTGAAAACCAAGCTCGTCTGCGCCACCCCCGAAGCGCTTGCAGAACTCCCAAAGGAATTCAAAACCCCGGAACTTTGTCTTGCCGCCGTTCAGCAATTTGATTTATCTGATGAGGAGATGCTTGATACTTTGGAAGGCTGCCTTACCGCTATTCAAAGGTGTCCCGATCGTTTTCTGTGGTGCCGGAAGAACTCAAAACACCGGCATTATGCCATATTGCCTTTCATCTGGAAGTCTGGACGCTTAAGTATATGCTGGATAAACATAAAACGCAGGAAATGTGCCTCACCGCCGTTGAGGAATATGGTAGAACACTTAAATACGTACCAGACGAAATGAAAACGCTAGAACTCTGCCTTATCGCTGTTAAGAATGATCACACGGCACTCAAGTATGTGCCGGAGGCTCTCAAGAAAGATTGTATGCGTTTAGTGCAGTTTTGGGATGTTGATAACAGCCGGAGCGAAAAATATGTTCAAATTTACTGGAAATAACCTACTGCCTGCAATCAGGTCAGCCGAATCCTTGTTGTTCATCTTCGGGGCGGGCATGAGCACTGATTCCGGCATTCCCGATTACCGGAGTTCCAGCGGCTGGTACAGAGAAGATGGGCCTTTTCTCGGAGGTAAAACGGCCTTCAGAATGATCCTTCGCTCCGAATTGGAGGCGGACTGGCATCGGGCATGGGGGCTCCTAGGGTATATGCAGGCTGTCATGTCACGGGCGAAGCCACATACCGGATATACGCTTTTGGCCGAGGAAGCCACGAAAGATCCTTCGCGCATCTTTGTGCTCACAAGTAATATTGATGAACTGGCGTTCCGCGCAGGCTTTCCGCCAGAACGCGTACATCAGTGCCACGGCAGCATGTTTCGTCTGCAGTGCAGCATTCCCTGCTGCCGGGAAACATGGTCCATGCCGGACGAGCCGCTTGATATTGACGCTGAAAACTTTTTGCTCAAAGGGCCTCTGCCACTTTGTCCTTTCTGTGGCGTTGTCGCCAGACCCAACGTCTATCTTTTCGGCGATGTGGAAGAAAGCTATGTGTGGGAAGCTTACCAAGCAACAGCAGAGCGATTTTCCCAATGGATCGCCGAGCAGAAAAATGCTGAACTGCTTATGCTGGAAATCGGCTGCGGGCTTGGCGCCCCTGGTCTACGCCACCGCGCCGAACAGTACCTGGCCGACTATCCCCGGGCTTTGCTTATCCGAATCAATGATTCAGCCGCCAGCGGGCCACCCGAACGATTCATAGGGATACAAGACAAGGCGCTTCATGCGTTGTGCGATACCGATACATAAAGACATCGCCAGCGCGGAGTATATATTCTCCCGCAAAAAGTTCCAAAAAAACCGGGAATTTTTCCATTTTCCGCCTGTTCAGATAAACTGAAGGCTGCCGTTTTGCCATTGTGCCACATAAGTTTTCACCGCAAATTGAAATTTCTAAATAATCTGGTATAATACAATCAAAGCATGGTGTTTTCGACATTGCGCGAACCCAACCAGGCTTTCACGCGCCCTCCACGCCAACAACGTGGGGGGCGTTCCGTTTTTCTGCGCCGCAGTGCCGACAGACGGCGCATAGCCCTTTAACATCGGAGGACTACCATGACCACGACCACAGCCACGATCACGAGTTTGAGTTACCCCAAGGGGGTGCATCTCTTTTTGCTACAAAACACTGGCATCATTGAGCAGGGTTCCCTGACTGACGCCGTGACTGCGACGGTTTTCACAGCCTTGCACGAAAGGATCGCCCAGAAGCTAGAGCGTCGTCTCTGGCAAGGCGCCTGCAAGGGCTTTTCCAAAGGGCATAGCCTTCCTGCCATTCATTTCCCCCACCTTTTTGGCGCAATTTTCCCATTTCAACATACGTTACAGCAGCAAAAAATGCCTTCCGTGGCTGGAGGCATGTTTGCTGCCGTGATACACGCGCAATATGTGTCGCATAGTATGCCTGTAGTTGTCGCGCATAAATACCAATAGGCAAGAATTTAGAAAGGCAGAGCGGAAGGAAGCCAACTTGATCTGATTTTATGTCCTCTGCCCGGAGGAGCATCCGTGCTGAACATGGGTATGAAAGACACGCGCCTTTCGGCGCGGCCATGAAGGAGGGAAAGCATTGTTACAAAGTTGTCAGATATTAAACACTATTAAATAATATTGAAACTCATTGAAATGGCATTTGATATTTATTGAAAGTAATGAACGGAATATGAAACAATATGAAATATATTGCATCTTATTAAAGGTTTTCTGCATTGCGATCCAAAATTCAATATATTGTGATATTCTGTAGTTTGCCTTGAGGACAGGACAGAGGATGTGGGCCCACATCCTATCCTGCCCTACGGGGTTCACTTATTCGCCGCAGGCTCAACGAGATGGCCCGCCTGTTCGCGTAAGCCGTCA
>Ga0123357_10010895_pt1:0-10000 | contig 11606 bp, 7 predicted proteins | sample TergutEmb28metaG_FD_89873 | JGI IMG/M metagenome (GOLD analysis project Ga0123357, IMG submission 89873) | Embiratermes neotenicus P4 segment gut microbial communities from Petit-Saut dam, French Guiana - Emb289 P4 | ecosystem: Host-associated > Arthropoda: Insects > Digestive system >...
ATTGCACAATGTTTTATTATTAAAATACACTAAAAGATATTATATTACTGTTAAAATCTCCAGCATGTTTCGGTCAACATAGACCATCCTCAGGGAGTATGTATAAGTACATGATGAAGTTACTGAAATGTACTTATACATACTCCCTGAGGATGGTCTATGTTGACCCAAACATGTTGGAGGTTTTAACAGTAATATAATATCTTTTAGTGTATTTTAATAATAAAACATTGTGCAATAAGCTGGATATTCAAAATAATATTTAATATTTCACGGTATAATAATGAAATTTGTATATATCTATTAGTATTAATATAATTTTTTACATTTTATTTTTGTGAATAACATATCCGCGTATAATATGTAGATATATTCATGTTATACATCCTTACCCAATTACTCATGCCTGGCAGTAATATTTCGCAAATCGAAGATCGAAGAAAATTTTCGTCCGGCCACCATGTTGTTATATTAAATTTTACAAAAATGTGGCCTCCTTAAAAGACTCCCAATATAAGTGACATTCCCGCTCCCAGAATTCCTGTTTTCGCACGAAATTCGAAATTACGGCGTTTGGGCTATTCTCCAACGGAATGATTTTCTACAAGACTGAAATATGGTGATACACCGGGGCACACAGAAAAACACAAACACACACACACACACACATACAAAAACACACACACACATACACACACACACACACACACACACACTACATGTTGATCTTACAAGCTTACTTTTTTCCTTTCTGAACAGTAAATTAGGCTAAGAGTAAGATACAGTTTATGATTCACTGCTCTGTGTATAATGTACGAATGTAGGTCATCAATAGTACTTAAAGAGTAAGATAATTTGGCAGTAATAAACAGTAGGGGGAGACAGCTCCTAATCAGTCGATATTGCGGTACATACTTTTGCGGAAAAGTTCCATAGCGTACATACTCTACGTAACAGTGACGCTGAAGAATTCCTCAAGGCCTCCACTATACAAGGTTTTCAATTTACGACGCTGCGAACGTGCTTGTAAAAGCTAGGCGGACAAGATTATTTCTACAGAAGCATGACTGTCGCGCTGTCATACTGTCAGATGCGCGCTCGCGCTCACACACACACACACACACACACACACACACACACACACACACACACACACACACAGGGGGCAGTATATGCTTTTGTCTTCTCTTCTTAGTGTACTAACCTTGAGAACATGTTACAAAGTACTGAACAACGCGTGTTCTTAAAAGAAATACAAAAACTTATTCATCCTGCTGCTGTAAACCCCGCAGTAAATTTCACCAAAAATTGACTGATTTTGATGAAACTAGCAAGTAGACGATGGAGGTTGTTTTTTAAAAAAAAATTATCGTAAGGGATCAGTGTTGAACATAAGAAACGAAGGAGAACATTGGCAGAAATAAATTCAACGAAATTGGTTCTGTCTTATGAAGAAGTCGAATGAGTTCTTTGTTACGTTTAGCTGCACCATCCAACTTGTCGCTGGGATCTGTTCACACAGCAACGAGACTTCTGAAATTGAGACCATATAAGATAGCACCTGTTCAGAGACGCGCTAATCCCGATAATGGCGCCAGGATTGGTTTCTGTAATTGGATGCTGCGATCAGCACGTGACTGTGTTGCTAACCTACAAGTGTTATCTTTTATTGACGAAGCATTGTTGCGTTTAGCTTTTAAGTGTTTCTTTGAAAAGGGTCTGTTACGAAATGCGTTGATGATGGAAGTTTTACTTGAAATTAGAGGGAAGTAACTTTGAAAGTACTTTGTGATTTAAAGCAATAATGATTAAAGTAATACGTAATAATGACGAGAAATTTGCGTTTTTTGTTCTTATTAGCGGGAAGGAGACTTGCGATTTCTCGGCCACGCTGCTGGGATTATGGGCAGATACTTTTGACGAGAATACGCAGCGTCCTATAATGAAAATGTATTCAAATGGTGAATGAATGGAAGTGCTAACTGTACAAATAATAGCTGCAGTTGGAAGCTGTCAAATGCTCTTCTTTAAATGTCAAAAGATGTTTCACAGTTATAGGATATCCTATAATACTTTAAAGGACTAAGCGCATCTTGTAATATTAGAAAACGTGGTTATTATTAACAGCAAAAATTGCGTTTGCAGTAAGTTAATGGGAAAAAATTCCCTTTTGTTTCTCACGAATACAAAAAAACACGCAGGAAAATCAGAGCGAAATGTTGCTTTTATGAAATTTAAAACAGGTGGCACATATAGGTTAAGTTAGCAGAGGTCTGTAAATATGTGTTAGAAATCATAAACTAAAACACAGTAACAAGTTTTTAGACACGTGTTTTCACGGGGTTTTCCATAGTTCTATGGCCTTGAAATTGCAAATTGCTACAAAAGCATTCTTGCGAAGTCAATCATACCGTCACAAGCACAACACTATACAGCCATAAATTGTTTTCTTTGTGTTTCTTGAAGTATTCATATTTTATGTTGAGAAAGCTCAGTGACGAAGTGTCAGTTTTTCATAAGTTTTAACCAAATCTGTTGAGCCTGGGGAAGGGTGAAAGGCATTGTGCTTGTCAACATTTTGAAAATTGTGCAAATATGCATTGAAAGACAGCAAGGCCAAAATTGAGAAAAAAAAATACATAAAAAATGTAGTGTTATTGAGGAAGGGAACCTAGAGAAAGAGACTGTTAGCAAACCCTAAACCATTTTCATCACAGGTTGTGATTCCCTTCTATGCTACGATTGGTTTTGCTCAAAGTATCTGTCACGAGGTCGCGGAAGTTCGAAATACCTTCTAGACGTTGAAAATTTTTTTCTCATTCTTTATTAAAGACACGTCGCGTGATTTCAGTTTTCCTCTGCAATGTAAATAAGATCTTCCCTCTACTAGAATGTTACAAATCGTAGATTGGTACTTAGTTACCGTCGTTTCGGAACAACCTATTGGTCCTTGAAGATATCGATAAGTTGTCCCGAAACGACGGTAACTAATTACCTATCTACCCTGCTTAACATCCAAGAAGAAAGAAGATCTAAAGAAAACTTACTATATTCTAGTAACTGACCAAGAAAAAGTCTGATGACATTTTCTCCCAAGACGAATGCATCATTCGTTATACAAAAAATACAATTTCTTTGCTTTATATTATCATATTCCTTCTTCTATGCGATAACTGACAGTATGCGAGTATATATCTACTGTAAGAAGCAACACGCTGCAGAGTTTAATATTGTACTTTTTCAGCGAAATTGTCTTGTACACAAGAGTTTTTTTCCTGCTAATTGCACAATAATTGGTTTTAATACTGCTACATATTTCGACTGCAAAATGCAGCCGTCTTCAGGGAGATACAATGCTGACAACATTTACAGCGTGTTATACAGTTTATCAGATACAAATGGCAAAATGTTTGTACATATTAGTGTCATTCCAGAAATTTACAGTATTATTAATATCACATTAAAATTGTAACACAAGTGAAGTATTAGAATTACGAAAGTGCATTTGGTGATAGACGAATTCTTTCGTTTTGTTAGTTCAGTACGTTTAGTCATGGAGTACACACCGATTATATAAAGCTGCGATCTCTTCTGTACTATAAGTGGAAAGAATTCCTCTATCACCAGAAGTCTGGACACAACTTTTTACTTGAACTTAATATTTTACTTGTTTTATAATTTTTGTACGATTTTAATAATACTGCATATTTATGGAATGGCACTAATCAGTATAAACATTATGACGAGCTCTATAGCACACTGTACATATATTAAACACTGTAGCTCCCTGAATGTGGCTGTTGTTTGTTGCCATAATATTTAGGAGCATTAAAATCTTATTATTGTGCAACTCGTTGGAAATGAACTTGTGTGCATACTCCGAAGTATTTCCGCGTCATCAGATATCTCACAAAGTAAGACAGAGGAGGTTCTTTTCACAAGTTTTATGTTTTTCTGCCAACTATTAGAATTATGTAAAATCTAGTAAAATTAAAATAGCATGGTCTCTCCTACCATATTCTTACTAGGTATCAGGCATTCTTATTTCTTTCTCTTTCATATCTGTTATCTAACTCCTAGTTACAAATTTCGCTACCGTGTACATGTCAGGAATCTTAAAAGAAATATTTAAAATCAGACACCAAAAATCCAGAGAAAATATATGTTATCTTTAATGTTTGATAAACTGCCTTAATACTAGTACGGATAACTGTTTTGTTGCTAGTATTGAATAGTCATGTGTGTATACAGAGTAAATGTTCAAATGACCCTACAGATCACTTCACACAACATATAGCAAGAAGGCAGGCACTGTAGCAATCGTCCCTGTTCCAGTTTGCCACACTCGTTTTTGTTCAGCATACTGCAGTTAAAATCAGCTTTTTACTTAACATATTCAATGAAGGTTTTCTTCAGCTTGCAGCTGTTTCTCACATGTAACATCCACTTTGTACTTTTTTCGTTGAATTTAATCTAGTGAATTCGGAATGTTTCATCTCGTTTCTTCTTCAGTAGGAGAATTAATAATTGTTCAGGTCCGGTGAGCGAGAAGGCCACAATGGCCTGCTTTGCATTCTGTCACCACAAATAGTATTTACAGAGTACAGAAAATCTAATTGAAAATCATATAATTATAGTAATAACATTGTCAGAACTTATCTAACACAAAGTTCTCAATTTATTGTCTCAGGGAAAAAAAAGGTGCCAAATAATCTGAACGCGATATTATACTTGTGCATCATGCTAAAGGATGACGAACAGATTAATAAACCTTCACTGAGGACGATCTGATATAAAGCCCACAGGCTCGCATATTCTTCTGTGATGATACAGTTTATAATTACATATCTTATGCTGTTCGACAGAGATGTTTGCACCTGTGGAAGAAAAGGAGGGCAGTTTCCGTAACTTTGTGTTTGTGAAATACAGGAAGAAAGAATTATAAGTGAGAAGAATACTTACGCATTCTGTTGTAAACACTTTAGGAAATTTAGCCGAAACTTGACGTCCAAATTAGTGCAATATTTGGTCACTTATACTGAAGAGCTCTAGTTATCAGAGGTTGTGGCTATGCAGTATATAATGTCTTTATTTTTTATCGTATCTTTTAACATTTTTTTTTTGTGTTGGAGTTTATTAAAACAGCACCAAAGAAGAACTAGAATGGCGGAGATAATTTTTTAAATTAGATTGTAGTATATACGTTACATGACCATAGAACAAATTAAGAAATAAGAGGAGACATATATAAATAAATATATATTTACATTTCTATGATTTTAAAGAAATTATTGTTGATTGTAGATACAAATGTTAACAGAGTTTTTTTTAAGAATGAAGGATACAGGCATTCCGATGTTAGTGTATGGATCAACTATGACCGGTCGAAGAAAGGTAGGTCCGTCAAGGAAAGATGAAGGAGCGAACAACGTGGAGACGAAACAAGCCTGTAATGGTTTGTACCGTGTTACTGCAGTTATTATTGCTGTTGCGGCAGTATATTATTATTATTATTATTATTATTGACACGTATGCACTTTTACCGTTAAACTTCAGAACAACTTTAGGCCTACATTACCGTATAATAGTCCTTATCATGTTTGGGAAATGCGGTAGATGTAAGAGATAAAAGAAGCCTATATAAAATTCAATAGGAAATTTGTTAGCGAGAGAACTCTTTACAGACGTAAGAATAGATGGGATGGAAGCGATTAAGCTGAATCTCAAAAGCACAAGACTTGAGGATGGGGCTGGATTCGACTACTTGAGGGTCGTGCCTGCTGTTGTGAATGCATTACGAAGATCATGAGGCATATTTGTGACTAACAGGGCGACCATCAGCTTGTCAAGAATGGCTGTACTCCAAATACTTGTTCAAATAACGGTCTTTCTGAGCTGCACAGATTTCACAATGAAGATACCAGGGACTAATGGAATCTTAAGGTAATCTACCATGCTCTTTCATCTGCCGCTAATGAGATGGAGGTGAAGCTTTATTGTGATTTGTTAATGACTTCAAAACAGGAAGTCACGATACATTACACGGTGTCGTCAGACGAATATCAGGACAATGTCTTCATGAAGACCGCTGCAAATCCTTAAAGACTTCCTTCCCAAAGCAGTGAAGGCCATAAAACCCCTGTGATAAACATTCTTTAAATATTGAATAAGCCACACATCAAACCAATGGCGAGTGTTCTTGGCACTTGTGTGTTCTAATATGCATTTATGAATGGTTCGTGCGAATTAATGAAAAGGTAATATCGTCAATGTTTGATGAGAGGGAGTATTCAATGCTAAAAATCTTCTGGAACGAATATAACGATTACATCTTGTATGGTGGGTGAGTGGGGATAGTATGTAATGAGATGCGGTCAGAGCTACGGGCAACGGGAACAAAATATCAGCAAAGAAAGAGGAAATCTTCTGTAAACAATATACAAAGATTTGCATATCGCAGTGTAAAATTAAAAAAATTACGGGGCACTATGCAAATATTTTTGTTTTATCCACACAACCCACACAGTTTTTAACCTTTTACAGCGTACTGATTACGTGATGCACCAACAGGTTTAACATTCAACAATTGTACGCTCTGCCCACACTGTATTTATATGTTTTTTATTTATCTGAGAACAAACGTCGACTTGTGCCACTTAAAGCATAAACTGATTGGTTTTTATAGCAGAGATGAAATGTGTTTACAGCGCGGTACGGACTGGCCCTTTAAATAAAGCGGTCTGCGCTCCGTCTTTTAAAAAGTTAAAGACTCAGTTTCCTTATACAGACAAATACGTAAATGCTGTATAGAGTAAGAACAGTGTAAAGAGTTCTATTGTCTAGGAAGAATGTAGAAGTACTGAGCATTGGTACGAAATAAACACAAAATTGTGTTACGGACAGTGTGTGTACACGTAGGTAAACATGACGGGGAAGAAATAATTATTAAAGGTACACGGAAAAGAATGATCTATCAATGCCAAAAACAAGAATTTTTTTTTATTTTCCTTTATGTGTGATATTTGCAGAAATTCCACATTTTGTCTACCCGATTCTGTGCTTATCTCAGCCCTGCGTACAACCTCGGATTTTTGTATCGGCTCAGCGTTAATAATTTTTGACCTTATATAAAGATTTACAAATGTTGTGTGTGTGTGTGTGTGGTGTGTGTGTGTGGTGTGTGGTGTGTGTATGTATGTGTATGAGTGTGTGTGTGGTGTGTGTATGTATGTGTGTGTGTGGTGTGTGTGTATGTGTGTGTGTATGTGTGTATATATATGTGTGTATGTATGTGTGTGGTGTGTATGTATGTGTGTATGTGTGTGTGTGTGAATGTGTGTGTGTGTGTGTGCGCGAATGTGTGTGTGTGTGTATGTGTGTGTGTGTGAATGTGTGTGAATGTGTGTGTGTGTTTAGACCACTTTGATATATGAGTATATTGATTTCCTGCCTGCAATGTTCCGCTATTTATCGCTGCCAGAATCTCAACAGTGTAAGTTTGGCCAGAATAATCTTGTATTCGTATCACTAACCAACTCCAAGGAGCAGAATACTTCTTGGGAAGAAAAATGTTACTCAGCTAGCCAAGAATTTCCTCGTACCCAAAACCCCATTGTCTTGATCACAACAGCCAGCTGTAGTCCTTATCCTCAACCAAACAGTTCAAGTTGATATTCTACCTTCCTATTTCTTTCAGTTTCGTTTTATTATTCTTCATTTACACCTAGATCTTGCTAGTGGACTGTTTTTTATATATATTCTGAAGAAACATGTTTCGATTCAATGCCATTCCAGCTACCTGCTCGCCCTGACTACAACAGGGTGACTGCAACGTAAGTTTTATGTTTTTCGAAGCTGTTTCATCGAACAGAATTTCAGGATCCTCCAGCTTTCGTACATTTGAAGAGGGAAGCCGCATTACTCGAAAGCACACCGAAGCATACAGGTACACAGAACCATGAATTTGCGTCGTCCCGTAAAGTCGTTTTTCCTTCGAAAACTCAGCATGAAAGTGCCTTAAAGACAAGTCTCCGTGTCTTGGTTATACGTGTTACATGAAACAGCTTTTAGCTGCAGTAGTGTGCAGGGACACATCATCGGAAAGTAGTCTGCGGAAGTGAAGGAACAGGTTAACACAGCGGGAACACGTTTGGTTGAATTTGGGAGTTGCTCCAAGCAAGGAAGTTAGACATGGATACAAGGCCGCAGATAGCAAGAAAGAAACACGCAGAGAAAGCCAGGTAGAAAGGGAGGAAGAAAGAGGTAAGAAAATTAAAGAAAGAAAGAAGGGAATGCAGAAATCTAAGCCAATCCCGGCATAAATTATGAAGCTTATTTTCCCATTCAATTGATTCTTAGATCAAGGCATGGACTTATGTAATGTGATATTTGAGGTATCAGGTTTTTCTGAAACGTCTGTAGAGTTCTAATAGACTGCACGGCATCACATCTCAAAAGACAGTAATCTTCACTGTTTTCCTTTGTCTTTTCTAAGTGTTTATAGTGGCTTAACATGGCGGCGGTAAAGCTTCAACATTTTACATTCTTTATGAGAGAGAACAACGGCTCACGAAGGAATCACAACGCTGCTGAAGTAAATGTTGTCACCTGAAGGTCCTTTCAAGCCAGTTCAGTTGAAGTGAAGAAGTTGCTTCTGAAAGAGAGAACGGCGAGTCGATATGATACATTCTTACCAGCAACTCTTGTTCGCATACGCGGGAAAAGGTTTTCCTTTGGAATAAATGAACACGTGACACATGTCCTAAAATTTATCTACACTTGTTAATTCGTATTATTTACAGAATAAATTAATTGAATCAGCTCGACCTCTGCTTGAATAGCAGAACAACAAAGGACTTGGTTCTGCTGGCCTATGACGCTCCGTCATAAGCCAGTCGGTTGCCGACAATTCAAAGGTATGTAAGGCCTTCGTCTTCGAGAGCCAAGAGGTCCAAATTCAAGACACCATGACACAGCGTTATATTCTTGAATTCTTGAAGGACGAAATCCTCATCTGCAGGGCTTTGAAAACTTTAAGACTTGGAATGCGGAAGTCATGTTTATCTGCCGTGTGCACGTTTGATCTCAGAAAATGATCAGTGATTTTCAGTGAAGTTGGCTGTTTAAAATACATTTAAAGCAAGTTCTGAAACTTTCGTGACAAACTGAATTTTTATCCATACTGATCAACGAGAAATATTTCCAGTGACACTCAGTTGGATCTTCAACATTTTTCTTAAAAATTTTGTAATCAAATATAATAAGCCTTTTCGACAAAATATAAATCTAAAACGTAATAAAAACGGAACGTATTAGTAATAGTAGTAATTTGTTGTTTGTTGTTATTGTTGTTGGACAATGATTTGTGCCGGCGACACAGCACGTATACACTCGGGAATCGATGTACTGAACTTGAATAAATTGGAAAGTAATGAATAACCCGTAGGTCTTATTTGTAGATGTGAAAATAATAATAAAATGAAAACTGCAGTGTTCTGCGATACAATGCCTTGTATTCTGGTAGGTAATGGCTGAAGATACGGAAAATCTACGGCGTAATCTTTTAAGGATAAAAGACCCAGAATATGAAGGAAGTAGTTCCTTTCAAAATCTTAGCACTTTTCGGACTACACGGCGTCACGTGCCGGAATACAAGAATCTTCACGGTGACCGTCGGAAAGACCTGCACTCATCTTGCATTTAAAGTGACGTAAAATAAACAGGGCCGAAACATGTGGACGGCATTCATCTGACTCAAGAATGGGACGGCTAGAGGGCTCTTAGAGTCACGTCAGTGAAATTTTGGGCTCGGTAGCATGCATAAAGCTTTTGCTGTTTTATTTGAACTATATCATTGGACATTGCTCGGGTAAAGCGTCGTATCATGTGAACGTCTAAGTCTTTGGAACATATTCAGCGTTTCGGAAACTACCTGTTTGCGTGTCCAGGTGAAGTAACACTAACAATCAAACAATTTAACAAGTATTTCTTCTGAGATTAG
>Ga0123357_10010896_pt1 | contig 11605 bp, 7 predicted proteins | sample TergutEmb28metaG_FD_89873 | JGI IMG/M metagenome (GOLD analysis project Ga0123357, IMG submission 89873) | Embiratermes neotenicus P4 segment gut microbial communities from Petit-Saut dam, French Guiana - Emb289 P4 | ecosystem: Host-associated > Arthropoda: Insects > Digestive system > Gut ...
CGGACATGATAGAAACATTACTGTAATTTTAGCCAAACACTGTATGGATACCTTGCGATCTGAAAAATGTTGGAGCAATTTTAAATATTTTTAAATATTTTATAATAATTCTAATTGTATCTACGAATTATATATTTGTGCATCTGTTGGATAATAAAGTGTTTTAATTGTCGCCGATGCACGATACAAACATGAAGATTGTATCGTAGTATTTACCTGCAGACAGTCTGATGTATTTGGTTAGTTACTAGATTCTCTTTTATTAAATATATTGAAGTGTTGGATTAGATAAGTTGAGGGACATAAAAATCACCAGTGTAATGTACGATTATGGACAGGTACAGTCATACCCATTTATTCTTGATGGATATGTTATTGAAATAATATGAATAACATATGTAAGGTACTGAACTCTGATAAATGTACGTATGAAGTGTTTTAATGTTTGTGTCATTCGATGGCTTTTTTACGATCTCATTTTGACAGATGACATCGCTTATCATATGGTGAGTAGGGGTGTATGTGGCTATAGAATTACACCTGTAAAATATGAATAATTTATCCAACATAGTGAATGTTGTTATACTGAACTTCATAAGTTAATGATATTTATTGTGGTGAACTCACTATTGGTAAGACACACTGCCGTACACATAGCTGTAGTTAAGTCACATAGGGCCAGGCTGTATCGGTAGCCTATGCTAAAAATTGATATCCTGTCATGGTGATCTGTAATGACTGAAAGAATCATGCTCTTAAGTATGTGATTGGTGCTGAAATCTTCTGCATGAGAAGGAAGGTTAACACTTAAAGTGGTTTGTGATAGTTCGCCTGATGGCAGAATGTGCGAAAGTACCAATGGCCAACAGATCAGCCACCTGGCACTAAGAGGTAAAAGGTAAAGTAGTTACAGGCCTGGAGTGGCCCAGAGGGTGCCAGGAAGTTAAGGTTCCTAGATTTCATGACAATGGCACAGGATGATGGTAAGGTTGTCAGCCTTATGCACAGGCTGCGTTTACCCCCAGGAAATGCTCCTGGTACTCATTTCTGTTAGAGGTTGAGTCGACCCCGGGGCCATAGTGGGATCGGAAAGATTTTGTGCCAATGAAAAACTCCAATGACACCAGCTGAGATCAGACCAGCGACCTTCCAATTTGTAGCACAGCACCTTAACCACTGTGCCACCACGGTCCCCCGGCACTAAGAGGGTTGAGACAAATAAAAAGGATGAATCACTGAAACTGGGTGCCCTGAACTCAGTAAATAATGATGCAACATTCTGCTTGTGTGTTCAGGCTACAGTCTACAATCTTATGTATGTTATGTCTCCTAAGATATTTTTACTTATATAGTATTTTTATCGTAAGTAATAAAGAAGTTTATTGTATTTCTGTCTGTTCCTAACTTAGTTTGCTTTATTTTTCTTTGTGTGAAGGTGTTATACAGTTGAAAGCACAATATGATAGCCGGATTTCTCATTTGGAAAAAGAGAATACAGCTGTACTAGCTGAGAAACAGCAAGAGAAGGAACGTATGATGAAAGATATTGACACTTTGAACCAACGATTAAATCAGCTTCAGCGACAGTTGGACAAACAGCAGGTAATTAGAGAATATGATTTGCTGGAAGGTTATTACCAATTGATATGTGATACCATGTAGTGTGGTAGGTAAGTACACATCTGTTATATCACAAGATCTTTATAGTGGCTTCTATGGGAGGGTAAAATATTTGCTACTGTTTTATAATAAGACTTTATTTCCCTGAATGCTCATTGTTTCACTGTGTAAAATATGGATACTCATTCTACTAAAATTATTTCACTACTTGTTACAAAAAACCTGGGTGAAGCAATTGTGTGTTCAGAAATAGAAGATGGGGGGAGTTTTTACCTGTTCTTGGTATCTCAGAAGTAGTGACACGGATGATTCATTCACACTATGAATTTCCTTGGTCTTGTACTACTACAGGACAGAAAACTGGGTACCTTATTCTGGTAAGTGAACCTCACTATCTCGTTTATGCCATTTACATAAGTCACAAACCAAGGTTTGAGTGAAGTGGTAGCTTGATTGATTTGTATTGCACTTATTGATGCATTTTCAGCTTTGTGGGTTGTGCAGCATTGTATAGGATGATGATTCTGAATTGATGAGATGTGAAAGGGACTTTGTAGCATATTGTAAGATACTATCATGGCTTTTGGCTGGAGGGCCTGTTGGACATTAGTGGTATATTGTTTGATACTAACATGGCATTCTGCTAGAGGGTCTGAGGAAAGTTTCTAAAATCCTCAGAATAACTGGTCTCCAAGCTAGGGTACAAACAGGGACTTCCCAGATTTGCAGCAAGAGTCCTAAAACACCTGACTGTACTAATTTAGTATGTAAACAAAGAATGAATGAATATCAGAGTGACTGGTAAAGTAAGCTGTTGTTGAAGTGTTGGGGGGGGTGTTGGAATTTAAGCAGAAACTTGTCATCGCAGGAAAAACATTTCTGACATTGAAATGTTAAAGATTGAGGTCTGGATCATATTAAAATGTGGAATGAGATAATTATAAGAATTGGACAGACAATAAAAACTTACTTCCATGGTCGACAAAATAAGTGAGGTATTTCTGAGGAAGACTGCAGCAGAATGTGCGGATGTTTGGAAAATGCATGAAGTGGCTTGAGTGCACACATGGGAGGTAAAACATGACATAAAGAGATCTCAAGACACACTGTAAATTATAAAGGATATTTGAAAGTGATCATTCGTATTCCAAAGTTCCAGTTGAAATATAGAAGTGTGATATGTGGATAAACAGTTCTTTTGAGCCGCAAAACATCTGTGTTGCTTCGGGTACAGTCACACTAGTTGTTCCCAGACTTGAGGGCTGAGGACTGCAGTGGGGCTGCCATTTTATTTAAATGGGGTGGATGGCTATTCCAGGGGAAGCTTGTCTTGCTTGTCAATCCATCACTTGGTTCGTCTGCTGATCCCCTTTGCTGTTATTGTGATGAATAATGTGAATTATATTACTTTGGTTACTGTTTTCTTAGTAGTTATTGTCATATTTTCTCAGGTAACGCTGGATAATGTTTGTTTTTTGTTACACAAACTGAAGTAGGTAAACCCAGTAGCATTTTTTGCATTGAATTGATGTATGTTGTTTGTTTTTTCTATCACTCTAGGTTTTTAAGTGATGCGTAGTTGAAGTTTTAAGAAACCTGTGTTTACATTATAGTACAGAGATTATATACATTACCTAAAAAGTAACAGTGGATGACTTTCTGCTATATTTTGCCTGTGAAATGTCTGTTCTAAGTGTCCAGCAATAATCAATCAGCATACTGGAGCTCCACTTGCCTTGGTACCGCTTTTCCTTGGTGGAAATTTCCTTGTGAAATCATTTGCTTCCCCAAGATTTTCTGGGAAGAAGTCTAAGTGATAGTCTAAGAAATGCACCTTTAAAGATATATTACACCCCATGGCTTTGTAGAATTGTACATGCTCAGCCACCATATCATGAATACTCTCTGCCCTTTGATTTCCCCAGAAATTTGGCGGTGACATTTCTGAATATTTCCATGCATCTTTTTCCACTTCACTTAGCTGGTCTTCAAATTTTATGCCCTGTATTAACTGTCTTAATTGGGATCCAATAAATAACTCTTCTTTGATTTTAGCTTCACTTCTGGGAAACTAATCTTTCAAATATGTATATCCAGCGCTATTTTGATCTATGGCTTTGACACAATTTTTTATGAGTCAAAGTTTGATGTACACAGGAGGTAAATAAACTTTTTCGTGGTTGATTAATGGAGTATTTACTGCACTTTTCTGTCCCGGAATAAGCTATTCTTGATTAGTCCACTGTTTGTGGATGTAGTGATGTTTTTTGTCTCTACTATCCCAGTCACACAGAAAGCAGCAAAACAGTGTAGCCAAGCTGCAGAGTAGGGACTTTAAATCCCTACATATGTTCCAATTGTATTTTTCATACTGGATCTTTTCCAAAAGTAGTTTCATATTTTCATAGGAATCCTGGCATGGGATAGGGGTACAGGTGGGAACTTATTTGTGTTATGTAGAAGCACAGCTTTTAAGCTAACTTTTGAAGAGTCAGTAAACAAATGCAACTCAGTTGGATCGTGTTGGTGTCAAAGGGCCTGTATAACAGAGCAAACAACGTTACAAAATGCCAGATCATATTCCTGAGAGAAACATTCTTTGAATTTATTTTGGTGATTGCGAAAGAAACATATTTCAGTATCTTGGTGGGGAAGATTCCATCCTTTTAGTCTGGAAAATTCAAATCATGGTTGTTAAGCTCTCCTGGTGTTAATAAATGGGGTTCAGATGAGGGACAACTTGCTTCAAATATTGGATTATTATCAACATTTTCTGCTTCTTGCTGTCCATGATCTTCATCATAATCAGAGTTGTAATTGCTAAAAGTCAGATTTTCTGGAGGATTTGGTAAGGTAATTCTTCTCTGTGTGGGACAGGCCTCATTGCAGATGGCACATCTGGATATTTCTCTGTGTGTTTCGATTTGGAGGTGATCTCTGCTATGTTTGTTAAACTATAGTAACAATCAGGTGATTGGTCTTTTGGTTCCACTCGAACCATGGGAACGGCGAACGGCATTTGGCACGAACCATTTACCCATCCTGTTAGAAGCCTTACACACGTACACAGCTGATATGAGAGGTTCAACTTTAATTTGTTCACCCACTTTACACCCAAAATAAAGCTCATAACATTTCTTAATGAGTGGGTTAAAATTTCACCTAGAAGGTCATTTTACCACACATGTAACAGAAGGTGTCAGGATGATTTAAACACTTCCTTCGCATGATGAAAATGTAATAAACACAATTCTTTTTCTCAAAGCACTTCATTAAAAAGAAGACACAGCACTTTCAGCTTACCACAATGAAGTCCAGCACCCCTAGCAGTGCAGTGTTCCTCAAGCAGAACTTACTGTTTGTTTCATATGTCCCAACATGTCAGTATGTGTCTGAGCTTGCACAGTCTGGCTGTGATTGGGCTCACATGCCTACCATATTTGTTATGATGATGTTTACATGACCACGCTATGTTTAAAATATGAGAAGTGCGTTAGCCATATTGAAAACAAACTGGTAGCATGACAAAAAAATAAATTCACTAACATTGCATTTTAAAAATTCTGTCACACAAAAACTGTCGGTGATAGAGCAGTTCTAATTACATTCTTGATTACAGCATGAAAAAATATGTAAGAAACACAGATTAGTTTTCATGTGACAGAAATTATGTTTACTGGTGTAATGAAGCTTTGAAGTACAGTTGTTTAACCCATAGCATTGTAATTAAGGGCCCAGGGTACTCTGTAAAAGACCAGGCTTTAAATGGCTGCCTATTACTTTGCATGTTCTTTGCTGATGACTTCTGTGGGCGTTTTGTGTACTCAGCATCACACCACCAGTTGAATAAGGCTGTCTTATGGTGCCAAAGGGTTTGTATATTGGGGTCTGTGAAATTCTGTAGGTTAAAGGTGTTCATATATTTTGACATGATGAGAACCAGTAGTCTGTATAACCATCTTCACTGGGTGGTTTCCTGATTATTGTGTAAAGGTAAAGCAATCCCGTTACAGGCCTGGAGTGGCCCAGCGGGTTCCAGGAAGTTAAGGTTCCCAGATTTCGTGACAACGGCACAGGATGGTGGTAAGGTTGTCAGCCTTACGCACCGGCCGCCTTTACCCCTAGGAAATACTCCTGGTACTCATTTCTGTTAGAGGCTGAGTCGACCCCAGGGTCATAGTGAGATCAGAAGTATTTTATGTCAATGAAAAATCCACTGACACTAGCTGGGATCGAACCAGCGACCTGATTTGTAGCACATCACCTTAACCACTGTGCCACCATGACCCCTCTGATTATTGTGTACATCCCATTTAACTGGAGCTTGCTTGTTTCAACTAGTCATACAGAACACACCTTATTTGAGAGAATGGTTACTTTTGTCTTGAGTAACCCTGCAAAATGAGCCCTGTTTGATTGGAGAGGACATTAATTGATATATGGAAATTTAGCTAATGCAGTTCATTATTTGAGCAAATATATCAATTTTGGATGTTGTTGCATTTTACAGGGCTCCAAACCTTCTACTAGTTCGGGACCTGTTGAGAAAGTTAATATTGAGCCTCCAACAGCTAATATAAAGCCAATGGCAGGTCCATCTTCAACTCAATCAAAGCAGCAACCGGTCAGTTCACTTTCTTGCCTAGTTTTTAGAACCCTATCATCCCTGTTATCCATTGACATTTCGTTCAGTGTGTATCTTCTCACGATAGAAGCTCCAGCATTCATTTCTTTTCAGCTATGTATTCTCCTCATATGTGCATGTTAAGTATTTATTTTGTGCAAAGAATTCATATTTGACTATTAGCATGCTGAGCCTATCACATCTTCCCTGGAGCCCCTTCAGACACTTTTGTTAGGGTTTCTGAGTGGCCTTGAAATTTACTGTGACAATCTCAGGATCACATGTTTTTATTTGACTGAATGAGTGACTGACTCACTCACTAGTTCATTTCATAGAGCAGTAGAAACTCATACTTGCTCAGCTAGTTAAGAAATTCTTCACACCTTTGAGGAACATTACCATGTTCACAAGAGCCTGCTACTGGTTGCGATGACTTAGCTGGTTTCCAGTACACACTCATCTTATTTCTTTACGGTCCATTTTAACATTATCCTTCCATCGATGCTTGGGTCACATTTCTTCATGGTTTCCTACTCTTTTTGCATTTCTCTCCTGTCCTGTATGTGCCACATGCCTATCCTAACTCGTCTTGATTTGATCATCCTAATATTTGGTTACGATACAAATCGTGATACTCCTCATGATACAGTGTTACTCTGACTTTCTGTTTCTGATGCATTCAGTACTGTTTTTTAACACCTCACTTATTTAAAAAAATTCAGTTGCCATGGAATATTATAAAGTGAATGTTACATTTTTGGGAGGTGGAATTGTTCTTTGTAATAATGTGTGTGCTGTGATTTATGATGTATTCTATTTTCTAGATGCAGCAATCTATAACACTCGCTCCATGGACAGGACGAGGTGAAACTCCTTTTGCCAGTATTCGTCCAATGGCGCAGTCACGCACAGTGGCTGTGTTGCCCACAAGTCAGACAAGCAGTAATCAGACACCGTGCAGGTAATACGCAATATGTAGTGCTTTTTTGTGAACATTGCAATCATGTATATAGCCTTTAGATTCCATATGCAGAAGTGTCCTGAGCTCATACCTGGAAGTCAGCTGTTCTGACAGGTATGAGGAATTTCCGTCTGTCGCTCCAGACAAGTGTTCTGTCAGTCCATCCAGGGAAGTGCTAGAGTATTGCCTCCAAAGCAGCATTGGATGACCAATTCATGCCCATTCTCTCCAAATGATTTTTCATTGATCATCGTACCATTCAGATCTGTACGGTATGTATTGCTGATATCATTCAGTAAGCCATATATAAATAAGCATTGTTCATTATGTTACATATATGAAATTTATAACTGGTAATGTGTATAATTGTTACATTACCGGGCGGAGGCTTGTATGACAAATCATTGTGCTGCAGTTTTATTTTGTTGGATTGTTGTGGAAGATGACCAGGACTTTTACGTTCACTTCATTTGGGCTCGATTGTTAACTCCTAAGTTAACGTTCAGAAACTCAAAAAATGCAACAAAAAATGTGTGTCGAATATACATGAGAAAGACCAACAAGATGCACCTTTGTCTCATTAATTTATTCCAATTAAATTATCCCCTACATGTTTTGAAGAAACAAGTTCATCATCAGGAGGTTATTTCTATACTTGCAGCATACTCATTCATCTATGGGTGCCTAGACGCTAACACGCTACGTTTGGAACTGTTCCAATCGTATTGTGTTAGACATCTATGGGTATCTGGCTGCTAACACAATACAATTGGAACTGTTCCTGTCGTATTGTGTTAGCGGCTAGACACCCATAGATGCATGAGAAATACTCTATGCTATGAGTATAGAAATAACCTCCTGGTGATGAACTTGTTTGTCTGAAACATGTAGAGGATAATTTAATTGGAATAAATTAATGAGATAAAGGTGCATCTTTTTGGTTTTTCTCACGTATAATTATCACGATGCATGGTTCAGGTAATGTAAGTGTGTTGATTGTTGAAGATAGGGGGAAAAAAGAAGTAGTAGTATATTAGATAACAGTATGAAGTACAGACACACCTCCGTCCTCACTTAGTCCGTGAACAGAAATTCCTTATTATATTAACGCAGAGGAACTCTTAGTGTAGGTATGCCCACTAGCTGTCATATGCCAGAAACATTGGTTATATACAGATGTGCCATAAACATTAAATAATGTCTGATATAGTGCCACATATCTACATTTTCATTGTTTACATGTACTCTACTGCACAGGAAAATTTCTGCACAGGAATTTTGTCAATGTATAAGAAGAATTTTGGAGTCCATGAAAGTGGCAGAGGTAGTACTGAGTGTTGTTGTATTTTCTGTTGTGTTTCCTGGGTAGTGAAAACCAGGTGTGAACTTGCATCTTCAAAAACATAAGCATAATTTAACAGTAGGTAGTACTGTACACGATTCAACTGGTTATGTACCTTATCATCATTATCGAGTTGGGCCACTTTTTGACCCGTTCCGGTCTCGTGTATCCGGAAGTGTCTTCAAAGGTCTACCATGATTCCTTCTGCCAGTTGAGGAGTAGTGTTTCATTACCCTGGGTAATCTATTTGGAGGCATGCTGTTTACATGTTGTATCCAGCTTCTCCTGTATTCCAGTAATTTGTCCAAAATTGGTGTCATTTTTAACTCCTTTGCAATTTGTCCATTTGTTTTATAATCTGTCCAAGTGTATCCTGCTCTTCTTCTCATGTATTTCATCTCTGCTGCTGTTATTCTTCTGGTGTTGTTTCTGTACCTTATTTGAGAAGGTAATATGCGGTAAAGCTCTAAAACTGTTCTTTTGTAACTGTACCACTTATTGGTGAAAGTCATCATTGCAGATTGTACATATGCTCTTTTATTTCTGACAGACAGGAATGTTTATGACTGTCAGAATGCTTCCAGAAGTTTCAGTACACACTTTAATTTCTGAATCCTTTATGAGGTTTTCGAACACTAACTTATTGGTTGGACATTGGCATAGATTTTCAGAAAACGTAAGGAAAATGAACTGAGACAGAGTGTAGTGTATTTTGATATACCACCACCCTCACTGTATCACCACACATTGTGGTGAAAAAAAACAATGCCACTAATACTGGAGTTTGAATGATTTAGTTGTTGTGTGTGTTTGAGCATTAGATATATTATCATCTAACTGTGTAGTTCTTTTCTACATGTAAGCAATAGGGATGACAGTATGTAATGTATGTATGTATGTACTAGGTTCAGGTTTGTGAGTGTCAGGTATTAGATTACTGTCTAATGTACATGGTGCATTCAAGTTCTAAGGTCTCCTAATTTATTTAAAAAAAAAATTACTCATCCTAGGAAGCTGAAAATGCTGTCATTTCTCAATGTAATCACCCTGAAGACGTACACATTTTTCACAACGCTGACGCCATGATTGCATGGCCGCAGCAAACGCTTCTTTAGGGGTTTGTTGTGACCACTGGCTAGTGCATGGGCGAGGCTCCTTCGGTTTGTTTTCACATGACGTTTGGCCTTCTTTGAACTGTCGTACCCACGAACGCACATTTATCACGTCCGTAACGCCATTATTGCATGTCTCACTCAATTTTTGATGAATTCCGATGGGTTTCATGCCACGCAAATGTAGGAATCGGATAATCACGCATTTTTCTTCGAATGTAAACGTCACCATTGAAGTATCTAAAACACTACTGTCACTAACGGGTAGGACAGGGTTGCCATTTGGCATCATCCAACCTAAAGAACAGCCACGCCATCTCCAACAACTTTCACGTTTCTACCTGCTTCCATTCCCGAGGAAAAAAAAATTAGGAGACCTTAGAACTTGAATGCACCACGTATATATATATATATATATATATATATATATATAGGTGGTTTGTATTAGCATTGAATGTGACATTAGTATCTAATATATATTGCTTCCTGCATAAACAGGTTTTTTAATGCAACAGTGAAAAAGTATGTGAAGGGAAAAAATACTTATAGGAAATGTAAATGTTATGTGCAATCCTTAGATCTGCTTTTGTGCGTATGTCCCAGGTAATGGTTTCATATTATTTCGATCATGAGATAAGAGATGCGTTACCCAGGTAAGAGTACAGTGCAGTGCTAAAGAAAAATTCACAAATGGAAGATATATTGGACCACCTGAAATATCAGTTGAAAGTCATTTGTTGATGTCATTGTTCACTTTCTTCATTTGCTTCACTTGTGTCCTCCACCTCAGAGCTCTCATTATACAGGTCTTTGGTGCTCAGTAAGTTACATTACATTATCATTCACTGCAACAAAACCTTGAAAACTGCACTTCAAGTTCAAATGTTTCTGCATCCTGTCAGTGATATGCTTCAGGTCGTAAAAAATGAATAACCGAAACTGTGGAACTGGAAATGAATGCACGGGCAATGAAGTGTCTACTTTTGATTACCAGCTGTGGTAGAGTTTGCGCATGAAGGAATGAATAATAGTTACAGTGTGTATGGTTGCAGATGGCAAATTGTTGCATAGAATTTCAAGTAATTCTAACTTCTAAACAGGAGACTTTATATGTAGGAAAACCTAACATTGTTCTAGTGAGAATTTTGGCATGCCTTAAAAAAATCCACCTTCGTAGGTGAGAAAACTTTGTATGTATCTGGTAACTTCTCATCCAATACAGACGGTGTATACATGTAGTTCATAATTTTCATTCCCATGTATTGCAGTCAGTGCACACAAGCTTTGGTTCCTCCACAACAGCAGTTGGTTCATACAACAGGCTCAGCAAGTGGTGCTACTGCAGAAGTGTTGCCATCATCACCTACCTCATCTCACACAGATTACATGCCAGCTACTAGTTCAGCTGCACCCACAGTGGGACCCATTCGTCAAGCAGCAGTGCCACCGACTCAGCAGGCTACCATTACAACTGTTACGGTTGGGCCTTCACCTAGCTCACGTGAGGAGCCGCCACTCTCAGCAGCTGAGTCCACACAGGTAATTTGATACAAGGTTTAGGTATGTAACAAACGTGTTTCATCTGCTCATCTTATGTAGGAATGAACAAGATACAGCTTTAATGAATGGTGAATCTGGAGGGATATGCAAGGTTATTGTCATGGTCGATTGTAATGTGTGCATTAGTCTTTTGTTTACACTATCATAAAGGGATGATTTATCATTGACATCATCAAATGGTGATTTGTATACCATTATGCAAGTTCATCATATTATCTATCATCGCTAATAAAGATGGACGAAATTAGTTGCCTTCACATTTTAGTAAACAGTGAAACTTTATCTGTTGCAGTTCTACGTAGTTTCTATGCTGTTCTGCCTATATTTGAAGAGTGCACCACATTTTGATGTCAAAAACTGCCATATTTTCCTGAATATAAGATGCC
>Ga0123357_10010897_pt1 | contig 11604 bp, 9 predicted proteins | sample TergutEmb28metaG_FD_89873 | JGI IMG/M metagenome (GOLD analysis project Ga0123357, IMG submission 89873) | Embiratermes neotenicus P4 segment gut microbial communities from Petit-Saut dam, French Guiana - Emb289 P4 | ecosystem: Host-associated > Arthropoda: Insects > Digestive system > Gut ...
ATCAAGAAGGGCCAGTACGTTCCCTACACATCAAGACGGACAGCCATTCCGTATCAGGAGGAGTAATTTGGTCGCTGACAGCAGAAGGAGTAGGATTGTCGTTGACGGTCCAGAAAGGAGTAATAACGTCGTCTGACAGCATCATCATGACACCGAGCGCAGGCCCGTGGTTTGCCGTGCCGATAGCTAAGGTCTAGTCCTCGGGGCTTGCCCGGCCATCGTCCGCCACCACAGGTCTGACCCGCTGGCACGCAGCAAGCGCCTTGCCAGCCACCTTGTCGCACACTGTGACAGGAGCCCGGACAGAGCTGCCCTCTGCCTGTGTTCCACACGTGTAGGCGCACTTCGCATTCCAGTTCAAACTCTCATCGGAAGCAGACCAACAGCGATTCCAGACGCAATTACTCAAACATAGCATTACGACAATACACGCAACAACTGTATGACCGACTAAATAAACAGCTTCATATGTGCTCTACTGCGACTATCATTTCACAATCCCGCAGTAACCCACAGTCTCTATTTTGCATAATATTTTGCAGAACCTCTAAATTGCCTCCACTTTCTTCAATGTGCCAGATGATACTTTCCCAATTGTCTGTTTATAATAAATTATTTTTTAACTCCTCTAGTGTTAGATTCTGTTTAGACCACTCCCAGATTTGTTTAATGCAAATGCATTGCAAAATTCTACTGCCATGTGCCAGATGGTCTTTCCCCTACCGTCTGTGTGAAATAACAAATTATTATTTATCTCTTCTATTGTTAATTTCTCTTCAGCCCACTCCAATACGTTCTCTAATAAATATAAATTATCTTTCTTTGCTGCCATGTGCCAGACAGACAATCCTGTATTGTCTGTGGGTAATAACAATTTCTTCTTTTCTCCTCTTGTTAGTTTCTCTTTAGCCCACTCCCATACTTTCTGTAGTGCCCCCAATTCGCCCCCCTCTGCTGCCGCATCCCGGACAGTTCTTCCCATATCGTATACGGCTAATAACAACTTATTTGTTATCTCTTCTGTTGTTAGTTTCTCTTTAGCCCACTCCCATATTTCGCTTAGTACCACAAACTTGCCCCTCTCTGCTGTCACATGCCAGACCGTCCTTCCTTTACGGTGTGTGTAAAATAACAATTTATTTTTCATCTTCTCTGTTGTTAGTTTCTCTTTAACCCACTCCCATACTTCCTTTAGTTCCACAAAATGGCCACTCTCTGCTGTCACGTGCCAGACAGTCCTTCCTTTACGGTCTGTGTGAAATAACAATTTATTTTTTATCTCCTATGTTGTTAGTTTCTCTTTAGCCCAATCCCATACTTCCTTTAGTCCCCAAAAATGGTCCGTCTCTGCTGCCACGTGCCAGACCGTCCTTCCTTCACGGTCTGTGTAAAATAACAATTTATTTTTTATCTCCTCTGTTGTTAGTTTCTCTTTAGCCCAATCCCATACTTCCTTCAATGCCTCTGATTTACCAAACTCTGCTGCGAAGTGCCAGACAGTCCTTCCCTTTATGTCTGTGGTAAATAACAATTTATTATTTATCTCCTTTGTTGTTAGTTTCCCTTTAGCCCAATCCCCTACTTTCTCTAACACCCTTAAATAGCCGTTCTCTGCTGCCATGTGCCAGACAGTCCTTCCATAACCGTCTGTGGCAAATACAATTTGTTTACCTCCTCTGTTGTTAGTGTCTCTTCAGCCTACTCCCTTAATCTCTCTAATGCCTCTAAATTGCACCACTTTCCTGCCAAGTGCCACAGAGTCCTTCCATTATGATCTACGGCAAGTAACAATTTATTATTTATCTCCTCTGTTGTTAGTTTCTCTGTAGCCCACTCCCATACTTTCTCTAATACCTCGAAAGTGCCCCACTCTGCTGCCAAGTGACAGATAGTCCTTCCATAGTCGTCTGTGGCTAATAACAATTTATTTTTATCTCCTCTGTTGTTAGATTCTCATTTGCCTTCTCCCATACTTTCTCTAATGCCCTTAAATTGGCCCACTCTGCTGCCAAGTGCAAGACAGTCCTTCCCTTATAATCTGTGGCTAATAACAATTTTTTATTTATCTCCTCTGTTGTTAGTTTCTCTTTAGCCCAATTCCACACTTTCAGTAATTTCTCGAAATTCCACCTCTGTGCTGCTACGTGCCAGAAGGTCCTTCCCTTGTCGCCTGTGGCAAATAACTTATTATTTATCTCCTCTGACGTTAGTTTCTCCCTAGACCAATACCATATTTTCTCTAATACCTCTGAATTGCCCCCCTCCGCTGCCAATTGCCAGGCTGTCTTTCCCTTACAGTATGTGGCTAATAACAATTTATTATTTATCTCTTCTCTTGTTAGTTTCTCTTTAGCCCATTCCCATATCTTTTGTAGAACGTCTAAATGGCCCCACTTTGCTGCCAAGTGCCAGGCGGTCTTTCCGTCACTGTCTGTGCCTAACAACAATTTATTATTTATCTCCTCTGTTGTTAGTTTCTCTTTAGCCCTTTCCCATACCATTTGTAGAATCTCTAAATGGCACCACTTTGCTGCCAAGTGCCAGGCGGTCTTTCCGGCATTGTCTGTGCCTAATAACAATTTATTATTTATCTCCTCTGTTGTTAGTTTCTCTTTAGCCCACACCCAAATTGCTTCTAATATCTCTAAACTGCCACACTCTGCTACCAAGTGCCAGACAGTTCTTCCTCCATAGTCTGTGGCTAATAACACTTTATTCCTTATTTCCTCTGCTGTTAGTTTCTTTTCAGCACATTCCCTTAACTTTTGTAATCCCTGCTTATTGTTCGAAAGCACTGCGTGGTACCAGATTGTATCGCGTGACATCTGTTTTGGTAGCAACATTTTTTTAAATGTGTCTATATGCAGGCTATCTAACAAAAATCCAATGATATTAATATTACCTTCGAGCAATGCTACTTCTATTAATGGTAGATAATGAAACTGACAGCTAGATGAGGTTTCATGATTAACATTAAAATCACGAAACCATGACATATATAGTCTTGGTATAGAAAAATTCCATATGCCTTTTTCAAACTGTTTTAACACCTTATTTGATGGGTTAGATTTTGACAATAAGCCATCCACAAAAACTCTAATCATCCGATATCCTGCTGACAGAAATATACAATGCAGTATAAAAGTCAGTAATTCCTCTGAAGTGTTGTTCCCCTCAGTCAAGAGGTTCTCCAAACAATCCGCAACATAATACTCGGCAAAGGTGCGGTGGATGAAGTGCGGTTTACCCTCTGAACTTAGTTGCACTATTCCAATTCTTGTCAAATCTTCGGTTGAAAATGACAATTCTCTTTTGTTTTCAAACAATGCCACTTCTTCCTTCGTAAATAGCACCTTCAATGCCAGCAGCTGATGATCCTATCTCATGCTTTTTAAGTCCCGTTCCCGTTGCCCCATTGCAACTACGTTATCCGCCCGCACACGAAACTTTTCCCGCTGATAGATGTCATAGTTCCTTTCATTAAATTTTCCATACAACTCAGTCAAGTCAAGTTGCAACATTAACTCAGGTGTGGAATCAGCTGACTGGCAGAATGTTTTAACTTCTTTTTCAAACGCCTCCGCCAACATGCGGGTCTGTAGTGGGATGCCGGTGAACTCTCTTTCTTTGTCACTAATTGATTCGGCCAGCTCCTTTATTAATTTTGTAGCAAAACTTTCTAACTTAATTTTGTTTTCCTCTTTCACCTCAGTGAACCAGCCCTTTAAACTCCAAAATTTTGTCAAGAATTCAACTTGATCTTTTTCAGAAAAAGGTTCCAGTGTGTAGGACAGCTGCTGCAGCTTATCTTCCAATTCCTCTCTCAGTTGCGTTCTTGTGGTGACCCACAGCTGTTCTACCGCCGTCTGCCTTAGAGCTTGCAGTAAAGCAATGACAGTTCCTTTGTAGAACGGACTGATTTCATCAAAACCATCCAGCATTATTACTATTCTTAATTTCTGCTTCTGTTCACAACGCTGTTTAAATAATTCCACCTCTAAACCCTGTTCAAGCTTCAGCAGTTCCTCCGATACAAACTCAACCGCTTTCTCCCTATCGATGAGTTCTGGCTTTTGTTCCTTCAGCGCGTTCAGTGCGTGCAGTGCATCTGTGTGGTCAGTTAAGTCAATTCTCACCAACCATTTAGTTGGGAAATTCTGTTTGATTTGTTTAGACAGATGTGTCAGTGTGGTGGATTTACCCATCCCTGCTGTATCAGAAATCACCATCACTCTCTGGTGCTCTGCTTGCTCCAATAGTTTGTCTAAATTATCAACTGTATACGTGTGAGAACTGTCGGCATGAAAATATCTACGCAGTGTTTCTAAGCTTCCTTGCGACTGATGCGAAAAGAAATTCCCTGATTTGTCCTTCTCTAGGCAATGAACATTGCCCTTTGGATTCATCTGAACGAATTTTTCGAATTCTTGTTCTGTGCTAGCCTAGAAAGCATGCTTTTCTTTCACATCTTTATCACCAGAAATCTCCTGTTTAAAAGCTAGCTGATGACGAAACGTTCTGCCAATGTAGTATCTTTCGTCGTAAGCATTTGAAATCGGCACTGGATCAGCAATCTTAAGATTTTGTTCTTCAAGTAATGCACCAGGAGGCAGAAAGTTTGCTGCTAGAGATTCGGCAGACATGAGGCCATTTAGAGAAATATTAGCGCCTTGAAATTTAACTGATTTCTCTAGCAGTTTCTCTCGTGAAATGGAAGTTAAGTCGCGCCAAATTAACTGTTCATCTCTCGTAACAAACCCATTTCCAAAAATTTCCCTGCCTATGTTTTGCAGGAAATAAAGAGCTCTATCTTCTCTTCGAGAGGTCAAAATGATTTTGATAAACGGTTTTCGTTTCACAGTTTCAAAGATTATTCTTATCATGTCTATTGTTTCTGCCTTCAGCAGTTGATTGGCCTCACATGCCACCAATATTAGATGTGATGCTTCAATTGACTGCTTTAATGTTGTAAAATCCATCAACTTATTCAAAGTTAACAAGCTCTCCAATTTCAGTAAGGTGTACTGACCTTCCATCAGACAATTAGTCTTTTACAGAACCTGATATACCTTGATTAGCCCTGTCCATTCGTCCCCATCAAACATCTGTAGCTGCAAAACTTGATGGTGTTCACTTTCTAAAAATTCTCTGACACTCAAAGCATCAGAGTTAAAATCAATTGCGCTTTGGTTAATCCGTTCAACATAACGTCTTGTTTCAATCTGATAAACCCTGTTTCTAACCTCATCAGATGACAAAGCACGTTTTATGTTCTCGTTCACCTGAGGGAACAGCTGAAGCAACCGTTTCACATAGGGAATCAGTGCCTGCAATGCACTGCCATCTGTACAATAAATTGCTTGATTTTCAAACTCGAAGCTTCTTAATCTTTTTTCTGCTTCCTCTTGAGCCTGCTTATTACTCACTTCAGAAAACATTTCTTTAGGCTTAAACAATTTAGGGAACTGACATTTTCGATGATAATTCTCCAAAAACTGGCACTCTTCCTTACTAAATACGCTTAACCTGCTCACCCGCTCGTCATATGTTTTAGTTTGATAACGCAACGAATGGTAATACTTCAGCCAGAAAGTTTTGTCTGTATTCTCTGGATGGTAGCTATTAAAATGCTTGGCCCATTCAAAGAAACTTTTGTGTTCTTTACCGCGCGATAAGCCAGCAGTGACAGGCCAATCAACTACAACTTGCACTTTTAGTTGACCTTGCACATTTTTACGTACTTGTCCTGTTTCTGTGTCAAAGGCTTCCACAATTTTAGTCATACTGTGCTTTGCTGTGTTATACAATGCAGTATGCTTTCCCCACCAGCCCATATCAGACAAATCAGGAAAGATGCGATAGACCGTTCCTAAATGTGCATTACATGTATTAATGCGATTTGGAGCAGACAGATAACTGGTGATATCTAAGTGCTCTATGTCAATGGAACGTCCATCCAGGCGTACATCAAGTTTGTCAGTCATTTGTAACAACATATCTTTGCAACCTGGGCTGTCAAAAACTACTGTGTGCGGATGAAAACTGTGTAGGACACTGTCACTTTTAAGAAAATTAATTCCCTTTCTATCAAGGTATTTCGTAGTAAAGGTAGTTATTTGCGCCAACCAACCCCCTAAAGAGTGGCCCGTAAAGAACAGCTGAAAATTGACCCCCTTTTCTTGATTAACTAATCGCAGGACTTCCACAACCTTATGTGCAAAAGTGATAGCAGAACTCATTTGTGGAACGTGATGTTTAGACAACACGCCAATTACGTCTGCCCACAGAGCTCCTAAATTTGTAGGGTCAGTGCCTCGATGAGCAATCACAACCTGCTGATGCTCAGGGTGCCAGTAGGCTGCCCCAAAATAGCCGTTAGTCTCGCTACTATTCGACGCTGTGGTCAGTAACTTCCAGCCGTCAGGTAAAGCTAACAGCGTCTCATATTGAGAGTCAGTCTCTCCTGATTTGTAGTCTGTGTATGCTTTGGAGGCAAACTGGGCCAACAAGTGGGGTTTGGGAAAAAGGGGCGTTGCTGTGAGTTGGCTGAGGGGGGTTACGTTTTTGCCTTCGAAGAAATAATTGATTGATTGTTTAAATTCTTCATGACTCTGTTTTAGATTCTCATCTACGCTTAATTCTCCTGAGAATGGCGGCAAGAAACTTTTCTCGTTAAACTGGTTGGTGGACGATGGCAAATGTTCTTCAGCTTTGCCTTTTGAAACAAAAGAATTTAAGACAGGTATTATGACGTCTTAACTGTGCGCAATGTTATAGTGTAATGTTAATACGCAAAATGTCAGAGTAGTTTATAAAGACATATCAGGTGCTCGTGTAGGAACTTATAGTTTACTTGCGTCCATAACTTCAAATAATATAGTCAAGTAAAACAATATAAATGGAATAATTTAACCACAATAATTACAAATAATTGCGATAATCTACACGGACCAGCATTTAACTTAGATTATGTAATATGACGCCGAATATCATATGATACACTTTCCGGTTACACCGGTCCAGCAGCCAAACCAAAATGTCAGATTATATTGAAGGCAATAATCTTCCGTAAGTAGACTGCAGAAACTTCCCTTGTCATGTCATGTAATGAAGACACGTGCTGTCCACTGTCACTGTGATGTTTGTAGTGTTGCTGGCTGGCATTCTGCAGGGTGCATAACGTCCTGGGTCTGTCTACAGCATCATGCCACAATGGTGACATCTAATGGTGTTAAAGTATGTGGCAGCAAGCTTCCACCTACCGTCGGTAAGCACTGCCAACACCTAACCTTTGCAACACACAAAACCACAAAAGCAATGTGAAATACCAACAATCCCAGCTGTTGTGATATCCAAGGTGCTGCTTCCTCAGTCCAACATCAAGGTAACCTTTGTTCACAGAAACAGCAGTCTATTGTCTGATGTGTCTCTAGGCCTGCAAACATACAACAATAACATCACGTAATTTTCAGTATATCTATTGTGGTCAATATTTTTGACACTGTTACACCTCTACAAAATTTGTCCAAATTTCGACATAAAACAATAATAATGTCACAAAATTTAAAAGTTGTGTTCAGTGTGGTCATTTCCTACTCAGCTGCTCAGGCAGCCGCCCAAAGTGTCCGAAAGTTAAAATATGACATATTTTAATCTCGTAATGCCTACTGGCCATATATTTTATATACATCGAATACTTGAGAAAGAATTGGCATAAAATGAATCAATGCATCAGCTAATTTTAGAATTAAAAACGCGCATGATTCACTTAGGGGGGAGGACTTGTATAATACAGTCACTGCATTTGGTATCCCCTTGAAATTGATGAGGGTAATATAAAGTCTCTGAATTTAACCTAAAGTCCGAGTAGCCAAATAATGTCTGACATGTTTCCTATTAAAAATAGTTTGAACAAAGAAGAAGTTTTAACGCCATGGGTTTTGTGCATTGTTTTAGATTATGCCATTAGGAGGGTTCAGGTAATACAGGATGGATTTAAACTAATTTGCAAGCACAGGCTTTTATTTTATGCCTACGTTAATATATTGGGAATACATACTATAAAGAGAAAGAAAAAACTTTACTATTTGCTAATAAGGAGATTTGACGAGATGCAAATGATGGTAAATCTAAGGAAGAGCTCATGTCTCGAGATCAGAGTGCAGGATGATGTCACAATATAAAGATTAATAACAGTTCCCTTGAAAGTGTGGAACAGTTCAAATGTTTAGGAAACCCCATTATAAATGAGAATTCTCTTCAGGGTGGAAATTAAAAGCAAATTGAAGTCAGGGAACGCTTGCTCTCTTTCAGTTCAGAATCTTCCTGTTTATTATCCAAAATTTTAAGATTAAGGTACACAGAACTATAATTTTGTTTTGTATGGGTGTGAAACTTGGTCGCTCACTTTGAGGGAAGAACGTACGCTGAGGGTTTTTAAGAGTAGGGTGTTGAGGGGAATATTTGGGACTAAGAGAGGGAAGAGGTAACAGGGGAGTGGAGAAAACTACATAAAGAGGAGCTTATTGATCTCTACTGTTCACGAAATATTAGGATGATCAAATCGAAAGGAATGAGATGGAGGGGCATGTAGGGATGGGAAATGCATAAAGGATTTTGGTGTTGAAACCTGGGAGAATGAGATCACTTAGAAGACCAGGCGCAGATTGGAGGAAATATTAAGATGGATCTTCAGGAATCAGATGGGAGGTATGGACTGGATAGATTTGTCTCAGGATACGGACAGAATGCGGGAGATGATAAAGGCGGAAATAAACATTTGGGTTCCATAAAGTAAGCGAAATTAGTGCCTGACTGTAAATCGGTTAGCTTCTCAAGAAGGACTGTGCTGCAAGGAGCAAGTAAGTAAGTAAGAAAGTATGTAACTTAACTTTAACTAAGTAATGCCTCACCGCATGTTGGTGATAAAATTATTCAACTGACTAGCAAGTTGTGAAAGTAAAGTTTCTGCAGAATAAATCGCGCGACGTTGACTCAGACATTTTGCCTACTTTGAAATAATTTACTGACAGTACTAACACGAATTAATGTGAAAAATCTTGGTTCAAAACTAACTTCCTTTTATCGTATTGCGAATTAACTTGCAGATGCTAAAATTACAGTTTCCTGGCCCTTTCGTTGCTAAAGCACACTAACTAATCTGAATAATATATACAGGTCTTTTGTTGTGACATGTCCTTGAAAGTATAGTTCCCGACGACATATTTTCCTTAATTTTTTATTAGTGTGCAAATAATTACACATAATTAAGCAAGGATATTACCAAACAACTGCCGCACTTTGCTACATCATGTTTGTTACACTGCATTACTTGTTACAAAAGAAATGACCGATGGAATAGACATGTCGAACGCGATTTATGCATGAATGTCTTGTCTACGGAAACTAGATTTTCGGATTTACACAAGTCCGAATAGTCACATAAGTAGTAGGGGTCCCTTTTGCCGGGTCTTGGGCTTTCGACTGCACCCCCGAGTATTTCTTCAGGAAGGCACCCCTAAAGTAAGAGACTGAAAAACGGCCCGTGCCGTGGTAGAGTTACGTGTTGCCGAGTGCCCCGTGGGCAATTCGGAGGAATGCGGTCCCGCCGCCCTCCCCCCGCGCCGTCCCGACGCCCTGCTGTTGAGTTGGGACGGGGTTTAGTTAGGTGTTGTGTATGTAGTGGTTATTGCAGGATGTGAGGAGAACCTGACAGTAGCCATTTTGAAATTTTCAATTGGTTGCTAATATTAATTATAACCCGACTTTAGGATATAGTGTTACGTTGGAAGTGAAGGAGAGGGAATAAAAGCCGTTTTGTAAATCGCTATTGGTTGTTCAATATGGCGACTGTTTCATTTTGCTGTGTTGACATAAGGAGTAGGAGGGGAATAGTAACCATTTTGAAATTCACTATTGGTGGCTAGTAGGAATTATAACCTAACTTTAAAATAAGGTGGCTCTTATGTGTCACTAAACCATACGTACCGTAAAGAGGAGGAGATTGGATTATGAGGGAATAGCAGCCATTTTGAATTTTATGTAATTCCTACAATATGGCAACTGTCTCGTGTTTAAGGTATGTAGAAAAGCTGAACAGTAGCCATTTTGAAATTTCCTATTGGTTGATAATGTTAATTATAACCTAATCTTAGGATATAGTGCCCCGTTGGAAGTGAAGGAGAGGGAATAAAAGCTGTTTTGCAAATCGCTATTGGTTGTGCTGTGTTGGCATAAGGAGTAGGAGGGGAATAGTAAACATTTTGAAATTTGCTAGTGGTTGCTAATATGAATTATAACCTAACTTTCAAATATAGTGGCTGTTTTCGTATGTGTCACTAAACAATAAGTAAAGAGGAGGGGATTGGATTATGAGGGAATAGCAGTCATTTTGAATTTCATGTAATTCCTACAATATAGCAACTGTCGCATGTTGAAGGTATGGAGAAAAGAAAGAAACACGATATTGAACACTTGTATGTTTATTTTCATGATAATTTGATAACATTGAACGAATATGTTCGATAGTAAGTTTAATAATTTGTGGACATCCAGTGCTTTCAAGTCCAAATTGCATGACTGTAATTTCTGGCCACACTGCTTCAAGCTGATCTAAAGCTTCACCGTTTATCCATAACCATTGTTTTGAAGACATGGAATAATATTCTGCTTTATGAGGTCTATAGGGATTTTTGTCCCATGTACAGTACCAATGTTTCATAGCACAAGATACATAAGAACTAGAAATGTCCAACTCCATACAAGCATTACAAGAGTTTATAGCACTTGTCACAGGAACAGCATTGCCATACATAATAGCCGCAACTTTTTTTTCACTAATTGTTTTAGGTTCCACAAGGAACATATTATAAATAATGTATGTAGGCCAAGATTCCACATCGCCCAAGATATCTTCAACTGCCCTCAAAGGATCCATGACTACAAGGACCTGTTTTGGACTGAACGCGGTTACACGGTGATTGGTTTATTTAAGTAAATTAATAAGCTGACATCACGTGATGTAGAAGATACGTCATGTGATGTGCGTAATTTTTAAGCCAGAAAGACTGCGTGAAACGGGTCAACACGACAGTTACAGTGGAAACTTTTGTATTTTTGTTTCTTGAAATGTTCGTAACCAGGCTCTGGGGCAGTATCTTACTGGTTTTTGCGATTGTCTCGTGACTGATGCTTGACACGGTTCAACTTTATCTTCGAACTGTTCACTGACATTTATACACGCACAATCACACATGCCTTCGAATGCTTTACTCGTTAACTTTTCACAAAAATCTGAAACTTCATGATACGTTAAAAACACTCTCTCGATACACATCGATCTAACTCTCTCGCCGTTAGTAGGGTCCCGGAGTAGATGTAGTCTAAACCCTATATGTTGATGTATTTTTATTTGAAGACCTCGCCCCGTGAGAGAGCGGGAAGCCAACTTCTTGACGATGGATGTATCATCGTGATTGAACTTGGAATGGAAATTTCCTTCACCAATACTCCTTGTAAGACTCATTAATAGCTGCAAGAATCAATAGGAAAGGATATTAATAGGAAAGGATATTAATAGGACAGATAAAATTTTGTGAAAATAGG
>Ga0123357_10010899_pt1 | contig 11604 bp, 13 predicted proteins | sample TergutEmb28metaG_FD_89873 | JGI IMG/M metagenome (GOLD analysis project Ga0123357, IMG submission 89873) | Embiratermes neotenicus P4 segment gut microbial communities from Petit-Saut dam, French Guiana - Emb289 P4 | ecosystem: Host-associated > Arthropoda: Insects > Digestive system > Gut ...
GCACGTTCTACAAGATTTTTACACTCTTGTGAACTTTCTTCTTTTTTGTATTCATATCAATTTTAATTAAATTTGCAAAGTAACAAATTTGCGGGAGAAAAAGCTACCGCAGGTTTCGTTCAACGAGCAGTTTGGCGTGAGAGGCGGCGTAGCCCACAGAAACCTTTGTGCAATTTTGCAGATTTTTGCTCCCGCCCGAGCCTCAGTGAGCCGACTCCCACGCCAAGCTGTCACCACGTTGTATGCAAGCCAGACAGACAATTATAACAAAACAAGGAAAGAAAACGAGTAACAATAAAATCCATAAACATGCAATTAAAAAAACAGTAAAAGTGAAAAAGATATTATTAATGCTAAAATTGACAAACGTTTTGAATTTTATTGTTCTTGGGCTGATATTACTAATTTGGGTAATTGCAATATTTTTTGAAAGAATTGTTTTCGGTGGAGGAGGGGCAGATGTTTTCTATTGGTTTGCATTTTTTATAGCGACAATTATTCATCTGTTATTGACTTTGGTATGGCAGCTAAGAAAGCAAGGAGCAATTCTACAAATTGTTCTGCATATTATCTTAACCGTAACATTTTCGACTGTTTTGGTTTTATTCGTACTGCAAGCCACAATATGGCGTGGTGGAGAATATCCGTGGAATGGAGAAATTTTCTATATTCCATGTCGTACATTGATAAAAATAGAAAACGATGACAAGGAAAAGGAAGTCATAATAACAATGTGTTCAATGGAGTATCACTCATATTTTGTTGGAACATGGGACGGCAAGCAAATGACAATTAAAGAAGGAGAAGAAGGAAAAATAAAAATTCCCGAAAAACTTGAAAAATATATTAAAAGACCAATTGCCAAAGTAGAGATTACACCCGAGTTAAAATTAAGTTACATACCAGATGATTATTTTTTTGACAAGGATACATTAAAAATCAATCAAGACTATATTTTCTCAGGAGAAGTTATGGCTATTAGAAATTATAAACCGGTAATAAAAGGAGTAATTAGAGGGTATGAATAACTCAAAACACAACATGTTGAAACGCCAGCCGATAATAACTAAGTTTTCGTTGCGTGCGTAGCACGAACAATGAAAACGCAGTTGAACGAAACCGGTCAACATTTTGGACACCTTATTTATTAAATAAAAAATGTGATTTTTAAAACAAAAATAACAAAAAATGAAATCAATATTTTTCTATTTTATTTTTTGCTGATTGGTGGTGGCACAATTTTGAGCGCACAGAGGAGATTAGATTTTAAAACATTGGATAGTTTAAAATTCATTTATTCTATTGACAAAAAATACAAAAGGATAGCTTTTGATAATCCTATGCCACCACCGCCTCCTGATATTAAAAAATCTCGAAAATGTTTCAAATGCGAACGGAAACATAATATTCCTGACTCCGTTTTTTTGAACAGTTACCCATTTAATGCGGATAGCATTTTGATATATTATCCCAATTCTAATTGCGATGATTTTGTTAATTATCATTTATTAAAGAAAATGGAAAAGAGCGAAATAGTATTGTTCGCCGATCTATTATACAATTACGACTATAAAAAGCAAGCAAAACTTACCATTATATCAATAAGTCTATCATCCTTTGATAGACCGGATTTGAAAATTGCATTTTATCATAAAAATGAACAAAATGATCTGTTGTTGTATTTTGATGAAGAATCGCAAGTACGATTTGAAAGCTCATTCGACGAAACAATGATTATCGATTGGGGAGCATATTGTGAAGAAAGGTATAACCAGCTAAAACGTTTTTTTTATGAAACATATTGTTATGAAATAAAAGAATGTATTGAAGAAGAACCGGAAATTCCCGATTTAATAAGATTGGATTACAAAAACAAATGAGAAAAGCATTTGTAAAGCAAAAAATAAACATTACTAAATGAAATTTTTAGATATATGAACAACCCTACAATCCTCATCACCGGCGCAACAGGAAATTTAGGCGGACTGTTGTCAAAGCATCTGCAATATCGGAATTTACATTTGCTTATGCATAGAAATCAAGTTGCCGAAGAGCTGAAAAACCGTTCCAATATTCGAATATTCCAAGTCGATTTGGCGCAAAAGGGAACCCTGTATCCTGCAATGAAAGGAGTAGATACGATTGTACATTTTGCAGGAGTTTTATTCAAGGCTCGTCCCGAAAAATTTCTTCCGATTACCAATACGCTTTATTTCAACAATTTGCTTGAAGTTGCCATAGCGCAAAAAGTACAGAGAATTATTTTAATCAGTTTTCCGCACGTTGAGGGCGAAACAACACCGCAAAATCCTGCAACAGGCCGTTTAGACGGCAATCCTGTCTCCGTTCACGCAATCACACGCCTGCAAGAAGAAAGGGATTTGTTCCGCAGATGCTCTGAGGCAAATATAGAAGCCGTTTCATTGCGTGTAGGAATGGTTTATGGAAAAGGAATTTTGATGATTGACACTGCCGAGTGGTTTGGGAAACATTATTTATTAGGCATTTGGGGGAAGCCGACTTACATACACTTGATTTCCAAAGATGATTTTTTGGCAGCAACGACAGCCGCCATTGACAAAGAAAATGTGAAAGGCATTTACCATATCGGCGACGAAGGAGTTCAGACACTTCAAGAATTTTTAGATAAAGTTGCCCGATATAAAAATTATCGCAAACCTTGGCGTATGCCGAATTGGATGATAATGACGGCGGCGCAGGGATTTGAATTATTTTCGGCTTTATTTGGCACACGAAGTCCATTGACAAAAGATTTCGTTACCATTGGACAGGTTTCCTATTACGGCGACACGGCACGAATGAGAAACGAATTGTTGCCGAAATTAAAGTATAAAACATTTGAAGAAGGGCTTGAAATTTTTTAGTTTTGCAGTTAAAAAACGCCTGCATCTAACCACCATAGGACAAGGGTCAAACATCAAACGAATTAAAAATATTACAAAACAATTATTTAACAAACAAAATTATGGTAAACGTTCAAGGAAAATACGCTCTGATAACCGGAGCAAGTAGGGGAGTAGGCAAGCAAGTTGCCTTATGTATGGCTGATTTAGGCTGTAATTTGATTTTACACAGCCGGGAACTTTCACATACAAAAGAGTTGAAAGCCGAATTGGAGAAAAAAGGGATCAAAGTTTTTGCCGTTCAAGCGGAATTGTCGAAAGCCGATCAGGTACAAGCCATGCTGCAAGAGATAGACGGCATCGTACCGCAAGTAGACATTATTTTCAACAATGCAGCGGTGATGACCAAACATTGTCTCGATTTCTGGAATGTTCCGGCGGAAGATTACCGGCTGAGTTTCGAAATCAATGTAATTGCTATTGTGCTGATTTGCCAACACTTCGGCCCCAAAATGATTGCCAACGGCTTCGGACGGATACTAAATACCACCAGCGGCATCCGCAAAGAACCGGAATTAGCCGCTTATTCTGCAAGTAAAGCTGCTTTAACAAAATATGTGCAAGACATAGCGCCGAAACTTGAAGGAACAGGCGTTACGATGAATCTCCTTGACCCGGGTTGGTTGCGTACCAATATGGGAGGCCCTAATGCACCCAATGCAGTGGAAAGCTCCATTCCCGGAGCAGTTGTCCCGGCGCTGCTTGATAATGGCATAAGCGGATGCTGGTTTTCGGCGCAAGACTACACCGGAATGACGGTACAAGCTGCCGTAGAGAAAGCAAAATCGGTGAAAAATGATTTACTCTGTATACCGCCGGAGTATCTAAAGTAGCAAAATATATCAAAGGAATAGTTCAATTTTTATTTTCCGTAATTTAGTTATTCTACTACAAACTTAAAGATCCGACCTCCGTTTGCTTTTAAATTTGTTCGGAATAGATTCTCTGATCTTAAAAGAGAATCGGTCTTTTCTTTTGTCAATAAGTCTACTCCCGCGCTTATTTTTTCCGGTGAAATCTGTAAAAATTCAAATACATTTGCAGGTATATTGATGCCTGTTTCAACATCTTTATTATCGAAATTGACAACAATCAAAAGAAGCTCGTTGTCTGCTTTCCTGAAGTATACGTATTGCTTTTCAGAATTAAAATCAGGATTTTCGTAATTGACATACATCAAATCATAAAATAATCCTTCCCTGATGGCTTTTTCCGAATTGCAGAGGTTCAATAATTTCACATAAAAATCATGTATCTCTTTTTGTTCTTTGGTTAAACCCCTATTGTCACACTTCCCTCCATTTCTCCAATTACGGATACTCGCAACACTCCAATAGTCAAAAATGGTTGTCCGCCCATCAATACCGCTAAAACCTTCTCCTTCCATTCCTTGTTCTCCCAGCTCCTGCCCACAATAAACCATCACGGGATTAACATTCATTGTTGCTGCGACTACCATTGCTGGAATAGCTTTTTGAGGGTATTCGGCAAAAAAATCAGAAGCGATCCGCTGCTCATCGTGATTTTCGAGAAAATTCAACATTTGATATTGAATCCCTTCGACCGATTGCCAGCAATTTGTTATCGCACTTGCCGGTTTATCTCCGGTAATAACGGCACGAAGCGTATCATATAATCCAACTTTATCATAAAGATAATCGAACTTACCGTTCCATAAATAATTACGGTATTCGGAAGGATTATAGACTTCGGCTATAAGTATAATATCAGGATATTTTGCTTTCACTTGCGGAATTACCCATCCCCAAAATTCGACCGGCGCCATTTCGGCCATATCGCATCTAAATCCATCGATATTTTTTGAACTCCAAAACAGCAATATGTCCAACATTTTATTCCACGTATCAGGAACCGGATCGAAATGCTTATGCTCTCCGCTAAGATAATCAATACCATAATTTAACTTGATAGTTTCATACCAATCATTCCTATCGGGATGTGCATCAAATCTGTTATTTCCGGTCGCTTTTGCCGGATACTCTTCATACTTGTGTCCGTGGAAATCTAAATCAAAATCAAGGGAGAATGCTTGTCCGGGTATATAGTAAAAATTATTATCGGCATCAAACGATGTGTGAATATTATCGTCTTCTCCGAGATTTTTTATGCTTTGGGGCTTTACGTCTGATTTATATTCACGCGCTACATGATTAGGAACGAAATCGATAATAACTTTCAATCCGGCATCATGAGAACGGTTAACTAAATCCTCAAATTCTTTCATTCTTTGTTTTACGTCATCTGCCAAATCAGGATCTACATCATAGTAATCTTTGATAGCATAAGGTGAACCTGCGTTTCCCTTTACCACAGCAGGATGATCTTTCGAAATTCCATAAGCCGAATAATCTGTTTTGGTGGCGTGTTCAATGATTCCTGTGTACCAAATATGATTAAATCCCATTTTCCGGATAGCATTCAACGCAATTTTCGAAAATGCTGAAAATTTTCCGGAACCATTTTGATCTATTGTTCCATTAATCCGGTTTGTGGTATTATCGTTTCCAAAAAGTCTCGGAAGAACTTGATAAATTACAATTTTTTCCTTTTTACTCATTAAAGTATTTGATCAAATACACAATTACAGGGAAGTGGTCGCTAAAACCGTTTAAGAAAGTATTGCCGCTATGTGTTCTTTTGGGGTAACCTTTATATTGGCCTTCTTGTGTTATTAAAAAATCCCTGTTGAAAACTTCTGCTTTCCAAAATTTAAAAGTAGTTCTGTCTGTACCTACAAGATTTCCCGAAAGTATAATCTGATCAAACATATTCCAACTTCCCTGGTATCCCAAAGAACCTATTCCCTTGGAAAAAAGTTCAGCCATCGGATTAAACCGGCCTTCAGGTTTTACGTTTTGTATTTTCCCCTGGGCTCCCAACATATCTCTGACACTGGCATTGGTTGGATCGTCATTTAAGTCTCCCATTATGATAACTTTTGCCTCCGGATCTGCGGCTCTTATAGAATCGCAAATATGTTTATTCAATTTTGCAGCGGCAACACGCTTGTAACGAGAGGCAGCTTCTCCACCCAATCGGGATGGCCAGTGATTCACGATAAAATTAAACTTCTCTCCATTCATAATACCCGACACGAGCAATTGATCTCGTGTTCTAAAATCAGGCTCTTCCGGTATTGTTAGCGGGTAAGTACGGGATGAAACCAAAGTAAATAAAAGAGGATTGTATAAAAGAGCTACATCTATCCCTCTCCGGTCGGGAGAATCGTAATGCACAATTTGTAAATTTCGTTTAGCTAAATCTCCGGCTTTTACCAGATCCTCTACAACCGATCTGTTTTCTACTTCGGCAACTCCAATAACCGCAGGGCCTAACGGACAAACTTCTTTTGCCAACTGACTTATCACATAAGCCATGTTATTTATTTTAGATTGATATTTTTTAGTATCCCATTTTTTATCTCCCTGGGGAGAATATTCCAAATCATACTGCGCGTTGTTATTTATAGTATCAAAAAGATTTTCAAGATTATAAAAGGCTACGGCATAAGGAACGAGTTTTCTATTTTGAGCCTGAAGCGTCAAAATAAATATCAAACTTAAAAAAACTAAACTTAATTGTTTCATGACATACGATATTAATATTGATAATTGCAAAGATATTGATTTATTGTCAAAATAATTAATATATTCTCGTTGTTTTTGATTTTTAAATAATAATTGTATCTTTGCTATCTGACTAAGATACAAAAATAGAATACAAACTCCTACAGCAAACAAACAGCACAAATTTTCAAGTAATATGAACATTCGTTTTTTTACATTGACTTTATTCCTTTTAGGAACATTATCAACCATTCAGGCTCAATGCAAACAAGATTCACTATTTTTACAGCAAATGGTCGGTAATTCGAAACTGATTGAAGGTAAAGCCTATTTCTTTCAAACCGACAAGCAGCATTCTTCACCGGAATACAATAAATCCCGGCTAATCAAAGAAAAAGATGCACCGGTATTCGACTTCAACGAACAACTGACCAATGGACTGCCTTTCAACGAATTTGGAAATAAGCCCATCGTATTTAAGAACGTAAAAATGGGTGAAGTAAAGATTGGAACAGAAACCCGGCCTTGTTACATACTTTCTTTTACCTGCGATAAGCAGAATTATTGCGCTTATGAATTCAGGGAATCCTCTCAACGCGAAACCTACAACCTCATTGAAGCCGACATTTTGAATAATGCTAATAAATTGCTGGTTGGAAAAACGCTTTATACCAAATCTGCGAATTGGTTTAAATATGATGAAACCAAAATAAATTCAAATCTTGAATTAGAGCCTGTCCGTGAAGGAACATGCAAATATTGTCCGGTTACCGTTACTCGTGTGGTAAACGATTATGACGACATGTATCTTGTACTTTTCAAGCCGGACAATCAAGAGGAAGAATATTGTTTTATCAATATTAAATTAGGAAAAGGAGTCAAGTCGGATTTTGTTCATTTTCTTACTTTTGCCAATCCAAGGGAAAAGTACTCTGATATTTCACAGGAACGTTGGGAACAAATTATGAGTCAAAAAGTTAAAAAAGGATTTACTCCCGACGAAGTGAAAATAGCATACGGTAAACCCGATGAAGTATACACCGAAGACGATAACGAAACATGGGTTTTTTACAATCTCAATAAGAAAGATTACTCCATTACTTTCAAAGACGGCCTTGTAGATAAAGTCGCATCTCAAACGTCAACATATTATTGACACGCAACTGATTAATCATGCTAAAAAATTAATAATTAAATAGATATGACAACAACCCTTATCATTGTCGCAGCAGTAATAGTCATTATTCTACTTTGGATAGTTACGACTTACAACAAATTTATCGCCAAAAATAACCGCGTAAAACAAACCGAAAGCAGCATTTCTGTCATGCTCAAACAACGGAATAATATGATTCCAAACTTGGTAGCGGCGGTGCAAAACTACATGGGACACGAAAATGCCACGCTCACTAAAATTGCCGAACTGCGTGCACAAATGCAGCAGTCGGACAACGAACACGAGCAAATGCAACTCGGTACGGAAATGTCGAAAAAACTGGCTGACATCAAAGTTGCAGTTGAAAATTATCCCGACCTGAAAGCCGACAAGCAATTTCTTCGTCTTGAAGACAGTATCGAAGAAATGGAATATCAGTTACAGGCAGCTCGACGCACATTCAATGCAGCGGCAGTCGATTTTAATAATTTCGTGCAGATGTTCCCCTCAAATATGATTGCCTCTATGAAAAATTATCAGCCCTACGAATTGATAACTATTCCCGAAAGCGAAACGGCCAATGTGGATGTAAAAGCATTATTTAAAAGTTAAAGTATGAATGAAAAAATCACTCAATTACAACAAGAACTCTATGCTACGCTGAAACAGGCAGAGCGAAACCGCCGAAAACTTAGTGTTTTCCGTGCGCTTTGCTACGGCGGCGCCTTGATTTATTTTCTGGGAATAATTGCAGTGCAAGTATTTGCATATTCGGGACACAGTTCTCTATTTACAAATGATTATACACTCAACCCCAATCCTACTTTTCTTGAACAAAATAAAATGCTGATTGTCATTGCACCGCTGTTTGTGCTGATAACCCTCGGCAGTTTCGGATTGAGCATTTATTACAGAAAATTCACAGAAGCAGAACAAAGCTCCATCCGGCGGATTATTAAAACGATGTTTCCTGATGCAAAATTAGCCCTTTTGCCGTCCGATGTTTCAACCTTGCTGTTGCAGCAAAGCAACTTTTTCGGCGGAATGAATAGCCAAAATGCGTCAGGTTATTCGTTCGGAATGGTTATTTTTGAAAACGACGGACATAAAATCACGTTCCGGGATATTTCAATGAATAAAGGAAAGCAAGGAAATTGGTTCTCGCAATCATCTGTCGGCGGTTTCTTTTTGATATTCAAGATGATGTTCAAAGGTATATTTGCCAAACGGGTGGAAAACATTGCAAGTAATTTTCGCGGAATGTTTGCCGATGCTCAATTGGAAAAGAAAATCAACGGATCGGTAGTTGTTTTGCCCGACCATCTGGAAAGCCGCCTCGATTATCTTGCCAAAAACATACAGGCTTTGAAAAATGTGAATGGTAATAAACTTGTAAAGCTCGAAGACATAGAATTTGAACGGTATTTTGCCGTTTATGCCAGCGATGAAATCACGGCGCGTTATGTCCTCACGCCTGCTATGATGTTGCGAATGACCGAATTAAAGAAAAAGTATAACCGCGATATAATGCTTTCATTCAATGGTAACCGCTTCTTCTTTGCAGTTGCGATGCCCGAAGGTTTCCTTACATTGGGAAGCCATTCGCTCACATCGGGCGAAGCATTAAGCGACTTGTATGATAACTTTGCAGCGGCACAAGGGATTTTGGGGGATTTGAAATTAAAATAACAGGAATAAATCACAATTTAATACTAATCTTTAAAATTTTTGTATGATGAAAAAAGTAATTTTAACGCTCTCATTAATCGGAGCTATGTTTTTTGCAGCAAACACCGTATCGGCAAGAGGAATTATTATTTACAGTACCGGCGAAAAAATTGAAACGGTAAAGCAACTTCCCGATAGTGCAATTATTAACGATGAACACGTCAATCTTGGCGTAATGTATAAACAGTTTTCCATTTTTTGGATACCGATGTGGAACTATGGGGAAACTAAATATGTTTTTCTCAACGACAAAAAAAATACTTATTATGACCTCGAGGCAGAAGATATTCAATCGCTGAAAACGGTCTTCAATGTTGAAGTTCCCCAAGCGCCTACTATCGGTTTTTGGAACAAAACAGGAGGAAAAATCATTTGGGGTATTGTAATTTTAGTAGTGGTTTTCGGCTGGTTGTCTCCTCGCAAGGATGAAAATAAAGGAAAAGAAACGGAAACAGAAACAGAAACAGAAATTCCACCATCCGGTGAATGAAAAATTGAAAACGACAAGAGTATAAACTGTCTGACAAGGACATAAAAAAGAACAAGAAATGATATTCATTTATGGAAGGCGGAAAATGAGGATTAAGCGGTACGATGATTACCACGTTAAGTGTGATAATTGCGGCAGCGAAGGACAACGATTCTCAGTATATCAAGATTATGCTCATTTGTTTTTTATTCCTCTATTTCCATTGGGTAAAAAAACAATCCAATCAGTTTGCTTAAAGTGCAATGACAGATTCAATGAAGAGAAAAAAGATCACTATTTATCGATTACGAGAACGCCAATTTATTTGTACACAGGGCTAATTCTGTTTGCAGTAATGATTATTTCAATTGTAATAGGAATCAAAAACGACCAGAAACAAAAAGCAGCGTATGTGGCTAATCCAATGATTAACGATGTTTATTTGATTCGGGAAAAGGAAGACAAATCAAACACCTATTATTTTGTGAAAATTAAAAACATAGATGCCGATACGGTCGAATTGTTCCACAGTTATTTTGAATACAATCGTTTTATTTCAAATATGAGTGATTCGGATTATTTTGTCAATGATGAAGTTTATAAAGTCACAAAGTCAGACTTAAAAGATTATCTTGAAAAAGGAATCATCAATACGGTTAAAAGAGATTATGATCAAGCAAGCAGATTTGCGATTGAAAAAGAAAACAAATAGTTATTAATTAAAAATAAAAATCAATGAAAAGAACATTTTTATTTGTGTTGATTTTATCGGCAATGGTCACTGCTTGTAGTGACGGAGCTACAAAAAAACTGATGAAAGCGCTCAATTCAAGTTACGATTATGACGGAAAAGAGGTAACACTCACAGGCTATGCCATATACAAGAGTGGCGCTTTAATTATGAACGGCAAAACCGACGTTGCTTTGAGCAATTCAAATTGGCAACAGGACTCTTTTGCCGACGTAAAAATGAATTTCGGCAAAGAACCGAACAGCATTTGGATGCCTGATAAATTTCGCTTGGAAGACGTGGAAATTTATGATTCCAATGGACAAAAGCACGGTATCAACACCAAACTGAACCTGAAAGGCATTGTGCACTACACCCATAAGGATTGGGAAAATGCCACTGAAGTCAAAGAAGAATCTTCGAGCAAGGGTAAGTTACAGATTTATGGTACAAAATCACCCGACCAGCGCGCCGAAGAAGCTAAAAAAGCAGCCGAAGAACGGAAGGCAAAAACAGGCGACCCTAACGATTATACGTTTGAACTTATTGTGAATGAAGTTTCTGTTGCCGAATAAATGAAGATTTGAAAAGGCATCGCAAGGAAGATCATGAAAAATTCTCAATAAAAATAGTATTAACTTTCTAAAAATTAATTATTTATGGGATTATTATCAAAAATGACAGAAAAAGCCACCAAAGAGTGGGCAAAGAATTTAACGCTCGAACAAATCGAGGAGTACGAACGTCAGGGTATGGATATGTCGGAATACCGGATAATCTACGAAGAACAACAAGCTGAAAAGCAAAGAATCATTGATGCAATAGATTTGAGCAAGCTGGACAAATACAAAAACGCCCGCGGCGCCGATTTTATAGACGAAGTTGCTAAATTTAACAAAATGTCGGACAAGAAAAAGCCGAAGTTAGAACAGGCTCCCTTAGTTTATGGTAAAGTAGTACAGGCATATCATGCTTTATACAAACCCGACCCGAAAAACAAGAACGGCGGA
>Ga0123357_10010900_pt1 | contig 11603 bp, 10 predicted proteins | sample TergutEmb28metaG_FD_89873 | JGI IMG/M metagenome (GOLD analysis project Ga0123357, IMG submission 89873) | Embiratermes neotenicus P4 segment gut microbial communities from Petit-Saut dam, French Guiana - Emb289 P4 | ecosystem: Host-associated > Arthropoda: Insects > Digestive system > Gut ...
CAAATCTAAAAAGTCTTCTAACAATTGATCTTCACCGTACATATCCAAATCGATACGTACATAGCGCTTGTTTCCTTTGGGGCTTTTAGTGTATTTAATTCCTGCTACTGTTTCCATATTACCGATATTTTTCACAAAGGTAGAATATTTTTCAAAGAAAACAAAGGAAAGTAAAATGAATTTTGCAGGTTGAAAAATAAGACGTATCTTTGGCAGTGTTTTGAATGGTAATGAATTATGGCTAAAGAGTCGGGATTTGAAGAATTACAGGGAAATATCCAACGGGGAAATTTCCTTCCCGTGTATTTGTTTCAAGGTGAAGAAGCATATTATATCGACCAACTGACCGATTTATTGATTGAAAAGGCGCTGGATGATTCCGAACGCGATTTTAACCAATATATTTTTTATGGCTTGGATTCCGACGTAGCTGTAATCATCAATACCTGTAAACGCTTTCCTTTGATGGCTGAGCGGCAGTTAGTCATTGTCAAGGAAGCGCAGGGATTAAAAAATATCGACGATTTGGTCTATTACGTCAAACAGCCGCTACGCTCGACCATTCTGGCGATTAATTTTAAACATGGCAAATTAGACGGACGTAAAAAATTATCCGTAGAAGTCGCTAAAACCGGAATCGTGTTTGAATCCAAAAAATTATATGACAGTCAGATTCCGGCTTTTATCACGAATTACCTTCACAAACGAAAAGTGAAGATTGATGCGCGATCCGCTCAAATGCTGACCGATTATCTGGGAAACGACCTGAGCAAACTGACCAATGAATTGAATAAGTTAATTCTTTTATTGCCTAAGGAAAATGCAGCGATAACAGTGGAATTAATCGAACAGAATATAGGCATCAGTAAAGACTATGATAATTTTGAATTGCAAAAAGCGCTGGCTAACAAGGATATTCTTAAAGCTAACCGCATTGCTTCCTATTACGAACAGAATCCGAAGAACTACCCCCTCCAACGCACCTTATCCAATTTGTTCGGTTTCTTTTCCAACCTGATGATTTGCCAGTATGAAAAAGATAAATCCAAACCGAACCTCATGACTGTTTTAGGATTACGGTTTGATATGCAGGTTGCCGACTACCTGACGGCGCTGCAAAAATACAAAGCTGGAAAAACCATGCAAATCGTTTCTTTAATTCGCGAATGCGATGCGCGCTCCAAAGGCGTAAATAATACTTCCATTACTGATGGCAGTTTATTTAAAGAATTGATTTATAAAATTATGCATTAGAATGTAATTATTTTTTATGAACTATCATCAATACATCCGGAATGATCTCTTTGTTAAAATAAGTTGGACTACATTTAAACCCGCTCAAGGGGTTGCCGAATTTTATATTGTTGCCGAAATTCTTCAACCCAAGCTTTCCGGACAGGAACAATTCGATTTCATTGAACAGGCGGTTGAACAGCTATCGGAGACGGAAGCCTTCAAAAATGCCGTTTTCGTTTGGAAACGCTATTTTGTGAGCGATGCAGCCAACCAGCATTCTTGGTTTTCTTCTCCTTCCAAGTCGGCGGTTACGTTTATTCAACAGCCGCCATTGAACCGGACTAAATTGACATTATTGATCTACGCCGTAGAAGCTGCATCGCTTCATGCGGAAAATGACGGAACGGTGGTGATGAAACGGCCGCACTATACGCATCTTTACAATCTTCAGCTTCACGAAAAGCTGGGAGATTCCTGCGAACAAACCCTGTCCGTTTTTCGACAATATCGGCAAAAATTAGCGGCGCGCCAATGCGACTTGGAAGCGCATTGCCTTCGCACCTGGATATTTGTGCAAAATATTGATAGACAATACAACGGGATGGTACGGGCAAGGAATGAAATATTTGCCGCCGCAGGTCTCACCCCGCAATCCCATTTTATTGCCAGCACCGGAATTGAAGGACAATCGGCTCACCCTGAAGTAATCGTTACGATGGATGCCTATTCCATTAAAGAAATACAGCGGGAGCAAATCCGCTACCTGCACGCTTCTTCGCACTTAAACCCCACGCACGAGTATGGCGTTGCTTTTGAGCGTGGAACTTGTATCCAGTTCGGCGACCGCCGGCATATTCTTATATCAGGAACCGCCAGTATCGACAATCGGGGACAAATTCTCCACCTCAGGCAGTTAGAGAAGCAAACCGAAAGAGCGATGGAAAATATTCATGCCTTATTATCGGAGGCGGAAGCCGGTTGGCAGGATGTGACGCATTTAATTATTTATCTGCGAGATATTGCCGATTATGAAAACACGCGGGATTATTTCGGAAAAAACTTTGCGGAAATTCCTTTTATTATTTTGTTAGCGCCTGTTTGCCGTCCCGGATGGCTGATTGAAATCGAATGTATGGCTATTACAGCCATGCCAGACAATAGATTTGATGCATTCTGAAAAATTTAACACATTTTATTTGTTAACAGAATATAACGCAATTGTTAAAATTTCTTATCATTTTGCTCGAAAAGTATTGTTATTTGTTAAGATTGTATTTGTTTTTGTTATAAATATCAAATAACTTTGACGCGAAAAATAGATCGCTAATTTTATTAACGCATGAAGAATTACCTAAGAATTTTTTTGTTGCTCATATCTATTTTAGTGGGATATGGTGGGCTATATGCTCTATCCATTTCTGTTCAAGGAAAAATAAGGTAAAACAAATGATTAATAATTGCACGGAAAAGAACAATTCAATGGCAAATAAAGTGTCTTTTGGATATATTTTAGGTTTTTTTAATCAATTTTATTTGTTTATGGCGAATATTTTATTAAACACACACACACACACACACACACACACACACACACAACAGTTTAAACCATCTCCCGCGCGTAATTTACAAAAAACATTTTATATACACAAGTATAGCTCGCTCCAAGAGCAGGTTGTATCTCCCTTTTCCCGTTCCGACTGTATATTTTTCAGGGAACGAAAATTCTTGTTATCAAATACCATAATATATTAATAATTAAAAAAGTCATTGCCTATGAGTAAAAATCCATTATTATTAAAAGTTAAAACAACTTATCGCTTTAATTATTTCAGACGATTGAAGCGCGTTATAATTTTTCTTGACCCTATTTCAAATTAAAAAAAAACAATTATGCATTTAAAAAAAGAGTTAAAACGGAAAGCTTCGGCTTTCCAGATTATGAAAACCTTGCGGGCTTGCGCTTTGTTGGCGATATTCGGTTTATTGCCGATAGCCTTGTCGGCTCAGCAAACCGTTAAAATCAGCGGAAAGGTGACCGACCCGTCGGGAGAAGCTTTGATTGGAGCAAACGTAGTAGAAAAAGGAACTCCCAATGGCACGGCGACCGACGCTGACGGCGCTTATACCTTGTCGGTCAGTCCCAATGCTACGATTGAAGTGAAGTATATCGGATTTATTCCTTCCTCATTGAAGGTCGTTTCCGGTAAAAATGTCTATGATGTGCGATTGAATGAAGACCGCCAATCGCTGGATGAAGTAGTCGTGGTTGGTTACGGCGTGCAAAAGAAAAAATTGGTGACTGGCGCTACGCTTCAAATAAGCGGCGACAACATTCAGAAATTGAGTACTACCAATGTTTTCACAGCGCTGCAAAACCAAACGCCGGGTGTGACCATCATGCAAAGCAATGGACAACCGGGCTCCGGTTATATCATTAATATTCGCGGTATTGGCACTAACGGCGATTCAAGACCGTTATATGTTGTTGACGGAGTGCCTTCCGGAAATGATGCGTTGAACAATATGAGCGCTGCGGATATTGAATCAATTGATATTTTGAAAGATGCGGCCTCTTGTGCTATTTACGGAGCGAGAGCTGCAAATGGAGTGGTTTTGGTGACAACCAAACAGGGAAAAACCGGCAAAACCAAAATTTCCTACGATGGATGGTACGGTTGGCAATACATGTATAAAAAACCGGATCTGTTGAATGCCAAACAATATATGGCTATTCAGGATGAAATACGGTTTAACCAGGGTTCAGGTCCTACCGACTGGCAAGGCCTTTTGCCCCAACAGTTATATAACGATGTTATGAGCGGGGCTTGGAATGGTTCCGATTGGGTGGATGCCTTTTATAATAAAGGCGCAGCGACCCAGGAACACGCTTTTAATATGACGGGAGGGAGCGATATGTCCAGATTTTCCATGGGATATTCCTATAACTCGCAAGACGGTATTTTTGGAGGACCGGTTGCCGGAAATATCAGCCGGCATACTTTCCGCATCAATTCCGATCATACCATATTTAAAGCGAAAGATTTCGATATACTTAAAGTGGGTGAAAACCTGAATTACACGTATAGATCGAACAACGGTATATCAACAGGAAATATTTATTGGAACGCTTTCCACAATGTGTTGACTGCTAATCCTTTAATGCCTGTTTACGACAAAGATGGCAATTATTATAACTTGGCTGATAAACAAGCCGATGGATGGGGCTACGATGGATCTTTCGGCAACCCGATTGCTGCGGTAGCTACCAGTTCACAAGGCTTAAACTTTTACAAAAGTCATGGCCTGAATGCAAGCGCCTACATGACGATTCAACCTATCAAGGGTTTGATATTCAGATCGCAATACGGGTATCAGATGAGCGCGAACTCAGGTCGCACCCAGGATCAGATAGTGGCTTTATCTAATAATGCAAATACCTCAACAGAGACCATTAATCAGAATGAAGGTTTAGGGTATTACTGGAAATTGGAAAATACGTTGAGCTACAATTTCTCAAAGAATGGACACAATGCCGATGTGTTGATCGGACAATCGGTGGAAAAAGGAGGATATGGCGAAAATGTAAGCTCAATGGGGAAAAATAATATTTTTAAACTGGGATGGGATTATGCCTGGGTAAATAATACTAAACCAACTCAGCTCACAGATGTGAGCGGTAATGGAAGCCCTTGGCCCATGGGAGGTTTAGCCTCTTTCTTCGGACGTATCAATTACAATTATAAGGAAACCTACATGCTAATGTTCAGTTTACGTTCCGACGGGTCGTCTAACTTTGCACGTGGTCATCGATGGGGAACTTTCCCTGCAGTTTCTGCTGGTTGGGTAATAACTAACGAGTCGTTTTTGGAAGCGGCGAAAGGTACATTGGATTTTCTAAAATTACGGGCAAGCTGGGGACAAAACGGAAATCAAGCTATTGGTAATTTCCAATACCTCAATACCTATCAATTCCGCGCCCAGGATTCATACTATTTTGGGACCGACAAAGTGACGCCTTCCACCGGAGCTGTTGCCGGAGTGCTTCAGAATCCTGACATCACATGGGAAACCCAGGAACATCTTGACTTGGGTTTGGATGCCCGTTTCTTGAATAATCGGTTGGGAGTTGTTTTTGACTATTACGACCGTACTACCAAGAACTGGTTGCTGGTAGCTCCTATCAGCGCTACATGGGGATTCAACCCGCCGAATGTGAATGGAGGAAGTATTCAAAACAAAGGATATGAACTGACGTTTACCTGGAATGACCATGTTGGTGATTTCAATTATGGCATCAACCTGAACGGAAGCTATAACCTGAACGAAGTATTGTCAATTAATAACACGGAAGGGATCATACACGGTGCAAGCAATGTGTTAAGTCAGGGAACCGGCGAATTCTACCGGTTGCAAGTAGGCTATCCGACTGGATTCTTTTACGGTTACAAAGCAAATGGCATCTTCCAGAACTGGAATGAAGTCAATGCCTACGTCAATAAAGACGGAAAACCGATTATTCCCGGCGCCCAACCTGGCGATGTTCGTTTTGTAGATGTTAATGGCGACGGGCAAATCACACCGGACGACCGTACTATGATTGGTTGCGGCTGGCCTAAATACCAACTTGGTTTTCAAATCAATGCATCGTACAAAGGATTTGATTTGCTGGTTGCTTCTGCCGGCGCTTTCGGTTTTCAAATTGCTAAATCCTACCGCAGTTTTGCCGACAGCCCCAATCAGAATTATACAACCGATGTGTTTGAGCGTTGGACAGGCGAAGGCACTTCCAATAAATGGCCCCGTTTGACAAACGGTTCGAATATCAACTATCAGCAAGTTTCTGATATTTTCCTCGAAAATGGCAATTATTTGAAAATTCAGAACGTCACATTGGGTTATAACTTTAAACGATTGTTACCCAAATTACCGGTGTCGCAAGCCCGCCTTTATTTCACTGCCCAGAATTTATTCACCTTTACCAACTATTCGGGGATGGATCCTGAAAATGGTTTTGGAAATAGCGACAGTTGGGTAAGCGGTATCGATTTGGGATATTATCCGTCTGCCCGGACTTACTTGGTGGGCGTTAATTTAACATTTTAATTTGCAAATATATGAAAAAAATAATCTATTTGTTAGCAATAGCAGGTATGCTTCCTGTTTTATCAGGTTGTGAAAATTTTCTGGATTCTCAAAGTTATACCACTAAGAACTCGCAAACCTTTCCCATAACGGGAGATGATGCCAACCAAATGGTGACAGGCGTTTATAACGGTTTGAACTTGCTCATGGATAACAATAACACGGCTACCGCCTATTTTTTATTGGCGGAAATAGCTGCTGATGATCGGTTTGGCGGCGGGGGACTGAATGACAAAGATCCGCAAGCGATTAATCATCTGATGTATAACAATGCCGATATGTTGAATAGTTTCTGGAGCGCGCATTACACCGGCATTGCCCGTGCTAACGCCGCTTTGGCAGCTTTAGATAACTTGGATGATGGCGACCTCAAGAATCAAAAGATAGGGGAAGTCGAATTTCTGCGCGCTTTCTTTTACTTTGAACTGGTTCAAACGTTTGGCGACGTACCTTTGATGAAAGCGGCGCCTGCAAATGTAAAGGAAGCGGAAACTGCTCCTGCCCAAACTTCACAGGATAGTATTTACAGATTCATTGCTAGCGATTTGTTGGACGCTTACAACCGGATGCCTGCCTATAAATGGAATGATTCCCATGTTCCTTCCGGCACGGTAACCAAATGGGCGGCGGCAGGTCTCCTGGCTCGCGTATGGTTGTTCTATACCGGATTCTATCAACAGCAGTCGCTTCCTACGGAAGACGGACAAGTGACAAGCGATCAGGTTGCTGCTGCGCTGAAAGATTGCATTGATAATTCCGGTCATTCATTAGTTCCTGATTTCCGCTCGCTTTGGGGTTATACCAACAAGGATACAAAAAAGGATTACGTCTATGCCCAGGATGCACCCGACTGGGTAAAGGATGGTACGAATCCCGAACATGTATTTGTCAAAAAAATGGTTCCTCATCCAACTTGGCAATCCAATCCCCAATGTAATCAGTTCCTTTTGTTCTTTGCGCTTCGCAATGGCACTACTACCGATTATACCCAATTATTCCCGATGGGACAGGGTTGGGGATTTGGTCCTGTAAGTACCGAATTATGGACCGAATGGATAACCGACGAACCGAATGATATGCGGCGTCAAGCGTCGATATACAACCAGGAGCTTGAAGACCCCGACTATGCTGATCAATGGGGAGCTGACCGGCAAATGGAAGAAACCGGATTGTGGCAAAAGAAAGTGGTTGCAACAACCGCTTACGGTAATTCTGCAAGCGCAAAGGGTTTGTGGAATTATTTCACCAGCGCTCCCGACTACTTTAATATCACGCAGGACAATTTTCAACACGGTGGCGGAACGGATTTGATCATCATCCGTTTTGCGGATATACTTCTGATGCATTCCGAAATCACCAAAACTGCCGACGGAATGAATACGGTGCGGGCGCGGGCTGGTTTACCTGCAGTTGCTTACAGTGATAATGCCTTGCGCAACGAACGCCGTCACGAACTGGCATTTGAAGGAGGGCGATGGGGTGATATTCGCCGCTGGGGCATAGCTGCCGACGCTCTGTCAAAAATGTATGGAATACCTGTTCATAATGATAATCTATGGACCACTATGAAGCAGCAAGGCTCCGGTATAGTAGATCGCTACAATAAAACCAAGGGATTCTTTATGATACCGCAATCCCAGATCGATTTGGCGAATGGCGCCTTAAAGCAAAATGCCGGCTGGGATGCCAGCGCTGTCTTCAATTCGTGGGTGGATAATTAAATAATGAATTATTAATTATTATATATAATATGAAAAAAATCTTAGGAATATTTGTTACTATTGCAATGGGCTATATGTCTTTTGTTTCGTGTGATCCGATAGAAACTCCGAAAGTAATGAAAGGCTCCGTCACAGAGGCGGATGTAAGAGCAAAAGTGACTGTTGAATCAGTTGTGCGCGATGGGAAGAAAAGCAATTATATTCACGTAAATAGCGATGGATTAGCTCCTTGCCTGACTTCTTTCAAGTACGGCTTAGGAACATTTGTCGGTACAGACGGCACATTTCAAGCGTTTGTCGTACCCGGCACTTTCAATGTTCTTGTTAATGTTTTGAATGCAGATGGTACGATGTTACCTCCTGTCGCTTTTCCTGTTACTGTTGAAGAATGCTTTGACGTTGCTCCGGAATGGGCGACTTTCTGTGGTTCCGGATCGAAAGTTTGGACTTGGGATGCAAGTCAGGGCAACGTATGGGGCAATGGCGGCTATTTGGCTGATACCCATCCAAATTGGTGGGGATTGCCTCCAGCCGATATTAATACTCAATCGAATGCGACAAATGAAGGCGCAGGCGCTACTATGACCCTCTCTGCCGATGGCGCTTCCCTCGTGAAAACGAGAAGCGACGGAAGCACACAGACAGGCTCTTTCAGTTTTGACATGAGCAAAACGAAAACGAGCGCCGCTGATGGAAGTGAGTGGGCTATCGGTAAATTCTACACCTCGAACGTAACGGTTCTTTGCGGTAAAGCTCAGAACCAGGGCGAAGGTCCCGTTACCAACTACGACATCCTTAAACTGGATGACCAGAGTCTGGTGCTTGCCTGGTCTGAAGGCGGCGATGGCGCCGGTGCATGGGGCGGATGCTGGTTTTGGATGTTTAAAGCGCAATAAACCGGTTGTTTTTTAATTATGAATTATGATGTGTCATTGCGTCCTGAACTTGATTCGGGATTATCCGCAATCCTTAAATAATTAGTGATTTTTTTTCAGAGGATCCCGCGCCTGGCGCGGGATGACACATCATAATTCATAATTTTTTGTTTCTTATACAATAAGGTGTATAATGAGCGGTAAAAAAAGATTTCTGCCTGAACCTTATCCTCCAAAGTCCCCATAGTTACCGTTGAAGCGCCGCCCCCCTATTACCTTGCTACAAGCTATTAATGAATAAATATAAAAACGTTATAATTATTTGAATGAGACCAATTTTGCTGCTACTAATAATTGCTTGCCTTATCGGATGCTCTCAAAACGAATCCGTTATCGAAGGAAAAGTACCCGATGCGAGTTATGATAACGAGATTGTTTATTTAGTTCCCGTAAAAAACCCGACCAAGAAAACAGTCGATTCAACCTTGATTCGGGACGGCAGCTTTCGATTCAATATTAAGTCCAGGAAACAAAATCAAGTTTACATCATTCGTGTAAAACCGTTGCTTCGATTGAAGCTGCAGGAAATTTTAGTCATTCCCGAGCCGGGAACAATTCAAGTCGACCTGGATTTAAGAAGTTCGGCTTCCGGAACGCCATTGAATCAAACCTTACAACAATGGAAAGAAAGAAAAGAGGTTTTAGATTCCGCCTATTACGCTCTTTCCCGAGAATTTCGCAAAGAGACAGATGAGACGAAGAAAAATCAGCTCCAACCCCAAATGGATAGCATTGCAAAAGAGAATAGCGCTTGTATGGATAGTTTGGCGGAGAAGAACAAAGAGAATGTACTCGGTCGGTTTTTGCAGTCGTTGAGGGCAAATAAGTAGGATATTGAAATTCTATGAAAAAATTTTATGGTTAAGGTCTGTGTTAGAATAAATCTGAGTGTGTGCCAGTACGAACAAGCACAAGTGTTAAAATTTGGTTGTCTATTTTGTATATTAACAACCAATTAGAACGAATATGACATTCTCGATAACCCGCAAAATTTCCTTTTAAGGGGTGGTCTTTATGCTTTGGCGGAAGCGGTTTCTGTTCCGACAATAATTTAACTACCGCGTCTAATTCCGACTTGGGAAGATTGCGACGTTTCATAAACTCCAAATCTTTCAGATATTGATTCGTGAAAGAAATTTCAAGCATAGTCAGCGGTAAGTTTTAAGTAATCTTCATAAGATGCACATGTAACAATATTCCCATTTTCAACATCTTGAATTGCTTTGCGAGTAAGGTTTATGTTACTTGTTTTAACAGGAGTTTTTACTTTAAAAACATTATCCATAGCCATAATAATTTCTATTACTTTATTCGCCATACTATTACGAGCATTATACTCCAATGTTATTGTAGCCATAACGTTACAGTTTTTAATTTTTTCATCTGCAAATATACAACATTTTGACGAAATAAATAATTTTTTAAACGGTTAAATCCGAAAAAAATAAATACTTTTGTATGGTAATAATAGGATATGTTGCCCTCTATTATTTGGATACTCAAATTAATCTTTATGAGAAAATTAATATATATCTTTTTATTCATCCCTTTCACATTAGCCGGACAGCGTTATGTGAGCGGGAAGATAACCGATGCAGAGAATCATGATCCTGTTCCGGGAGTTTCAGTATTCCTCTCCAATACGTCCATAGGCGCTTTCACAGACGCTAAAGGTTATTATCAACTTCAAATACCGGAAGAAGGCAGTTACCGGCTGACGGTTTCACATGCGGCATATAAACCTGTTTTCAAGGATATTGAACCGGGAAATAGCGCTGTGGAATTTAATGTAGCCTTGCATATCTATGAATTGAAAGAGGTGACAGTGACCAAAAAAGTCCGGTTCCGGCAAAAGGACATCGATCTTTTCTGGAAAACAATACTGGGGAAGAGCCCATCTCCCAAAACGATCCAGGTAACAAATCCCCAGGCAGTTTATTATTACTACAATCCCGAAACGCGAGTATTAAGAGTTACTTGCCGTGAACCACTTCAGATCGTCAATTATGAAACAGGATATCAAATTAATTATATACTTGACTATTTCACGCACAATTACAACAATGATAACTCTGACTGGAGTACTCAATTTATTTTCACCGAACTCAAACCTGAAAACCCCAAACAAAAGAATAATTGGGAGAAAAAACGACAGAAAGTGTATGATATATCCCTTACTAAATTTATAAAATCACTGTATAACAATTCATTATATGATAATGGATTTGTGTTGGCTACCCTCAGTCAAAATCCAAATTCAGGTCTTCCTTACCAGATATCTTTGATAAACGCAGATAGCATTTTGTCAGAAAAATCAGCCGACAACGGTAAAACGCTGCATTTATCTAATAATGAACAGGCAATACTCATTTGTTACGGCAGACCTGTTACTGCTCATGATTTAGACAGGATACAACAGAAAAGCAGGGAATTTACAAACGATAAAAATTTATTTATGAACCTGTTTCGCGGAGATTCAATTCAAATTTTTCCGGATGGGACCTACACAAACAAATTAGTAATGGCTTCTGTAAATTCATCCAAAACACTTTTGGCGCTTAATATGAAA
>Ga0123357_10010901_pt1 | contig 11603 bp, 9 predicted proteins | sample TergutEmb28metaG_FD_89873 | JGI IMG/M metagenome (GOLD analysis project Ga0123357, IMG submission 89873) | Embiratermes neotenicus P4 segment gut microbial communities from Petit-Saut dam, French Guiana - Emb289 P4 | ecosystem: Host-associated > Arthropoda: Insects > Digestive system > Gut ...
GACCCTTGCGAATCACGCAGTCCCGGCAACGCACCGGAACAACACGTCAGACCTCCCGTGATAAGTTCGAGAGCTTTCGACGCACGACTGCCGGATTTACGTTTTGTGCCCTTGATGGAAATGGACTTTGCGATGTCGTGCTCGCTCGTCCGACACTCACGCCTCATATCCGGTTTTTGTTCATCAGCCCACGTCTTCGCCTACCCCTTCTTTCAGACTTCGCCTCGCGACGAACGCCCTTGGGTTCAGCTATCCTTCACCTCCATCAGGTTAGAGCGGGACTCGCACCCGCTAGAACTCGAACATGCACGGCATACACGAACGATGGGCCGCTCCTTTCAGAGCGGCCCGAATTCAATTGATCACACAGTTAAATCGCTAGATTTCCATGCCAATGAAAACGAACCGAAATTTTGAAAAATGCCGTGGCGCCACCGCCATCACTCCATTGTTCATCCTCCCGCAACAAGCACGGTAAATATACCGAACCATGAAATCCAACCGCATAATCTTACTTGAGTTTGTGCCCGGCCATTAAGGAGCGTCAAGTCGTCAAGTCGTTAAATCGACTTGACGACTTGACGATTGAACGACTTGACGCCGCCCCCCATTCCCGCACAATAACGCCAAACGAATTTTACGACTTTCACGAATTTCACGAGAACATCATGCCCAACCACACTATTACGTCCGTCAAGGGTTTCCGTGCCGCCGCGATGCACTGCGGTATCAAAGCCTCCGGCAAACCTGATCTCGCGCTGCTCGTCTCCGACATTCCTGCCGCCGCCGCCGCCGTTTTCACGCAGAACAAAATTGTCGGAGCGCCCATCATCGTCGGGCGTCGCCACCTGCACCCCAAAAACGGCGGCGTGCTCCGCGCCTGCATCACCAACTCCGGCTGTGCCAACGTCTGCACCGGACAACGCGGCATTGACGACGCCCTCGAAATGTGCGGCCTCACCGCAGACACACTCGCTCAACTCACCGGTGACGAAATCCCCATCCGGCAGGTTCTGCCCTTCTCCACCGGCGTCATCGGCCATTTTGTTCCCATGGACAAAATCCGTCATGGCATCCCGCAACTCGCCGCCCAACTCTCCGATTCCCAGCAAGCCGGCGAAGCGTATGCCACCGGCATTCTCACCACGGACCTTGTCACGAAGACCGCCCACGCTACCGTGACCCTCAACGGCGTCAGGATTACCATCGCCGGAAACTGCAAAGGCTCCGGCATGATCGCACCCAACATGGCCACCATGCTCGCCTACATCGCCACCGACGCCGCCATCTCCCCAAAGCTCCTCGCCAAAATCCTCCCACACATCGCCGCGGAATCCTTCAACTGCGTCTCCGTCGATCAGCACACCAGCACCAGCGACACCTTCGTCGTCATGGCCAACGGCCTCGCCAATAATCGCATCATTACTACCGCCCCCGCGATTAAAAAATTCTCCGCCGCCCTCCTCGAAGTCGCCGACTCCCTCGCCCAGCAGATCGCCAAAGATGGCGAAGGCGCCACCAAGTTAGTCACCGTCCTCGTCACCGGCGCCAAATCCAAGCCCGACGCCAAACGCGCCGCCTTCGCTATCGCCAACTCACCCCTCTGCAAAACCGCCATCCACGGCGGCGATCCCAACTGGGGCCGCTTCGTCTCCGCCGCCGGCTACTCCTCCGCCGCCATGAACCTCGCCAAAACCGCCTGCTCCATCAACAACATCCCCGTCTTCAAAAACGGCGAACCCACCTCCACCGACCTCGCCCTCGTCGAAAAACAAATGCACTCCAAACACATCCACATCACCCTCGACCTCGGCATGTCCAAAAATCCCGCCAACTCCCATCACGTCTACACCTGCGACCTCTCCCGCGACTACATCACCATCAACGCCGACTACCACACATAATTGGAGTCCACCTCATGTCCCCACAATCCAAACGCCACATCCTCATCGCCCTCCTCTGTGCCACAGGCCTGGCCACGCTGGGCATCCTCGCCATCTTTCTCCTCACCGGCAGTTCCAGCTATCACGGTGGGCAATTTGCCATCCTCTCCGGCATGGGCATCGGATTCCTCGTCGCCATCGCCTTCGCCGCCTTCACCGCGCTCGATCATCCCATCTATAAATTCCTCGCCATCCCTGGCATGCTCGTCGCCGGCCTTACCATGCTCATCCACCCCTTCATGGCTTTCCTCGAAAGCATGCGTTTCTATTCCTATTCTTCCACCGCTCCCAGCTATGACAACACCCTCCGAGAAGCCATCGAACGCATCAACGGCACCGGCTTCGCCGTCGCAGGACTCCTCTGCCTCTCCGCCTTTATATTGACCCCCAACATCAAATCCCTCGGTCGCATCCTCCAACTCCTGGTCGTTTGCGCGTATCTCCTTCTCTTTATCTTCATGCTCAGCGTCATGTGGGGCGCCAATCCTGGCCGCGAATTCGAAACGCCCCTGATCGCCGCCATCTTCTTCGCCGTCGCCGGCACCATCGCCGTCTCCCTCCTCAATAAATTTTTCGGCATCAAAATCAAAAAACCCGTCACTTACTCTGCCACCACTCTCCACCTCCAGTGCCCACGCTGTCAGACTTTTCAGGATCTGCCCGAGGGCGAATCCGTTTGCCGATCCTGCAAGCTTAAATTCAAAATCGAGATCGAAGAGCCGCTCTGTCCCACGTGCGGCTATAACCTCCACAACCTGACCTCCGCCCGCTGCCCCGAATGCGGCACCATGATCACTGTGTTAGCCCCCGGCTCTGCCGGGGGTGGCCCTGCGAACATCGACACCGGCCCCACGGAACAAACCCCCGGCAGAGCCGGGGACTAACAGAGTTATCGCCCCTTGGCGTCACCGCAATGCGAATTCTTGCGTACTTCTTCTGTGCCATCTAAACCACCCATCTGAGCCCGTCGATAGACCGGTAAGCGGAGAATGTTTACCTGCATTCTTCACGTGCACTTTGTGCGCATTGATGTCAGGGCAATTGTGGTGAGGCTTATGGTGCTCTCGTGGTTTGCCAACCGTGTCAATCCCATCGCGGTGGATGTCGGCACTGACACCATTAAGCTGCTCCAGGCAGAGCCCACCAAGGCGTCGTCCGGAAACGATCCTCAATTTCGGTTGATCGCCGCCGATTGTCAGATGATTCCGGATGATATTCGTGCCAATGCTGCCGAGCGCGACGATTTTGTCGCTGAGGCTATTCGAAAAATGCTGACGGAAGGTTTCCGGGGCAAGCAAGTTGTTACTTGTTTGCCCTCGAACCGCATGGCCGTGCAACACTTGAAAATGGCCAAGATGCCTACGGAGGAATTTAACAAGGCACTTCCGTTCGAAGCCGCCGGGAAACTTCCGTTTGACGCCAATCGCGCGGTGCTGCGTCACACCATCGCCGGCGAAGTGTACCAGAATCAGGAAGCGAAACAGGAAGTCATTCTGATGGCGGCTCCGCGCGAAGCGGTCGATCGCCATCTCAAGCTGCTCGCCCAGGCCAAGGCGGAAGTCGTAGGCGTTCACGTTGAGCCCAACGCGCTGATCGAATGCTTCGGGCACGTTTTCCGGCGGAAAGAGGGCGAAACGGTCTCCACGATCATCATCGACATGGGCGCCAGCGCGACACACGTGGTGATCGCCTACGGCACGTCGCTGGCGTTCGCCAAACACATCGCCATCGGCGGCGATTTGTTTAACAAGCGCGTCGCTGAGGCCGTCAAATGCCGACTGCCAGCCGCGAAGGAACTCCGAGTCAAGGTCGCCCATCAGCAGTCGCAGGCGGTGGAGCCGGCGACTGTTGAGAAAGTTCAGAGCTCGCTGACGCAGCCGCTGGACTCGCTGGTTTTCGAGCTCCAAGGCTGCATGCGTTACTACGCGAGTATTTTCCCGGGCCGCAATGTCGATCGCGCAATTTTCGTCGGTGGCGAGAGCCGACACGTTGCTCTATGTCAATCCATCGCGCAACGTCTCGGCGTACCGGCAACCCTGGGCGACCCCCTGGCCCGGCTCTCCAAAGAAAACGTGGCGCAAAATACCGTCGATCTTCGTCATCCGCAGCCAGGCTGGGCCATCGCGGTAGGCCTGGGCATCGGCCTGGCAACACCGGCGTCCGAGTAACTTTTGTTGAGGCACTCATGAGTAATCCCGGCAACATGAACTTCCTCCCGGAGGACTACGTCGAGAAACGTCAGGCCACCAAGACCGCGATCATTTTCATTGGATTGCTGTTGGTGGTGGTCGGCGGCATCGTCGGCGCGTGGCTTTACACGCTCTGGAAGAATAAGCCGATCTTTGATGAGAACACGCGTGTCAACGCGCAGTACGAAGATGCGTCGAAGAAGATCGCCGAGTTCCAGGCCATGGACAGAGAGCGAGCCAAGATGGTCGCCAAGGCGGAAATCACCACGACGCTCATGGAGCGCGTCCGTCGATTCACGCTGCTGGAAGAACTGACTCGGTTGCGCCCGAAAGGGGTGAACTTCGTTGAAATCACGCTCAAGAGTTCGCCCGTTAGCGCCCCGTGCTTGACCGAGATCGAAAAGGCCAAGCTCGTTCAGAGTGGCCTGCCCGCCGACTCGCAGTCGGTCCAGCACTACGACGTGACCGTGGATCTCATCGCCACCGCCCCGACCGACGGCGAGGTGGCTCAGTACATCGCGGCCCTGAATAAAGATCCGATCCTGACGGACGTGAACCTGGAATTTTCCCAGGAATACAAGAAGACGTCCGACGATACCGGCAAAGAAAAAGCCGGCAAGGAGAATGCCCGTAAGGAAGTGCTCCGCAAGTTTTACGTGACGATGAAGATCAACCCCACAGCGGATCTGCGCAGCGTGGCTGCAGGTCCCCATGTAGAGGAACCGATCACGAAGAAGTAACCGTGAAGCCGGCGTCCGAAAACCGCCGGCCACGCCTACCGGAAGGTGAGAATGATGCAACCTGGTGCCAAAACCCTGCTCTTGATCGTACTGCTGCTGGCTCTGCCGTTCGCCGCGTACATGCTGGTGTTTAAGAAACTGGCCGTGGAGATCGACAACAAGGTCCAGGAAACGCAGCAGAAACAGCAACAGCTCAACGACCTCTCGACGGCGTTGGCCAGAAGCAAAGACCTGCCCAGCGACATCGCGAAGCTCAAAAAGGTCATCAGCTTCCTGGAAGCCAAACTCCCGCAGGACAAGGACATGGACGGCGTGATTAAGGAGTTCTGGCAGATCGCGGGAAAAAACGGCCTGAATACCAGGAGCATCCGCACTCTCAAGGTCATCCCAAACGCCAGCTACAGCGAACAGCCCATCAAGATCAACATCGTCGGGACCTTCTCGCCAGGCGTGTTTAACTTCCTCCGCGATGTCGAACAGCTTCCCCGCCTGACACGGATCAGCGATATGAAAATATCTGCGGATGAGAAAGTTCCAGGCCAGGTATCGGCGGAAATTATCGTGACCATCTATTTCGAAGCGGCACAGAAAGTGGCGGTGGCCCAATGAGCGAACAATCCTGGAAAAATGAAGAGACCAGCGAAGACGTGCAGATGCCCCTGGGGACAAGCGGCGGCGATGAGGGTGCTGAAGCTTATCCCGAAACGCCCAAGTCCAAGGTCAACGGCAGCACGCTGGCGCTGGTGGGCGCCTTCGCGGCGGCACTCGCGGTGATTTACCTGCTCGGGCTTCACAACAAGCCGCGGACGGCCAGCGCCGAGCAAGTCGCCATCGAATCGCAGGTCCATGGGGCCATCACCGCGCTGATGCAACAGAAAGACGACCCCAAGCGGGCCCAAGGCATCCTCAAAGATACCGACAAGCTCCTCGATATATGCCAAAACATCTTCGAGTCGAAAGTGAAGCATTCCTCTGAACTCCAGAGCAATCCGTTCGGCGAAGAAGCCTACGTTTCGGCCTCTGCTCCCAAGGATCCAATCGCCGCCGCCCGCAATAACGACACTCTCGAGGCGGAACAACTCCACCAGGTCAACGAAACCTTCAACGGCCTGAAACTCCAAAGTGTGATGATCTCGGGCTCCCACTCCGTGGCCATGATCAACAACCGCATCATCGGCATCGGTGGCAAATTCGGCGAACTGACCGTTACCGCTATCGAACCAACACGCGTGCTGCTGAGCTACGGCGAGAACAATTTTGAACTCAAACTCAAGCACGACAAGCACTGACGTTGTGACCGCCGGCGTGCGTCGCGCCTGCTTCATGGCCTTCTGCCTGGAACAACATGGCCAAGAGTAAAGTCGATCAACTGCTCAACGCAATCGAGGCCAAGGCCGAAGCCAAGGAACTCAGCCCGTCCCATGTTCCCGCCGCCGCCGCGAAAGTGCTCACGCCCTCCACTTCTCCCTCCTCTTCTTCACTCTCCGCTCTCGTGGGCCGTGGTGCGCCGGTAGCGCCTTGCGAAAACGGCGACGCTCTTGCGGCGCTCTGGAGCCCGTCTGCCAACACGACGGCGGAGAGGAAAACCGTCGAGGATTTGCTGCTCTCTCGCGGACTCGTCGAAACGGAAAAACTCCTGCAGGCGAAGTCCGTCCAGGCGAACAGTCGCGGCAGGCAAATTACTCACATCCTCCTGGAAATGGGGGCCGTCAAGGAAGAGGACGTTCAACGCTGCCTGGCGGAAGTCATGCAGTTACCCTTCGAGCAGATCGACATCAAGTCCATCGATCACCGCACGTTTGAATTGCTCGGGCTTGAATTCATGAAAACCCGCGGCTGCTGCGGCATCCGACGGGACGAGAATCACAATTTTGTTCTGGGCATGGTCGACCCCGCGGACGTGTTCCTCATCGATGAAATCAAACGCAAAATCAACATCAAAATGCCGATCATCGTGGTCGTCTGCCAGTCGCATATCAACGCGGCCATTGAAGCGTTCACCAACCTGAACAACGGCGCCGGTGAAGGGGAAGATCTCAACGATATCATCCAGGACGTGGGCGAAGAGGAACTCGAGGTCGTCCACGAGGACAAGGACGACACCGCCGATCTCGCCAAGGCGTCCGGCGAATCGCCGGTCATTCGCCTCGTCAATTACATTATTTTCGAAGCGGTCAAACAGGGGGCTTCGGATATACATATTGAGCCGCGAGATAAGCGACTGGTCGTCCGCTACCGCATCGACGGCGTGTTGTACGAAGCGATGAATCCGCCGTACCAGATGCAGGCCGCATGTACGAGCCGTCTGAAGATCATGGCGAACCTCGACATTGCCGAACGACGGCTCCCGCAGGACGGGCGCATCAAAACCATGATCAGCGGACGACAGGTCGACCTCCGCGTCTCCACCGTCCCCACGCAATTCGGTGAAAAAACCGTTATCCGTATCCTCGACAACCGCTCGACCATGGTCGGCCTCGAAAAACTCGGATTTTCCGAGGATATGTTCACCATCATCCGCAACCAGATCGACCGGCCCAACGGCGTCATCCTCGTCACCGGCCCCACAGGCTCAGGCAAAACCACGACGCTCTACTCCGCGCTGCGTTGCCTCGACGGCTCCAAAATGAACATCAGCACCGTCGAGGACCCGATCGAATACAAACTCGAATTTGCCACACAGATACAGATACGCGAAAAGATCGGCATGACCTTCGCGGCGGCTCTTCGCGCCCTGATGCGGCAGGACCCGGACGTCATCATGCTCGGCGAAATCCGAGACGGAGAGACCGCTCACATCGCAGTACAGGCGTCTCTCACCGGCCACCTTGTGCTTTCCACGCTGCACACCAACGATGCGCCCAGCTCCATTACGCGTCTGATCAACATCGGCGTCGAGCCGTACCTGATCAGCGCCGCCGTCAACGCCGTGCTTGCACAGCGGCTGGTACGCCGCATCTGCCAGGACTGCAAAGAACTCTTCAAGACCGACGATGAAGGGATGAACGAGTTTCTCATCACGCACGGTTTTGATCCCGACAAGATATACAAAGGCAAGGGCTGCCAGCGATGCCGCAACACCGGCTACAAGGGCCGCATCGGCGTGTATGAACTGCTGGTGCTCGACGACGTGGCCCGCGATCTGGTGGTCCGCAACCCGAACGTCACGGAATTGCGCCGCATCTGCAAGGAACGCGGGATGGTCAGTCTCCGCGAAGACGGGCTGCAAAAAGTTGCCGCGGGACTCACCACGATTGAAGAAGTCCTCTCCGCCACTGAAAACACCGTGTAACGAAAGAAGAAGGCACTGTATGCCCAGACTGAATGACTTTCTCAAATTTGCTGTCGACAAGGGCGCATCCGACATTCACATCGTTGTCGGGCATCCGCCGCTGATCCGCCTGCATACGCAGATGACTCCGACGGAATTTCCCGCGGTGACCGCCGAGGATGCCTTGAAGATGGTCAAGAGCATGATCGACGAGAAGCGGTTCGAGGATTTTCTCAAGAAGCTGGATGCCGATTTTTCGCACGAAATTCCCGAGGTTTCGCGTTTCCGCGTCAACGCCCATTTCCAGCACGGCACGGTCGCCATAGCATTCCGGGCCATCACGGACCAGGTTCGCCCGCTCAGCGAGCTCAACCTGCCTGATATCATCAATCGCCTCACATACCTTCCTCGCGGCCTGGTGCTGGTCACCGGCGACACCGGCTCGGGCAAGTCCACCACCCTCGCCGGCATGATCGACGCAATGAACAAACGCTATCACAAGCACGTGATCACGCTGGAAGACCCCATTGAATACATTCTGCGATCCAACAAGTGCGTCATCGAGCAGCGAGAAGTCGGCTTTGATGTTCCTTCGTTCGGCTCGGGCCTCAAACACGTGCTCAGGCAGGACCCGGACATCATCATGGTCGGCGAGATGCGGGACCTGGAGACCACCTCCTCCGCCATCACCGCCGCGGAAACAGGGCACTTCGTGCTTTCCACCCTGCACACCAACAGCGCCACCCAGACGATTGAACGTATCATCGACATCTATCCAAGTGGCCAACAGAACCAGATTCGTTCGATGCTTTCCAACTCGCTGCAGGCGGTGATCTGCCAGGTGCTCTTCAAGCGGATCGATCAGCCCGGCATGGTCCCCGGCATCGAAATACTCATCTGCACGCCCGCGGTACGGAACCTGATCCGTGAAGCCCGGATTTACGAAATTCCCAACGTGATCGAAACCTCGCGTGCCGCCGGCATGCAGACCATGGATACCTCCATCAAGCAGCTGTTTCTCAACGGCAAGATCAGCCGGGACGACGCGATCGCCACGGCTCACCACCCGGAAAAACTGGAACGCCAACTGGTCGCGTGATGAAGAAGCCAGAAGCTAGAAGCCAGAAGTTTTCACTCTTATGGTTTACTCCAATCTTCTGGCTTCTGGCTTCTTTCTTAACTCCCACCGCGATAATACCGAAAGACTAACGTATGCCTAGCTATCGTTACGAAGTCAAGACATCCGCCGGCCAGGTCCAGACCGGCGTTCTTTCCGCCGCCAACATGGCCGCCGCCTCGGAACTGCTCCGTGCGCAGAAAAGTTACATCCTGTCGCTGGCGCCCGCCGACGCTCACATGGCCAAGTCCTCCTTCGGCAACTCCTTGAACTTCTCCCTCTCGCCGGGACCAGGGCTCAAAGAGGTCTCCACCTTCACCACCCAGCTTGCCGTCATGATCAAGGCAGGTATCTCCATCCGTTCCGCCATCGACGGCATCGCAGACCAAACGGACAACCCCAAGTTCAAAATCATCCTGATGCAAATCAAGAAGGACGTCGAGTCGGGCAGGTCCTTCTCCGACGCCCTGCTCAAACATCCGAAGGTCTTCTCGCCGCTCTATGTCAACATGGTCAAGGCATCGGAACTCTCCGGCTCCTTCGGCCACATGCTCGACCGCATCGTCGAATACCTCAACTCCCAAATGGAAACCAAGCAGATGGTCGTGGGCGCCGCGGTTTATCCCGCCATCATCGGCATCATGGCTGTCAGCACCACTTTCTTCCTGCTCCTGTTCGTTGTGCCGCAGTTCAGCCTCATTTTCAAGGGCCACGAAAACATTCTGCCGGCACCTACCAAGTTCCTGCTCTTCCTCTCGTTCGGGTTGAAGACCTACTGGTACCTCGTCTTGGCGGCGATGCTCGGGGCGCTCTGGGGCTTCTGGAGCATAATCCGCACGCCCCAGGGCAAGCTCTGGTGGGATAAAACCAAGCTCACGCTCCCACTGCTCAAGAAAATGTTCCGAGCCCTGTACATCACCCGTTCCCTCCACACGATGGGCGAACTGGTCAACGCCGGTGTGCCGATGCTTGATACGCTGGCGATTACCGCCGACATCTCCGGCAACCAGCTCTACCGCCAGATGTGGCGAACCGTCTACGCCAGCGTAAAGCAGGGCAAAAAAATCAACTATTCGCTGCAGCGCAGCCCGCATCTGCCGCGGTCAGTGGTGCAGATGATCGCCGCCGGCGAAGAATCCGGTAAACTCGGCGAAACGCTCGACAGCATCTCGAAGTACTACAACAAGGAACTCAAGGCCACCATCAAGACCGTCACCAGCATGATGGAACCGCTCATGATCATCTTCATGGGCGGCATCGTCGGCTTCATCGCCATGTCCATCATCCTGCCGATCTTCAAGATGAGCCAGATGGCGAAGTGATTTTCGATTGTTGATTTCCGATTTTGGTGCGACAACCCCAAATCATGAGCCCGCCAGGAATTGATCTCAAATTGAAAATTGAAAATTGAAAATACCCACACCGTTGACGCTGCCGCGCCTGGTCGTCTACCATCCCCGATATGAACAACGATCTCACCTCGCCCGACGCCTCTCTGGAAGACGTTCGCCCGCACGTTTTCAAGCCCGAGGAACGCCCCGCCACCCCCCCTGCTCATCTCGCAGCGCCCGTCCCTCCTGCTCCTCCCACGCGACCTGGTCCCCTCGCCATCATCTCGGACGTTCACGCCAATCTGGAGGCGCTCACTGCCGTTCTCTCCGACATCAACCGCCGCGGCATCAAACGCATCATCTGCCTCGGCGACGTCGTCGGCTATGGACCCAATCCGCTCGAATGCATCGACACCATCATCGAACGCTGCGAATTTTCGCTCATGGGCAACCACGATTTTGCCATTTTCTTCGAGCCGTACAATTTCAACACCGCCGCTGAGAACGCCGCCTTTTGGACTCGCTCGCAGTTCGAGAACGATCCCGACATCGAGCGGCGAAACAATCGCTGGCGTTACCTCGGCTCGATGCCAACGCGGATGAACAACGAACGTTTCGTCTGTTTCCACGGTTCGCCGCGACGCCCCATTAACGAGTATGTTTTCCCTGACGACATTTACACGGCGCCGCAGAAGATGGCCGCTATTTTCGAACGATTCCAACACCTCTGTTTCGTCGGTCACACGCACGTCCCCGGCGTTTTCGTGCCCGACCCGGACTTTTACTCCCCGGAAGAACTTTCCAACCGATTCACGATCTCCGGCGAACGGGCGATGATCAACGTCGGCTCCGTCGGCCAGCCCCGCGACCGCAATCCCTTCGCCTCCTTCGTCATCCTCCACGACCCCGACGAGCACGACAGCGGCGATGGGGGAGGAGGGGGGGGGGGGGGGGGCTCGAATTCGCCGTACCCCCCACGGCGGTCAACTGCCCGCGAGAACAAGCAAAGCCA
>Ga0123357_10010902_pt1 | contig 11603 bp, 11 predicted proteins | sample TergutEmb28metaG_FD_89873 | JGI IMG/M metagenome (GOLD analysis project Ga0123357, IMG submission 89873) | Embiratermes neotenicus P4 segment gut microbial communities from Petit-Saut dam, French Guiana - Emb289 P4 | ecosystem: Host-associated > Arthropoda: Insects > Digestive system > Gut ...
GCCCACGTGTCCACTAATCTATGTATCAACGACGAAACTGTCAGGTTTTCATAAAGTCCGGTACAGATTTCTTTATAAAAAATTGTGACTGGGGGCGAATTTCTATTGAATCCGCTAAGTGACGGTCACACTACACTTACTGGTGCAAGTGACGGTCACTCTACACTTACTGGTGCAAGTGACGGTCACACTGCACTTACTGGTGCAAGTGACAGTCACACTGCACTTACTGGTGCAAGTGAACTTCTACTCGCACTTTTCAAACTTCTCGACCTATTGGGGTGAAAATCGATACGCAAGATTCTCACGCAATGTCGTTCAGTATTTGTGAGTTTCTTGATGATCGGTGCGGTAAAGGCCATACTTTACTAGGTGTGACATTTTGCCAGCATTTTCTACATTTTTCGTCCGATTTGGATACAATTTGGTACAAGGGATATCCACAAAAACGTACTGGGCGATCGTTTCGTGAAAATCGGTCGCGTGAAACCCACACTTTGCTCGTGGAAACAAAGGAATTTCAATCCGTACTTTCTACGATCATTGTGCGATTTTTACGAAATTCGGCATAAGAGATCTGTACGTAATGCCCCTAAGTAATGGTCAGAATCGTGAAAATCGGCACACAGAAGGTCTCTCGCTTTTCTTACGGGTGTGAACAGAAATACATTTAAAGCGTGTGCTGTGACACCCCCCACATTCTGAATGTAATGAACAACTTTCTAAAGCCCGTGTTCTCCGTCATGGACTAAGCAACTTCGAATCTTGTTTCGTTTTAACGGTGTTCAGCGAAGTGTCAGCTGACAGATAAGCCAAGCGGCGCCACTTCTGTAGCCCACTCAACCAGTTTATCTCGGCACATGCTGTAAACACGTCACCAGAACCCTAGATAAAGTGTGTCGGACATGAAACGGGTGATCCTACCTGCAGCTCCGGTGGACCTCCCTCATCTCGGATCAGCAGCAGGTAACTTTGACCATCGACAACAATCTCCTTCTTGAAGCGCCCCCCTTCAGGCGATTCCTCCTGCATGTACGAACCAGTGAGATACCGATGCACTAGTGCGGACTTTCCGGAAGACAAGGAACCCACGATCCCTAGCCTGAGGTCGGGAACGCTGCGGCTCAGGGTCCATTCTTGGCTGTTCACAAACGAATCTGTAACAGAAACAGACGGTACAACAGTCAGTACAAGAGTGTGTACAACAGTCCATACAACAGCAGGTATAATACTCAATACAACAGTCTGCACAACATCCAGTACGATCCTGAATAAAAGAAGAAATAAACGCGTAATTAATACCCAAAGGACAGCGGTTTCTACGAGAAGTAGCAATTAAATAACAAGACTAGTTTCAGAACAGAGCTTTATTAAATAATTTATTGTATCCACATATTATCCCCTTCGAAATAATTTCCAACGGAAGCCACACACTGCTCAATACGAGCCTTCCAGCCGTTTCAGCATCACCTGAAGTCATGTTCTGCCAAAGCTGCGAGAAAATCTGCTGCCTGCTCCACACAGTTCACGTTAACAAATCGAAGGTTTCGCTGCAAGTTCTCTTAAAATTTCGTAATAAATATGATGTTTACTCGCTGGCCAACTATCTTATCGCACACGATCGCAGCAAGTTGAAACAATATAGCAAATTTACGTGTACCGCAACATCAGGCGCGTTCGCGAATATGCTCTCCGGGTTCTTCTCATTTGGTCATGTGACATAACCCCCAGGTGTCACACTGTATGCTGCTGCAGGTCACAACTGTACATACAGGATGTTACAGAATGTTATTCCTACTACAGGGCGTTACGATATGTCGCCGAAATATTTTTCATTTACACGTCTACGCATCATGTGTCTATGGTACATCTCTCGGTCACACACAAACTGAAAAGTTCAGCCCGTCACAATATTTGTAACTGCAGACTTACAAACAGCGTTTCGTACAAAATTTGTAGGCATATATATTCACGGTCTATCTTCAAAGGTAATAACAGTCTTACAGCGTTACATACACAAATTAACAAACAACAAAATGCACAACGCACAGGGAAGTTCACAGGATAGACCACGAAGGCCCAGAGTGGGAGTAAAGGTACTGACCTACTCTTTCGTTAACCTCGGAGCTAAATGGGGTTGGTGGTCAACGCCAAGCCCCGGCAGCTTTACCCAGCAGTAAATACCCGCTACCCATTGTGCAGTAGGCTGGGTGGGCCCCAGGGCCGGTCTGGACGGGTGCGGAAAATCTTGCCCCCACTGGGATTCGATTCCCGGACCGTCCAGCCCGTAGCGAGGTACAGGGATACATCCCTAGTAATCCTTAATTTAGCATTTTATAAACATTTTCACTCTAATACCGGACGATCCTTGATAATGGCCAAGCCGGGCCGAAACATGTAGACTGAGGAAAGACAATTATAGGGGTGCCTCCATAAAAAGGGTATATTCTGGTTATTTGTAATTTGTACGGCCTAAATCAACACACCAAATGCAACGTTCTTAGATACAAGCGATAATATTAAATATTACGACAGCACACTTACATTTTGTCACGCACGCAACAGGATAAAACGGAAACTCTCCAGTACATTTACTTATCCACATCTGCTCTTCACTTCCATTAGCACAAGCCAACAGCCGACAACAGAAGGTTCAGCAAACATAACTTTAAACACTGTCTCATCATCGCCATGTTTAAAACCGCAGATAAATCTTCAGTGACACGTGGCCACACACAAATAGTCTGCACGATTAAGACAGCATGTTCCTCCAAATGCTGGTACACACCTACCAGACCACACGGCGTGACAACAAAGAACTACATATTAGTGCTTAATACCATAAATCCAACACAGCACGCGATGTACTACAAAACACAGTGACACAACATTCACATTTGTTCGCACAAGTTTCAACCAATCCAGGTAGCCATCACGCGAATTCTGGCACAAAACACGAAGAGACAAATTTCAGTACCGCTGTACTGTATTTATATTACAGTGTCATTTAATTAGCACACCAACTAATGCACATACATAAAATTTTTTACATTAAAACATTCAAAATCGCTCCAACATGTTTCGATCCCAAGATCATCTTCAGGGAGCTACACTGTTCCTTGCTAAAGTCACATACTTAAAAACACTCATTGATTAATTTCAGAAATTAATCAGTGAGTGTTTTTAAATATGTGACTTTAGCAAGGAACAGTGTAGCTCCCTCAAGATGATCTTAGGATCGAAACATGTTGGAGCGATTTTAAATGTTTTAAAGTAAACATTTTTATATACGTGCATTAGTTGGTGTGCTGATTAAATGACTGCGAAATTCACGGTTCAACGATAAAGATATATTACATTGTGTTCTGCTTGGTATTTACTGCAATAAGTATGCCAGAAGGTCCGCGGTCAGCAAGTACTAAAAATATTTACTGTCCTTTTCCAGGCTCATTTTAGAGAGAGAGGGGGGGGATAAAACCTGGGAGCAAAACTGAGAGGCAATTAGCACACGAAGGGCATGATGGGAATTGACAGATTGAGTGCTGCAGATATAGCCAGGGGAGGCAGTTACATACGGTGCGGTAACTGGCTCTTTTACATGCCCCCTAGAAGGGAGAATTAGACTGCTAACAGGTGAGGTGTTCCAACCGTGAAACATGTGCTAATGATCCAGAAGTTTATGTGCCTATAAACCGGCATCCGTAAGTGCAATGCTGAAATACTGTTTGCTGACGGCATGATGACGCAATGATCCGTGAACACAGTCACAGGCAGCGTTACCAGCAGCTATAACAACACACTGCAATAAAACTGTGGAACGATTTAGCGTTATTTAAACACATCAAACTCTGAAGTGCACCTAAATAGCAGTCCAATTCAAAACCAATTTACCACACCACAGAAAGCACACTGTCTAGCGACAGCTAAGCCTCGTCACGCGGTGCCAATCAACATAACTGCCTATTCGAACGTCATGCCGAGGCGTCTAGTGGCCATTTAACAACGCTATTCCTGCATACAGGGTTGTGATTTCATTCGAAACGCCTCCATGTAACCACTAACCCAGATCACATCACTTCCATACGACGGCATAATCTTCGTGACTTGCGGTCCGTCCCCATTAAAAAAAGGGGACTGCGGTAGCACAGTGGTTAAGGTGCTGTGCTACAAATCGGAAGGTCTCTGGTTCGATCCCAGCCGGTGTCAGTGGATTTTTCATTGACATAAAATCCTTCCAGTCACACTATGGCCCTGGGGTCCACCCAGCCTCTAACCAGGAGTATTTCCTGTAGGTAAAGGCGGCCGGTGCGTAAGGCTGACAACCTTACCACCATCCTGCGCCACTGTCATGAAATCTGGGAACCTTAACTTCTTGCAACCCTTTGGGCCTGTTCAGGCCTGTAATGGGACTGCTTTACCTTTACCCCATTAAAAAAACGAAAAATTAAGGTTATGGAGGTAATCACTGTTTATCATGATAACCACAGCGAACATAAACACACTGTATAGACGAACTGTTTGACTGAACAGAATGTAACAGAACAGAACAGAACATGGCGTAGAGCAGAATATTTGGGCCTAAGAGGGATGAGATAACAGTGGAGTGGAGAAGACTACATAATGAGGAGCTTAATGATCTCTACTGCTCACCAAATATTATTCGGGTGATCAAATCAAGAAGAAAGAGATAGGCAGGGCATGTAGAACGTATGGGGAGAGGAGAGGTACATACAAGGTTTTCGTTGGAACACCTAAGGGAAAGAGACCACTTGGAAGACCCAGGCGTCGATGGGAGAATAATATTAAAATGATTCTTCAGGAAGTGGGATGGAGCATGGACTGGATTTGGCTCAGGACAGGGACAGGTGGCGGGCTCTTGTTAATGCGGTAATGAGCCTTTCGGATCCATAAAATGCGGGGAATGTCTTGAATAGCTGAAAACCTGTTAGCTTCTCAAGAAGAACTGTGCTCCATAGAGTTAATTCATGGAGTTAGCACAAAAACACTCTATGTGGACATAAGTCAGCGTCTACAGTGTTACTACTGGCGGTACATGTACTGAGAGCTAGGCTTCAAAGGGTTAGGGATGTCGGTAAAACACACTGGGGTATGGTGAGGCAGACAGCGTGTGTGCTGCGAGGGACAGGCAGCTCATTTAGCTTGCCGACACATAAATAATACAGCCCAATAAACTCATAACTAATGCGACTTTAATTTGCACGAACATAAAGTAGCAGTCACGTGACAAACGCGCACGACAGTAAAACCAGCGGTAATTGCCCCTGGCACTCCACGCCTCCCAACCTACAGCGCTACGCAGCGGGTTGCCAGTAAAGGTTACGTCATTTAAAGGTTCAGCCATCCATTAATCGACCGTGAATGCCTTCAAGCAAATTTGGCAGTTCAGACACGGAGAAAGTCATGGCGTATTGTGTTCGGGTCGCGACACCTGACATTTTCATTTCCTATACTGTTCCTCCTCAGAGGGCCCTCTGCACTTCAAATATGAATTCCGTGGCCCGAGCAAACTCAGCTTAAGTACATTTAATATCACCACGTTAAAATAATGTATGGGGTGTGGAAGTAAAGTTCCACGCATTCCGACCTCTGCAATACAGGGGAATGGGCAGCTTCACGATCCGGCCACCTTTACCCTCGAGGAAAACGCTCCCAGCATCAATTCGATAGAATATTCTGTGGGCCAATGAAATGGTGTGAATCTTGTAGGGGAAAGAAAAATGTATTTCGGGGTTACACTGACAGGGGGCTCAATGGAAATGCAGCACTGTCCGCTTCTTCTTCAGCCGGTTCCACCTCACACAGCTCTGTCACACTCGGTCCACATTGTCCCTATCTACAAGTCACATAATTGCATGCGTCCGGTAATACAGTCAGACACCAACCATATGACGCATACATACAGCGTTCATACACACAGGCTGTACTGGTATGGAGAGCTCACTACAATAACTATACTAGACACAAGCAATGTACGTATAACGTAACACTGAGACGCGTTCGCGTTACTGCGGTTGCACTGGAAAAGCAACTAAGTATTACATAATCTGAGTATGAGTCTGTAGCCTTAGGTATTCTGCATGCAATGCGCATGCGCTGTATTATCTTGTCGTATATGGTTTGCCTGCCTCTACAATATTTTTCCATATTACCTCATAAACGGCACGATTTTAGGAAATATTACTGAACACAAAATGTGTGTTTCTATTGTCTCTAAAACTTTTGTCTGAAACATTTCTCATTCTAAGAAGAATTAAGCGAGATATGATCATAAAAGTGCACACGTCTTCATGTAAAGTACCGGTTATTCTTGTCAGATTCTATTCAAACTCGAATTTTCGCAAAATACTTTCGAAAAATATTCAAATATCAAATTTCATGAAAATCCGCCCTGTGGGAGCGGAGTTGTTCCACGCGGACAGACGGACGGACATGACGATAACAGTCGCTTGTCGGAACATTGCGAACGTGCCCAAAACAAGTCACACTGCTTGTCACTGTGAATGAGTATCAACACGCGAACTGCTCAGCCGACAGTGTCCGACGATGCACAAGAATCACAAAGGAAATATCGCTGACTTATTCGGCTGAGTACAGCCCGAAGGACCGAGCACGGTGATTCTAACAGTAACACTTCTGACATAATCGGGAGATGGCCATTGCGATTCTTGTCTGCTACCACGACTATCCTGAGGTTTAACACAGTTTTATTCAGTCCTTCCAGTCAAATTCTCATACGGCACGTGGAATCAGGTCGCGACTGCTCCTTGCTACGTCCTTTCCAATGCGTTGTCTGCCATCATCCCAATCATGCGGCGTCACGTGATGTGCGACAGTTGGGCCCAAGAGGGACGAGGTTAACAGAAGCAGGGGAACGGAGGAGACTGCTTAGTGATCTGTATTTCGGTGATCAGATCAAGAACAGTGAGACTCGAGGGGAAAGTGGCACGGATTGGAGAAAAGAGAAACGTATAGGGTTTTGGTGGAGAAAAGTCAGGGAATGAGACACCTTGGAATATCCAGGCACAGATGGAAGGGCAATATTAAAATGGATCTTAAGGAAACCGGTTGGGTGGTTACTGGTTGGATTTATCTGGCTCAGGGTAGGGAAACACGGCGGCCTCTTGTGAAGTAGGTCATGAGCGTGATTGCAGGCTTCCACCGCGAAGTAGACGAGAACTGCGCTCTTTTGAGATATTACGCAGCGACTGGTGGTAATTCTTTATCTACGCTGCGGGACAACTTATCGGCCCCGTCTGCCGACAGGTTTTCTCGAAGAGTCGGTAAGAAATTGCCACTACTTGCTGCGTGTTAACCCAGAACAGCTCACTTCCTACAATCACGACCCTTCGGGTTCCGTAAAACAGGGGCAACCTCTTCATGAAATGAGCAACTATTAGCTTCGTATGAAGGGCTGTGTTCTATGTAGTTATTTACGTTACGTTACGTTAGTATGGTGTTAAAACAAACTGCGATTATGTCCCTTAACACGATTAACCGGCCAGTATCATGCACCCTGTGACATAACACCTTATTTTCACGTACAATTTCTAAATACTTCTAGCAGGCAGAACGTCAGTCAGTGCGCAGGCCCGTTACGTCACTCAGAGACTGCGCTTTTAGTGGCAGGCGCCGCCGCCAGGCTACGGGAAGACACGGACCAACAACTCAACAGACATCCGCCAGATAGCAACTTCACGACAGCCAGCTTACACGAGCCAGGAAGCACATGGCTGTCGCTGGCCTTACCGGAAGTTGCGTCTACAATGTGCGTGCATATTAAAATTGCGCGTGGATAGAGACGATAAATACGGAATGATGAAGTTTCCCATGTCCTTAAATGGGCACCGCGCAATCAAGACTTGAGGAGGGGCAAGTACAACTCGATACATTCTTAACCCTGACACGAGGTGTAAGTACAAGGTCAGTTTCATGATCTGCCCGCATTAACCTCAGAAAAAAGAGTATCCGGTGGCCATCCGCAAGGCGGGTAGGTGATACCTAGGCGCACCCCAGGGCTCCGGACCTATCCCAGCTTCGACAGTCATTTACAATGTGGCATTGCTCTCCAGCTTTTGAAGCAGCAGACCAATTACTGTAAGTACACGGCACTTGGCAGAAGAATTTAGAAAGTGGCAGTCATTTAAGTAAAATGACTACTAAGTATTCCTTGCCTTAAGCACACTTTCCTTTAATTAACGAACAAAAGTGTGCTGTGTGCGTGTTTCTATGTCAGAGACTTTGGTTGCATTTATGTCGTTTAAGGGGATTTGTACTATTTAAATCATTTAATGGCCGGTCCCCGTGACCTCGCGCTCTCAGGCGTGGGTCTGCGGCCGCTCCCCTGCTGAGACTGTGGGTTCGAATCCCGCCGGGGGCATAGACGTTCGTCTCTTGTGAGTGTTGTGTGTTGTCAGGTAGTGGTATCTGCGACGGGCTGATCACTTGTCCAGAGGAGTCCTACCGACTGTGACGCGTCGTTGTGTGTGATCTACAAACGTCAAGAATGAGGAGGCCATAGCACGCGTTGGGCCGCAGCGCCAAAAGAAAATAATGACAATAATAATAATTCAATGGAAAATAATGGTGTGTTGTGTCGATGATACAGTGTTGTTTAAAGATTAATGTCTGCCTATGTCTACCTGCTGTCCGATTATCACTACTATTGTATCCACAGGAAGTCCTGACTAATAGCAGCGGGGATCCTAGCAGTGTGGGACTGTTCGTCTGTCTTTAGAATGTCCATACCAATCACCACTGATAGAGGGGATACGCCATGTGACCTCCATACAGGATACTGTTGGATGTGAATAATGGTGATGCTTCCCATTATGGGCGTCAAGGCACAATGCATTGTAGGAGAAACGGTGAATGTAATATCTGATGTCTTGGAAGTGGTAGCCTATACAGGGTGGACTGTAACGGCTAAACTACAGGACACAATAGGTGCCCTATCGGCACCCGGCAGATGCGGCTCTCCTCCTCGGCGTCTCAGCATACAGTAACACCTTTAAACAACCGCTAACATTCCGTCACTAAACGTTCACAACACCAGAATAATGGAAAACGATATCGAACTATGCAGTTCACACTTCAAAGACGCGGTGGACAGGAATGATAAAGAATTACAAGCCTACATCCGTTCTCTTAGAGATACTTGTAGAGGTAAAGCAATCCCATTACGGGTCTAGACAGACCCTGAGGGTTCCTGAAGGCTGAGGCCCCCAGATTTCAAGAAAATTGGCACACGAAGGTGGTAAGGTCGTCAGCCATACGCGCCAGCCGTCTTTACTCCCCAGGAAATATTCCTGGTGCTCATGTCTGTTAGAGGCTGAGTCGACCCCAGGGCCGTAGTGCGGCGGGAAGAATGATGTCAATGAAAAATTCCAGTGACACCATTGGGAATCGAACCCGCAACCTTCCGGCATGTAGCGCAGTGCCTCAACAAACTGCGCCACCGCGTGGCCCAAAGATACATGTAAGAACATTATATGTAGGGAATGTGAGAGACGTCATTGGTGTATTGTAACTGACAAAACGAGTGATTGCAGTCTTCCGCCGCGATGTAAATTAGATCTCGCTCTTCTGGGATCTTACGCAGCGTGGATTATTCTCGCGCAGCTTGGCTATTAAAGATGGGACCTATAGGTTGTCCCGAAACGTCGGTAACTAACAATCTGCGTTGCGTAAAACCACAGAGGGACGAAGGTCTCAGGTGACACAAAACTTGTTCACTTTGATGGGTAATGTGGAAGTTAAGGTCTCATTTAATACAAAGACCTGACGCCACGACGAGTTCTTTAAACAAACACTAAACTCACACGTGACAATTCACAGCAACCTCACACGTGACAATTCACAGCACACTTCCACTTATCCAAGCCGGTGAGACAGCTTTTCCATTTACAGTCCGGCATTTCAAAGTTGCCTATCGTGTACAAATCTGTGACCATGTCAAATGACATTTTCGCCATCAGCAGTAATGCACTGTAACGCAGCCCAGCGCCTGTGCACATTTGACATTTCCACATGTTCCCGATGACATTATCAACGTCAGTGGTTTCAGTATGCTGCAGTGGTGGAGCTGTATACACAGCCCGACTGTATTCATGCAGCTATGTCAAGTCCGCCTTCTATTATCAGCAATACATGTCTGTCAGTTCGCTTCATGAACTGGCGGACGTGCATCCCACGTATGGTCATGCATGCAGTCACAAGGCCACACTGCAGGAGCAGCAATATTTCCCACCCCAGCTTCCAAACCATCAACATTTACCGCCCCTCTTCGTAAATTGACAGTATCTATAAATACTCACATTCACAACCAACTCAATTGTAAGTAGTTTTATTCATATGGCAACTAGTTTCGACCCCTAAACTCGGGTCTTCATCAGGCCGTGACATAGGGACTTGAAACACATTCAAAAACTAACAGAGCAAGTTGGAGATCTCCCAATTTTACATTAAATAACATTACTAAGATAGCCCCTTTTACATTACAAAATACATTAAAATGTATCATTTTAATATGTTTTTTAATGTAAAAAGCAGTTGCTTGTAATTGTGAATATTTATATATATTGTGTTTGCTATCCCAACGGAGATGTTTCATACCAAAAAAGTAAATGTTACAGCTCTGTGATCCGTAAATAACGCCCATGCCTGTCCTGTTTATTAGAGGCGTACTGTTGTTACGTTTAAATCTAGACGTCAGAGAGCCCGACACACAAAGCATGTCATCTGCTGGCACATGTCTTGAATCTCTATTGTACAGGCAATAAACAAAGGATGGCAAATGCAAGGAAGGGCGGACCGAAGCCGGCCCCTACGTACACGGCGGTTGACTTGCAGAACCGAGGAGACCAAAGTTCAGGATGAAACCTGTAATACAAAGATCCTGTCTGCAAGATGCGGTGAACTGATTTAAATGGGGGAGCCCATGCCAGGTATAATGCAGTACACAAAGACGGCTGTATTCATGACGGTTGCCCGTAGCTGCAGGCGCTGTTGAGCCAACGGACAAAACCAGTGAACAAACAGGGGTTCTTGTCCTACGAACACAGAAAGCTGAACTGAAATCTGGGGGACACATTACCGAGGATGAGTCTTGCGCTATGAGCCATTAATTAAACAAACAGAGTCTAACCTGAAAAGCTAAAAACTTGGTCAGCCGCTGAAGACATTCATCAGAGTATGTCCAACCTGAAGGTACATAATCTTGGGTGACACCGTTCTGTTGTGTTTCTTATCAATGCGGTGTTAATTACCTCACCAAATACAACTATACAGATATAGTACGATAGTGAAGAATCGAAAAACCAACTAGATGCCACTTGATATTTTATTGTACTTCTTATAGGCTCAACGTGTTTCGAGCATTAATATGCCCATCATCAGGAGCTCGCGACTATGATGTTGTTTACCACATTGGTCGTGTCGTTCTTCGTTTGCTGTATGTTGGAGGTGAGGTGTAGTTAGGCTGGAGTGGTGTCTGGGTTGGAGGGTTTAGCCTGCAACCCAGACACCACTCCAGCCTAACTACACCTCACCTCCAACATACAGCAAACAAAGAACGACACGACCAA